>ENA-ORXT01003188-ORXT01003188.1-marine-metagenome-genome-assembly--contig:-NODE-3188-length-18411-cov-3.679448_pt1 | contig 18411 bp, 17 predicted proteins | sample MGYA00237868_ERZ511482 | MGnify/ENA metagenome assembly ERZ511482 | reverse complement strand
CGATGATCTTGGTTTTACAGCGAATGTGCTGCATGGGCTAGGTTCCGTCGAGCCAAATGTATTCGAGTTTGTGCTTGGTAGCCATATCGTAACTAATATTTTTTTCTGTGGTTAAATCAGAGGTGAAAAGAATTTGGGCGCGGCCGCAGGTGCAAGGGGCGGGATGAGGAGCAAGGGAAAAAATGGATGCCCGGGGGCTCATCTCATTGCTCTTCCAACCCGGCATCGCACCTGCGTACGCGCCCGCTAAGTTGATCTATTTAGAAGGCGTAAACCGCAGCGAGAATGAAGCTGGCGACACTGTCATCGTCGTCTCCACCAGTGAAGTCAATGATGCCACCATCATACTTCGTGGCAAAATCTGAACTACTGTCGAAGCGAATCTCCGGAATGAGGCGCAGGTCACCAATGTTGATGTTACCACTGGCCGTGAAGGCAAAGACGCTGCGGCCCTCAATTTCGGTACCGGGCTGGTCCGCTACGCTGAAGCTCTCCCCCCGCAGGTTAATGCTGGCGTTGTCCGTCAGACCGGCAGTAAGGTATACCGCTACCCCCGTGAAGCCGTCTCCATCGATGTCGCCAAGGCTGGTCGATTTGTTGGAAGCGTTGAGGCCGAGCATGAACTTTTCGCTGATCTCGTAGGTAGCTGTGAGGTCCACCTGAAAGGTAGTTGCGTCATCACCCGCTTCGTTGAAATCTTTGGCGTCCGTTCCGGTAAGGAAGTTCAGGTAAGCCGCCAGGCCACCGGTTTCAGCACTCAGCTGAGCACCGTAGTAGTAACCGGGGTCGTTGAAACGGCTGTCCGTATTGTTAAAGATGCCCACCATGGCACCGAAACCTTCGGCGATGGCGAAATCTGCCTTCAGCCCCGTGTGGAAAAACGGACCGTAGCTAAAGAGGTAGCTCGTGCTGTAGTTCATGTTCACGGGTGCATCGATTACTTCGTAGCCAACGAACGTACCGAACTGACCTAAGGTAAAGGTCACGGCATCGCTGGGGGCGTAAGTAACATATAGTTGCTGGAGGTTAGGGAAAGCACCGTTGGCGTCGTTCGCCCGGGGGCCAAAGCCTACCTGGCCAACCATACCCACTTTACCCATTGATTTTTCAACGAGGAGGTTTACCATACCAACGCTGAACCCTCCGTCTTCCGGAGTGAAACTGGTGGGGAACCCAAGTGAATTATCGTTAGCATCCTTAGCAAAGATATTCTGGTAATAAGCATCGACAAAGCCACTCATCTTGAGTGCATCATCGTCTTCCTCTTCCGTCTCTTCCTCTGTTTCAGGGGCTGTAATGGGGTCCGTTGCCGGTACCGTTGCAGCATCCTGCGCAAAGAGATTGAAAGAAGAGAACAACAGGGCCGTGAGGCTGATTTTATAGATAAGTTTCATAATATGGGGAAATTGAAGATAGACTCGTTAGTTAATGTTGATTGACCGGATACGAGCCTGCCCCGTGGTAGTTGGGCGATTATGTGTCGCTTGCTTACCTTTGGTTTTCTGCTCCGGATTAGAGAGCGGGAAAGATCCTTTGTCTGGGGGCGGTTCGTCCGTTTCCGGCGGGCCCGTTGGCGTTGCAGCGCTACGGGTCTTTTTTGTTGCAGGTTGCGAGTTGCAGGTTGCAACCTGCAACTTGTTTACCTTTCGGAGGTCAGCTGAAAAATGCCGTCCTCTTTGCTCAGGGTGTAGGCGTGCATATCGTGCTCGCCAATGTCGAGGCCTTTGATTTCCTCTTCTGCGTCGACGCGGATGCCCATAATGGCTTTGAGTGCGGCCATGATACCGAAAGAGGTAGCGAATGAGAAAGCTCCGATGGCAGCAACGCCGATTAGCTGGGTGACGAACTGTCCGCCTCCGGCCATGTCACCGAAGATGCCTACGGCCAGTGTTCCCCAGATACCACAGACTCCGTGAACGGAAGTGGCACCAACGGGGTCGTCGAGCTTGAGTGTTTTGTCGAAGAAGACAATGCTGAAAGGAATGATAATACCGGCAATGGCACCAATCAGGATAGCGTCCATACCGCTCATCTGGTCAGCTCCGGCAGTGATGCCAACGAGGCCACCGAGGATACCGTTAAGGACCATCGAGAGATCGTAAGAGCGGAACATGGCGTAAGCGACAAAGAAAGCAGCAACGCCACCGGCAGCAGCAGCCAGTGAAGTAGTTACGAATACGAGGGAGACACCGTTGGGGTCTGCACTCAGAACGGAACCACCGTTGAAACCGTACCAACCGAACCACAGGAGGAATACACCGATGGCGGCCAGCGGCATACTGTGCCCGGGGATGGCGGTAACCTGTCCGTCCTTTTTGTACTTACCACGGCGTGCACCGAGCAGGATAATCGCAGCCAGGGCGGCGAAGCCACCAGCAGCGTGTACGAGGGTTGAACCGGCAAAATCGTAGAAGCCCATCTCCGCGAGCCAGCCACCCCCCCAGTGCCACATACCCGTGATTGGGTAAGACAGCCCTACGAAGATAGTCGCAAACAGCAGGAAGGGAACCAGTTTTATCCGTTCAGCAACGGCTCCAGATACGATGGTAGCACAGGTAGCGGCGAACATGGCCTGGAAGATAAAGTCGGAGTAGCCCGTGTAGGTGGAGCCACCTTCAGCAGCAGCAGCATAATCAGCTACGGAGCCTGCCGCCCAGTCCATGGGAGCAAAACGGCCGATGAAACCACCCGCAAAATCGTCTCCGGGATACATCAGGTTATAACCTACAATGAAGTAAGTCAGCAGACCGATGCTAATGATCATGGAATTTTTGAAGAGAATGTTAACAACGTTCTTGCGTTGTACAAAGCCGGCCTCAAGGCTGGCGAAGCCCAGGTGCATGATGAAGACGAAACACGTCGCCACCAGGATCCAAAGGTTATTTACTGTAAACAATGCTTCCATTGGGAATCAATATTTTGTAGTTAGTTTTCAAATGGGGAATTACTGAAAGGATCGCTAACATTGATCGTTCCTGGAGCTAAACGGACCAGGACGACGAGGCAATAGAAGCGTCAGCAATGGTCTTATTTGGTTGGAGCTAAGGGGGGCAGGAAAAGCGCTTACTGAGAAAATACGATTGTTTGCGCTGGTGGTAAAATGGTGAATAAGTCCTGCAAATAGTGTGTGGAGGGGAGTGGTTAAATCGCCCTTGGGTAGGTAGATGGCCTAAATGGCACTCTCGTCTTCTTCACCGGTACGGATACGAACGATGCGATCAACGTCAAAGACCGATATTTTACCGTCTCCGACCTTACCGGTACGACCGGCGGCAGTGACGGCCTGGATGATAGCGTCGACTTTCCCGGCTGGTGCCAGGAGGTCAAGCTTTAAGCGGGCGATGTAGTCTGCGTCGTAGACACTACCCCGGTAGGTCAATTGCTCTCCCCGCTGAAGGCCAAAGCCTTTCACTTCGGAGAGGGTGAAGAAGTTCACGTCGATCTCAGCCAGTGCGTCACGAACGGATTCGAAACGGGACAAGCGGATGATGGCTTCTATTTTCTTCATTTGAAATGTGATTAATGTGTGTTTCCGGTGCCCCGGAAATGGGACGACTAGTACGTCAGCTCAGTGATGCGGAAATCGTCATTTCCGCTTTGATGATACAAATGTGAACAGACTTTACTTCGTGTGAAAGAGAAGATAAGTAAAAAGGTAAGATGTTCAAGGCATAAAATAACACTACAATCTACACATTTACATACCTTTACGTAAATATTTGATCCCATGCCTAAAGGCAAACTGGAAAGATTGATAAATTCTCTGAGTACGGCAGAAAAGCGGAATTTTACGATCTATGCTAATCGGTCGGGTGCTAATTCCAATAGTAAGTTTGTTCGCCTCTACGACTTACTCCTACGGGGAGGCATCAGCGAAAAGAAAATCATTTTAAAGCTGTCGCTTAATAAAGGCAGCTACGCCAATCTCCGGCAGCACCTGTTCAGAGAGTTGCTGACGAGTCTTCGCCTGATCTACATCGATAAGGAGATTGACATCGAGTTGCGGGAGCAAATTGACTTCACCCGTATTCTCTACGGGAAGGGGCAATACCTTGATGCTTTACAACTGTTGGAGCGGGCCAAAGGCAAAGCGATTAAGCACGGGCAGGACATTCTACACCTGGAAATTCTGGAGTTTCAGAAGCTGATCGAAGCACGTCACATTACCTATTCCCGCAAGGTGACCAACAAGATGGACTTTCTGCTCAATGAGTCGTCCACCATCAGCCGGAGTATGCTCAATACCAGCGAGTTGCTGAACATGAACATTCAGATTCACGGGCGCTACATTGAGCGGGGGCACAGCAGAAGCCCGGAAGAGGTTCTGGAGAATGCTGCCTTCTGGCAGGAGATACAAACCAAGCGGGCGGACGCAGAAACCAATGGCAGTACCTTCCACCAACTCATCAACCGGATGCAGGCCACCATGTGGTACAACTATATCCAGCTGAATTTAGAAGACACCCTGGAGGCCGCCCGGGATGCGATTGGCCTGTTCAACACCAGTAAGCAAATGATCGTAAAGGACCCTGACCTTTACTTACGCTGCATGTACTACATGGCCGTATTCAGCTACCTCACCAATGGGGCAAAGGACCTGAAACGATACCTGGACCGGATGGACACCTTCCTCAACGAAGGCAAGGTGAAGCTGAATGAAAACTCTCAACAAATCGGTCATACCTACTTTCACTTAAGTCAGTATAACCACCATTTCCTGAACGGCGAGTGGGAGGCAGCCTATACCCTTTCGGCGAAAGTCCACCAGGACTACGAAGCAGGTACTTTCCGCCCCAACAACCAACGGTGGGGTTTGCTTTTATACAAGAGTGCCATGGCTTGCTTCCTTACCCTACGGTTTGATGAAGCCATTGATTACCTCAATGAGGTGGACAATATGCAGGGCGGAATTTTACGAGAAGACCTCCTGATCAACACCCGGCTGCTACACGCCATCTGTAATTTCGAATTGGAAAATTTTCACCTGGCTGACGTGAGGCTCACCAACCTGAAACGCCTACTAAAAAACAGCCGGGATACCGCAGAGGTGCATTTGCTGACCGCTGCTACCCTACGCCGGCTACTCAGTTTACCCAAACCTGAGCACCGCCTCGTCTACAAAGAAATGCGTGAGCGGATGAGTGAGGTTGTCAATGATCAATTCGAGCGAAAAGCCATTGCCTACTTTGACCCTAATGCCTGGTTGGACATTCATTTATAGACGTTCCTGTAGTTCATTGATCAAACTTGATGCTTTTCAGGTTAAAAGCAAAGCTACTGACAGTTGACTTGGCTTTCTACAAGGTATCTTCCCCCTGGAATTGGCCTTTAGGCTAATCGGAAACTATCACCCCGCTCTCAAATTCAACTATGAAAAACCTGTCTTCTTTTCGCTTTCTGGCCATATTCCTGACCATTGGTACTACGGTACTTTTTCTGGCGAATTCCAGTGGCCCCGCCTCTAATGGCAACTACTACACCGGCGCGCCCAGCGCTGGCGGAGGAATGGAATCCACCTGTAGCACCTGCCACCGCAGCGGCAGCTTTGGTGAGCCTCAACTGGACGTCACCTTCATCGACGACGAAGGCGTCGAGATAGACCCTAGCCTCTACCTTCCGGGGCGAACGTACATGGTAACCGTTGCCGTAGGACATACCATGACGGCCCCGGTAGCACATGGTTTCCAGTCTCAGATACTGAACGCCAGCAACGAGGTAGCCGGTATAATGAGTGAGCCTGGAACGGGTGTTCAGATCAGTAATGGCCCCGCTGGCTCAGGCAGGCAATATGCCGAACACAATACGCCTAACGCAGACAGCACCTTCACCTTCGCCTGGACTGCACCGGAAGAAGGTGCCGGTGAGGTGAAAATGTACGTAGTTGGCAACCTCGTCAACCGTGCCGCCGGCACGGGAGGAGACAACGGCAGCTCTTCTCCCACCATCCTTACCCTACAGGAGGGAACACAGGTGAGCACCCGCAACCCCGGCTTCAGCGAAACCCGCCTCTTCCCCAACCCCGCTACCAGCCCCGTAAGCCTGAGCGTCCGGCCAGAAGTTGCGGGCTCCTACACCCTTAAGGTTCGGGACATTAGCGGCCGGGAACTGAACAGTTCCGCCCTTCGGCTTACAGCAGGGAACGAAACCATTCCCGTTCCTACCGCTGGCCTCCGGCCAGGCATTTACCTGGTGGAGCTGTCTGGTGAGAATGGGCGGCTGCTGGAGCGACTGCTCGTTCGGTAAACAAGCTCCCCCACCCCACGTTATTCCCAAAAGAAGCAATTGATCATGGCAGGATTTACCCTCAGCAGTAACGAATTTAGCGGTCAGGTACCGAAGCAAAATGTATATCACGACTTTGGTGCCGGTGGCGGGAATAAGAGCCCACAGCTTTCGTGGTCAGACACTCCGGAAGGAACCAAGAGCTTTATCATTACCCTTCATGATCCGGATGCTCCGGGCCCCGGTGGCTGGTGGCACTGGTGTGCTTTTGACATTCCGGCAACAATCGGTGAATTAGCAGCGGATGCCAGCAGCAATATGCCCGGCTCCAGCCTTCAGACCAACAACAGCTACGGGAGCAATGGCTACGGCGGTGCCTGCCCGCCTCCGGGAGACAAGCCGCACGCCTATCACTTTGAGGTATATGCCCTCAAGACAGAAACGTTGGGGCTGAACGCGGACGCCTCACCGGCCATGGTGCTTTTCGTTGCGGCAGAACACGTGATCGGGAAGGCGGGGATTACGGCTTATTATGCGCGGTAATTCCGAGGCATTCGCCTGGCGAACGGGTCGAAATAATGCAGAGATTATCATTCGGACGGAGGCAAGCCCCGTCCGTACCGGAAGCAGAGAGATGAGGTGCCAGCCAGCTTAACATAATCGGGCTTCACACGGCACCTTCACCTTACTTTGCACACCTTCGGCTTGCTCAGTCCATCGCCTGCGTGCGCGCCATAAAATCTGTATGCTTGCCTTCTATTTCTTACCTAAAGAAGCCAAGAACTCCTGGTAAGTCTTGGTGCGGTAGTGACCACCTTCGATGAAGTTGAGCTCATTGATGAACTTGTCCGCTGGCTTAAATCCCGGGCTGATGGTGATGCGGTCGCGTTGCTCGTCAAGGTAGACGATGCTGGGGTAGCTCATCCGTCCGTCCAGCAGTGCAAAGGCTAATTCATGGGATCCCCGACGGCCTGCTTCGGGGTTGAAGCTGAAAATATGGCCGTCATACTTCAGGGTTTTTCGCTGTTCGGCATCAAATTTGACGGCGTAGAAATTCTTCTGCACGTAGGCGGCGATGACAGGATCGGCGAAAACGCTTTTGTCCATCTTTTTGCACCATCCACACCAATCGGTGTAGACGTCGACGAGAATTTTTTTGGGCGCTTGTTTATTTTTCTCAACTGCTTCTTCCCAGCTCAACCACTCAATCTGAGCGGAGAGGGAACAGGAAAATAATACAAAACAGGAGAACACTAAGAGTGTAGGTAAATTTTTCATTTCAAGAGAATACTTTCTGAATAAGACGGGTAACCTGGACACAAGATAAAGAACGAACTATTAAAATTTGGGGCAAGGGACGGATTCATCGCTATCCGACTGTCCAAGGTAAGCAACATTGATCTCAAAAGCCCCCTGGTGGCGGCGATTCGTCTGCAGGCCGTTCAGGCCGATATCATAACTGAAGCCAAGAAGAAAATTGGAAATTTCGATGCCCATGGCCGCTACCGCGCTGTCGATTCCGAAATCTTCTTCGCTGCCTACCGTTCTCAGATAACCGCCAAGGTGAAACGCCGCTCCGTTCGAATCGTTGATCAGGAAGCGGACGTTACTACCCGCATTAACCACGGTGTGTGGGCCCTGGGCGAAGGCATAAATGCGGGGACTAAGCTCCAGATCACGGCCAAGGGGTAAGCGAAAATTGATGTATCCGCTGAATCGGCGATCCAGAGTATTGGTTACCTCGATGTCCTCTCCCAGCGTTGCTTCGGCGTAGAAACTTTGTTCCGGCTCGTTGAAATGGTGGATGGCAAGACCAAGGAAAACGCCCATTGAGTTCTTTGGGGCGTAGGCGTAGTTAAGGCCGATCTGGTAGTCGCCAAATGCATAGTTATTTATTGGTAATTCCTCACCGGTCAGTCCGTCGACGTAGGTAGAGGTGCCGTCAAAAGAGTCTTCGAAGCTGAGTTGATCGTAGCTCACGTTGCGCTGCACGACCCCGAGTTGAAAGCCCAGACTCAGCGTCTGGTTGTTCCGTGGATCGAGAGATTTATGAAAGGCGCCGCCGACCATGATCTGGTTCACGCTGTAGTTGATGTCCGACATCCGGTCGCTGGCAAACACGACCCCGACGCCAAAAGCATCCTTGTATTGGCGCTTTTTTGGGTTGACGTAGTAGTGGAAATCTGCGGCGAAGGCCGTCGTTGTAAAGGGCGTCTCCAGCGTTTGCCCCCACTGGCTGCGGTTGGCAAAGGATACCCGGTACCGGCCCGGGAAGAGCCCAATCAGGGAAGGATTGAGGGAGACCGGATTGGAGAAGAACTGGGAAAAATGGTAATCCTGAGCCGAAAGGCTACCGCCAAGGGTAAAGAGAAGGACCAGGCTAAAAATATGTTTCATGTAATGGCTTTGGGGCCGCAAAAATACGAGTGGTATCGGAGAACTGAACGGGGAAGGGGGGAGGGTTATTTTGTGTTGGGTGCGATGGGAGGGATTTGAGTGAAGGATCGCTTCGCGATTGGGGGTTTTAACCACAGATTTTCACGGAGGAAGGCACGGATTTTCACTGATTTTTGACAGGTGGATCGCTTCGCGATAAAGAGGTTTCACGCAGAAGAGGAAGGAGGAGGCAGAGGGGCGCAGAAGTGGGCAGAAACGCAGAAAGCAAATGGATCAATTTGATATGATGGGTAACAACCATTTTTTTTAAAAAAAATTAACTTAGCGATGTTTACTAATCACCAACCCCAGCCAGAAACATGATGAATAAGAACAAGCTAAAAGACCTATTCCATACCATCCGAGCTGAAAGTATTTCAATAAATGATATAGGACAATACAACGGGTTCGTTTGGGGAGCGACCAGGAATAAGACGGTAAACCAAATCTTCAGTTCTTTCGATGAACTGCTGGAAATTTGGGAAGCAGCCATCATGAGTGGAAAGGAAGTCGACATTGAGCGGATAAAGAAACTGATCGTCACTGAACGATCGCTCGTACTTCAGGGAAAACAATTTGTACCCGACTACACCAAGCGTAGCATCAGTGAAAGTGGTATCTTGAATAGTTTTCTGGCAAAACTTAGGTCACTATCTTTTAAGCAGAAGGTTATCAATAGCGGTGGCAGCCTTGATAATTGTAACTGTAGCCTAAGACTGGCGCATATACTGGACCCCCTAATTCCCTTTCTGAACAAGATAGGAGAAGGCAATCATCATTACATGTATTACACAATTTTCAGGTGTAGCAACTGCTCCGTGACGTGGGTTCATGATGAAGTAGAGACTGGCGGGACAGTATGGATGGAATGGGACAGTGAAAAGTATCCGATCCGTCGATGATATGATCCACAGGAGAATTTTTGCAGCAGAATAGAAGTGAACAAACTCTGCGATAGTGAGCAGGATCACGAATTACACTAATGAATGCAGATTAAGAACGCCGACAAACGAATTCCCACCCCCACCAAAAAATTCCCCCCGCATATCCTATCTTACGCCCATTATGTCAAGCTCCTACGCCATTGGCCGCTACACTGCGGCTGCCATTCGTGAAAAGTCCCGAGCAAACGCTGCGATGAGTAGCCAACTGCTACTCGGTGAACCAGTAACCCTGCTGGAGGCAGGCAAGACTTTCAGCCACGTTCGCTGCTGCGACGATGACTTCGAGGGCTACGTCAGAACGGACCAGCTGCTGGGCGTTGACGAACGTACTTTTCGGTTGCAGCGGGACAAGCCCGCTTTTGCGCTGGACCTATATTCCACTATTTTGGGGGAGAAGGCCGGCCTGCCCGTCACCTTTGGGGCGCGGCTTCCCGAATACGATGGCATCCGGCTGCGGCACGGTGAGCAGGTGTTCTCTTATTCCGGGCAGGCGGCGCTGTCCGAAGATCTGCGGATGGAAGCTGAGCTACTCATTCGTTTTGCCCGTCGCTGGCTGTATGTTCCTCAGCTTGATGGTGGGCGGACGCCCACCGGGGTAGACGCTGCCGGGCTGATACAACTGGTCACCCGCCTGATCAATGTCCGTCTGCCGCGCACCGCCGAGGCCATGAGCCATGGTGGCCGGATGGTCGACTTCGTCGTCCAGGCCCAACCCGCTGACCTGGCCTTTTTTGATACCAGAAAGGGTCAAATCGATCACGTCGGCCTGCTGCTGCCCGATAGCCAGATCCTGCACGTGCACGACCGCGTCCGCATCGATGCCGTTGATCATTACGGGGTATTCAATTACGAGCTTGGCCGATACACCCACCGACTACGTATCGTTAAGCGGCTGCTTCCGGACATGGACCTGCCCAATGTGCTGCTTAAAAAGCGGCAGAAAGAGGATGAGGTGGATGAGAACCAGATGGCGATTTTTTGATATGACCCCTACCCTGCTTTCCGAAAACTTACTTGGCATCCTGCGCGCCGTCGCCCCCCTGCTCCGCCAGATTCCGGAAGCAGAATTCAGTCGTAAAGCATCTCCGGATAAATGGTCTGGAAAAGAAATTCTGGGCCATCTGATCGACTCTGCATATAACAATCACCGGCGCTTTTTACGGGCCCTGGATCAGGAAGATCTGATTTTTACCGGCTACGATCAGGAAGCCTGGGTGCTGCTGAATGGCTATCAGGAGCGGGAAGGGAGCGAAGTAATCGAGACTTTCCTGCTCGTCCAGCAGCATCTGGCCGCCCTCATCAGCCGCCTGCCTGAGGAACGGCTTAATACAATGACTACCCGCCATGAATTCCACCGAATGGCCATGCGAAGTGTGGAGGAAAATACTCCCAGTAGTCTGGGCTTTCTGATCGAAGATTACCTCTTTCATCTCGTGCATCACCTCCGGCAAATCATCCCTGACTTTCAGGGGAAATGGTACGCTGGCTACCAGGAGGAAGCGGATAAATTTCGGCTGTCATGATCATCCGCCAGGCCCGGGAAGAAGATGCCCCCGACATCGCGGCTGTCTTCAACGCTTACATCGGTAAAAGCCACATGGTAACGGTTGGCCGAAGCCCAAAGGAATGCGTAGACCTTATGCAAAACAAACGGGCGCAGGTGCTCGTCGGCCACGACTTTCGTGGCTGGATGATGGGCTACGCCTCCGTCAAACCCTACAGCGAACGCGGCGGCTACGCCGGTGCCGCAGAAGTGTCCATTTTCATGGACCCGCAACACACCGGAAAGGGCGGTGGACAGGACCTCTATGATGTTCTGCTGCCCACCGCCTTAAGGCTCGGCTATCACCACCTCACCGCTAAAATCTGGACCGCGAACGACGGCAGTATCCGCTTTCACGAACGTAACGGATTCAAGCTCGTAGGCATTCAACACGGTATCGGGATGAGTGGCGGGCGACGGATTGATATGACGATTATGGAGCGGGTTTAGGCTTTTACCCCACCGGCTCCAAAAACACCTTATGAATATTGGACACCGTATTGGCATACTTAGCGTCAGCGACCATTCTCTTCCATTCGGGAGAGTCAACGAATGTCTTCCAATTAGCGTCGCGCTCTGCCATGTCCTTAAAGTGCAGCATGTAGACAAGGCTGGGGCGGTAGGGGCCGGCGATCATGTCCCCAAAAAAGACGGGATGCAGTCCTGTTTCGTGGAAGAGAGGGATTTCTTCGTCGTTGAACATAGAGATTTTACGGCGGGTTGCGTCTTCGCTGTAGCCCTCGTAGGTACGGAGTTCGAACAGTTCGTCTTCTCCGGGATCAGCGACCTTGGGCATGCCGGTGAAGGCCAGTAAGAGGGAGGAAGTGTAGCGATTGTAGATGGGCTTTTCGGGGCCAATGGCATTGTAGTCAGCAGCGGCATTTTGGAAGGCCGGGTCAGCCACCAGTCCCTGAGCCTTGACGTATGTTGCCGCGTCGGGGTAAGCAATTAGGCACCAGATTTTGGCGGGGTCGGCATCGCCGAGTTCCTTCATCACCTTCACCGTTGGGCATCCCGTCTTGCGCAGGGCGGGAGCGAGGGTTTCGAGGAGGTAATCAAGCAGGCGGCCCTTGCCGCTGCCGCCGAATTTAATCTCGTAGGTTCTGAGTTCAATGAGTTGTCGGTCGCCTTCGGCCAGCGGATTATTGCCTGAGGCAGATGCAGCGGTAAAGGGAAGCGCGGCGGCGGCGGCGATGAATTTTCTGCGTTGCATGATGGTTTGTGTTTGAGGTGAAGATAGGGATCACAAGGCCAATCGCCGGCTACGCTGGCTGGAGGGTGTATATAAAAGGCTGGCTACAGCGGCGACTTGACCTGGGCCAGCTTCCGGCAGGCAGTTATACGCTACGGGTGGTGGCGGGAAAGGAGATACAGCAGCAGAGGATCGTTCTTCGGTAAAAAAACAGCATTTGGGCGCATACGCAGGTGCAAAGTGCATTTACAAGCAGCAATGTTACCTTTCTACTCGGTACTTTTGTAGTATGCATCATCTATTCCTCAAATTTCCCTCCATTCTTGCCGGCAACGGAGATGCCACCTCTTACCTGGTACTGGTGGGCATCCTGCTGTTGGTAGGGGCCATCTTTTTATTTGTCTACCGGACCCTGCAGGCTGACGGAGAAAGGGACTGATTAGCGGTCGAACAGCAGTGTGTCTCTTTTCCTGACGCACCTCTTGTCTGGAATGTATAATCTGCGTACCTTTGCGCCCCAATAAAACACATTTTCTAATGTTTGCAATCGTAACCATAGCCGGTCAGCAATTCAAAGTAGAGGAAGGTCAGGAGATCTTCGTCCACCGGCTAGAAGCCAAAGCTGGCGACTCCGTCAGCTTCGATATGGTCCACCTCACCTCTGGTGATGCGGGAACCACCGTTGGCACGCCGAACGTAAGTGGCGCCGGAATTGGCGCTACCGTAATTGATCACGTGAAAGGCGACAAAGTCATTATCTTCAAGAAGAAGCGCCGCAAGGGCTACCGCAAGAAGAACGGCCACCGTCAGCAGTTCACCAAGATCAAAATCGACAGCATCACGGTCTAGTCACGGCCACATTACTAACTATTTTGCAAGTAGCTGGTCCATTTTAACCGCCCCTGACTTTTGTTGTTTTCGCCGCGTCATGATTTTTGGCGAAAACAAAAGGAGCAAAGCGACTGGCTTTTCGCTAAAAGCATGACTTAAACGGCGAAAGCAACAAAAATTACCATAATTATGGCACACAAAAAAGGTGTAGGTAGTACCGATAACGGCCGCGACAGTAATAGTAAACGCCTTGGCGTTAAACTGTTCGGTGGCCAGGCCGCAAAAGCCGGCAACATCATTATTCGTCAGCGTGGCACTAAGTACCACCCCGGTGAGAACGTTTACATGGGCCGGGATTTCACGATCCACGCCAAAGTAGACGGCAAAGTAACCTTCAAGAAGAGTTACCGTAACCGCATGTACGTCAGCATCCTTCCGGATGAGGCCGTAGTCGCGGCTCCACGCAAACCAAAACCGGCAAAGGCCGCTAAAGCTGCTCCGGCACCAAAGGCTGCTCCAGCTAAAAAAGCTGCTCCGGCTCCGAAGCCAGAACCGGCCCCCAAGCCCGTAGAAGCCAAAAAGCCAGAACCGGCCCCCAAGCCCGTAGAAGCCAAAAAGCCAGAACCGGCTCCCAAGCCCGTAGAAGCCAAAAAGCCAGAACCGGCTCCCAAGCCCGTAGAAGCCAAAAAGCCAGAGCCAGCACCGGAAGTACAAAAAGCGGCCGCTATCCCACCGGAAGCTCCAGCCAAGAAGGCTCCCGCTAAGAAGAAGTCCAGCAAGATCGTACTGCCCAGCGGCAAGAAAATCAGCCAGGACGACCTGAAGGTGGTGGAAGGTATTGGCCCCAAGATTTCCGGTCTTTTGAACGATATCGGCATCATGACCTGGCGTCAACTCGCCGAAGCTCCCCTGGAAAAAGTACAGGCGATGCTCGACGAAGCCGGTCCTCGTTACCGTATCCACAACCCCGCTACCTGGTCTCAGCAAGCCCTGCTTGCCGCTGACGAGAAGTGGGAAGAACTGGAGAAACTCCAGGATGAACTCGATGGCGGTAAGCCGAAGAAGTAATTCTTCCCCTGCCCTCATTACAGGTTTTACCTGATAAAGCCCGGTCGTGCGTCTCGCACGGCCGGGCTTTTTGTTTGGGTGTAATATGCTGCTAGTGCAGTGTAAACTAAGTAATAAAACTCTAATAATCCTGCCCTTCGGTGCGGACCTCACCGACCAGCCTTAATCCTGAACCGTTTTTCCAGCTTCAATTCAACAACTAAAGCCCGCTTACTACGTTACTTACCTACCACACGACGTCCCCAACCCCTGGTTGACCCTACAGTTTATTTAAATTGGGAAGTGACTTAGGACTGTCTAGGGCGGGCCTCAAAGCCTTCGACTTGTCAGGCTTCTGAAATCCGGTGAAGACCGGACGTAGGACAAGGGGATTACCGAACCAGACCAGCTATCCCATCCATGTTTTTTTGAGGAGTCAAACCACTCCGGCGGGCGCGTGTGGGATTTTACTTTCGCTTTTGCGGGTATAGATTTACAAAACGAATAGATAGCTATGGTGTACAAAGAGTCCCTCGGGGTTGGTGCGTCGGCTGCTGCTACTATCTGATGGGGTACAGAGAACCCCTCGGTGCGCACCTCGGCTTCGCTCGGTGCTTACTCGGGGACCGGTCGCGTGAGATTGATTCCGTCTGCGCTACGCGCAGACTTTCATTACGATTAAGACCGGTAATCCGGGCCTATACCAGCAGATCTTTAACCACATGCCCGTGCACATCCGTCAGCCGGTAGCGTCTGCCCTGATGCTTAAAGGTCAGCCGTTCGTGATCGACGCCAAAGAGGTGCATGATTGTTGCGTGAAAGTCGTGAACGTGGACGGGGTCCTTAACGATGTTGTAGCTCAGGTCGTCCGTTTCGCCGTAGGTGAAACCCGGCTTTACGCCGCCGCCAGCCATCCACATGGTAAAGCAGCGGGGGTGATGGTCCCGCCCGTAGTTAGTCTCGGTTAATTTGCCCTGAGAGTAGACCGTACGGCCGAACTCTCCGCCCCAAATGACGAGCGTATCTTCGAGTAAGCCTCTTTGCTTAAGGTCTTTCACCAGCGCAGCGGATCCCTGGTCCGTATTCTTAGCCTGATTCTTGATGCCGCCGGGCAGGTAAACGTGTTGGTCCCAGCCCCGGTGGTAGAGCGCAACGTAGCGCACGTCTTTTTCCAACAACTTACGGGCCAGCAGGCAGTTGGCGGCGTAGGTTCCGGGGTTCCGGCTGTCGGGGCCGTACATGTCGAAAATATGGTCGGGCTCGTCGCTCATATCAGAAATTTCCGGCACGGAGCTCTGCATCCGGTAGGCCATTTCGTACTGGCTGATGCGGGCGTCAATTTCGGGGTCACCGTAGGCTGACTTCTGGGTGCCGTTCAACTCCTTGAGGTAGCCGAGCATCCGGTTACGGTCGCCGGCGTCATAGCCTTCCGGGTCATTCAGGTACAGTACCGGGTCTTTGCCGGAGGTAAACTGTACCCCCTGATGCTGGGTAGGCAAAAAGCCATTTCCCCACAGACGAGCGTAGAGCGGCTGACCGCCGGCATTTTTGGATTGCAGGACGACAAAGGTCGGCAGGTTATCATTCAGCGAGCCCAGGCCATAGCTCATCCAGCTGCCGATGCTCGGGCGGCCTGGTAATTGGTGTCCGGTATGGAAGAAGGTGATGGCCGGGTCGTGGTTGATTTGCTCGGTGTAGAGAGATTTCACAAAACAGAGATCATCCACGATGCCCGCAGTATATGGCATCAACTCACTTACCCAGGCACCGGATTCCCCGTGCCGCTTAAAGTCAAAAATTGACGGGGCGATGGGCAGAGTGGCCTGATCGGCGCTCATTCCCGTCAGGCGTTGTCCTTTACGGATGGAGGCTGGCAGGTCCTGCCCAAACATTTCCTTCAGCTTCGGCTTATAGTCAAAGGTTTCCAGCTGAGACGGCCCGCCACTCTGGAAGAGGAAAACGATCCGTTTTGCCCGCGGGACAAAATGCGGCAGCCCGGGGATCGCCTTGATGAGGTCCTCCTGGCTTTCGGCTTTCATCAGGTTACTAAGGGCCAAAGCCCCGATGCCAAGCGTAGCCTTCGTAAAGAAGTTGCGCCGGTCCATTCGTTGCTGCGCCTTGAAGAGTTCGTTGAGCATAATCGTTTATTGTAATCCTCAGGGAGGGGGGGGAATTAGCGCTTGGTAATAACGGCGTCGGAATTGATGATGACGCTGGCCAGCACGGCATCCGTAGCGACTTCCATTCGGTCAAGCTCCGGGTTTACCCGGGAGAAACCAGCCGTCAGCCATCCATCGGCCTTTGCCGGATTTTCGCTGAAGGCAAGGAGTTCGTTTTTCCGGATTTGTTCCAGCAGGTTTACTTCCTCTTCTACCGGCGGGCGGCCACTCAGGTGAGTGAATATTTCTATGATGGCTTCGGTCTTATCCGCTGCCGCCGTTATCTGAGCACCAAGTACCCTGGCGGCCTCCACGAAGGCCGGATCGTTCATTAAAACCAGTGCCTGTAGCGGCGTGTTCGTCTCCTGCCGGCTTACGGTACATTCGTTTCGGTTGGGCACATCGAAAGTTCCCAGCGTCGGATGAGGAACTGTTCTTTTCCAGAACACATAGAGGCTACGGCGATACAGCGCCTCCCCTTCGTCCTGTACGTAGGTGGCGTTGTTCATCTTCCAGAGCCCTTCCGGCTGGTAGGGTTTGACGCTCTTCCCGCCAATTTTATTGGCCAGCAGCCCACTGGCCGCCAGGGCGTTGTCCCTGATCATCTCCGCCTCCAGTCGCCCGGAGGGGCCACGGGCGAGCCAAACATTGTCTACATCGGCCAGCCGTTGTTCTTCGCTTACGGGCTTTGAACTCTGCCGGTAGGCGCGGCTCATCACGATCAGCTTTTGCAGGGCCTTCGTGTCCCAGCCACTGCTTTCGTATTCGGTAGCCAGCCAGTCGAGCAACTCGGGGTGAGTGGGCAATTCTCCCTGGTTGCCGAAGTCAGCAGCTGTTTTCACCAGGCCACGGCCAAAGAATTGCTGCCAGTAGCGGTTTACGGCTACCCGGGCGGTTAGTGGCTGCCCGGGCTGAAAGAGCCATTTGGCCAGGCCCAGGCGGTTGGCGGGTGCGCCTTCGAGGGGCGGCATCAGCCAGTCCAGGGTACGGGATTCAACGGAGTCCGCCGGAGCGTCGTACTGCCCCCGGTCCAGAATGTGAGACTGCCGGGGCTCATCCATTTCTTTCATTACCATGATCTCCTGCACACCTTCCAGGCTGTCCACCAGCTTTTGGCGTACTGCGTAGAGTTCCTTTAGCCCCTTAGTATAGTCTTTGGACCGGGTCGTTAAAAAGTAATCCGTTAATGCTTTCTTTTCCGTCGCGGTCAGTTGTTCAGGAGCTTTCGCCAGGGTAGCTTCTACTCCGGTGGGGTCGCCTGATTGTTGCACCTCTATGGCCGCCAGTTGCCGGTCAAAGACCATGATGTTGTCAATGGTAGCACCTCTGATGCCACGTCCGCGCCAGCGGGCACCAATCTGTAATCCGGGCTCAATGGCGTCTTTGTAAATCGCGTCCCGCATTTCATTAAAGATAATGTCGCGGGTCAGGTCATCGTTTTTCACCTCTGTGGCCAGTTCTTTCCCGTTGAAGTACAGTCGGTAACCGGCTGCGGTGCTGGAGCCATCGTAGGTGATCATCAGTTGAATCCACTCCTCTCGCGGCAGGTCTACGGTAGCGAATTCAACGATGGAGTTCCCGGGGTTGACGTGCGCCATCAACAGCTGAAGCCCCGTGCTATCGAGGTAAAGGTGGTAGCCCCGTTCTCCGTGCAGGCGGGTGCCCTGTCCCTTATGAAAAATGAAGCCCGTCTGAAGCTCAGCGGGAATATTGATGTCGAGCCCGATACTGAAGGGTTCGTGGCGGCTGAATACACCAACGGGTTTGAGGTCGAGCCAGGCGTCCCCATCCAGGGCCAGCGCCTTCCCTTGTTTACCTTCTGTCAGCACGGGTACTTCATTATTGGAAAACTTGCGGTCCATTCTCCCTTTTTGTCCGGAACGAACGGAGTTGGTGAGTCGGGTGTCGTCCAGGGCGTAGTGAGCGACTTTCCCGCTTGGTTGCCCCAGTCGCTGATAAGCTTTCCTTTCAATCCATCTCTCCGCGTCACTTTGTTCAGCGGTTGTTATTCCAGCCAGTGTGCCTTCAGTCTTCTTT
>ENA-ORXT01003187-ORXT01003187.1-marine-metagenome-genome-assembly--contig:-NODE-3187-length-18413-cov-5.889889_pt1 | contig 18413 bp, 13 predicted proteins | sample MGYA00237868_ERZ511482 | MGnify/ENA metagenome assembly ERZ511482 | reverse complement strand
GCGTGCACCGGTGAGACTGTCGTTGTTGGCGTCGTACTCAAGGCGCCGATTGATATCTTCAAGGTGCGAACGCGCCTGTTCCAATTCCGCCGTTCTTTCCCTGACCAGTTTTTCGAGATTTAGTTTATGAGATTCGCTTTCCTGAAGCCGCAATTGGGTTTCGGTTTCCAGTTCATGGAAAGTGGACTTCAGTTTCGCTGACGAAACCGCGACCGATTTTTCCAGCCGCGCCCGATTTACTTCGAACTCGGTAAACGTTTGTTCGATCGCCTCAAGAAAATTAGTCCACCCTTCGAGCGACGGTCGTTGTTCAGACGTCACGCCCTGCCGCCGCATTGCGCGTTTTAGTTTTTGAGAATTCAGCTGTTTATCAGGCATGGTCGTTTTCAATCGCGTTCGCATTTACGGGTTATTTCTACACCCGAATCTTAAGGCTGTCTTTCAAAATTCGCGGATCATGACAAGCGTAATCGTTTGGTTGTGTACGTAAGGCGATCCGCTGGTGGTGGTTGAGATTTCTCCAAAGGCATAGAAACCGACTTGGCTAATCTTCGAACCTAGTTTTTCCTGAACCCGACGGGGTTCTTCGGCTGTCATATTTCCCATTACCAATTTCCGTCCCATGCAACTGATGCAGATACACAGCGCGTTCGACTTTGGCAAAATCGTCTTGCTGCATAAACGTTCTATTGCCTCATCGACGCCGTCGAGAATGTCGTCAGCGTTGGAATGCATAACCCGAACGACTGCGTTCTTGGGGATATCGCCGGCCAGAACAAGCGCTCCGTTAGTATCGTCAATTTCAACCACATCGCGAACGATTTGCATCTCCAGACCCTCTGTACCAATGGCAAGCGGGTAGTCGACTATCTTGAATGTTTGGCCCTCGCCCGTATTGTTGCGAATGAACTCACGATAGACGTCTACCGCCGGGCGACCATCCAGTTCGAACAAAGAGCGACGATGCGACCGAGTGCTGATGCAATCCTTGCCGATCTGTCGCCAACCGCCGCCGGTGGCCGGGACGACCTCTACCGTGGGTCCAATCAACCCTACTGCACAGGCTGACATTGGACGAATCCCGCCATCGCTTAAAACCCATGGTGTGACTGAACCCTCAGCATAGCCACCACCGCTGAGTCCGCCTGCGATCGTGATTTCCGGTAGAAGCATTTCCTGCATCCCACGCACGATTGCCGTGGCGTCAGAGGTTTCGCCATCGGAGAACAACAGAACACCCTTGAGATTGATGTCATGAAGTTCCGCACCGATCAAAAGGCCGGCAGCGCGTGAATCGTCGAAGTCGCCAATTTTGGCTTTGGCGATTCTGAGTTCGGCGTCACGGAACCGAATGATGCCTACCGACGTGCTGTCTTCCAACAGGTTGCCGTCGTTGGTGACGGTGTTGGAACTGCAACCGATAATCTTCGATTGAGGGAATGCGGCGATCAGTTCGCTTAGCGGTTTCCAATCGACGGGATTTTCACATTTGGCAAAAACGACAATTAGCGTTCGCTCGGAGTCCAGCGGGGGGAACGGTGCTGACCAGCCGTTGGCGGGGTTAAAAGTCAATGAATGGTTCAAGCAAACATTTGCGGAATCGTGCTGTTCAGAAGCGTAAGCGCGCACTGACATAATGGAACTGACGGAAAAGAAGAGATTATTGAAAAGAGATAAGAAGCATACGGGCGACTGATGAGCCGAGCGAACGCATTGAGGTTCTTCGACGAAACTTAGGTCTGTAAATTGACCAATTCTCCCAAAATTCTGACTGTCGTAGCTAACCAAGGCGAATTGCTAACAATTTTTCAAGCTCTAAGGATTGGGACATCCGCCTTTGCAATAAAGTAAAAGAATGCAAAGGGCTTTCACCGTTTCGATCGCGTTATTAAATCGCCATGTCTTGTCCCGGTAAGAGCACAAATCATTGAGAAGCCATGAAAGCCTTTTCGGGGTCTTCATCAATTGCAAGTATAAGTGCGCGATCCGAGCCGCCTTTTTCAATCAAGGCATCAAGATCAGCAGCGGTGCGAAAACTTGGCACACGGGCCGGCAGTTGCTGATCCACAACAGCGGACCGCTTGCCCAATGTGGCGTCTAGGAACTGTCGCACAGCGAACTTCACCTTAATTTAATGCATTTAGACGCACTGGGAGGCCGTCTCAAGTCTATCGAAATACTGCAAGGGCATTCGCTAAAACCGACAGGCAGATCCACCGCGTGCAAACGATCAACGTCGTTGGCCGAGTTACCCCGGAAGCGATCGTGTACTACAACGAAGATCCACACCGCTTCAAAGACGGTCGACATGTGGAGCGTACGCAGGACTGTTTCCTTCGCAGTATCAGTCGGGTAACACTGACCGGCGTGGGATTGGCTGTTGGTTTCAGGGGAAGCCGATCAACTGAGGGTGAGTCCGAGCAAGTTGATTCCTTGCAAGAGAGACGAAACGCTCATCACGAATGACATGAACGCAACCGGTAGACCTTCGTAAGCTTTTCACGTCGACGATCTGAAGCCTTTGTAGTCATTACCACAACGCCACAACGTCAGAAGAAAAGTTCAAAACGATGAATGTCGTTTCGCGATATCCCGCCGAGTGTAATTTTAATTGTAACTACACCCGATTAAGTATATTGTGAAAGCTTCACAGAGTCTGAAGCTTTTTACGCATACGGTAAAAACCGTGAAAACGAAGTGGTCAGGGGCGGGCTCGAACCGCCGACACATGGATTTTCAATCCATTGCTCTACCAACTGAGCTACCCGACCGCAATCACGGTGGTTCTAACCGAACCTGGCTAATGCCCTCGCAATTGAAGAAGGCGAGATATTAACTTATCTCGGTTAGAACTGTCAATCGAACCTAGTTTTTTTTTCAAAATCGTCCTCCGGCCGATTTTTATCGCTTTGATTGTTTACGCCGCGTAACGAACTATCTCCTCGAGAAATCTCCCCAAGGCCTAAAAAATAGAAGCCAATCGATTAGCTCTGTGATATATTGATTGCCTTAGCTGACTCAGCGGGGTATCGCCCATCGCCAATCAGCGGGATTAAATTGGCAAATACGTTCTGAGGACCATGATGCGGCGTAGGGTAATAATGGCGGCGATATTCTTTATCGCGATCGCGGGATGCCTTAACCTTCCCCTTTTCGTTGCCAATCTGAGCGCTCAGACCACTTATACGCCCGACAGCCCCCAAGTCGAAGCGATGGTTGAATCGGCGCTGGCGTATCTGCACAAAACAAGCGGAACGCAAGAACGCAAATGCTTGGTCGCGTTATCAATCGTACAAGCCTCAAAGCGCTATTTAGCTGCGGTCCCCGAAAATGATGCATTTGTTAAACAGGCCGTCGAAGCCGTCGTTAGTGGAGTCAAAGGCGGCTCGCTGCTGAACCACAAAGAAGTCTATTATCCCTGTCTTGGGTTAATTCTGTTGTGTGAAATGGACGACGTTCTTTACCGTCCGGAGATCGACAAATTGATCGCTTCGTTTGAAGCCCAGCAATTGGGCAACGGAGGATTCGCCTATCGGGGCCAGAAGGATTGGGACACTTCCCAAACTCAATTCGTTGCATTGGCATACTTTGTCGCTCGCCAACATAGAATTAACGTCAGCGTCGAATCATCAAAACGTATTCTCGAATTTATGATGGCCGTTCAAAAAGGGCGGACGTGGCACTACAGCCCCAAAGACAGGCAAGAGAGAATTTCGATTCATGCCGCCTGCTCTGGCACCGTGTATCTACTCAGCGATCTGCTGCAGTTGCAACCAAGGGTAAAAAAGGTAGAGAAGCGACGCGTCCAAGGTTTTGGAGCTGATTTACCTCCGTCCATTTCGATCTTCATCCCAGAAGCCAATCCGGATCAACCCGGTGAAGGGCAATGGCAAGGCCAAGGGCCGCTGGCAGATGTTAATAAACGGAATCTGTCGGAAGTCAAAGCAAAGGCCAACGCACACTTCGAACAGGTCTTCACGTTCAATACGGAAAACTGGCCGTTCTACTATTACTATGCGTTAGAACGCTACGCATACTTCCGTGAACAAGCTGAAGGGCGCGTTGGCAACGGCTCGCTGAGGCGGTGGTATGACCAGGGCGTCGAGTTCTTTGCGTCGATTCAGAACGAGGATGGCTCCTTTCCCGCTGGCCCCGAATTAAACTCGCCTGCCAACGTCAACACTGCCTTTGCGGTCATGTTTCTTGTCCGCAGCAGCGAAATTCTCTCCCTGCCTCCAAGCAGTAGTAGCCTCGCCGGCGGCAGCGATCTGGCCTCGCTCAGAGGCAAGCAATTAAAGCAGCTGAGGGCAGGGAAAATTCAGTCAACCGAGACTTCGCAAAATCTCAACGAGCTTCTTGATTCGCTCAATCAAGATCTTTCTGGAGAGCAGTTGGCGACGCTGACTGATTCATTAAAATCAGCCATTGGCGACTATCAGGATCGCCCAGAAACCTCACGCGGCGAAGCGCAAAGTTTCCTCAGATCGTTAGTCAAAGATAAGAATTACTACAAACGTTTGATCGCCGTCCGGTTCCTGGCTGCCGAGCAAGACCTCGATAACGCTCCGGCGCTGATCTACGCGATGGGTGACCCAGACGTACGGATCTGCGTCGAGGCACACAACGGTTTGCGATTGATTAGTCGGAAAATTGATTCCATCACGCTTCCCGAAAAACCGACCCGAGCAGATCTTACCACCGCAAAGCAAACATGGTCATCTTGGTATACGAAATTACGCCCCAGCACCGAATTGTATGACTGACGTATTCATGTAGGTTTCGTTTGCACTGAATGCGTCGATCAACCATCGACGACGGCCAGTGAGAACCGATCCGGTACTAGACTTGCCGACTTAGTTTTCAAACACTTATTTTTTAAGACAATTATCAACCAACGATTTGAATCTACCACGCTAACCTAATGAGCTCAGAATCCTCAAAATTTGGCTACGTCAAGTCCGACACAACGGTCTCAGGCTACGACCGGTTGAGCGCTATTTTAGTTGCGAGCATTTCCGTCATCGGATTTATGACGACGATTCTGTTTCTCATTTGGTTGACGACGGATGTTGATTACAGTGGGCCGACGCAGCTGGCTGAGATCACAGAAATTGGTGACACGGGCGATGAGAAACCGGAGGGTTTTGAAGACGATGCTTTCGAACCGGGCGTCGAAGAATTTCCGGAAGTTGAAACACCGCAGTTAGCACAATCTATCGAAGCGGTCACCGACGCGGTGTCTTCGGTTCGGGCGAATTCGGAAAAGGTGAGCGGCGACGCGGCTCAAATGGGAAAAGGTAAGGGTTTCGGTGCTCGCGAAGGAGGCCCCGGAGGAGGCGGAGGCGAAGGATTGCCCGAATTCAAACGCTGGAAGATCAATTACGAAGCGGCCGATATCGACACTTATAAAAAGCAGCTCAGCTTCTTCGGTATCGACATCGGCGTCGTGCGTCGCGACAACGATGATGTTTATCGAATTAGTGACCCCGCGGGCAAAGCGGACGTTATAAAATCGTCCCGCGCCAAGGAGAAGAGCCTCTATTTCGCTCATATTAAAAAGCGAATGATGCGGTGGGACGAAGCGATTGCAGCGTCCGCTGGCGTAGATAGCCAAGATGCCAATTTGATCCAGTTTTACCCCGACAAAGCACGGATACGTATCCGAACACAAGAAGCGCAATTCTTAGACAAAGACCAACGGCAACTTGCTGATATTCGACAGACTATCATCAAGCTGGCGACGCTGAACGAGGGATTCGATTTTGTGGTCGAGGATGTCGTCTACCGCAATTAGAATCAAAAGATCAAGCACTAATAATCTTTCAAACGGTCAAAACACAAACCGAGAAATAAATGGAACAAATTTTTACTTATCTAGGCTACGTGATCTACTTGGTCATGGCATTGATCGCTTTATGGGGAGCCTACTGCGTTGTGATGGTCGCGGCGCGGGTTCGACAGAAGCAGTTCGTCAGCGAAGAACAACAGACTGCATTTTTGGAGGCTGTCGAAGAACCTTTAGCGCGCGGTGAATACAACGCGGCAGCGGAGGTCTGCGACGGTGACCGACGCGCGACGTGTCAATTGGCGGAACTGGCGATCAACAACCGAAAGCTTGGGTTTTCGAAGGTCAAACAATTAATCGCTGACCGTTTTCAGCGGGACGTGCTCCAAGACCTCGAATACCGGCTAAGCTGGGTCTACACGGTGATCAAAGTGGCGCCGATGATCGGGCTGTTGGGAACTGTTTTGGGAATGATGGCCGCTTTTGCAAAACTTGCGATTCCAAACGCAAACGTCGAAGTCGCCAAATTGGCTCAGGATATTCAGTTCGCGCTGATCACCACCGCGCTGGGTTTGACGATCGCGATTCCGTTCGTGCTTTGTACCGCCTACATCAACGTTCAGATTAAAAAGATGGAAGATCTTGTTTCCTACGGTGTCAACCAGTTTCTGGAAATCTTCCGCGAGGCCAGTATCCGTTTTCCCAAAGGATAGATCACTAGTAAAAGATCTTGCCGTCATCGGTCATGGATCTTGTTAAAGATCCCAGCCGGACGCAGATCTCTCAATCGCCTTTTCAATCGCCGAGAGGCTTAACAACCTCCACACCATTGACGCCATTGGCAACATGAGCAAAAACGACACACAACTGACGCTTAAAAAGCGAAAACAGAATCCTGAGGACGGGGAACTGGATATCACTCCGATGATTGATATCACGTTTCTTCTGTTGGCGTTTTTTGTTGTGGTTTCGAAGATGGATCCCCAGCAAGCCGTCGATCTGCCGCGTGCGACGTTCGGTGTTTCCGTTCAGGACAAAGATTCCGTTGTCGTTATTGTGGGCAAAGCCGAGGGAGGAACGAATGACCAAATTTTTCTGGGCCGATCAAAAGATCCCTCGATCGCCGTCACTGCCACCGATCCCGAGGGGATAGAAGAAGCGGTGGCCGAGTACATTCAGGGGGAACTATCGGCCAACCCAGAAAAAGACGCGGTGATGATTAAGGCCGAAGGGGAAGTCAAAGTTGGCTTGGTCGAAACGGTGCGCAAAGGCATCGCCCAAGCTGAACTAAGTGAGTCTCGCAAGCTGTACGCGGGAATCAAGGAGGAACAGCAATGACAAACGGACCAGAAAATCCAGAGGACAGTGCAGGGCAGGACAATGATGAAAATCAATTCGACTTGAGCGTGCCCACCGGCAAATTTTCCGAAAACGTCGAAGGTATACGGCCTGAAATTGAGAACTCCGAAAAAGTAGAAGCTTCGAAAAACGTGTCTACGACGGAGTCTTATAAATCGATGGGCTGGAAGGGAATCGACGAACCGGACGAGGACGAAGAAGAGCCGCCCGTTTCGTTCGGCAAAAAGGAAAAAATCCCCGAAGACGAACTCGACATGACACCGATGGTCGACGTGACGTTTCTGTTGTTGATTTTCTTCATGGTAACCGCGTCTTTCACGCTGCAAAAATCAATGCCACAACCACCGGCGTCATCGGATGAGGCCAGCATGAACGTTCAGGAAGAAGAAGAGGCGAAAGACTACGTCGAAGTCATCATCGACCAGAACAATACCTACTACGTCACCTCGCGTGGCGAAGAGGAACGCGAAGCTCCCAGTGAAACAGAGATGCGAACGTTGGTCAAAGACGCCGTTGACACGTTTGGCCCTGAACGAATGGTGATTACTGTTCACGTTGATGCCACCTATGCCAGATACATTACCGCCTGTGACGCGGGGCAATCGAACAACCTGATCATCGAGGCCAAAACCACAGATGTTGAATTTTAGGAATTCGCGTAACGCATCGCAAGAAACGCCTGACAGCCTATCCTACGCAACCACATAAATTATCAGACGGACCTCACCAGCGGGTCAACTGGAAGTTCGAAAGTAACGAATGTCACCCCAAAAATTAATCAACAAACTCGAAGCACTCGGCACGCTTGACGCGCGGATCATCGCGAAGCTGCGCGAACAGGTGGGAGCTTCTAAAACACCTCCTAAAGCAACTTCGATTCTCAAGTATTTAGTCAAAAAAGACCTCCTCTCGGAGACCGAAGCCAGAAATATTCTTAAGTCCGAAAAAGCTAAAAAACAGGCACCGCGTGCCTCCAACGCCGAAGAATTAATTGCGATCGCCGCAGAAGAAGATGCCGAGATCGCAGAAGTTGAAAATTCGCTTTCGGAGGTGATTGATCCCGACGAACTGCAATTGTCCAAAGCGCCCCAAGGAAGAAAAGCGAGTTTCACAGATTCCTTTGCCGATATGTCCTCCGCTGCGGTCGCTCCGCCCAATGATGCGTGGACGGGGCAGGATGAATCGGCCCCTGCGAATGAGAACTTTAAAAAATGGGACACCAAAAACCAGTGGACCAGCAAATGGCCCTTCATCGGTTTTGGCGTCCTGTTGATTTTGATCATGGTCGGAAGTTTTCTTGCGATCTGGTTGGGCGGAGTCGACGCGGACAAACAGTACGCCGCAGCGATCAGCAGCATTGATAATCTGACCTTTGCCGACGCCGAAGAAAAGTTCACCAACTACCTCAAAGATAACCCCAACCATAAGTTTGCCGACGATGCACGTGCATTGCGTGTTAAAGCGATCATGCGTAACAAATTTTCCAGCAAGCGTTGGTCAGAAACGATCCAAAGCGCTCAAACGCTGCTGCCCGAACTCAAGCAGCAGGAGAACAATCAACTGGCAAAGATTCGCGACGATGTTGGACTGATGCTTTCTGAGTCGCTGTTCCACGAAACGGAATCTGCGGTCCAATTGGAAACACTTGCCGAAATGGAGTCCAGCGTTGAGAAGCTGGGCAAATACTACGAATTCATTGACAACCCGAACTATCTCTCCGGCACATTGCGAAAGAGCCAACGCGTTTCGACGTCTCTGGCAGAAATCGAAAACAACATCCAAACCGTCAACGGCTTGATCAATAAAGAAAAAGACTACTCATCAACATTGGTTGAAATCAAGAAGTTGGGCGACGACCGCAAAACCGACAAGGCGTTTGAGACGTACATTCGGATGACACGCGAATATCCTGACTTGGCCGCGCGACAGGAATTGCGCGAGATGATGAAGAGTATTAGTAAAACAGAAGAGGATTTGGTCAAGCCGCTGGATCAAGCGACCGTTACGCAAACGGGTGCTCCGCCTTCGCCGCTGTCGGCTTCGGTCGTCCTCGCATCCACCGTTGGCGAACAAGTCAACGGTCTGCGCGATGAAGTCATCGCCGCCCTGGTCGATGGGGCCGTTTATGGTTTCGATGCGGGAACAGGTGAAGTACGTTGGAGACGTTTTGTCGGCCTTCAAACGGCTTACCCCCCGAAAGTCTTTGATCTTGATACGGTCATTGTTTTTGATCTTCTTCGCAATGAAGTTTCAAAGATTCAGTTGACCGATGGGGAAGTTGTCTGGCGTGCTCTCATCGACGAACCATTCTTTGAACCGACGTTCAACGAGCAACAGGTGCTGGTTACAACGCGATCGGGGAAACTGATTTTGATAGATGGAACTACCGGCGAAATGGTCGGTGGTGCAAAGATTCCTCAGGCCGCCAATTCGGGCGGACTGATCGCGAATCGAGCTCCTGTGTTGTATCAACCGGGCTCCTATTCGAATCTCTACGCGATATCGACGTCCGATTTCCAGTGCAAAGAAGTATTGTACCTAGGTCACTATCGCAACAGCATTCCAGTTCCTCCAGTTTCTTGGTCGGGCTATATCATCTTGGTACGCAACGGCGGCGACTTCGCTGATCTGTTAATTCTCAAACCGGATGAAACGGGCCTGAATCTGAAGGTCAATCAGATCATCAACCGAGTCACTGAATCGCAAATCAATACTCCGATCGCCTATTTTGGTCGTGGTTTGCTTTTGTTCGGTGACGGCGGTGACATGCGGATTCTTGAACTCAATCCCGGCAACGAGATTAGCCCCGTCACTGTGCTGGCAAAAGAGCAATACGACACGCAGCAACAGCAGTCCTACATCGCCCATAAGGGTTCCAACATTTGGGCGGCCAGTAAAGGCCTTAGACGTTATAAAGTCCAACGAAGTTTAGGCCAATTCAAGAACGAAGAAGTCGTCGAACCGGCTGACATCTTCCTTGGCCAACCCACCGTGATCGATGACAAGATCTTCCACGTCCGTCGCCGGGCCGGATCGAACATGGCGTCAGCCTCTTTGGTCGATGGCAAATCGTTAAAGCCAATTTGGCGGACCGATTTTGGTGGTCCCCTTGGCGGTGTCGTTGAAAATGGTTCTGGTCTAACGGCCGTCAATAACCAAGGAGATATTTTTGAGGTGTCGGCAAAGGACATCAGTTTGGGCGTGGCAAAACGAGCCATCATCTCCAGCGAAGTGATTGAAACGCTGAAGTTTGATGAATTGATGCCGCTTGGCGATGATTCTTTTGTGATGGCCAACAGTCGTGGTGCAAAGGATCTCTTGTTCTATGAAAAGAACGCCAGCAAAAGTCGTTTGATTCAAATGGGCATCCAACCCAATGACCAGCCCCAGCAACCGCCAATCATCGTCGGTGAGAATATTATCGTCGCTTCGCAGCAGGGATTGGTTTCGAAAATTGATCCAAAGAATGGTCGGATCATCGGGTCCCCATTTTTGCCACCGGTGTCTCCAGGGATGAAGGTTCCTTGGCGGCCGCTTGTTCCCATCACCAGCAACGTCTTCGCGGCAGCCCACGCCTCTGTGCAGGACGCTAGTTTCCAAATGCCCAGTAAGCTGTATTTCCTTTCGGCCGAAAGTGATGCATCAATTTCAAAATTGGCTGAACTAGAATTTGCCCAGTCGATCGTCTCAGCAATCGTGACCGATGGCCGCAGCGTTTTCGGCGTGAAAAGTGGTGAGGAATCTGACACGCTGTTTCAAGTTGCCGCTGGAAACAGCCCTTCGATCTCGGCGACGCAAACGATGGCCAAACGCTATGTTGACGGGCCATGGTTGGTTGGCGAATGGTTGCTGGTTCAGATGGATGATGATTCACTGACTTGCTTTGATAAATCGCTTCAACAGAAGTGGTCATTGCCAATCGGTAACGTCCAGATTTCCTCTATTCCGTCGGATACCAATGGCCGTTTAATGGTGGTCTTTGCAAGCGGTCGAATTCTGCAATTGAACTCAGGGCAGGGGACGATCGAAAAACAATTGGAACTGGGGCAACCGATCATCGGTAAACCAATGTTTGTGGGTGATGAAATCGTGTTCCGTGGCGCTGACGGTACCGTCCATATGCTCGATGCAAGTGTGCTTAAATGAATAAGGGATTCGGAGTTGGGAATACAGATTTCATATTAAAAAATTCCAATTCCAATTCCAATTTCAATTCCAAATTCCAATTCCAAATTCCAAATTCCAAATTCCAAATTCCAAATTCCAATTCCAAATTCCAAATTTCAAATTTCAAATTCCAAATTCCCAATTCCCAATTCCCAATTCCCAATTCCCAATTCCCAATTCCCAATTCCCAATTCCCAATTCCCAATTCCCAATAGCAATTCCAAATTTTGTAGTACTTCAGCGGTCTGAAGTTGTGGTGCTAAATCCGAAGGATTACGCAAATCAGCCGCCGGGCGATAGCCCCCGGTTTCGTCTCCTCAAATTACAACAGAACCGGACGCTATCGCGTTGCGGCTAATAAGCGCAACTTCAGATAGCTGAATTGTTACCAAATTTCAAATTCAAATTTCAAAATTTCGCATACCGCATTTCATAAACCTGTGCATCAAAAACGCCAACATCCTAGCCGCCAGATCCAACGCCTGACAATTCTTGTCATCGCGTTTGCGGCCATGTTTTACCAACTGCCATCGGCGGACGCTCAGATTATTAAGCGCGAAGACATCGAAAAACCGCTGCTCGAGGGGCAACCGTTCGACCTCATCCAATTGGACAATGCGAACAAAGGCGCCCTCATCCAGATCATTGCCCAAGAGAACCTTCCTCAGCCGTTTCCAAAGCAAGGCGATTTAGTCTTTGAGTTTTTCCGTGATTCCGAATCAACCCTCCAAGTGCCTTATGACTCCATCGCCAAATACGAATCTTTCAACGATCTTGTCGTCCAGGAGGCGAATGAATTTTTGGATTCGCGTGAATACGGCAAAGCGTTTCGCAATTTGCTTTACGTCTACGACCGAGGTGGAAAAAACGATCGCCAATTGGTTGAGACGCTTCGCACTTGTTTATTCCAAGATGCCAGGAAGCGGTTTGAGGATGAGCAATATGAGTTGGCGTTGTCCATTTTTGAAGATCTTTATCAAGACAAACCTAACTTCAAAGTTCCTGGCATCAGCCGCGACCTAGTCGATATCATCATCGCCTGCTATGACGGGATTCTTCGGCAGAAATTCGAAGATGGGCGATACGAAGCGATTCGAGAAACGGTCAAAGGGCTAAAGTTGCGTTACGGTCGCGCTGCTGGGCGTTTGACAAAAGGCTGGGACCAACGATTCGATGAAAAAGCAATTGAATTGCTGGCAGAGGCAAAAAACCTGGCGAGGGCAGGGCAGGGCAGGGAAGCGCACATTAGAGCCAAACAAGCCGAACGCACCAGTCCAGGAAGAAGCGATACCGAAGCCGTTCAAGAAGCGCTGATGAACGAATTCCCGCTGATCGTCGTCGGTGTCAGCCAATCCACCGATCGACCCGACCCCAATAAAATTGACGACTGGGCGGCTCGCCGCATCGGCCGATTGATCCACCGCAGTCTTGTCGAAATCACCGGTTTGTCCGACGAAGGGGCTCGATATGAATTCCTCAACGGTTCGATCAACCGAATCGACGATGTGGGGCTGGTTTATGCGATCGACATTGATCCGACCATTGAGAAGTTAGGCGTACCCAAAATCAGTGCAATCGAATTGGCAAACCGATTATTATCAAATGCAAATCCCAACAGCTCCGTGTTTGATCCGACGTGGCGTCGAATCTTAAGAACAGTTGAATTGGTGTCCGACACCCGCGTCATCATTACGCTTCAGCGGCCATTCGTACGCCCCGAAGCGTTGATGAAGGTGGATTACCCCAAGAGCGATCAATCTGAAGAAACCACTGCCAATCAAAATGGCGTCTATGAATTGGTCAACAAGGACTCGGATTTTTCGACCTTTGAACTCAATCAGCGCTATCAATCGGTCCAAGGCCAGCAACATCCGGTCATCATTGAACAGCGTTTCCGCACCGACTCAGACGCCGTCGATGCGCTGCTGCGAGGCGAACTTGATGTTGTGGATCGGATTCCTCCGGCCGATGTAACTCGATTGAGAGAAAATGAAGGCATTCAGGTACGTTCTTATGTCGTGCCTACCGTTCATTTTCTAATTCCAAAAGTGCGCGGCGATTTGGCCGACAGCTTTCGCTTTCGTAGCGCTCTTTCTACCGCCATCCCACGCGATTCAATTGTCATTGATGTAATCGGCGGCGGAGAGAAACTTGATGGCTGTGATCCGATCACCGGTCCGTTCCCCCTCGGCGGAGACGATAATGATCAGATCTCTTACGGATACGACCTGCGTGTCAAACCCTTGCAGTTCAGCGAGAAACTATCAATGGTGTTGACCAAACTGGCGATCACCAAACCGGGGGCTCTCGATGATCCCAAGCCACCATCGATCGTAATGGCACATCCGACCAGCAGCACCGCCAGCAAGTGTGCCGAAGCCATTGCGCGGGCTTGGAATGCGGCTGGAGTTCGCACAACGCTGCGGGCGTTGAATCCGGGCGAAACGACTCCGCCTGACAATCAGTGGGACATCCTGTACGCCGAAACCTTTATCGAAGAACCGTTGATCGACGCCGTGCGTTTGTTTGGTGACAACGGATTGTCCAACAATGTAACGGCCCCGGTCGAGCAATCTCTGCGCAATGTTGTTACGTCGCAGACATGGCAGGGCGCCTGTCTTGCCCTGAGGAATATCCATCGTCAAGTCAGCGTTGACCTATCAGTTATTCCGCTATACCAAGTCAAAGAACACTATGCGTCGCGCTCTAACGTTTACAACCTCGGGCGTAATTTGGTCCATCTCTACCAGAACGTAGACCGCTGGACGATTGAAACTATCGCAATGGCTCAACGCCGCAAAGCCGAACAAGACAAACGCTGATCCTCTACCCCAACATCGGCATGATTGGTTTTTACAATCTCAACTGTTTTTAGTGTTGATCAAACCTTGAGCTATTTTAACTACAACCTAATCGGTCGCGGAATTACTTCCTGCGTCATCGCCGCGCTGTTAGTGACCCTGGGGATGCCGACGTCGATGCTGCATGCCCAAGCGGCCGAAGCGCCGAAAGAGGCGGTTGCAGAAGAAACACTGACAACCGGTGGGCCAACCTCGTTCCGGTCAGTCCGCATGGAGTCCGCACCGAACGTTTCTAAGCGTGCCTGGGAATCAAGACCCTACCAAGTCGCGGTTTGGATCTGCCATCAAGGTGAGCCTCAATTGGTCGCCGTGGAAACGACTTTGTGCAGAGAGATTGAGACTTTCTGCGAATTAATGGACCCCAGTGCATGGTATGTCAACGCTGGCACTCCGCCGCCGCACTGGCGAAACATGCTGTACACGAATTTTGAAAGTACCGAAGGATTCACCGGTTTTGAGGCCGACCTTGAACTCAAGTTTTATGACAAACTGATGGTCGTAAGATTGGATCAACAGGGATCTTCAACACATGTGGCCGTCCGAGAAGTCGACCTCCAGACCGGGCAATGGGGCCCTGTCGTCGATCGGACCACCAGTTCGATCAATGGGCTCGGTTCGGTCATCGGAAACGCTGTTAGTGATGCATTCATGCCGCTGGCAAAAATTGAACGTATCGATGAAAAGGATAAGGTACACATTCGCGCCCGAGCATTGGAAGCCTGTATCCGTGTGGCATTCGCCAGTGATAAGGTTGCCGAAGTTGAACCGATCACCAGTTCACCTGTCTACGTCCGAGACGATGACCGATTCCTGCCGATCATTCGCAAAACGGATCGTTCGGGTGACTTGGTTTCTCTGGACCCCATTCCCTTTACGTTTTTGACGCTCGATTCGATCAACGGAAGCGCTATGGTTGCTTCGATCCAATCCAGCCAACGTGCGCCGTTGTCTCAGCGGAAAAGTAAACGATCTCAGAAACTTGCGATCGTAATCAGACCTGTTCAGCGGTCCTCTATTTTACATCTGGAGTCGTATGCTGCTGCTAAGGAGACGCCGAAGCCTCTGGAGGGCTATGAAGTGTGGGCGCGAAGACCTGGCGATACCAAAGATGACGAATCCGAGTACCTTGGAAAGACGGATTGGCAAGGCAACGCGACGATCCCTCCCAGCGATTCAGGATTGCGTTTGCTGTACATAAAACGTGGTGCACGGGCATTGCGGAAACTTCCGGTGATTCCTGGATTCAAAGACCGATTAGTTTCTCAGCTGCCCAACGATGACGCGCGGTTATTTGCCGAAGGTGTGATTCATGGCTACGGTAACGACATCATCAATTTGGTGGTGCAACGCGAACTGCTGGAAGTGGACATTGAAAGTGCTTTGGAAGGTGATCGTTTTGAAGAAGCAAAAACAAAGATGCGCGAGTATCAGGATCTGGAAACGCCAGCGGACTTTAAGGTCCGAATGAGTAACGAGGAGATTCGTTTGAAATCGTTGACCAGTGACGACCGCGAATTTGAATACATTTCAAAAATGTTCGGCAATCTCCGTCAGGTGCTCAATTCCAAGGTGACAGGATCTCGCGCGATTGAACTTCAGCAGCGCATTCAGCAGCGGATGCGGGAAAAAGGAGCGAGCGGTTAAACGTGGTTTTTAGTAGGTTTCTCACCACGAAACGGTTAAATTCGCCGTTTTGGCGCATGGCCACGCTTACGCACAAAAAACCGGGGCTAGGGGCCTGTTGATTAAGTTGGCTTTCGATTTTTAATGTGAGCCGTTTGGGCGCTAGCCCCGGTTTTGCGATGACGAAACCGAGGCTAGCGCCTAAGCGGCTCACTTAATCAACAGCCCCCTAGCGACCAAACGGCTAATATTCCCAACCCGAACGTTTTGCTCTGACAAACCAATTGGGGGTGCGCCGGACGCAAAAGGGCCTAAAAAGCTAGAAAACATGCGTTGCCCAATTAAGACGCGTCTTATAAAATGCCGTCAAATCCGGGATGCAGGCTAAGCGGGCAACCTCGGAAATAGAACGAATTGAATTAAAAAAAAACGATCAGATCCGAATCAAGTCGGGTCAACATTTAACTAAGGCAAACATGAGTAGCGAACGCGAAAGAGAATTACGTCGCCGCCGAACGCGTCGTAAAGCAGTCACAAAAATCAAAGCACGTGCTGAAAAAGCATCCGCATCCGAAAAAGAAGTCTTGGCTGGTAAGCTTCGCAGTCTTACTCCCGGTGCAGAGGAATTGATTCAACGTCTCAAACTTGGATCGTAGACGTCACTCAAAAAAAATGAGCGTCCAAAAGAAATACGCCCTGTGCTGCCAGCCAAAATGCTGCCAGCGTAAGGGCTTTTTTTATAGTTCTTCGGATTATTGAATGGGGCGGTCAAAGCTGTATGTCAATCTTATAGAAAAGTAGACGACCAATGCTCTCAACAACAAAATCCTTTCCCCAAAAATTCGCCCGTGCCATTTTTTTTAATGTTTCAGCGCTGCTACTGTCGTTGATCTTATCGGTCGTCGCTGACGCCGAAGATCCGCCAGCCGGAGGTGAGAACAGCGCAAAAAAGATCGTCGTCTGTTCAACCACTCAAATTGCTGACTTCGCGCGTAACATCGCAGGAGATCAGTGGGAAGTCAAATGTTTGCTGGCCGCCGGACAGGATCCTCACAGCTACCGCACCACGGCGGCCGATAGTCGCGATGTTGCTGGCGCTGATCTGTGTTTGGAAAATGGATGGAACCTCGAAGGCCATGGCTGGATGCGGACATTGGCTGAAAGTTCTCAGCGTCCTATCCAAACCTGCGTCGAAGGTATCACTCCTCTTCAAACCGAGGACGCAACAGGTGAAGTGAAGGATCCGCACGCTTGGATGGATCCCGAAAACGCTTGGATTTATGTAAAGAACATTCGTGACGCACTCTCAAAAATTGATCCTTATAATGCAGATCTGTTTTCGTCTCGCGCCGATCTCTATCGGTATCAACTGAAGTCGTTAAGAGTATGGATCGCGACGGAAGTTAACAAAATCCCAGTACAACGCCGCATCTTGGTTTCGCATCACGATGCCTTTGGTTACTTTTGCCATGCGTTTAAATTTGAGGCGCGAAGTCCCCAGGGGTGGTCTACCGCCGAACTCAAAGGCGTCAGCCCCAGCAAGCAGCAGGAGATCGTCAAAATGATTCGAGACGAAGGTGTGAAGAGCATTTTCATCGAAACCACCCTAAGTCGAGAAATGATTGCGTCGATCGCCAAAGAAGCGGGCGTGACAATCGGTGGCGAACTTTATTCTGATGCCATGGGGCCTAAGGGATCGGCCGGAGAAACTTATATCGGTATGATGCGCGAAAACGTTCTGACCATCGTTAAGGCGCTGAAGTAGAGCCAGTTGTTACCCGCCATTGCCGAAAATTGGATCAGCGCGGTCGGTGGGAAGGATTAGGCCGTCTTCACGCGCATCACATTGACTCAAAAGTCCATTTTGTTATCCCGCGCTATTCTCGCGGGCGCTATCTGGATGGGAAACAATACAGTAAAGCGTGTGATCGGCTAGGTGCGTGGCGGGAGCGAAACAAAGGTCAACGTTAGCTTGGCGATTGCTGTAAATCAAAATCTGGGCTGGAGTGTCGCCGACCATATCAGCATGTTCAAAATTGGGAAACTGATTCACAATGTCACGAAACTTAGCATCTGGTGCAAAACAACCAAGCGTGAATGTGAATCGCGAATCGGGCCACATATCACAATTTGAAGGAAGATAACGCTCGTTTAACGAATGAGCAAAGGCAATCATTATTCGATAAACAGCCTTCCCCTTTTCACCAAATTCGAACGCGACGTTGCCGTACTGGTCATGGTCAGAGTAGCCGTCGGAATCCGGTGGTCCGAGCAATGCATGAACCATTTCGCGAGTCGGAGTTGTTCCAAGAGAACCAAAGGTCCCTGTTTTGACAAACTCTTCGATGTCAATGTTCATTCTGCGTCGTCCAAGCGCGATAAAGAATCCATTTAGGTACTTGGTTTGGAGCGTCATCGAGTTGCAGGGCAGAAAGAGGAACAAAGGACAGGTCCAGTTTACCGATTTTCAATTACTGAACTTGTCCTCGTTTCTTCCTCAGAACACTTCACCGCCATCAGCGGATGGCTTCGATACATTGCAAGATGCTGCGGTTTACCATAAGACTTCCCACTGAACTTCCACGAAGAACCGAATTAGAAGGCGCACGATCTGCCAC
>ENA-ORXT01003184-ORXT01003184.1-marine-metagenome-genome-assembly--contig:-NODE-3184-length-18419-cov-11.147585_pt1 | contig 18419 bp, 18 predicted proteins | sample MGYA00237868_ERZ511482 | MGnify/ENA metagenome assembly ERZ511482 | reverse complement strand
CGATAGAACTCGCTTTATTGCTTGGCTACGGTCGGTCTCAATACACTGGTAATTGAACTAACGTTATTAATACCACAGAGGTGGTTGCACCGCGCTGGCCGCTCGGGGTTAGGGTTCCCATGCGCTTCTTGCCGCTCAAGGTCACGAAGGCGGCACGGAAGGCGGGCAAGGTGTTGGCCGCCGACGAGCCTCTGAACGGGGGCGTCGACGAAGTGGTTGCGGACCAGACGCGGCTGCTGGAGGAGTCGGTGGTCGTCTTCCTCGACGCCATCCCCGCCAGTGAGAACCACTGCAAGCACGAAGAGGCCGTCGCGGCACTGCTGCTGTTGTGGGACAACGAGCCGCGGTGCAAGAGCATCATGGAACACGAGGTATTTAAGGCCGACCATGCGGCCATGCGGAGGAAAGCGGCCCCCAAGCGCAAGTCACCTGGTTGCAGTGATGGCCAGGCGGCGAGTGTGCGAGACGGCGCCACGCCGACTTTGGTGCCTCGGCCGACGACGGACCAGGCGGCTGGCGCCCGGCCGTCGACGGTGTTGGCGGCACGTGCGGCTGCGCGCGCGGCCGCTGCAAGAGTGACATCCGCTTGTGCGGCGGAGGGCGTCCCATCGGCGGGGGCGCCCGCACGGACGCCCGCGGAGGAGCCATCGGCCGCCAGCCCTCCCAAGCGTGTTCGTCATGACTCTTAGATTTTCTTCGAGCGTGCAGTAGTTCTTACGTGTGTCGAGCATGAGCATAGTATAGCCGTAGAAGAATGATCGGTGCTCTTTTCTTTTGTTCTTCTTCTTCCCTTCTCCATAAGAATCGCCCAGTTCTTTCTGCTTGGCTAACGGGATTTAATCAACCGCTTCGTCGTGCTAGTGATATTTTCTCGGAATTAATATTCTGCTAGTATCTCGAAGGACTAGTGAGTGGTAGCACCTGATATAGGACCGACTATCACTGCAGCCCCACGGCCTCACCACACACCCACGACAGGCGCCGCATGAGGCAGCCGCTAGGTGTGCACCTTTTCATTACGTCGGGCTGCGTGAGGAAGAGGGGGCAGTAAGAACCTGTTTATGAAGGCAGGGGGCGCCACGGGTTGGGGAGCAGTGCCTGAAAGGCAACGCTCATGCAGCCGCGTCAGAACAGCCCCTACATATGGAGGCCTCGTACGTCCGCGCGTCTGGGATAGAGGGTTTTTGTTTCGCGCTGGCAGGCTGGCAGGCTCACACTGCTCAGGCAGAGCCCCCCTTACGAAACTTGTGGCACACTCACGCGCACAGAAAAGACACCTACGCCACTCACGGACGGGAGTCCCTTGCGGGGCCATCCTCCACGCCGCTAGCCTGTATACAGTGCGGCCCCTCTGTCGACCATCCCCACGCCCCACCCTTGCGGCAAGGGTTGCACTTACACATTCGAGGTGTAGGTGGTCGGGCTCCATGTCTTCGAAACGCCGACGCTCCTTGCCACCGACTGCTGCGGCGGTCGCTCCCAAGCGTAGCGTTCTGTTCGGCGGTCCACCCCGCCACGCCGGCCAGCTGTGAGCCTCCTCTACAAGCCCGCCCCCGCCCCACCGTCGCCCCCCAACGCGGTTCTGTTGCAGGGTGGCCGGTGTGCATGCTGGTACGCCCAAACGGCCCAACAGTGCTCATTCGGGCGCTCAAGGACCCTGGTATGTGGCCTGCTGGGTCCCCGCGCGCCCAGCAAAATCAGTCGGGGGATCGGGCGCCTGGCGGGCTGAACGTTCGCGCGGGATTCTTTTTCAGGGGGATCAGAGGCGGCCGCTTGGCAGCGGCAAGAATCTCGCGCCACAGTTTACCGCAAGGCTCTAGCAAGATATGGGGCACGAGAGGGTGCGGAATCGGGGCTCTTGGAGGCGTTTGGAATCAGAAACCGGCACCTCATTGGATGGACGCGTCAACCGGTGCACCGCTTCAATGATTCACATCCGCCGCCACTGCATTGTCACGCCCGTGATGTGTCAGCTCACGTACGGCTCCCTACATGCACACACGAGTAACAGGATGGCCGGCTCTGCGGAGGAAGCGAGAGAAGGCTGCTCTGCTTCCAAGCTCAGCAACACCGGCGTGAGCCGGCTAAGGCCGCAGCACCAGCAGAGCAGCAATCTGCACAAGTGGTGATTCCTGCCTCCGTTTTGTGTACGACCTGATGCAGAAACATAGGCTGTGACAGTATCACGGCACGGGCGTGTGTATGTATGTTCTCTAAACATAATGCAAGCCAATCGCTGGCCGCAACTCGGAGGCACAGTCAGCGGCGCGACGCTTGTCGCGAAGCAACTACCTATACCTTTCGAAAGTGACACGACAGCCCGACCCGTGCGCGCATTGGCTGAAGAGCCAACTCGTCAGTCTTCATCAGAAAGAGGCAGGAACTGCAAGTCCCATCGCACTTTCACTGCACCTGCTGCTCGTCTACCTTTCAAACCTGATGAGGGCGTCGGAGCTAGCTTCGCTTTCAAAGTGGTGAACACCGTCACCACATCCAGTGCATCGCACCATGTGCACTGTCCGCCGCCACTTGGGAGGAGTGGGAATGAAAGGGACTGCGCCTTACCCGGCACCACTCGGCGGCGGCTGCTGCGGCCCCGATTGTGGTGGCATTGTAGCCACTGGTGCGGCCGGGAGCGTGTTTGGTCGGCAACTCTGCCTCTTCAGCATGGAGGCGCACCCTGTGGGTCTGGCCTCTCTCTCGTTGGAAGAGAGCATCAGAGGAGTTGGCCTGGGGCGATGGGGCGGGGACGCTCGGTGGCTGCCTGCAAGAGGTGGCCGAGCTGGTGCTCGGATGCAGCTGTCATTGTCGACAGCATATGCAAACCCGTGCGCTTCCACCAAAGTGCCGGCCAAGCCACCCTTGGTCCACGCTTCCACAACGGAGAACCATAGCAGCCCGAAACTAGTCGTACGCTGGTTTCTGTTGTTGGGTATCGAGGACATGTCGACCGGGTGACATGCTTAAAACACCGCGCTGTTGAACGACAAAACGCCTCACTTAGACGGGGGCCAGGCTGCTGTCCATGTCGTCTGACGCATGCAGCCATGTGGCCACATTGTTGCAGAAAGAGGGTGGGACAACAGCCGTTCTCATTCTTTCTTGGAGCCAGTGCCACGAGGCAGGCTTAGGCGTCTCTAAAAGCAAACCACAAGCCCTCCCCTAACGATACTTGAAGTCGCCATCGGCTGTATTTCCAGGCTTTTCTCGATGCATCTCCTTTTGAATTCCGACTTAGCCCTATCGATCTCCCCTGAACGGCGTCGACAGTGGCGGTTTCCAGGCCCGCGAGATGGTGCCTGTTCACGCTCCTTGCCAGCGAAGACCATCACCGCCATCGTCGTCGTGCCCCCCGCCGTGCCCCACGTCGTGCCCCCCGCCGTGTCCCCCGTCGTGCCCCCCGCCGTGCCCCCCACTGTGCCCGGCGCCGTGCCCCCCTCCGTGCCCCCCGTCGTACGTTGGCGACTACCGCCCTTCCCCACGTCACGCTCCGTCTGCATTTCTACATCACCACCCCACTGCGGCTCTTTTTACTCCCTCTCCCCCCCGCATCTCTCTCTCCCGACCGGCCCCACTCCCTCTGCCACTTTTACCCCCCCATCGTGCACGTCCGGGGCACGCCTGTACCCGCCACCCAGGCTCTCGGCCCCTGTGTGACATGGAGGAGGACAAGGACCCCGAGCCTGGTGGTAGTTCGCCCCCTGATCTCTGGCATCGCCACCGGCGGCAGCTGAGAGTCGCCGAGTGCCGCTTGACCGCCCCCTTTGTGGTTCCGGCGGAGCTGCAGGCAACGCTGGCCTCCTTCCCGCACGCCTCCCCTCCGAACCGTTCCTCCGCGCGTAGGCGTCGAGTGCGGACGCGGCAGCGACGACCGGCGACGGGGGGTCCGGCTGTGGCCGGCGCGGATTGCCGTCGGGGCAAGCGGCGTCGGATTCCGGGTGTCCGTGACACGGCAGAGAGCCTCTCGGACTCTTCCCTTGCGCCCGACGGCAATGAGGACGTGTATGCGGAGAGTGACTCGGGCAGCGATGTGGGCGTGGTGGATGAGGACGTTCTGGACACCGGCGTCCGCGCCATGCAGCTGATTGATTACTACAAGAAGCGGATTACCCGCGTGCTCGCCCTCACCATCGGCGACTCGCCGCAGTTGGCTGAGAACGCGGGCACGCTGTTCCGCGTCGTCTCCGTTGCGGGCGGCGCCGCCGTCGTTTTGTCGGAGGGAGAGCGGGCTTACGTCGTTTGGGCACAGATTGAGGCGGGTGCTGTGACCTACCTATGCACGTGCGGCGGCGTCGGCGCCGGGGAGTCGGTGGAGCTGCGGTCGTGGTTGGGGGCGTCTTCCACTTGTTGCCACGCTCGGGGACTTCGGGCGTCTTTCGTGGAGCTGGCCACAGAGGCCGGTCTGCCCGGCGACGTCGCGCTGCTCGAGACCTTCCCGGCGTTAGACAACGCGTCAGCGCCGCCTGCGACGGAGTGCAACGTGTTGTACGCAACGACAACTGCCAAGAAGAAGGGCATCTTTGCCGTCAACTTCCAATCTACCTGGGCTGCAGTGATCATCCGAAACAAGCTCAACAAGCAGCGGACGAAGAAACGCGTGCAGCGTCGCCCGGCGTGCGCACTGACGAGCTGTGCCAAAGACCATTGGACCTGCCCACACGCCTCCTCTGTCGCGCGGTGGTGCTCGGACTTGCGCGACGCCACGGCCGCGGCCACGGCCATGACCGCCGGGTTTAATGACCCGTTCAAGGACGTGCTGTTGCCGACGGTGGCGACATCTCAGGCTGGTACAAGCCCGGGCGGCGCCGCACAGTCCGCGGAGTGGGCGGCCTTCGCGGATGAGCAGCGGGGGCGGTGCTCAAGGAACCTCCTACCGTGCACCGGGGAGGTGGACGACTGCCACTTGTTTGACCGGCTGGCAGTCACTGGGCGCGACCACCAGCACCCCGCCAGCCTGGCCGACATCCTCTGCGAGGCGGCGTGCTTTTCGTGCGGCAGCCCGTACGATGGCGAGGGCATCAAGAACACGGGCGCTGTCCTCCACACGTTGCGTGGTCGGGTGACCGTGACGCTGGGCCAGTGGACCTGCTCCTGTGGCAAGCTCGTGCCTTATGACGGCGCACACGATGGTCTCTTTGCATCCAGCAAGGAGACGCTATTCACCCGCACCTTCCTCGACGTCTTGATGCAGTTGGTCTTCACGGGGCACGGCACTTTGTCGTCGGCGGCCGCCGTCCTCTGCTTCCTCCTCGAGTCGACAAAGTCCATGACCGGTGCCAAGTCGGGCCTCGCTCGTCAGACGCTCATCGTCGCCGCGCACAGGTACGCCCGCACGTTGATCGTCCCGGCATCGCTCTTTTGCTGCTCCAAGTGCAAGAAGGCGGGTGACCGGCCGTACTTGGCAATAATCGCCGACGGCCAGGTGCTCTCCATTTTGCGCAACCAGTCTCAACGACTGGTCCGCCTGACCGACGACGTCGTGGGTGTGCCGATGGACGCCGGCCACGGGTCGTGCCTGGCATCCGCACCACTGCGCGCCGCCGTCCGCAAGCGCATGTCGGCCGACCGGCAGCAGGTCGTACGACTGACCAAGGATGAGAGCGTGGTGCTCAAGCGCCTCTCTGAGGAGCTCTCCTCGGTGCCACTGCCGCACCCGGCCGGTAGAGTCACCTCCAAGAGCGCCAACCTGTCTTGGGCGGCCGCCTTCATCTTCTATTCGTTTTACACCAACGAGGTGTCAGCGACAGACCCGGGGCCCAACACGGCGGGGGTCGCCAACGGACAGGAGGCGGACGATGGAGACGAGGACGCTGACCCTCCCGCGGCAGGTGCCGGTGCCGGTGCCGGCGGAGATGATCCGGTGGCCGCTGGTGGGGACGGCGGTGAGACGGGTGCAGCTGCTGGCCGTGCGCGGGGCATTTACTACGTGAGTAAGCAGGTACCAGGTGCGGTTGGTGTCGGGCTGGGCAAGACCGTCGAGCTCGAACGATGGCGCGTCGTGAGACGCTTTCTGCTCACGTTTTTGGGGCACCCCGTCGTCGGTGCTTTCGCTGGCATGCCGCGGATGCGCATCAGGAGGCTTGCCAAGAAGTTGGCCGCCGGAGCGCCACTGGCGGAGTGGAAGCCGTACGCGAAGGCGGTGGAAGCAGTCGGCATTGTGTGGCCGTTTCTCCAACTTGTCGGCACTGCCACCGAGGTCGACCCGGTGATGAGTCGCGCCGTCGGCGAGTTATTGTTGTTCACCTGCGGGGTGGACGCGTATTGGGAGACGCTGTGGCGCGACTCGGCGTCCGCCGGTGCTACCGCGTTTGAGGAGCAGTGGCGCAAGACGTCGGCAGCCAAGTACGCTTCGTGGGCGGCTACCCGCATGGCGCCTCTCCCGGCCTCATCGCCCCTTTTGTGCTCCAAGTTCTCGTCGGAGCGGGGCCTCGCCCAGCTGGGAGAGGTGGTTAGTGGCCACGTCTGGCCAGACCTCCCCCCGGTCCGCCCGTTTATCACCGATAGCAAGGCGGAGATGGTCAACGAGGCGCGCGCCGTCAAGGTCAAGGCCGGGCGGGAGGCGTTGGAGGCCATGCTCGACAAAGAGCTTGGGTCGGACGATTGTCGGCACGCGTTTATTACGTCGCAAACGTTCATGCCGGGCGTTGAGAACTTCCTGTGCCCATGTGGCATGCTGATCGGCTTTGACTTCCTGGACCGCGCAGAGAGCCCCGCTCACGTGCTGGCATCGCTCATGCAGCGTTTCCCGGTCCTGCCGTTGGTCGTGTACTTCGACACGGCGTGTCAGATGGCGCGTAACGCGGCACGACGTGTACCTTGGCTGGTCAACATGTCGCAGACGGCGTCAAGCATCGACCGCGCCCACCGGCTGCAGAAGCAGCACGGCTGCTCGCCCGTCCACGACGCAGACGCCTACCCGGGGCGCTCGGTGCGGCATCGGACGGCCTGCGCCGAGAGCAGGCACTCAATAAACAAGGCCTTCAAAACCCACCTCGTTCACTTACGTCAAGACCATTTCTTGGTCCAGATGCGTCTTCTCGGCGCCTTTGTCAACCTCCGAGTCAAGATGCGACGGGAGCTCGGCAAAGAGACCAACCACCGGCTTGCGTGCGCGTTTTTTCACGCCCATGTGCAGTTTTACTGCGACCGCCGATGCTGCTCGTGCGACCGCGGACGTCAACAAGCAGAAGCAGCCGCCGCAAGAGCCGAGGACGCCGCTGCCGCCGCCGCAGCCGGCATACCCGCTCCCGGTGGTGCTCCCGCGGCGGTCGCACCCGCCATCGCCGCACCTGTTGGCGCTGCACCCGGCGTCGCCCTCGCCGGTACCGCGGCTGCGGTCCATGCTGCTGCAGCTGCCGTTGTCGCGCCGGCGCCCGCAGACACCGCTTCTGTGCAGGCGGCACGGAATGCCTACTTTGCCGTGGATTCTGCCGTCGTCGGTGCTGTGACTCCTGCTGTTCAAGGCGCTGTCGAAGATGCCCTCCCTGGTGCCGCCCGCGAGGCTGCAGCTACTGTCGCCACGAGACTTGGTGTTGCTGCAGGTCAAGCCGCCGTGAAGGCCGCTTTTTTTGCAGCCGACGGGGCTGGTCGTCAACACGGTGGTGATGCTGTTGGCCTCGCTGCTGCTGGAGCCGCTGGTCAGCTAGCCGCCCACGCGCCACTGCAAACAGAGGTTCAAGTCGCCGTCCACGGGGCTGTGCGAGCCGCGGTTGAGGACGCCGCCCGTTTGAGCAGTGGCGTCGCCGCTGCCAACACCGGCAAAGAGGTAGGTGTGGCGGCGGGGTGCGCGGCTGCTCGTGCTGCTGTTCAAGCTGCTGGTTTCGCGCCTGTGGTCGTCGCCGAGTTGGAGGCTGCTCGTAGAGTCCAAGTTGGCGCGCGGCTCGCCGTCGGCCAAGTGGCTTTACGAGCGGCGTTGCGCGGAGCGCTCCGCGCCGCAGGGGTGGTTCTCAAGGTGGACCATCTCTCGTGCGCTCTGGTTGACGGGCAAGTTGTTGGGAGTAGTGGATACCAAGATGGTGGTGGTGACAATGGAGGAAATGGTGGACATGGGGCAAATAGTGGCGATGGGAGCGGTATCCGGGGAGGTGTTGAGGCTGTGGGTGGAGATGAAGGTGGCGATGATGTGGATGGGGTTGGTGTGCCCCGAGAGGCCAGTGACGGTTTGTCTTCAGACGGGCTGTCTTCTTACTCAGACCCCAGCGACAATGACTCGGACAGTGATAGTGAGTGATTGTGCTTTATTTATGTCCTTTTGTGGGTTGCTCTGGCGCTGCCTTCATCTCTGTCAATGAAAAAGACCACGCCCGATTGATGGTATTATGTGCTTCCAAGTACCTATCACCTTAGCCGTAGCGTACACATGCTTTCCTTCCAACCCAAGTCCCATGACGGCAAACACGTTCTTACGCACAAAGAAGAAACCGATGGGCATGTCGGAACCCACTGTTACAGTCCCTGACACTGCAAGTACGCAAGCGCTCATTGTGGAGGATAAAAAAGGCACACAGAAAAATAAAAGAGCCAAGCCGTTGGCAGGCAGCAGCTGCCACGCGATGATTGCACACCAGAGGGGCATCTCAAGCGGGCAGATTGGCCTAGGAGAAGTGCAGCAGGCCATCCAGCTGCTCGTAGGGCAGGAGCATCACCCGAAACGGACGCGGCAGCGGCGGATGGGGCCACCAAGGCACCAGCACGGCAGTAGCGACAGCAGCCGCCGTCAGGGTGACAATACCCCGCTCCAGCTGCAGAAAGCTACGCCGGCAGACGGAGGATGTTGCGACGACGGAACGGATGGTGTCTGGGGCAGCGGCGGGGACGCCGACAGCGGTGGCGACGTAGATCTGGCAGAAGGGGGGTGCAGAAGCAGCCCCGCGGGGCGGCGGCGGTGCTGCGTCGCGCGGATGTCGGTGGTGGTAGCAGCCGCCGTGAGGTCGGCGGTGGCGGCCACGTGGACGTCGGCGTACGTGGTGATTGTGCCCGCGGGGGTGGGGGCAGGACGACCGTAGGGGCAGGGGCGGGAGCGGGGCTGCGCGGCCGGGGGGTGGGGGGTGGCCGATGGCAGGCGTCAGGGAGGGGGTGGGAATTCCACCACGCCCCCCCCGCGGTGGCAGCGAGCGAGAACCAACCGGGGCGGGCCACGGTCCGCGCATGAGCCGCAGGGCGGGCAAAGGAGCGGTCCCAGCAGCTGAGGTTCGTTACAGCCGGTCCCCTGATCGCGTGCAAGCAACGGTGATTTCCACTGTCCCATTGGTGCACGTTTTCCGTCGTACTCCGAGCCTACGTAGGAAGATGCAGATCACAAGCGGCCGCGAAGGTTTTTTCCAACACGGAGTATCAGCCGGTCATTCCCCGCAACCGCCGGTAGGGGAGGACGGTCATCCATCTGTGAATGGGCACAGAACGATCGCGTACGATTGTCTGGGCGGTTATTCCGGTCGATGAAGGACGCAGGCTGTCCTAATTGCCCGTTTCAGTTGGGCTCGGAAGGTGCGCTCCCAGTTCTTTGAGGCGGCGTCGCCCATTGGACGAAGAGCGATTCGACGCTCGTCGAGTGGGCGTGGTCACTTACTCCATGGGACGAAGAGCGATTCGACGCTTGTCGAGTGGGCGTGGTCACTTACTCCATGGTCAATGCGCGGGGCCGGTGGCCCGGCGTGGCGGGGCGATCGTCACGTTAAGCCGGAAATCCCATCAGATGCCGAATTTGGTTGGACGTAGAATGGGCCTTGATGACCGTATCCAACCAGGCATGCGATGAATACAGATGGGGCCATCCGATGGGGTACTGGAGATGGGCTTATGTTGGGCCGTAAGCGAACTGTGATGAGGCAAGTAAGGTGTCATGCACGATTCACAGTCCAATGGGGCGAGCACATGCCGAACTGCAAGTCACCAATCAGAAGGTCGTTACCTCATCGGTCCGTGAGTGCAATCGCGGGCATCGGCCGCTATTTTTTTTTTGTGCTTCCGTATCGGTGGCTGTAGCGACGCTACACACGGACAGGCACCCGCAGCTGCTGATGCGCTTCATTGAAGACGAGTAGTTCTCTCTAGCGGTACCCAACCTGGCGTTCTCCAAGGCACACGGGGACGGGAATGAGAGAACATGCGAAAGAGACATTGATACAAACAGGGCACAGACGTACACGCACACCGCAGGCGAGGTACCAGACCTGCGGCGCACACCCGCCCACCAACGCCAACAAGGGAAGAGAAGCCTACCCAACAGAAAGAGCACCCCCATAATGCTGCCCGCCGCATGGCGAAGCCGCACGCAGAGGAGCCTACGCCTCTTCCTCCTCCTGCACCCACACGTTCTCTTCAGCAACCCCCTCGCAGACAGCGGCCTTAACCGTTTCGAAGTCTACCAGGCGCACGCCGTGGTGCGCCTCAGCGCCCGTCGGCCAGTAGGCGACGATGCGGCAGATCTCGTCGCGCCACTCCTCGTACGCCCCGTCCGCAATACCGCTGCGACCAGACTGGCGGAGGTTGCAGAGCACCTCCAAGAAGTGTCGCACGAAACTGCCAACAAGGGCATAATGTCGAACCGTTGCACCCGTCTCGCGCTCCCCGCCAGGAGTAGTGGGCGCCTTGACGCGGTGGGACGCGCCGACCGCGCTGAAAAGAGCGTCACATCCCGCGTGCATTGCCTTTCCACCGCGCACGGACTGAAAGTACTCGTCTCTCTGCAGCCACGCGAGGCCCGCGTCTGTCGTCATTTTGTGCTGCTCGATGCCCAGCTCCTGACAGTACGCCTGGAGCACCTTCTTGCGCAGCGCTTGGATGAAGTGGGGCTTGACGCGCTGCAACGGGTCGCGCGCTCGCGACATGGAAGCTTTGCCCTTCTGCGAGCGGGCATTGCTGGGGATCCACTGCATGAGCCAATCGTTGATGGTGTCGCCCTGAAGGTTGAGCACGGACCCGACCGTGTCGTGGATGGTGTCTCCCGTCATGTCGCCGTCGGGGAAAACGTACTCGGTGAGGTTGGTGGTGCCCATGAAGTGGGTAGAGTTCTCACGCAGCTTCGAGCACACGAGCAACATCTGCTGGTAGCCATTGTGGCCGGCCAATGTGACGGCAAGCTCGGACTTGACGTTGACGATGGTGCCAACGGATGGCGTCGCACGGTGAGTGGCTGCGGCGTCGGCTACCTTGCTCACTAGCTCCGACATTGCCGATGCAATCTTGCCGAGCGCCTGTCCCTGCGCCTCCACCTTCCCCACCAAGTTCTTCATGGTGGCGTCGGTGTTGGCCACCGTCTTGCTGCAGCCGGAAATATCCTCGTGCAGCTTGCGGCTGCCCGCCTGCACGGCTTGCGCCATCATGGAGGCGATCAGACCCTTGGAGTCGGCACCCAACCCGAAGACCCCGATGCCCTTAATCGCCGACGTGCTCACGGCCACCGCGCCGACCGCCTTCGACGCGCCTCCGCCCATTGGCGCGTCGTCATCGTCGGGTTTCGGGTCGAAACGGCCGCACGGCGGCTTCTTGGTGGTCTTGGAGGTCTTTTTGATGCGCGCGCCCATGCTCTTGCGGTCAACGTCGGCCTTGCGAGCCGGTGCCTTCCAGCGCCCGCCAGTCCCGCGGGGCAGCGACTTGTTCGGCTTCTCAGGCAGCGGCGGCGGCCGGTTGATCTCCGAGCCGGCAGCACCACCCGCCGAGGCCGCCCCCGGCATGAGCGACGCCTGCGTGTTCTTCTCGTACTCGACAGGGCTCAGCGCCCGCGAGGTTTTGCCGACCGAGGCCGCCAGGCTGACCGGGTTGGCAGGAAGACGCACGGGCGTCTCCTCGTCGTCTGCGATGCACGTCTGGGTCAGGACCTGGTCGCGCAGCTCGTTCTTGGCAGCGCGGTTCTCATCAGGTGGCTTCTGGGAGCCAGAATTGTCGCCACGAGCGGAGGGGCTCCCACCACGCGACGCCATGTTCATGATGAGTCGGATTGGAAAGCGCACGGGCTGGAGGGGCCTCGCCTTGGCGCATGGCGTGAAATTAAGGTGCGGTTCTAGGTGGAAGATAGAGGGCGGGAATGCGATTTGCGCGACGAGGGAGACTGCTTGGCGACTGGCGCGAGAGGAGCAGATCACTCTTATACGGGCGCCCGCGCCATTGCGTCTTCCATCGAGCCCCCAAGGCCCTCGCACTCATATGATACTCGCGGCCAAGAAACAGTGCGGAAAAGTGGCAGGATGCATCAGAAGCTCACAGACGGAAGAAGAACCAGAGGACACGTCCGGGGCGTCAAGCTTCTGTCGGCTGCGCGCCCCTCACTGAGAGCTCGTGCGTCGGGCGCAAGCCCAGCGTCCCGACAACACCGCCGAGGGGCGCAACGTCAAAGGCTCAGCCGCTCGAGATGTGCGGGACGGGCACACAACACTTACCAGGTAGGGGTCTCTGGTGCTCCTGCAGCGCACTAACGTGGAGGACTCGAAGAGCCACCAAGGCGCCCGGGTAGCAACCGCCGTCGAGCGAAGGCGGATTGACCAGTTCGGGTCTGCGAGAAAAGTGCATTGCGTCAGGCATACAGCACAGACGGGCTTCCAGAGGACCGTACCCGCTGGCTTCGTCGGGGGGGCAGGTGTGACGCCTGTCGCTACGGTAGGGAGAGCCGCGGCGACGCGCCCAGGAGAGCTCGACGTCGGCGACAGGGGCGGGGAAGCACCGTGGCAACGCACGCAACCGAGAATCACGATGCCAGAGGTTCGTCAGCAGCTGTGGAAATCGAGTCGGTCCGTCTCGATCGCTCCGTGCTCGCACGCTACTTAGGTTCTATTGGTGACCTGTGCGACGCGCAAGGACACCAATCTGGCAGGTACATTCCTGTTTTGGCGGACTTCTCAGCCCAGTTAGTCACCTAGTCGGACTCATTTTTAGCTCAAATTGCACGATCCGGTATGAATGACGTGTTCGGATCAAGTCCTGCCACTGGCAGAATTCTGAAGATGGGCATCCAGGAAACGGATGGCCCTTGATGGCTCTCACACGGCGTCGCCACCACGGCAGGTGATAGGTGAGGGCCGATGGGGCTCGACCGACGTCGCCGCCTCCCACGTGTCGACACTTGAGATGCCCTCCACAATCTTGCTCTCAGCGCGCCCGGCCCCGCACAATGTACAACTGTTTCGCTCCGGGGTGTGTGGAGTGGCACAGGCCCTGCGTCTTGTACGATCGTTTCTTGCGCGACCACCCCACCCCGTTTTTTTCTTGGCGCGTAGCCGATGCGCCACCGTAGTGCTGCGTGCGTCGCGCCTTGGCCGGCACGCGCGAGTACTGCGTTGCTGTATGAGTTCATGCCCCGCCGCTTCCCGCCACTTGTGAGTGGGATCGGAGCGAGCCGTGCTGAGAGGACGGCCGTCACACAGCGCGCCGTGTGCCTGCACTCACACGCGCATGTGTCACCGTTTGTTGATCAACCTGAGCGATGACCAAGCCCCCACCAACCCGCTCTCTCCCAACGACCCCACCATCGGAAAGTCCCCCCCAGGGTCCTCCATCCAGTGATCACCCCCCAATGGATTCCCCGGTCCCCTCACGGGCTCCAGTGGAGCGTAGGTTCGGCTGCGGCAGCTGTCCTGCTTTTCGCACGAACTCCTTCGCAGTGCTGCGCTTGCATCGGATCTCGCGGCATGGAAGCGCGCGCAACACGGTGTCGGCGAGCGTGTCAGTCGTACCATCAGTCGCCGACAGGCTCCTTGCCGAGCGGTTGAGGCGAGCGGCAAGTGCGCGGGACGAAGCGGGGGGTGGCCGCACTACAGGTGGAGGCGGGCACGAGGGTGGAGATGACGCTGGTTTCGGAAGCGGCGCAGGAGACCCCGTGCGGATGGAGCATGGCGGGGGGTGCGGTGGGGGGCCCAGTGGGGATGCTGGTGGCGGTGTGAGGTGGGAGGAGGTCGCGAGGGGCAATTCTGGAGAACGTGACGACGTCGCCCCTCTCAGCAGTGGCAGTGCTCACGCGGCGCCTTTTCTCATGAGCAGGGAGGCGCATGTTCTGTGCGCCATGGAGAACGAGATTGCTTCGCTTCTAGAATTCTCTCGCACGCGCACTGCCAACTAGCCCTCATCTGAGCACAGGGACAAGCGCCTCAAGACCTCGCCGACCGAGGAGGCGCCCTCACCGACTCGCTACAAGTATACCAATCATGCAGCACACATCCGCGGCCACTACGAGGACCAGCAGGACTGGCAGCGCTCCGCGCCGATGGTGACCACGCGCAAGCGGGCTGCCCCCGGACAGTTCAACTCCTACAAGCTGCAGGAGATTCAGCGGTTTCCGCTGCAGACGGGCAATAGTGGCTTGTCTCAAGGAGGTCAGGAGGCGTTGTACCACCTCATCAGCGTGCTAGAAGGGCTAAAGGAGGGCATGCGCATCGACAAGGGGCAGGACGTACCCGTCACTGACACGTTTAAGTCGGCCGAGGCGTTTAAGCAGGCCGTTGAGGACGACCTTGACGAGGCGGCTCTGAAGGCGGGGTGGAGATCGTGCGCAATGGAGGAGGACGGCGTGACGGTCAAGGCCTATTTTCGGCCGGCCCTGGACCTCATTCTGGCTTTGTTGCGCACGCGCAAGGTGCGGTTGTGGAGCGGCGAAGGCGCGCCGGCGCCACCGAGCGATCGGCGTGAGACTCCCATGGATGGGGACGCGTTTAGACTCTGCGAGGCCGAGGTTGGAAAGATTCCGGGACGGAACTGTGTGCTCGGTCTACATCTTTTCTCGGACAGCAGCCAGCTGTCATGGTCTGGCGGTAAGTGCTCATTTTCGCTGTTTGGTCTTGCTTGTTATTGATTGCCGCCCGGTGCATCGGTTCGTACGCCTGCTCTTCTCGTCTCGTTCCGTTTCTCGTCCATTATTCTGACATCTTTCCTTTGTTGTCTCTGACGCTGCATCGTTGCGTGTACTTGTGTCTCTCAGCGCACAAACTCTACCCAGTGCGCATCCGGCTCGTCAACGTCGAGGGGGAGATCGAGTGGTTCACAGTCGCCTACATCCCAGTGATCAAGACTCTGAAGGAGCCTAACGGCGACGAGCGGGCAAGAGTGCGGCGGTCCAATCTGCTGCAGCGGGTGCTGTATCTTGTTTTCCGCACCGCCATTGCTGCGAGTCACAAGGGATTTGAGGTGCCACTCCCGTGTGGTCAAACAGCGCGCGCTTTTCCTCGCGTACTGCTTTACATATGTGATCAGCCGGAGGAGCGTGCCGTGCTGTGCTTCAAGTCAGTTGGAAGTGCACGACCATGCTCTTCCTGTACGGTGGCGGCCAAGGACATGGTGTCCGCGGCCGCATTGACCGCCACGGATCGAGACGTCGTGCAGTCCCTGGAGAAGCAGCTAGAGGCCGCCGAACTGTTCCACTCCGGCGATGATCGGCGGCGGCGACTAGTGATCGAGGGCCACGAGAGCATCAACAGCGCCATCCCCGCTTTGGCCTCGTTTGCGGGGCTTTCGACACCCCCGCTGCTCCTCTACAAGATGGTCGGATTTGACGTGCTGCACGTGCTCGACGTCGGCGTCACGAAGATGCTCGTGCGTCGGCTGATGCGGATTTTAGCGTTTGTGTGCAAGGGCACTAGGCCTAAGTACAAGAGCCGAGAGGCTCTTGCCCGGGCGGCTTTTCGACGGCTCTTTTTTCTTGGTCGTCGTAGCCAAGCGCGCCGTGCGCCACCGGGGTAAGTGGTGGGCTCAACTGATGTCTTTTCGTGTGGCACGGTGTCCATGCACGGCAGTCTTGCTGGGGTGTGGATCTCCGTGCAGGCGCAGCGGGACGCTCACTGAGAATTTCTTTTCGCTGTGCATGTCCACGTTTTGATTCCTGTCTGAGTCGTGTTGTTTTGCAGTTATGTGGTTGCTCCAGACGAGAGGCAGGCCACATTTACAGGGGCACAGCAACGAGCAGGCGTGCCCGTCCTTCCTTCTCTCGTTGACGGATTGTTTGCGATGTTGGATCCTCACCAGCAGGCCGTCCCAACTGCCGGCCGAGGCCGAGCTCCGCCTCCCGCCAATCCGTCTGCCGGTGGTTCCCTCGGCGATGAAGAAGGTGGTGTGGACGATGTCGGGGACCAGCATATGGACGAGGATGACGACGATGATGAGTCGGGCGACGAGGAGTCGTACAAGCTGGGCAAGAATTTCGTCTATGATTGGAAGGCCTACCACAACGCCTTTGGGGACAAGCCATGGGACGAGGCCGTCACGGGGATGTTCTGTGAGTACGCGGAGCTGTACGCCCGAAACAGCGGGCACATTGGCGCCACCGTGCCCACGCCCATGACGCTGTCCAAGGCCAAGTCCATTGACGAGCAGGCAGCCAACTTCATCACCAAGCATGTCACCCCCATCCTTGGACGCATCTTCTGCACAAAGTTCCATATGCTCCTCCGGCACGTGCTCGACGCTGTGCAGCACCACGGCAACCTCCGCAACGGCAACACTTCCGCCAACGAGGACTATCAAAAGGCTGACAAGGCCTTTTATGGTCGGACCAACAAGGATTTAGAGACGTTTACGCACCAGCTTGTGCGCCACGCTCAGGGCAGCCGGGAGATTATCTCCCAACACCTGCGCACGCGAGAGTGCCCCGCGGAGGATGAGCCGAGTGGAGCGGCTTCAGGAGAGGGCGCGTCGAGCGAGGCGGCGGGCGTTTCGAGCACGGCGGCGGCGGAGGGAGGCTCGTCTAGCGGGGTGCCGGCGCCCGCGCTCTCCTCCAGCGGGGTCGATGCTTACGTTCCAGCATCCTGTGCCCCCCTTCCTGGTCCGTGCGCGCGCCGCCGCTCGACGCAGGTGGCTCCCCGTGCCGATGGTGGTCGAGGCAAGCGCACTGACTACCTGCACACCAAATCGGTTGGAGAGATCTGCGAGCTGCCGGGCATGGCCACCGCCGGGGAGGCCTTAGGGCTATCCCATGAAGCCCAAGTGAGCGTTCTATCTCGACTGTCTTTTACGGCGCGCCTCGACTGTGGTGGCTTGCGGCAGCAGCTGCTCTATGCCCACACATGGTTCCGCGGCGGACCGTGGTTTGACGCGGTTGTGTACTATCTCGGAGGCAAAACGGAGGACGCGTTCATTGGCGAGGTGCGCACCATGGTGCGCTATCCTGACCAAGATGTGGCCCTTATCCGAGAGTGGGAACCGGTCGAATCTGTTTCGGGCTGCCCCTTCCACGCGAGAGGGTGCCGGCGGCTCAAGTGGCTGATGCACGCCGGCGATACGAACATTAGCGTGCGGGAGGTGCCCATCGCCAATGTGCGGCGGCCTGCTCACGTCGTTTCCGACTTCGGGGACCTCCTCCGACGTCGTGGGATTGAGGCGGTACCTCCTGCCTCGGGGGCACCGCTGTACGATGAGCTCGAGATGCGCTTCTTCGTGAACGCGTTTCTCCCATGGGCGTAGGAGCGGCGGTTGTGTTTGATACGCTTCTGAAGTTGCAACAGCGTCTTACCCAAAGGGTCTCTTCCCTTCTCTCTTTTTGTGCTCGTTGCTGCCTTGTCCTCTCGGCTCTGGTGTGCCCAATCCTCCTCTAGTAGCCAGTCACACATCAGGGTCTGCCTTGCTCCTGCTTACAGCACATAGCGACCTCCGCAGCTGACAAGCAGAAGTCCGTTGGTAGAATTCACTTTGCCTATCGAGCATGATCACCCCAGACGTCAGATCGACCGTCGAACCGGTGGGAGTGGTGGGACCCTCTGATGGTCGTGTCGAAGCATGATTTCGATGAGCAGATGGGCTTTGATAGAGTCAGATGGGCAGTGATGGAGAATCCGGTCTAACTTGACGATGCCGGTTTTTCCCTCGGTCGCAGATTCAACCGACCTTGTGGGTGGGGCCGGCCCGTCCGATAGGGTCAAGGGCAGACGCGCCCGCGCACCATGTAGGACTCAAGGATCTCAATCACATCGCAAAATTTTGCAGTTGGGTTCCTCTGAGGAGCTCTGTGAGCGCTCGAAGCCTGTGGCTGACTCTCTGAGCGTCCATCACGTGGCGTCCACAGCGGGCGCCCAGCACTCCACTGCCGGGCAGCTGGGATTTACTCTCTGATAGAATTCCTAGGGAGGAGGGGGAGTGTATCGATGGTGATGCACACGTGCACGGTGTCCCCCGCCCCACCCACCTACTACTGTCGCCGCCCCTGGCTGCCGCCGCCCCCGCGGCGGCGACCACGGTACCTGGCTGCCCCCCCCCCCCGCAGCGGTTGCCGCCTTCCCCCGCTGCCGCCGTCCCCCGCTGCCGCCGCCCCTGGCTGCAGCAGCCCCCGCGGCGCGGCCGCCCCTGCCCTACGGGAAACATTTGCTGGATATCCAGCTTTTTTGGCCCCGGGATCCCGGAAAAAGCCGGATCCGGTGGCCTTGAAGTCCTTTTCGGTCGGAAACAGAGGCCGTTCGACTGATCCAGCGGCTCGCAGGAGCGGGCCAAACAGCAAGCATCATTCCAAG
>ENA-ORXT01003182-ORXT01003182.1-marine-metagenome-genome-assembly--contig:-NODE-3182-length-18420-cov-9.157717_pt1 | contig 18420 bp, 10 predicted proteins | sample MGYA00237868_ERZ511482 | MGnify/ENA metagenome assembly ERZ511482 | reverse complement strand
CCTGAACAGGCGCGACAGTGGTTGGGCATGCTCGGCTTCCGCATTGTGATCGATTACGATGGCACGGTGACGGATATCCAGATGCCGGAGATGCCGGAAGGTGGCTTTCCGGGGTTGGGTGGGATGTAGCGTGAACGATGCCAACTGAAGATAACGAAAGTGCACACTATAGACCACCAAAATCACCTGGGATGACAGCCGACGGACTTCGAATTGCCATCGAGTTTGCTGCTATAGCAGTTAGTTTAATTGCTATCTTTCTGTTGATAGAACAGAATCGGATTCAGCTCAAGACCTCAACAGATAATGTAGAAGCAATCCAACAACAAATAGCAGCTGGATCTACTGATACTGTTAGACAAATACAGGCTCAGGCTACTAGTTCAGCAGAGGAAAATCAGACGATTAGGGAGCAATCTGAACGGCAGTATCAACAACAACAACAAATATATTTTAATACTCAACGTGCTGAACTACTCGAAACCATCTATGGCAGACGAGATTGTAGCAAACCAAATATAGATGACTGTGCATTTTTGTTGAGTGTTAGAGTACGAGCCGAGGCAGTTGTTGCGTTTGTGCGGATTCTTGATCCTGAAAATAGAGTACAGTGGCATTATACAGATAGGGCGAATTGCAAAGCAGATTCTGTAGATATTGATTTGCGTAATGTAAATTTGGCCGGTGCCAATCTTGAGCGTATTGAATTGAGTGGAACCAACCTATCCAAAGCTGTCCTCAATGAAGCTACATTGGATAGAGCCACTCTAGATAACGTTAACTTGATCGAAGCTGAACTCAGGCATGCAACATTATGGGATGCAAAACTGCGGTGTGCAAAATTATGGAGAATAGATTTTAGCTACGCAGATCTCCGCAATGCTGAGCTTCAGGACGCTGAGTTAAATGGAGTTACTTTGACCTTTGCTAGATATGATCTTGACACACTGTGGCCTAAAGATTTCGATTATCAACACTCTAAAGCCATTGGACCTTGTGCAGACCTAACGAATATGGACTTAACGGACGCTGATCTTACCAATGCAGACTTACATAATGCCATCCTTACAGGTACGGAGCTAACAATAATAAAGGCAGAACTAGCAGGGGCGAAGTATACGGACGATACGGTTTGGCCTGATGGATTTGATTATAGTGATGCGGGAGCCATACGGGTTGAATCAGCGAAATGTAGGTAAAATATTTATTGACTAAGGAACCTCCAAGTATGCAATACGCAGCACGAGTACAGCGCACCATCAGTGAAGGATCGAGCGGGTGGCTTGTCCATGTCAAGGCCAAGGAGATGGCGGCGGCGGGCGAAGATGTGATTTTGTTAACGATTGGCGACCCCGACTTTGACACGCCCAAACCAATTGTCGATTCGCTGGTGGATAGCATACGCGGTGGTCGGACGCACTATACGGGGCTGATGGGCGAAGCGCCGCTGCGCGAGGCGGTGGCCGCTTTCCACACAAAGTTGACCAGCCAAAATGTGACCATGGAGAACGTCGGCATCATGCCCGGTGCGCAGGGAGGATTGTTTGCCGCGGCCATGTGTACGCTCTCGCCTGGCGACGAGGTGATCGTGATGGACCCGGTCTACTCGACCTATGGCTACTTTTGTGGCGCAGCGGGTGCGACCATCGTGCCGGTGCCGCTGCGGGTGGAACGCAATTTTTTGGTGGATCCAGACGAGATCGAGGCTGCGGTGACGCCGCGCACGCGTGCCATCATTTTGAACACGCCGCACAACCCGACGGGTGCGATTGTCCACAAGGCCGAGATGGAGGCCATCGGCGCGATCTGCCAGAAGCACGATTTGTGGCTGATCGGTGACGAGGTCTACGGCTCGATAACGTACGATCACCCGCACGTGAGCGCGGCGAGCCTGCCTCACTTCGACGAACGCACGATCACGGTGAGCAGCTTGTCCAAATCGCACTCGATGACGGGCTGGCGGCTGGGCTGGGTGGTTGGCCCCACCGAGTTGATGGGCCATGTGGGTAATTTGTCTGCGGGCATGGTCTTTGGGATGCCGGGCTTTATCCAAGATGCGGCTACTGTCGCGCTGACCGATGCACTGGGCGAGGTGGACATTGTGCGCGAGCGTTACCGCACGCGGCGCGATATGGTGATCGAAGCGCTCTCCGACGCGCCGGGGATCAGCGTGAATCGACCCGAGGCGGGGCTGTACATGCTGGTCGATGTGCGCGCAAGTGGCCTGTCTGCAACTGATTTTGGTTTTGCGCTGCTCGAAGCGGAAAAGGTGGCCATGTTGCCGGGCACGGCGTTTGGTCCAAACTTAGCGGGCCACATGCGGCTCAGCTTGACGGCACCGGATGATCAACTGGCGGAGGCGTGTCGGCGGATTGCGCGCTTTGCGAGTAACAGATGATAAAAAATGACAGGGTGAAGAGGTGACTGAGAAGGTCCAACATAGAGTGTAAGAAAATTATAAGTTGTTCGGCTCATATTGAAAGATCTCTTCTAGCGGCATACCAAAAACAATTGCAATTCGAAATGCAAGCTCTAGCGATGGCGAATATTTTCCCGCCTCGATATGGTGGATGGTTTGTCTCGAAACGCCCACCATATCAGCCAAAGCTTGTTGAGTCATTTCGTCAGAATTGAAGCGTAATTTTTTAACGTTGTTGCGAATACGACGGGTTTTCATATTATACGCCTCTTCGATAGAGGAAAAGTTGCGTAGAAAACCCGACGATTTCCGCGAGAATAAAGAAGAACAAGATAATGTTTGCAGTGACAAGTGACGACGGAATCACGAAGATACAGAGCCCTTCACCCCTTCGCCCTGTCACCTTGCCAAAAAATTGGGAGTATTACATGCAAACAAACACAGAAACAAACACCGTCGCCGACATCCTTGTCGACACTCTCCACAACGCAGGACTCGACATCGTCTTTGGTCTACCGGGTGGCGAAAATGTCGAAGTGATAGATGCGCTGCGCCGCGCGGGGATCCGTTTTGTGCTGGTGCGGAATGAAAGTTCGGCGGTCTATATGGCCGATGTCTACGCGCGGCTGACGGGCAAGTTGGGGGTGGCGTTGACCACGCTGGGACCGGGCGCGACGAACGCGTTTGTGGGCGTCGCTCATGCGGATCTGGATCGTGCGCCGATGATATTGATTACGGCAGAAACAAACCAGAGCTTTCTGCCGGGCCACACGCATCAGGTCTACGATTTGCAGACAATCTTTGCGCCGATTACAAAGTTGACGGTGAGCCTGACGCCCGAGAATGTGCGACAGGCGGTGGCGGATGCGTTGCGGCTGACCACTGAAGGAAGGCCCGGTCCCGTCCATTTGAGTTTGAGCCGTGAGATGGCAGCGAAGGAGGTCCCTGCATCAACATCAATGGATGCGCCCGCGACGCCAACTGTCACAATGGGATCGACGGCTGCGGCGCACGCAGGTTCCGCCGATCTTCTCGCAGATCTGGCCGCGGCACGTTCGGCGTTAGAGGGAGCATCTCGGCCGGTATTACTTGTAGGCGTTGGGATGGAGCCGGAAGGATGTTACGCAGCGGTGGAAGCGCTGGCCGCTGTGGCTAGTGCGCCGATAATTGTGACCCCGAAATCCAAGGGTGCGATCTCTGATCGGCATCGTTTGGCTGCGGGGGCGTTGGGTATCACGCGCGCAGATCCGGTTTATGAAATTTTAGACGAGGCGGATCTGATTGTGGCGGTGGGCTTCGATGTGGTGGAGCTTGTCAAGCCATGGGATCAGACGCAGCCGACGATTTGGGTCGCGCCCTTTGCCAATGCGGACGCCGCGATCCCCGCGGTTGCAGAGTTTGTGGGTCCGATGGAGCCTGCGTTGAATGCGCTGGCTGAGTGTGCGTTTGAGACGGATCCCGCGTGGGGGGCGACGCGGGTGGCCGCATTACACGCGAAGTTAGCCGCACAACTTTTGCCGACTGCCGCCGCGGGGCGCATGTTGCCGCAAGCAGTGCTGCGTGCGTTGCGCGCCAATGTGTCCGACGAGACGCTGATCACGACCGATGTGGGGTCGCACAAGATTTGTACGGCGCTAGAATGGCCTGCGTATGTGCCAAATCGCTATATGCTGTCGAATGGATTGTCGGCCATGAGCTTTGGGGTGACGGGGGCGATGGCGGGTGCGCTGGCGCTGGATGAGCCGACTGTTTGTGTGACGGGCGATGCGGGGTTTAGCATGGTGATGGGCGAGCTGAGTTTGCTGACCGAATTAGATTTGCCGCTGATTATTGTAGTAATGAATGACTCCGCGCTGGATCTGATCCGCGCAGCGCAGCATCGGGCGGGTAAACCTGCCTTTGGCACTGAGTTTACGAATCCAGATTTTAGCAAGATTGCGGATGCGTTTGGGCTTGATTTTTATCGTGTGGCGGATGAGGCTGCATGCGCGGCCGCGGTGCAGGCGGCTGTGGCAAAGCGCGGGCCGGTACTTATCGAGGCGCTGATCGATCCGATAAGTTATCCGACGACGCCGAAATCATAACAAGATGATAAGCTGCAAAAAGATGACAAACTACGACAAGACGACATGGTTAGGCGAAATTGTTGCACTTAGCGATGTCATCTTGCCAGGACAAGGAGTGTACAATGTCCTATGCATCGGTGGGTGCTTATTGTGTCGACACACTCGACGTGATCCGTGGGGCGATGGGCTGGCCGGGCATTTGGGGCTCATGATTTTGATCTTGGTGGGCCAATTTTGCCCACTGGCGTGCGTGAGATGAGCCATCTTGCACGTCGTTCTCATGCCGAGATGCTTCCGTTTAAAAGAAATAGTGGTAATTTATGTTAAATAGGTGTATCATATTTGTATCCAGTATCTGTACCTGTTAAAACTGTACTACCCAGAAAAGTTCGTCATTCAACTATATGAGGGGTGTGCATAATAGGAACCACTGTATACGGTGGCTGTGCCTGTCAAATTCGCCAATTAGGTAGGTGATGGATATTCCGCAGGAGCGATACCGTAGAATTTGTGATACAGCCGGAAAATGCCGACTTTTGTATATAGCCCGTGCATAGAATCAACCACTATATGTCGTATAAAAAGTTATGCACACCCCTCAACTATATCAGTAAAATATTAAAGATAGCTGTGTAAAAAAGCGTGTATGTGATTTTGTTATGAGTAACTTGATGTCATGTACAAATGTTTTTGTACAGCTTTTAATGCACGCATTGATCGGCTCTTCTTCTCATGCTCCAATCTACTTTCTCTTCAACTGCGATATCTGACCACAGTTTTGCAACGCGCTTGCGCCTTTTTCGGGCCATCCTTTGGGCTGCAATTGGCTCCGCAGTCGTATATTCAGTCGTTTTATGGCTTTTTGGCAACACTACCGGATACGGTCTTCTCTACGTACTTACTCCTATACCTGTCTCTTCCTCATTATTGATTCTGCTGCGCTATGGCTATGTGCGCTTTGCCGCACTTGCTTTTACCGTGCTTGCATGGCTGATCATGTTCTTTGGCGCGGTAATTGCCGGCGGTGTAGAGGCGCCTGCATACAGCGGCTTCATTTTACCTATTTTAATTGCGGGGTGGCTGCTTGGTAAAAGGGCAGGAATTTTCTTTGCCTTTCTTTCTTCGTTGGCTGGTGTGATTCTGATAATTTCTTATGGTAATGGCTGGTTAGAGCCGATTGTAAGAAACACATTCTTTTCTATTTGGATTTCGCAGCTATTCTTCTTTTTTATTGCTGCTGCAATTCTCTACGTTTCAATCGACAACAGCGATAAAATTGTCGAAAGAGTGAAAAAGAGTGAAAAGGCCGCATTAGAGACGAATGATAAATTGCGTGCGGAGGTAGATGCACGCAAGATAGCCGAACAAGAGCTTCAATTCCAAGCTGATGTTTTGTCTCAAGTACAGGATGCAGTTATTGTAACAAATACCAAACGCGAGATTATTTACTGGAATCAAGGGGCCGAAAAGCTTTATGGAACGCCTAGCGAACAGATACTTAATCAGAGTGTTTTTTCTGTATTTCAATACGATCATGCCGACAATCCGCAAGCTGATGAGCGGATGGAAGCCTTAGCAACTACTGGTGTATGGCAGGGTAACGAGACCGCTATTGTCCGTACAACAGGCAAAAAAGTGGCAACCGAGGCGATCATCAAGTTTGTAAACGATGAACGCAGTACACTAAGCCATATAATTATTTCTGCACGCGATATTCGCGAACGGCTTAAAACAGAGAATGCGCTCCAATATCGAACCGAAGCGCAACAATTGGTTACAAAACTGGCTACTCGCTTTATTAATCTCCCCGTTGCCGAGATTGATCAAGGCATTGTCGATGCTTTGCAATTACTGTGTGATTTTTTTGATATGAGTCGAGGCGTTATTGCGCTCTTTTCGGAAGATTTGCAGACACTTCATTACGAAAACCAATATTATGATAAGAACTCTTCCTTTCCATTGGAATTGGACACGATGCCCACGTCAAAAATCCCTTGGTCTATGGAGCGCCTCAAACGTTTCGAACCCGTGAGCATGCCCTCTGTTGCTGATTTACCGCAGGAAGCATCGATCGACAAAGCAACTTTTCAGGCTTTTTGGTCACATTCGTTTATTGGTATACCGCTTATGCAGAACAAAAAACTAGTTGGGCTACTTGGCAGTTCATCATCGGATAAGAAAGATGGTTGGCCCGAGGATATGATCAACCAACTATATGTATTGGGGCAGGTAATCGTCAATCTGCTTGAACGTCGCACCGTTGAAGAGAACTTACGTATACGCGATGCAGAGCTAAATGCCACCGCCAACCAACTAGCGACACTGCTTGATATCGACCGAACTATTTTTTCGGCACAAACATTACAGGATGTTACAGAGCTAACGCTCAGGCGTCTCTTCGACCTATTCCGGTGCCAATATAACAGCATCTTTCTAATTAATGAAGCAGGCGATGCTGGATATTATATTGCACAGTATCCCACAGAAAAGTACTCCTCTTTTAGTAAATTCATACCGCTGGTCGAGATAATTGAACTGGACGATCTGCGCAATGGCATAATTAGTTTGAATGGCGATTTTGAGCATACAAAAAGAGATGCGGTTGAGTCTGCATTTCTTCCAGATTCAGGGGTTTCGGCCTTGGCACGCGTTCCGCTTAAATCCAGCGGTCACTTGATTGGCATTCTCTATATGGGCTTCGAAAAGAACGATGTATTCGCCCAAGTAGATGTTGAATTGCTTGAGGGTATTGCTACTTCTCTTGCGTTGGCTATTGCAAATACGCAACTTTATGAGCGGGTGCAGTCCCACGCTGATGAATTGGAAGACAAGATTGAGGTTGCAACTGCGGATCTGATGAACCAGTACAATCTACAGGCTGCGTTAGCAAAGATCGAATTAGCCATAAATAAGCCAAGGGAGCTACAAAATGTACTCGAACAGATCGTTACTATCGTCACTGATAGCCTTAATATTGATAAAGGAGCCAGCATCATCCTCTGGAATACAGAAGCAGAGACGTTTACAATTAGCGCGACAACGGTCTTCGACCAGAAAAGCCCGGCTACTGCGCAATGCGTGCGCAAGCGGGGTGGAGCCACACGCTGGATTATTGATCATGGAGAGTTACTGATTGTTGCCGATACTAGTACAGATCCATTTGGCCCAAATAATATGATTAGAGAGAATGGGATAGGAGCATATGCTGGCGTGCCGCTCTTAAATGAAGGGCGCGCTATCGGTGTACTTTATATATTAAACAGTGTCCCCCGCTCTTTTGCTGAAGAACAGATAAATTTTTTGCAAATGGTGGCGCATCGTGCCACGCTTGCTATTACAAAAGTGCGTCTCTTTGAAAGAACTCGCGAATTGGCAATGGAAGAAGAAAGAAGGCGGCTAGCGCGTGATTTGCACGACGCTGTCAGTCAGTCACTTTTTTCGGCTACGATGATTGCCGAATCTTTGCCCCTCTTATTTGATCGCAACCCAGACATGGCAAAACAAGAGTTGAAAAATCTTCATGGTCTTACGCAGGGTGCTGCCAATGAGATGCGTACGCTCTTATTCGAACTGCGCCCCACAGCGTTAACCGAGAATACGCTAAGCGATCTTTTAAAGCAGCTTTGTAACGCATTTGCCGCACGTACCCATATCCCGTTATCGACAAATATAGATATGGATATTCGCTTTCCCCCACGGTTACAGTTAGGCATTTACCGAATTGCTCAAGAGGCATTAAACAATGTAACAAAATATGCCCGAGCGCGTAATTTATGGGTCGAAATGACCTGCCAAGATGATGAATTTAGATTAGTTATCCGAGATGATGGCCGTGGATTTGACCCTAACAAAATTCCAGCAGATCATGTTGGCCTTCAAATTATGTCCGAACGCGCCAAGGAGATTGACGCAATATTAGAGATAGATACCGCATTAGGTATAGGCACTAAAATTTCTTTATACCGAAGATTAGGTGAGCATACAAATAATGGAAACAAACGTAAATACGATAAGAATTTTGCTCGTTGATGATCATGATATAGTACGCAAGGGGCTATCCGTTTTTTTGTCAGCACATGATGAGTTTGTATTGGTTGGCGAGGCCGCAGATGGTTTCGAAGCAGAAAAACTATGTGCTACATTAAAGCCAGATGTTATCTTGATGGATATGGTGATGCCCGAACAGGATGGCATTGAAACGACCCGTAAAATTAAAGCACTGTACCCCGATATACAGATAATTGCCTTAACTAGCTATGCAGATGATGAGCAAGTGGAAGAGGCGCTGCAGGTCGGTACTATCGGCTTTTTGCACAAGAATGTATCGATAGAGCAATTGGCTGCGGCTATCTATGCGGCACATAAAGGGCAACCAACACTTTCGCTCGAGGCAACGGAAGCTGTTTTTCGCTCTGCAACAAAGCCTGCATCAGTTGTGGGCGATTTGACCCCACGCGAGCAGGAAGTGCTTGCGTTGCTAGCAGATGGTCTCAACAATATAAGGATTGCCGAAACCCTATTTATTGGCCGAGCCACAGTAAAAACGCATGTAAGCAATATTCTAGGTAAACTTGGCGTAGAGAATCGTCAAGAGGCAATTAGCAAAACAATTCGCCAAAATTTGCTTTGATTTAAAAACTTCTCACTCTTATTCCGTAATCAGATCAAAAGCCGAAGCACGTAATTCTGCCTCTGACCTGCGCCCAATACAGCGCGTTGCTGGGTTGAGAAAGAGATAGTAGATAGCCACTGTTCCGCTAAAAAGTAAAATGCATAGATAGGCAACCATGCTTAGAAAAAATTCTGGTTTAATAGTAGGCAATTTTGTTAAGAATGGAAAAATCAATACTAGATCATATGCCAGAAAGCTCCAAAGTTGAGCTTCACCATTGGTCCAGCGCGGGTTGACTAGTGCATAGCCAAAGTAGAAGGCATCGCCCAGAAACATCCAGCCGAAAAGGACAGACGTAACGGGTGGCAGCGGCCACGGTAAAACATTAGGTAGCTGCAAAACAAGCGAAGTGCCTACTCCGATCAGAGCGACAATAAAAATCACATACGCAATACGTACGCCTGTCGGTAGCGGTTGTGGGTCGGGTGCAGGAAAGCGCTTAGCCCAAAAGAAAAGCCAGATATTAAAAATTGAGAATGCAACACAAATACCGATATATACCCAGTTTGGCATCGCAAGTGGAGCCGCATCAAGCAAAGATGGATTTAGCCCTAGAAAGATAGCCTTCCCCCCAAACATCACTGCCAAATTAAGCGCCCCCGCACGCATAAAATGCAGATTGCCGGTAATGCCAATCCACAGCATGGCCGCAGCAATCGCTGCTGCCATCGATGCGATAAATTGGTGCGACAGAGGGCTGTCAACCGCCGCCCAAAGAATCGTGGCCCACGACTGCTGCGTATAAAATCCAGCCGCAAGAACCAACGTAAGCACGCCACCGATAATTAGAATATTACGTATCAAGCGTTCCATACTCTCTTTCCTTATTATAGACTCATATAACTAATATTTCTGAAAAAAATTGATATTCTTTCGGAGAGGATATCACGCTATCATTACCTCATCATTACCAGCCTACCTCTTCGCCAAGCAAATCCTGAACCGATGTAATAGATGCTCCTTTGTCCGCACAGGGCGAATCAACCGGCATCATATAATTGCCTAGCGCAAGAGGATCAACCCCGTTGATAGCCGCAAATTGTGGATCAACATTATCGCCAAGCGTAAAGCCATCTGCCTGCCATTGACAATTATTGCTAAAATCATCCAGCCCATTCTCAAGCAAAATCTGCGAACCGTAAATAATCGTATCGCGGATGTTATGCTGCGGTGTATCGATATTGATACAATTATACTTTGTCGTCGTACAGTCTAACGTTAAATTTTCCAGCACCCAGTTGCGCGAAGCCGTATCTTGATACGCATAAATCGCATTGTCAGTTGCCTTCGTAAAAATAGTGTTGCGCAACGTAACATCCTGCACATCGGCCCACGTATTGCCGTTGACAACCGTCTGCCCAAAAATAATCCCATTGGTCAGTCCTGGGCCAATCACCGACTCGTCAACCGTAATTCCAGAAATCAACCCCCCATCATAAATTTGTATCCCATCCGCATGAGTACAATAATTCGAAGATTTATTCACCGTAGGGTGGCGGCGCATATTGTGTAGCCACGAGCGCGAAATCGTGATATCTGCAAGATTATTATCCTCCCACAAAGATTGAATCGCATCCTCACCATTATCATAAACAATCAGGCGATCCAGCGTATGCCCAAACCCACCTAGACGCACACCCGGGCGAGATGGAAACCATCCATCCGACCTCTTTAACGCCGCTCCATTATCAAAAATTTCGAGATTGCGCATCGTAATATTTGATGTGTTCCGCTCCAAATAAAGACCGCTGCGCCTATGGCGTCGGATTGAAATACCGCGCCATTTCTTGCCATCAACCACCACCCAAGATGCCCCATCAAACAAAAAGCCATGCGCCTGCGCCGCGTCGTCATCCCCTGCATACGTTGGCTGCCCACAGTAGGGCAACGTTGCGCCGCGACCACCATCGATCACAACCCCGCCGTCACGACCCTCTTCAGTCGAAAGCTCAATTCGTATCGGCCTCGTTGCACTACCACTCACATTCACTGCAAGCGTACTCGCATAGCGCATTTCCACCTCTCCACCATCAAGCAGAATGCGCGCACCGGGGCGAATCATGCGCCAATCAATCTGATCAAGCTCATTCCACGCGCTTGCCCACGAGCGCCCATCGCTATTATTGCCCAAACGAGAAACATAAAAGATAGTTTGTTCACCTGCCATAAAGGGTAAATAAATGGCCTCATCGGCAACCGTCGACAGCATAGGAAAAGTCACCCCTCCAATCATCAACGTGGCAACTATAATCCAAAGCCAACGCACATATGCAACAGATTTGGGAGAAAATTGTCGCCATATGGGCATTACACGAACAAAGTTCGTTTGCGTTTGTTGTTGGTCTATCCTATCCATTGCGTATAGCCTGCCTGCACTTTATTTGAATCATAATTTTTTCCAGAGTACGATGAGCATGACCATCTATCAGACCGCGCCCTTTATAAAGGTATTTGCAAATAATCAATGTTATTCACTTAAGAGTCGAATGCAGTAAGTCAAAGACCATTCATCAAAGTTTATAAAAAAACAAGGCCACCTGTAAATTTTACAAGTGACCCTGTTTGAAACAACTGTATTAACTATGCAATAAACCTAACGTAGCTCGATACAGATTTGATCCAAAAGCGTATCGGCTTCGCGCCCTCGTATCATAAAGTTATGTGTGCCTGCGCTCAAGTTAAACGTTATCGGCTTGTACTCATTATTTGTCTCCGACCCCGCGCCGCGCCGCGAAATCAACGTATCTTGAAAACCAGATGCAGGCGGCACATCCCATACCATCTCATTTGAAGAGTCAACAGGTTCTTGATCCATATTTACAAAGAACGAATTACTTGCGATCGTAGGGGCCGACACCCGCGCTCGAATATGATATGTGCCACTTTGTTGTACATTAAATCGATAGGTTGCAAGAAAACCATCCCAAGGTTTTTCTACATTGAATAGCTGCCGTAGATATCCATTTTCAGTTGCAAAACTGCCCCACAAATATCCCTTCTCAGCTTCGAACAAAATTCCCGTCGATCCGTTGCATGATAAGGACCCCCCACTACTTGGTGGGGCTGGCGTGCTGGATGGGGCTAGTATAGTAGATGGAGTTGGCGTACTAGATGGAGTTGGCGTACTAGATGGAGTTGGTGTAGTAGATAGAGTTGGTGTAGTAGATAGAGTTGGTGTACTAGATGGAGCTGGTGTACTAGTTGGATTACTGGACGGGGGCAATGATGAATTTCCGCTGATCATATTCTCGACAGACGTAATTGATGCACCTTTGCCGCTACAGGCGGAGTCTGAAGGCATCCGATAATCATTAAGCGCAAATCGATCACTCGCATTGATTAACTGAAACTGCGGATCCTGCACTGCACCAAGCTGAAAACCTTGCGTTTCCCATTGGCAATTGTTGCCAAAATTGTCCAGCCCACGCTTAAAGTAAATGCGCGAATCGTAAATAATAGAATTATGAACCTTATGCTGCGACGTATCGATATTAATACAATTATACTTAGTAGTTGTGCAATCCAGCGTCAAATTATTCATCGTCCAGTTTTGCGCATTCGAATTGCGGTACAAATAGATTGTATTGTCTGCCGCTTTTGTAAAGATTGAATCACGTAGCGTTACATTGTTGACTTGAGCCCAAGTATTATTACCAATTAAGGTTTGACCTAAAATAACGCCATTCGTTAGCCCCGGCCCAATCACCGATTCTTCGATTGTAACGCCACTAATTTGTCCACCATCATAAATTTGCAAACCGTCCGCATGTGTACAATAATTCGATGATTCATTCACAGAAGGGTGGCGTCTCGCGTTGTGCAACCACGAGCGAGAAATAGTAATATTGCCCAAATTGTTCTCGCCCCATAGCGATTGAATTGCGTCTTCACCATTATCGTGAATATTCATTCGGTCTATCGTATGATTATTGCCGCCAAGGCGCAGACCCGGTTTTGCAGATTTCCATCCGCTCCCGTGGCGTCGAGCGCTTCCATTATCATAAATTTCTATATTGCGCAGCGTAACGTGCGTTGTATCCCTATCAAGATATATGCCGCTACGCAAATGGCGTCTGATAACAATTCCGCCCCACTTCATACCATCTATTACAACCCACGAGCTGTCGTCCACAAAGATCCCGTGGCGACGTGCCGAGCTTGCATTGTCCGAATAGGACGACTGTCCACAATAGGGCAACGTCTGACCGCGACCACCGTCAATAACTGCCGTCCCGTTACGCTCATTCTCGGTAGAAAGCTCAATTGTAATCGGTAAACCAGAGCGCCCTTTCTTCTTAATCAACAATCTGGTCTTATAAACCATTTCAGAAGAGCCACCATCAATCGTAATTGTTGAGCCAGGCGTAATTACGTTCCAATCAATCTGATTAAGTTCATTCCAAGCATTTGACCACGACGTGCCGTCACCATTATTTCCTAAACGAGATACGTAAAAGTTTGTAAGTCGATTGTTTTCATTCCCTGACTGTGAATTTGATGTCGATTCGACTTCTAAAGCTTGATTTGGCGTTAATCTAGAGGGAACCGAGACAATTGTCGCATCCGTCGTCGGGGCGTCCATTCCCGATGTGCTAAGGCTGCCCATAGGCATAATGAGCGATTCTGATTTATGTTCTTGTGGCACAGGCGATGTCTCTACATCTACATCAATATAAATATTTTCTTCGATTTCAAGTTGGAAGGTGTCGGTTGTTGCTACAGTTTTAATTTCTTCAACAGGTGGGGAAGATGTAGGTGGGGAAGATGTAGGTGGGGAAGATGTAGGTGGGGAAGATGTAGGTGGGGAAGATGTAGAAGATGCTGTAAAACTATTTGATACAATCGGTAAATAGATACTTCCATCTGCTAAAACAGAATGAGATGGTGAAAAAATGTTACAAAGAATAAGTACGCTAATTATTGCCCAAAAGCGAGACAACTTTATCTCCTTCTCTCTCGTCGACGTAGGTGGAAATGACTTCTTGATTGGAACTTTTGGAAGCTTCATTAAAAAAACTCCTTAAAAAATATTTTAAAGAATACATTTAGATTCAAACGATATGTTTAGACAAGGAAATAGCCACAATAATTTCACAAAAAGTTCAACTATAATTTGAATAGGATGAAAACTTTGAATATTCAGCTGATCACAATTTTGAGAGCAGCAAATACCTTTCACTATAGCTCTAACTAGATACAAGCCGCATCTAAAAATGTTAACGCTTTGGCCTTCGACATTTTTATGATTGATTAGACGCGCAGCATTCATTACTGAATATACATCAAAATTAGGTGGGATATATAGTCGCGGTAATGGTACGAGGTTGGCTATAACCAAGCTAAAGAATACAGAAAGAAATTTTGTATGGTTAGATGATAGTAAGTTCGAATTCAGTCACAAACTCTTGATAGCACTACTGCAAAATGTCGTATGAGCCTGCGGTAATTCTGCGATAACAGAGCGGCGTCCCTGTGACAATCCTACGCCTTCTATCTATTCGCGCGAACAAAAAAGCGGAGAGTAAGATCAGCAGTCACTGATCTTACTCTCCGCTTTCCACAGAATTATCGGTTGTCCAAAATTAGAATCTGATGTCGATATTATTAGCTATGCCCATCAGGCAGCACGCTTGTAAGTCGCTCGTTCGGATCCTGTGTCTGATAGATATAATCGTCGGGATCATCAGCCAAGTAAACGAGCGCACGCTCCTCTGGCGATAGATAACGCAACTCAGTACGATAGCGCTGTACGCTGTTTAAATCGGCCAACCCCAGCCCATGGACTGTGCGCACAAAAGTGATGCTAAATGGATCCTCTGTGGGCAGCAGCGTAACGTTGAACTCATCCAACATTGCGCGCGTCAAATCGCTCTCCGGATCGCCCGACGCCGCAGCAAAATCAACCGTGGACCCACGCGTCGCCAGCCGATCCACAACATCGTAATTGGCGGTAGGTTTTGCGCGGCTCCACGCCGATTCTGCATACTGATGCTTTGAACGCACCTCGGCCAAATTAGTGCTCCATTCGCTCACCTGCTCTTCTTTGGGGCGCTCCAAATCAACATTCATTCCTTTCAAGTAGCGATTAAATGCCTGTGCCTGTGCCCGTCCACGCCAAAGCAGATGCTCCAAGCTAAAATCTTGTGCTAGCTCGCGCACAAGCTCCGCCTGCGCCGGACCATCGGACTCAATATCCACCGACATTTTGGTTTGGCTCACCGTTAAACGAATCAGATCTGCTATCGAGCGTGCCGTCGGCTGCCCATCCATGCGCAAGACGGGCGCATCAACGCGTTGCTGAGGATCCATCGCCAGCAGCCGCTTCAGTTCGCCACTCCATTCCGCTGTAGACCACAAATCTTCCAGTCGCTCCGCATCCTGCCCACTGTATGATTCTTGCTTACGCCGCAGATATTCGCAGCAGCGATCCCACAGCATATTGTTGACCATCGGTTGGCGCAGATAGCTCACATAGCGGTGCGGCACAACTTTTTCAAGCGGCGAAACTACATTCCCATCCTCGTCTAGATCTTCATCCTGCCAGTTGCTTAATTCATCCTCCGCATCGGACAAAATGCGCGAAAGATAGTGGAAACGCTCCGCCAATTTTTCGTACAAGCGCATCAATCCATAGCTACTTTCAAGCTGTAACGTTGCGTTCATTTGCGCTTGCACCAATTTGACGCGCGCTCGCTGCAGGCGGCGAATTTGGATCTGACGGTTGCGATAAATACCCATGCATACCGCAACCGTAATGATTAAAAATCCGCCAATCCAGATGCTGTCGTTCATCAAATTCAACATCAGGCTCTTGTCGATAAGCAATCGATAACCTAAAAGAATTAGTGCCACAAACGCACTCAACCCCAGCGCCAGGTAGAGCAATACTCTGCGCGATGGCACACGTTTCAGCGCCTGCTCATACTGACCGCGCCAGTCGCGTAAACCCAAATCATCACGGGCCTGCATCAACTCGGGCGAGGTGGATGTGGCAATCGACTGTACATGCGTGCGATGTTCGCGCCGCTGCTGCTCTATCTCGCGCAGCCAGTGCTCGATTTGGCGACCCGCACGCGACAACCCCGCAGGCGAAACGGCCAAAATATCCAACAGTTGATCCTGTGCTTGTTCCATAATGGTACCGAGAAATTTTGTGTTTGGTTCACTCCATTCTGCCCTTTGCGCACTGCCATTCGGATAGGCATCGCGCGAAACGGATCCAGCGACAGTCGAGCGCGGCCCGTCTATCCCCAATGCTTTATCAATTGCATCACGACCGGCCACTAACTCAAAGACACGTTCGACTTCGGCTAAATTTCCTTCAAAATGTTCATTCCACTCCGACGGATCAACCGTGCGCAGATTTTCGGCAACACTTTTTGGCAAAATAAAGCGCTCCTGCACTTGCAAATCCGCAACCGTGCTAGGTGATTTTGCGTCAAACAGCTCGGGCAGCCGCAACACAAGTTGACCGAGTGCGTTTGGCTCCGAAAAGCCAAGATCGGTGATGGTGGTATAGGGCACGCTTGATCCAGCCGCTGTGTCGCTCGTCGCATTCTGCGTAAATTCCGTATTTGCCTGTGTTGCTTCCAGCGCCCACTGATGGGCCAACCGGCGTCCTTCTTGCCGATTAACCGCGTGTAAAATTTCTGTTACCGGCACATAATCATTCGAGGTACCAATCAGGCTGTACGGATGTTTTTCGCCGCTGTAATAATCGATGCTGTGTAGCCCGATGCCTAACTGCTCTTGTACAAAAAAGCTGCCGTTTGCCACAATTAACGATTCAAGCGCATTGGCCGCTAAGATGGCTAGCTCGTGCCCATTTTCGGCTAACCCTTGATTGCTCTTTTCGCGATCAATCAGGTAAATATTGTCGAAAAGCATTTCGCCGATCTCACTGGTTAGCTGAGGGTTTCGCTCGGCGATCTGGTTCGTTAACTCGGCACGACCCATAGGCGTACTGCGCAGACCGCTCAACACCTCTAGCTCGGCCAAACCCGCATATGATGCCGCATTCTCCACCGCGCGCGACACATCGTCGGCGTAGCTGCCCATTGAGAATAGCCCTACAACTTGCGAAATATTGCGGCGACCCAAGCGGGCCATTAGCTGTGCAACAGTGGGCCAGATGAGCGATGCGGCCAGCGGTTCGTAAAGAGGTGCGATAACGTAGAGTGTCGTTTGCACAAATGGATCATCTGGCGCAAGACTATCTTCGCGAATAGGGTCAATCAGGTGCGTTTCAAGCAGACGTGCAACCCGATCCGAATGATCTAAGCCGGTATGGAACATATCCGCCCGCGTAGCGTGGTTCGCATCCGAAGCGTACTGATCCAAGCGGGCCGTATTTGGCTGCGCACCCAGTGCATTGGAGCGAAAGCCATGACCGATCGCGTTAGGTGCATATTCAATCGGCTGCAAAATTGCTTCGGTTGCCTGCAATAATGCACTGGCGCGGCGCTCGGCATCGGTCAACGTCTGTTGCGTGCGACGATCCGTTTGTACGATCGACTGTTCGTGTAGATCGGCCAGCAGTTTTTCGACAAAATAGGGTTGAGTGTTAATGCTCTGTTCGCTATCTTTGCGTAACTTGCGCAAATAGAAGAGCGATTGATTGTTGTGATCGAGCAGCGGTTCGGGCAAAATAGCCCCAAAGCGAGTAATCCGCTCTAAATCTGGGCCAACCGCGCCCAGTGCGCTGCGCCGAACTTGGGCCGAATGCAATCGGGGTTGTAGATGGAGCATGGTCTGTAGTCCCCATCCCCCAAAACATAAAACGGCTGCTCGGCTGTGGCTGTATATTGTGCTCATAGCGTATGATTATACATCAGAGAGCCAAAATTCGAATAGCACATAGCTACACTTCTTACTCATACTCATTCCCCTGCTCTTTCTCGTTTTGTAACAATTCACTTTGTCTGGTCATCCGTGCTCACTGGACATTTTGTGCAAATTCTGACTTACAAGATGAACTGTTACCTCGTTTTTAACTGCGGAAGTAAGAGAATGAGTAGAAGGCGGGGACATTTCGGCCCATATGTTATATTTCTCCCCAGTGATTGCGCGCTGCATTTGCCAACCAGTGGGGAATCACGCCAGCGCGTGGCTGCGAGGATCCCCGCCTTTTTTACAGAATTTGGAATCACAAGATATGGTATATAACCTTCACGCGTTAAATCGTTAGTTCTCTGAGGTATTGTGTGGGTAACTAGGAATGAATTCCCAGCCTGATACGGAAAACGTGATAAATCACGTTAAAG
>ENA-ORXT01003181-ORXT01003181.1-marine-metagenome-genome-assembly--contig:-NODE-3181-length-18420-cov-17.462411_pt1 | contig 18420 bp, 14 predicted proteins | sample MGYA00237868_ERZ511482 | MGnify/ENA metagenome assembly ERZ511482 | reverse complement strand
CGATAGTGCCAGACGGTATGTTACTGTCATCAAGGTTTAAAAAATTTAGACAGTTCTTAATAAATAAACATTCGATTAAAGGAATTTTGAGCCTTACACCTGAAACATTCAAACCTTATTCCTCTGTATCCACTAGTATTTTGATTGTTCAAAAACAACAAGTAGAATTGCAAAATACGTTTTTTGCAAGTTTGGATAAGCTGCCAAAAACTAATTATATTTCTGAGCATTTGATTATAAATAAGTGGAAAAAATTTGTTTCTAATCAAGAATTAAAAGATGAAAAAGAAGGATTTGTCGTAGATAATTTAGAGGAAGAAAACTTTCACTTTTCACACTACTGGTACAATAAGTATCAAGAGGGGGGCAGAGAATTACATCAAGGATATCAGGCAATACCATTGAAGGAATTAACTAATAGTATAAAAAGAGGCAGTACTTTTAGGAAGGACGAAATGGGGAGAATATCTTATATATCACCTGTGAATGTAAGGAAGATGGAACTAAGAGAAGAAGGGTTACTATATACCTCTAAGAACAAAAAACCAACAAGATACATAGAAGTAAATGTAGATGATATCCTCGTTAATATCATTGGAACTCAAAAAGGAAGTGCTGCATTAGTAACACCATTTTTTGAAGGGCTTGGAATAAATCAACATGTTGTGGTATTGAAACCAAATATTAATTTGATAAGACCCTATTATTTGGCACTTGCACTTAATAGCAGTTATGTGCAGAAACAATTAGAGGAAGTATCTACCGGTAGTGTAATTCCTTCGTTGAGTTTAAAAAGTTTTGAATCATTATATATACCTGTGCCACCATTTTTCTTACAGGATAAAATATGCGAAGATTACAGAAAAAGACAAAAGAAAGTTGCTGACAAACAAGTAGAATTAAATCACGAAAAATCTAAACTAAATAGAATCTTAATCAATTTAGGTAAGGAGGGCATGCCAGAATGAATTCTTTTCCTGTAATAAGCCGTAGAATTTTAACAGATGTTTTCGATGCAATTGTAGATTTATACGATGCTGATATAATCAAAATTATTGATTCGGCAGATTTAGCTTTTGCTCATACTCAAACCCCATTCGTGAGGAATTCGGGACCCATTCAACCGCAAATTGAAACAATTAGAAATAAGGTCAAACTAACGGCTAATAATAATGGACGGACAGCACTTATTTTGCTCATTGAAGCTCTCTACTCTGACCTTATGAATACTGGCGGTGCTGTCGGGGTGGATGCTAACCATTTCTGTGATACCGTATCAATTGAATTGAGAGGTAATACAAAGTTAAGGTTTTCGCAGCAAGCTCAATGGAATATAGAATGGCGAATAGCTATTAATGATGAAGATGAATTTATCTCAATTCCATTGAGAAAACCGGATATTACAAACGATATTGTTCCAGGTTATATCATACAATATGTAAGTCAATCTATAAATGCTTACACAAATAAAAATTATTTGGCATCTTTAGCGTTAATTTCTATTGCACTAGAAGGAACATTGCGAGATGCTCTTAAAAGAAAAGGTTACACATACACACATGGAGCCCAAACTGTAGATTCTTATGAACTTAAAGATGCAATCATATCAGCTAATCCAAGTGGATATAATGTAGAGTTTCGAGATGCTATGCCAAGACATCAAAGTGATTTTTTGAGTGAGTCAGGTAGAAACTCTCCTTATGAAGTAAAATGTAAAAGAGTATATAGAAATAATCGTTGGATGATAGAGTTAAGAGATGATGACTATTTAAAAGACTTTTGGACTTCAGGTGTTATTTCCCAAACTGGACGAATTAATATAAGTGGCTTGGGAATGGCTCTGAGAATTGCTAGAGATGTTGGAGAAGCCAATATTTTAGATGCGAATATTTTGGCGACTGATATTGACGCAGTAATTCAACAAGTAAGAAACAATTTAATACACCTATCTGGAAGTGCAATGACAAGTACAATTCCGAATGTTGAAATTTCATTGGAGGATTATGCAGCCGATCAAGCAAGAGTTTTTGACACAATTACTTCTATTTGTCATGCAATTGATAGACTCTATTCTAAAATTGCTGATGGTAGTATTTAGTAAAAATCAAAAAACACCAACTATTTTAAACCCATTTTTCCCTACCTTTGCGAACTTATTAGCATAGAAGTATCGTTGTGTCATAATATCGGAGTTTTACCGATAAATTCACCACAACACAACGACACCCCAACACCACAACACAAAAGAAAAATGAACATATCCGAGCATTACACCCCGCAGGACACAGAGGACAAATGGTACGCACATTGGATGGAGAAAAACTACTTCCGTTCGGTGCCGGACGAGCGTGAGCCGTTTACGATAGTCATTCCGCCGCCGAATGTGACGGGTATGTTGCACATGGGACACATGCTCAACAACACGATTCAGGACGCGCTCACACGTAAGGCGCGATTGGAGGGCAAAAACGCCTGTTGGGTGCCGGGAACTGACCACGCTTCGATAGCGACGGAGGCAAAAGTCGTGCGGATGCTACGCGAGCAAGGCATCAAAAAATCTGACCTCACGCGCGACGAGTTTTTGGAAAAAGCATGGGAATGGAAGGAAAAATACGGCGGTATTATCCTCCAGCAATTGCGTAAACTCGGTGCGTCCTGCGATTGGGAACGCACCCGTTTTACGATGGAAGACAGCCTATCGAAAGCCGTTCTCAAAACATTTGTTGACTTATATAAAAAAGATAAAGTGTATCGCGGTTTGCGTATGGTCAATTGGGACCCGAAAGCGCAAACGGTGCTGTCGAATGAAGAGGTTATTTATAAGGACAAACAACGCAAATTATACAAAATTCGCTACCGCGTAGAGGGGACGGATGAGTGGTTGACCGTAGCCACGACGCGCCCCGAAACCATCATGGGCGATACTGCCGTTGCGGTGCATCCGAAAGATGAACGTTACGCGCATTTGAAGGGCAAAAACGCCATATTGCCACTGATAAACAAGCCAGTACCTATTATATTTGATGATTATGTAGATGTTGAATTTGGAACGGGCGCACTCAAAGTCACGCCTGCACACGACATCAATGACTACGAAATCGGCTTGCGTCACGGCTTGGAAGTGGTCGATATTTTGAATGATGATGCTACCTTAAATGACTTAGCACAAATCTATGTCGGCGAAGACCGTTTTAAGGCACGAAAACTCGCCATTGCCGACCTCGAAGCTGCCGGGCAGTTGGTCGAAATTGAAGATTATGCGAGTAGCATTGGTTTTTCTGAGCGCAATCCTGATACCGTTGTTGAGCCGAAATTGTCGCTGCAATGGTACGTTCACATGGACGAACTCGCCAAACCTGCCCTCAATGCGGTGATGAATGACGACATTCAATTTCATCCGCCAAAATATAAAAATACCTATAATCACTGGATGTCGAATGTACGTCCGTGGTGCATTTCGCGCCAATTGTGGTGGGGACAACGCATTCCGGCGTGGTACTACGGCGAGGAGGTTTTTGTAGCCGAAACCGCCGAAGAAGCCCTCGCCGATGCCCGAACCAAAACAGGAAATCAAAGTCTCCAACTCGCTGATTTACGGCAAGATGAAGATGTTTTTGATACCTGGTTTTCGTCTTGGTTGTGGCCCATTTCGGTGTTCGATGGCTTCGAGCGACGCGATGAATTGGACTATTATTATCCGACAAATGTACTCGTAACGGGTTGGGATATTATCTTCCTTTGGGTGGCGCGAATGATTATCGTCGGCTACGAATGGGAGGGCAAAATGCCTTTCCAACACGTCTATTTTACAGGCATGGTACGCGACGAAAAAGGTCGCAAAATGAGTAAACAACTCGGCAATTCGCCCGATGCGCTTGGCTTGATAGAGAAGTTTGGTGCAGACGGGGTACGCTTCGGGATGTTGTCTTGTTCGCCGGCGGGTGGTGATTTGTTGTTTGATGATAAACTGTGCGATAATGGAAGTAAATTTTGCAATAAAATCTGGAACGCCATGCGCCTCATTCGTGGTTTGGAATTGACCGATGCACCCACGCCGCAAGCCAATACGGTTGCGATGGCGTGGTTTGATCATAAATTTAACCAAAGCCTTGCGGATATAGAGGCGAATTTTCAGGCTTTCCGTTTGTCGGAGGCGTTGATGTCGCTGCGTAGTTTGATTTGGGACGATTTCTGTTCGTGGTATCTCGAAATGATAAAACCCGCCTACGGGCAGCCACTTGACCGCGCCACTTACACGCACACGATAGGGATTTTTGAGAAATTGATGACGACCTTGCACCCCTTTATGCCCTTTTTGACAGAGGAAGTTTGGCACAAATTGAAGGAGCGAAAAGACGGCGACGATTGCGTCATCAGCCAATGGCACACCGCAGGCGATTTCGACGAAGCATTGATTAAAAATGTCGAATTGGCGAAGGATGTCATCGGGAAAGTCCGCGACATTCGCAACCAAAATCAGATGAGTCCGAGAGATGCTTTTGTCCTCAAAGCACAAGCGACAAAGGAGTCAGATTCGCTATTGCAAAATGAAGGTTTGAAAAGCATCATCAGCAAATTGGCAAATCTCGAATATTTTACGCTACTCGCTGATAATGAGGAAGGTATATCATTCGTCTCCGGCGCGACAGAGTATCACGCCATGATTGAAATTGAAGTCAACGTAGAAGAAGAAATTGCCAAAATCAACGACGAATTGAAGCGTCTAAATGGCTTTAAAACAGGCATCGAAAAGAAGTTGTCGAATGAGCGTTTTGTTAGTGGTGCGCCAGAAGCTGTTGTTGAAAGGGAACGTAAGAAACTGGCGGATGCGGAGGCTAAGATTGCGATTTTGGGGGAGCAATTGCGGAAGTTGGGGTGAATTTAGTACCATATCAAACATGTAGAGGAAATTCATGAATTTTCTCTACATGTTCTGTTTTTTGAATAATTGTTTTTATCTTTGTGGCATCATAATCAATTCTCGCACTGCGAATTTTTTAACTAAAATTGATTATGATGAAAAATTCAAAGAGAAAACAATCCAAAAAATCTCCATTCATTATTGCCTTGCAAGGCAATGACTTCACTAAGGCTCTTCAACTTCTTAGTAAGGACTCGTTCGCTATTTCAAGCGAGTATCTTCATGATTATTTCAGAAACTTTAAAGGTAATCCTATCAGCGATTTCGAGTGTGAACTTGCAAAGTTACATCCTGAAATCTATGTAAATGCTATCCGTAATAACGAGGTTTTTCTTAATGAAAACCACATAGAATTTCTCCTATCCGAAGATTTATTACCTGAACTTTATCATATCCATCAAAAAGTCTGGCGAAAATTCCATGATGAAGAAAAAGTATTGTGGGAAGCTATTCAAAAGGAAATGGACGGGCTCAAAAACTATTCGCTTGCTGATATTTTGATTCATTGTGTGATAGAATTGGAGGTGATGCGGTTTGAACAGCCCGGAACGAGACAGAATATAGAGCATTTGGCATCTATATATAGTTTTTTTGTTGAATACTTATTAAAGGAACATAAAGCTGAGACCCTTAAAATGGATACTGGTTCTTTTTGGGCAATGTTTTTTAAAGTATTCACAGAACAAATGAAGGTTGAAAAAAATATAACTTCCCAAATCTTACAGGCAATCAGTATATGGGAAAAACAAAGGTTTGTTATACACTCATATTGTTACGAGAACTATAAATTAACTGAAGAAGAGGGAGTTCTGTACCTTTTTTCAACTGCAAAGGAATTCTACAAATGGAAGTTGGACGGCAGTCGTTATCACATCAATACGTTTTATTACTGGATTAGAAGTACGCAGTTTGTTAATCATGCAGAAAAAGAACATAAGTATTTTGTCAGGGGAGATAATGAGGAAGCCAAAGAGTTCAACAGACGCATAACCGTTAAAGAATGGGCGATTTTGCCTATGCTTTCTGATATGGGTATGCATACTCTCAACTTTGTTGATAGAGGAAGAAAGAATAAAACTGTACCAGTATTTAATATTTTCATGTCTTTACATGGGTATTCAAGTAATCGTGAAGATAGGTATGCTGATGAACTTCTTAGAATTAGTAATGAAGGAGAGAATTGGTACAGTGCATATTTTAAGTTACTAACTAACTCTACTTTAGTGAAAAAGATAGAAAATGAACCTTACTTTTTACACACGTTAGAAAAATACGGACAAATCAACGCGAATGTAATTGAAGGTCAGTATGATAACCCAACTGATGAAATTGTAAGATTATTCTCATTTAAGCGGGAATTAAAACGTAAAGATAGAAAAAATACATCATCACCATTTGACCGACATAATTTAAAGTATAATGTTTGGAATAAACCATTTATCAAATTAGGAAAACACATATTCTGTCCGATGTCATTTTTTTCATGTAATACATGGTATTATTCTTTTCCACAAGCAATTATGAAAAATGATAAGGAAGAAACTACTAAAATGGAAGAAACTTTCGGTGAGAGATTCGGAGAAAAAAAAGGGTGGGATGTTAAAGTTATTGACCAGAGGACACTTGACAGAGAAATTCGTTATTACGATGGTAAAGGTGATGTAGATATAATTGTAGCTGATGCAGAAACTGTATTATTCATTCAATTGAAACGTACAAAATTTAGATTAAGCCAAAAAGCAGCCTTTAATGAGTTCATCATGGTTGATAAAAAAGCTGCACGACAACTCAATGAGATAGAGGAGTTTTTTAGAACAGAACAGTCCAAAAACGTTTTTGATATTTCGGGTAAAATATTGGTTAAATGGATTGTTACAACTTCTTATGAAAATATTGGAAAAAATATTGATGGATGCAAAAAAGTAAATTATTTTGATATTCAACATCAACTTTTTAATGATGAAATCTCCAAATTGTCAGATTTAATTTGTCGTGTTGAGAATGATGAAATTCTGAGAAAAACTTATAAAATGTTATTCAGTGATAATTTTGATGTTGATAGCAGTAGAATTTTATCTTCGATGACCGATTTACCTATTCCCATATTTCCTTCTGAACATCATCGTATTAATCTTGATTTACCTGTTGAGCAAAACTCCGATACACTTTTACGTAAACTACATCAAAATGCTTTTGAATCAATAGATTTAGGAGCTTATGAAGATGCATTTTTTGTCTTTGAAGAGGCTTTGAAAAAACGTCCGAATGACATAGAGACAACTATAAACTACTCAGAAGCATTGTTCAAAGTCGGAAGAAATTTTAAAGGATTAATGAAATTATTAGAACTTCAAGAGATGTTCCCATTGATGGAGTACTTACATGAAAAAATCAGTACAAAATATGATGAATGCTTGAAGAAAAAACTTTTGAGTCACGAAGATTTTATTACGATTACAGATAAATGGAATAGCCCAAACTAACCCTAAATAGTTCAGTCGATAAAAACCCACTGGGTTTATCAAATAAATTTATCGATATGAACACAAACACATTCATCCCCAGCGTTAATTTCCATTTGTGGGAACCCTGTAATATGCGTTGCAAATTCTGTTTTGCAACTTTTCAGGATGTCAAAAACACCATTTTACCGAAAGGGCATCTACCGCAGGCGGAAGCCATAGAAGTGGTACGTCAATTAGCGAAAGTAGGTTTTGAAAAAATCACCTTTGCTGGCGGCGAACCTACACTATGTCCGTGGTTGAGTGACTTAATCGAAGTCGCCAAATTAGAAGGCATGACCACGATGATAGTCACCAACGGAACACGATTAACTGATGATTTTCTACACAAAAATTGTCACCATTTAGATTGGATTGCGATAAGTATTGATAGCTTAAACGCTGCAACCAACCTTGCAACCGGACGTGCCATCGTCGGCAAAAAGGTTCTTGACGAGTCTGATTATCAAAGGCTTATTGAAAAGGCACATCATTACGATTTTGGTTTGAAAATCAACACCGTAATCACACGCTTGAATTATCAAGAGGACATGACAGACTTTATACTTTCAAGTGGTGCAAAACGCTGGAAGGTGTTACAAGTATTGCCGATTTCCGGTCAAAACGATGCTTGCATTCAAGATTTTCAAATTACTTGTGAGCAATTCAACAGTTTTATAAATCGTCATAAAACTGTGGACTTCATTGTGCCTGAATCCAATACAGCGATGAAAGGTTCTTACGTTATGGTCGATCCCGCAGGACGTTTTTTTGAAAACTCTAAAGGAAAACACCGTTACAGTCAGCCGATTTTAAAAGTAGGCGTATTTGAAGCATTGCAAAGTCTTGAGTACGACTTTCAAAAGTTCATAAATCGTGGTGGTATTTACGAGTGGAAGAAATAATTGATAATGACAAAGAGGGTGTCGGATTGATGCCCTCTATTTTTATAAACGCTACTTTCCGCCAATTTTCGAGATGGATATTTTCGATGCTGGAAAGGTGTCAAGGCTTCATTTTGCTTGGGTCTTGGCTCGCATGAAAAATATCGGTGATGTAAATATTTTCTCCGTCAATCCGATAGATGATTTTATAATTTCCTTCCACGAGATAGCGATGTCCTAAGCCTAAATTACTCAATTGTTCCTCAATCGCACCTATGCGTGGAAATTGCTCTAAAACCAACATCCTTTCTTCAATGGATTTTCTGATTCGGATAGCGACCTCCGGAAGGTTTTTATCACAATAATAATAGTAGATTTGAATAAAACGCCTCCTTACATTCGCAGTGATGATGATATTCATCTGTTCCAATTTTCTTTCATCATTTCGCGTAATGGAATCACATTACCCTCTGCAATATCACGTTCAGAAGCAAGTGCGCGTTCGTGTAAATCTTTTGAAGTCAATGGTGCAAATTGTTCATTTTCATCCTTCAAAGCCTTCACTTGCTCTAAAACTGCTGTATCTTGTAACTGAATCAACCATTCAATGAGTTGAAATTTTTGTGTTTGAACATTCGTCATAATTTAATTTTTTTTCAAAGATAATGAAAATATCGCTCACATTCAACCTTTCAAAAACCCATTGAACGCCGCTTTTCGCCAATTTTCGATGTGGATGTTTTCGACGCAGGAAAGGTGTTTTTTTATTCAAGTTTTTAAGCATTTAAATCTTCCGTTGTCTAATTTGGTTTTCATCAATCACCGTAAAATAGCCAATAATTTCAAGGGAATTATTGTCAAATAATTCAAGCAAATATTTACCGGGATAATCGGGTGTAAACTCTGCTCAACGAAAGTAAATCACACCGATAGGTCGTAAGCCAAATTTAAAAACCAATTCGCCGAAATCACTATCAAATGTAACGATAACTCTTTGTTCTTCAATAGATTGTTCAATGACTTCATCATCCGTTATACTTGGATTAGTGATGCCCATATGAATAATATCCCAATCACTTTCAAGAAGCAGTCGGTAACTCGCAAGCGGAAAATTTTCGTCAGCCAGCCACCTCATTTAAGCGCGTTTTTGAGTGGGAAGAAAAAGTAATCCGTCTTTCATACACTCATGCGTATAGCTAAACACTGCTCTCAAACCCTCTGCCGTCAATCTCGGATAATTCTCCAAAATATCTTTTTCCGACCAACCCGTAGCCAGTCGTCCGAGAATAAACTCAACAGAAAGTCTTGTACCTTTGATGTGTGGTTTACCACTCAGGACTTTTTCGTCTGTTCCTATATGATTTTTCCAATATGTCATAATCTTATTTTTTCAAAGATAATAAATTTAATACGAATTTGCTACTTCAAAAACTCATTAAACGCCGCTTGTCGCCAATTTTCGATGTGGATATTTTCGATTCTGGAAAGGTGTTTTTCGTTGTTGGTGGCTAAGACGAAGTTGCCTGAAACGGCAGTTGTACCAATCAGTAAATCGAAGTCGGGTATGAGTGTACCTGCGCGTTGTAGTCGCACTTTTTCTTTGGCGAATTGGTCGAGATGTTCTATGATTGGAATGACGGTAAATATTCGTGCAATGTGATCGGCTTCGGCAGCGTGTTTTTCGTAATTGTCGCTTTTTTCTGCACCATATTTCAGTTCGGCTAATGTAATTTCTGACACAAAACAGTTTTCTGATTTGATGTCATACACTTTCTCACGGACTTTGTATTTACCACGAATGAAAAAGATGCAAATATCGGTATCAAGCAAATATTTTTTCATTCTTTAAAAATCTTCTTATCAGAAATAGTACGACTATTATAAATATCCTCAATCAATTCATCAGAAGATAATACAGGGTCGCTATTCCAACCTTCAAACAATTTATCCAACATTTCTTGTTGACTTTCCGGTTTAGTATCAAAATTTGTTTTCAAATCTTCTGATAATTCCGATAGGATTTCCAACTTAGATTTTGTACTTAACGGCTTAATAATCCGCATGATGTGAGGTACTGTAAGCATATTATTTAATTTTTTTCAAAGATAACGAATTTAATCATGAGATAGCTCAACATCCCATTTTTTTGCCAAGTCCTCAACCGTAGAATACTTCCCTTCTTTAATTTGTTGTTCTGAAATAGCAATACCCTCTTTCAAATCCTGTCGGGTCAGTAATGTGCCGTCAGGATGAGAACCAATAATTTCATTGTCAGATTGTTCCACTTTTTGGAGTGCCTTATCAACGGCTTCAATGACTGCAACATCATTAGTATTGAGAATAGTTGTGGCAAGTCTTATTTTTGTTGTTTGAATATCTATCATAAGTGATTTTTTTGGTTCTTTGACAAATCCCGTGATTGTTTGTTTTTCTGCCTCGCGATTGTTCGTCCCTTGCGTAAGGGATAGTAGGTGTTGTTTGAACGTAACGTAGCGATAGCGGAGTGGAGAGAGTGCCGGATAGCCCGACCCCCGACTGATAAGGAGGGGGATACGCCCAAATTTTCATTCATTTCACTGGATTTGTCAAAGAACCAGTTTTTTTAAAGATAATGAATTTAACTTGGATTTGCCAATGTTCCTTCAAAAACCTATTAAACGCCGCTTTTTGCTAATTTTCGATGCTGAAAAGACATTTCTTCAAAGATAATAAATTTCTAAATAAAAAACCACAAAAAATGAGCAGCTAGTCCGTACTTTGGTCCGAGTGAAAAATAGCATTCAACAAATAGCCATTCTAGTGCAGCTCGCAAACTGGGTGCAAAAGCAGGCTTGTAGGTCAGTTCTGAATTGGCAATCCATGAGGGTGCTTGCCCCATTTCATTGCCGGAATAATCCGCCCCGTTTTCGATATAATCAATAAAATTGTGCGAGGCATTTGTACCACTTAGACGAAATTGAAGCCCGTCAATGATTTGCCAGTTTACGCCGTATTCGATACCGCGATGTTGGGTTTGACCGGCATTTCGATTTTCGCGTGTGCCATCATCCAATCGCACTGAAATAATCTCGTTTTTGCCGTCCAATTGATATATACCAAAGTCGAAAGCAACCTTATTATTGAGCTGAAACCAACCGCCGATTTCATAATTATTAAATTGTGCAGGTTTCAAAACAGGAATTTGTACGCCTCTATACAGCTCACTGATTTGTGGTGGCAAAAAGCCTTAACTGTAATTGGCATAGAGTCCGTTGCCCTCACCAAGATTATAGGTCAAACCAACTTTGGGTGTAATGGCAGAGAAATTATCGACATCATTTGGCGCACCCGAAAAGGCATCCTCATCAAGGTTGTTTCTAAAATCAAAATTCAGAATATCATAACGCAATGCAGCCGTTAGTTGGAGTTGTTTGGTGAGTTTAATATCAAAATTGGCGTAAGTACCAAAATTCCTTAAATCAACTTCATAATCTGTCAACACGCTATCCGTTTCGGTGAATGCGGTATAGATATTTTCATTACTTCTAACAATAGATATGTAATTGGCTTTGAAAGTGTTAGGACTATTGTCGAGGCTCGCGCCTATCGTTACATTCGCGCCGTTGAGCAAGTCAAATGTTTGTTTGTGTTGTACAACAAATCCCGTACTTATGACGCTATTATCGTTGATTTCGCCATGCGCGAGATTGGGATTGCCGTCTGGGTTTGCCCATGGTGAATAGTCGTTCCTTACTCGATAAGAAGGGTTTTGTCGAATAGAATTGTCGCGTGCAAATGCTGCAATGGTCGTCTTGCTGCCTGCATCCCAGTAGTGATTATAGACTAATTTGGTGCGTAGCGCATCTACGGCGCGATTGGTAAAAGTTTGTTGGCTAGTATAGTCTTCTCCATAAAAAAAAGTGCTATCGAGGCTACCCGTCATATCTGCATCGCGAATCACCTCAATTCTTCGGAGGGCAGCCATATTCATTTCGAGTAATGCGTTGTGATTGAAGACACCCGTTGGGCGAATGGGTAGACCATCTTCAAGGTACAAAAACAAGCCTTTATAATTGATGGGTTGGCGGATAGCCATCGTGTGTTGTTCATTACCCAAATCAACCATATAAACGCCACTCACTTTATTGAGTACTTCATCAAGACGAGTGGCTTTGCTATCTTCAAGCAATTGTGGACTGACAACAGATATGGAAATCGGCGCATCGGTGCGTTGCTGTACATCGCGGTTGGCAGAAATAATGACCTGATTCAATTCAGAAGACGAAGCCGTCAAACTAATAATATCCGACAAGGCATCGGCAGACAGCGTAATGGTTTCGTAACCAATATAGCTGATGAAAAAATCTTTGGGTGTGGTACTCAATTCAAATGTATACTGACCGTTGTAGTTGGTGACTGCAATGCCTTTTTCGGCAGTTGAAATGGTCGCGCCAACGAGTGGTTCAGCCGTATTTTGGTCGATGATAGTACCTGAAAATTTAAGTTGTCCAAATAGGGTAGAGCCGATGAAAAGACAAAGCATTGTCCCTAATATATTTTTATAATTCATTATATTTTTATTTATAATTTGAGTGGAAAACACAGGGGTACTTTACTTATTTTAAAAATAAATAAAGTGTATTAAATTTGATATTAAATTAAATATAAATATTATATTTAAAATGTTTGGGAACGCGAAAAAAAAAATAATTTAAATAGATTTCACACATGCAAATATCTATGGTGATTATCCGAATGACAATAATCGTCAAACGGAAATCACGCATACACATAGCAGATATGTCAATCAGCAAAAGCCAATTGATTCATTGAATATTAAAAACGGTTGGAAACGCAATACAAATCCGATGTGAAACCTATGATTTTGGTAGGCGAAAAATACTGTCTGAATACGGTTGCGGAAAGTATTCCGTATAACAGAAATTAGAAAGATCATTGTAAAAATTAAATAAATTGTTCCATAATGCGCCGTAATTTTTTCTTCTAAGGTTCTGCTGAAATAAGGATATTTTTAAATTATTTTATAATAAAAAATATTTATAAATAATTCATTTTTAATAATAAATAAATTACAAAATAATTTTAATTAATTAAAAAATGGCTATATTTCAGTGCGACCTTCTAAAGAATTCAAAAAATCGTTGCATAGCATCGCTACGGAACTATTTTTTGTGTTTTTTAGAAGGGAAAAAGAACAAGTATAATGGGGCAAGTTATTTATTTTCTTTCACTTACTTAAAAAGTTGCTACAAAAGTAAGAAATAGACCACAAAAAAGGGACAGCCCTGTGAGCAGACTGTCCCAAAATCAAAGTAAAAAACGAACCTTGTGTAAGGCAGGATAACAAACTGCCCACAAGATTATGAGAAAGAATTTTATATTCAGTAAAAACCACCGAATTATCGCGTGTAGGGACAGTGCATGCCCTGTTCCTACACTGCGGTGAATACATTTTGTGGAGAAAATTCATGAATTTTCTCCACAAAATTAAATCGTTATGCGCCGCAAGAAAGACAACCATCATCCATCGAACAAGAATCGTCTTCAGCAACCTGTACTTCTACCTCTCCGTTCTGCGTTTGCGCGGTCTTTATCGTAGCACCTTCCGCTTCTGCATTAGCAAATTTCGTCTGATGCTTCGCGTCCAAAGTAAATTTAATCGGGTCAACTGCTGCCTTAGAACGCAGGTAATACATCCCCGTTTTCAGTCCTTTTTGCCAAGCATAAAAGTGCATTGACGAGAGCTTTGCGAAGTTTGGATTTTCGACAAATAAATTCATACTCTGACTCTGACAGATGTACGCACCTCTATCCGCCGCCATGTCAATGATGACTTTTTGCTTAATTTCGTAAGCCGTTTTGTACAGGTCTTTCAGGTTTTGCGGTACATCGGGGAAGTCCTGAACTGAGCCATTTGCAGCCATTAGGCGTTGCTTCATTTCATCATCCCACAAGCCCAAACCAATGAGGTCATGCAACAAATGTTTGTTCACGATAACATATTCGCCCGACAAGGTACGGCGTGTGTAAATGTTTGAGGTATAAGGTTCAAAACATTCATTATTACCTAATATTTGTGAAGTCGAAGCCGTTGGCATCGGTGCAAGTAAAAGGCTATTGCGGAGTCCGTGCTTCTTAATATCTTTCTTCAATTTCGCCCAATCCCAACGGTCGCTTGGTGTCACGCCCCACATATCGTATTGCAACTCGCCTTTACTCGCTGGAGAACCTTCATATGACTCATACGCACCATCGGCTTTTGCTTGCGCACAAGACTCGGTGAGCGCAGCAAAGTAAATCGTCTCAAAAATTTCGCGGTTCAATGTCGCCGCTTCGGGACTATCAAACGGGTAACGCATCATAATAAACGCATCCGCCAAACCCTGCACACCGATCCCCACGGGACGATGACGCATATTCGAGTTTCGCGCCTCCTCAATCGGGTAGTAATTCACATCGATGACCTTATTCAAATTGCGGGTCACGATACGTGCGACTTTGTATAAATGTTTAAAGTCATACTTACCTTTTTTGACAAATTTAGCCAATGAAATAGACGCTAAATTGCAAACCGCCACTTCATCTTTCGACGTAAATTCCATGATTTCTGTACACAAATTACTCGAACGAATCGTCCCCAAATTCTTTTGGTTCGACTTCTTATTTGCCGCGTCTTTGTACAACATATATGGCGTTCCCGTTTCTATCTGCGACTCCAAAATCGCAAACCACAACTCCTGCGCTTTTATCGTTTTACGGGCTTTTCCTTCCTGTTCGTACTTATGATATAACGCCTCAAATTCGCCCCCGTAAGTATCGCACAAACCCGGGCATTCATTCGGACAAAACAGCGACCATTCGCCGTCTGCTTTCACACGTTCCATAAATAAATCGGGCATCCACATTGCATAAAACAAGTCGCGAGCACGTTGTTCTTCCTTACCGTGATTCTTTTTTAGGTCTAAAAAATCGAAAATATCGGCGTGCCACGGTTCGATATACACCGCAAATGCGCCCTTACGTTTGCCACCGCCTTGATCGACATATCGCGCCGTATCATTATACACTCGCAACATCGGAACGATACCATTCGAGCTACCGCCCGTACCTTTTATGTAACTACCTTTTGCCCGTACATTATGAATACTCAAACCAATTCCTCCGGCAGATTGTGAGATTTTCGCGCAGCGTGTCAGCGTCTCAAAAATACCCGGAATCGAGTCCTCCGTCATACTCAACAAAAAGCAACTACTCAGCTGCGGACGCGGCGTACCGGCATTGAATAGGGTAGGCGTGGCATGAATAAACCACTTTTGCGACATCAGATTATAAGTCTCAATCGCCGCATCAATATCCTCGCCGTGTATGCCTACTGCCGCACGCATAAGCATCTGCTGCGGACGCTCGGTCACTTGCCCGTCCATGCGTAGGAGGTAGGAGCGTTCGAGTGTCTTAAATCCGAAAAAATCGAAACTATAATCGCGGTCATATATAATCGCAGAGTCCAATCTATCTGCATTTTTCATAATCAATGCATGGGTATCATCGCTAATCAAATTGGCGCGGTCGCCCGTTTTCGGGTCAATATAATTATAGAGTGCCTCAATCGTTTCTGAAAAGGACTTATTCGTATTTTTATGCAAATTCGATACCGCAATTCGCGCTGCTAATCGCGCATAGTCAGGGTGATTTGGCGCCATTGTAGCTGCCGTTTCTGCCGCGAGATTGTCCAATTCGGTGGTCGTCACGCCATCGTATAATCCCTGTATCACACGCTTCGCAATCTCAATATCCGATACATGGTCGGCATCCAAACCGTAGCATAATTTCTTGACTCTTGCGGTAATTTTGTCGAAGCTGACGGCTTCGCGCTTTCCATTTCTTTTGATTACTTTCATAGTTTTCTGTTTATCGTAACACAGACATTCCTGTCTGTTTTTCTGTGCGAATACAGACAAGAATGTCTGTGTTACGTTTAGACATTCCTGTCTGTTTTTCTATGTGAGACAAGCATGTCTGTATTACGTTTCAGACACTCCTGTCTGTTTTTCTATGTGAGACAAGCATGTCTGTGTTAAGTTTTTATCGTAGTTTTGCTATCTTAATTAACTTATTTGGTTTTTTGACAAATCCAGTGAAGTGAATGAAAATTTGGGCGTATCCCCCTCCTTATCAGTCGGGGGTCGGGCTATCCGGCACTCTCTCCACTCCGCTATCGCTACGTTACGTTCAAACAACACCTACTATCCCTTACGCAAGGAACGAACAATCGCGAGGCAGAAAAACGAACAATCACGGGATTTGTCAAAGAACCACTTATTTTAGGATTGAACGTACCATTTTTCTTCTAATAGAAAATGCCAACACCGTCAAACACAAACTCCCAAACGTATAAATCGACCCTTGCATCAATTGCCAATGTAAAGATTCGCCGACCACATCGTACATATTAATGCCGAGTAAAAAACAGCCGATGATGAGCAATATTTTTTCCCATGTTAATAATTTTCCAAAGGAAAAAATTAAATATATCGCCAGCGGCATCGTATAAATAAAGGCATTTTGACTGGTGAATGCCAACAAAGGAATCCACGCCGCAAGCAATGCCAATTCACCGATGAATGCCTTTTCCGTATCACGTCCGCGTCGCATGTACCATAGGAATGCAAGTCCCATCATGCCCAGCACTGTCAGTTGATACAGCGTCTGCGCCGTATCGCTAACGAGCGCGTAACGTATAGGCGTGTACCGCGCCAAGACCGAAAAAATCGTGTGATTAGCATCGGCAGTGAGGGCTTGCTTGGCTGCCATTTCGATGCCCAATTCATTGAACCAAGCCGCATACAATCCCGAAAATTCGTCCCAAGACGGATAAAAAACAAAAGGCAACAAACCCACTACCAATAAAGCCAATATCGTATAAGCAACTGCTTTCAGTCGCTTTTTTAGCAAAAAATAAGGCAGAAAAATCAAGCCGAAAGGCTTCATAAAAATGCTTGCGCCAAGTAAAATACCCAAGCGTACATCCTGCCTATCGCGGTAAAATTTTATCAATGCAATGTAGGCGACCATCAACAACATATTGACCTGTCCGAGATGCCATTCCAAGTGAATGTGCGGCACGACCGCCAATATAGCACCCAACAAAGCAAGGTTGATAAATCGCTCCGTCTTACCCTCGCTCAACATGCCTTTCATTGTCCACAATCCCCAAGCCGTTGCTGCTGTCAGTAAGAGCCAGTACAGCACTTTCGCCGCACCAAAACCCACCAACAAAAAGGGCAAAAAATACAGCCCTGCCGCTGGTGCGTACTTATACACAAAATGTTCGTCTGCTGCTATCCGGTATATCTCCGCGCCTTCCAACATCCGCCCCGCCGTCCGAAAATACACCTCAAAATCCACCATCTGAAACCGCTCATTGAGCATATCCCCAAACATGCTCAGAAGACTGAACAGCAGAAATAGGATGAGCCAGAGGTGTCGTTTCATATTGTTTTGTTTCTGTACCGGCTATCTTTAGCTGCCGACGGGCGTAAGCTCGAAAAAGTACCATGCCCGAAGCCGCGAGGTTAAAGGTTCTGCGAACCTTTGCGGCAGCTAAAGACAGTCGGTACGGGGTATCTCAAAAAGCTATCGTCATACCGCACTTGATGCGGTATCTGTTGTGTCTTGGCACGATGTCAGACAGGAGCTCCTCTTCAAAATGCTGCTAAAAACCAAACAGATTCCGCATCGAGTGCGGTATGACGGTTTATTTTTGGAGTGTTGGTGATATAATAAGTATTTCAAAAATCTATCGTCTTGTCGAGGAGACAGCATGTCCGCACCCTAAAAGCAAATCGTCATACCGCACTTGATGCGGTATCTGTTGCATCTTGGCACGATGTCAGACAGGAGCTTCTCTTTAAAATGCTGCTAAAAATCAAGCAGATACCGCATCGCGGTGCGGTATGACGGTTTATTTTTGGAGTGTTGGTGATATCAGTATTTCAAAAATCTATCGTCTTGTCGAGGAGTCAGCATGTCCGCACCTCAAAAGCAAATCGTCATACCGCACTTGATGCGGTATCTGTTGCATCTTGGCACGATGTCAGACAGGAGCTTCTCTTTA
>ENA-ORXT01003180-ORXT01003180.1-marine-metagenome-genome-assembly--contig:-NODE-3180-length-18423-cov-7.992587_pt1 | contig 18423 bp, 15 predicted proteins | sample MGYA00237868_ERZ511482 | MGnify/ENA metagenome assembly ERZ511482 | reverse complement strand
ACCAGAAAATGTAATTTATTTTATTCCTGTTCCTAACAAATCGATAAGAGGTAGTATTAAATTTATTTAATGCTACCTCTTAATTTATTAAAACCAACTAATAAATTGTATGCACATGAAGAATCTACTTTTATTAATAAGTTGCCTAGCCGCTATCTTACTGCCAGTAAATTTAATCAGTCAAGAAGAAATAATACTAGAAGAATCTAAAAAGAAAGCGTTTGATTTTAACTACCATAACTTATCGGATAAAACGTCCCCAATATTAAGAGCTTTATTTGAAAAAGCAGAGCCTGTGGCTTATCAATCAATAAGTTATAAATTACACACCGATTGGTCTATTTCCATAGGAAAACTGCTCAATAATTCGCAGGAGAGTAGAATAACACTTTCTTTAAAGGAGGCTAGAATTGAAGGTTTACCTAAGTACAAGGAACTTCCAATTAATGATTTTTTCCTACCCACTACTTATTTAGCTAAAATTGAGGTTAGTAATGCAGATACCTCTTTTATTATACCTCTAAACATTGACCAAAAAGTATTAGGAAATAGTACTATCATTGATATCAAACCTAGCAAAACTATTAAGTTAGCTATTACAGAACTAGCATTTGAATACCCAAGTTGGCAAGTTAGAAGTTTAGCAACTTATAAAAAGAACATAGATGATTTATACGAAACACTAGACTATTTAGAAAGAGAACTACCTACTTTAAAGGAATGGAATTTAGAAGAAGATAATCCAGAAACTATTATAAGCTTCAAAGAAGAACGAAATCAATGGCATAAGGAACTGATGGAGGACCATTTAAAAAGAGATTTTTGGGTAAAAATCCCTTCGGAATTTTTAAAAGTGAAAGCGTTACCACAATTAAAAGAACAAGCACAATCCTTATTAGACTTGTTACTGTTTAAGAAAAAGAAAAACCTTTGAAAAAATTCCAAAGCCCAGCAGCTACAAAAATGGCTGTATCTCGCAATTCTTCATTTTTGTTCCTGAATCTTTGGACGAGGATACCATATCTCTTGGTTCCTCCAATGGCATTTTCAACTTTTACCCTCACTTTACTGACCTCCCTATTATATTTTTTTTGCTCAGGAGTAAGTTTAGGGTCGGGATTATTTTTTGTTGTGTAAGGTTTTTTGTACGGTATTTTAAGACTTGCCACCTCAAAATGTTTGGCAAATCCTATATATCCTAGATCTATCCAGACCGTAAGTGCTTTAAACCAACCACAACCAGGTGGAAATTCTTTTTTAAATAAACTATAATCATGGGTAGCACCAAGTACTGTGAATCCTAAAAATAATATAATTTGGCAAGTAGTGCTTATTACCGTATTTTTTATGGTATGGTCCTTTTGTTTACCATTATAATAGGCTTTTTGTTCTTCGTTGTCTTTTTTTCTGTGATGAATTCTTTCTGTAGCATCAATGAGAATATCCTCGTGTGCTTTTGTAAATTCAATAAACTCTTCAACTGATTCGAAGGTTCGTTTAGGTAAAACGTCTAGGTTGTCTAAGGTTAATTCAAGAATAGGTAGAAATTTATATACATTTTCATGTGCCGTTTTTCCAGCACAACCAAAGGTGAAACCCAGCACATCAAAGGATGGGTAAGTTTTCAGATAGAAAAGTAGAAGAAAAAGCTTTTCTGATGGTGTTTCACACATCGGTTTTCCTCCAGAAGAAGGTTTTCGATCATAAAAAGCTTCATATTCTTCATAATGTTGATTTTTGAGTGCTTGTTCAGCTTCACTAAATTCAACGACTAGTTGTTGAAACTCTTTTTTACCTAGGCCTATAGTTGCTTTATATTGTCTATCTGAAAGATTATGGATATTTTGGAGCATAGTAGAAAATGGAATTACTTATTAAATAGAAAATTAAACCAGAGAAATTCTAGTCCAATTTTTATGCCATAAAACCAAAATAGCTTCATATAAGAATTTTATCAAATACAATAATTAATTGTCAATACTTTATATATTGTTTTTATTTTCATTGCGTTTTTCAATTAATTGACTATCAATTAATTAGAAAAGTAACAAGTCTAATGAATTGTGGCGTTAAATCAGCAATATTAATTTTTATCTTGGCAGTCATTTGTTATCTAGTTTTCCCAGTAAGGTTTTTTCCTTAAATTCTTGACCTAATTTGATTATAACTTACTTGCAATATAAGGTTTTTTCCTTAATTGTTGTTCTTAAAACTGCTTTTGCTTATGAAGAGCAGGTATTGGCAGCCGTTCCTTGAAGTGACTTGTTATTTGGTTAATTAACATAAGTCTAGTAATTTAGTGAAGAATTGGTAATTCTGTCCTGTAATTCTTTTGAGGTAACACTCTGATAGACTAATGGGGTGTGAAAATTAGGCTGAAATTGATAGGTAATTGGTAATCAGTTATTTAGGCGTGGGTATAGTGGGAAGTCAAAATTAGCTCTTTTTTACGCTAAAGCTGTGTGCTTTCTTTAAGAAAATTACGGCTACCCGTCTAACGTTGTAAGTTGTTGGAAATGAATAAATTACATTCTGTTGATTCCCAATCGGTTGCGTCTCGACCGTCAACCATCCACCGTCAACCGTAGACCGATAGCCAAAATTACTACTCTGCCAAGAGTATGTCTTTTTGGATTTTCGAGTTCTAATACTTATCTTTCGTTTATATTATATTTATTTAGGTAATACACTATTGGTAATTGTGTACTAAACAAAAGGATATACTTATATATTTATGTATGAAAGAATTAATATCGTGATGTATATTAATTTATTTTTTATCTCAAAACTTAAAAGAATGGGGCTATTTGATTTTTTAAGAACAAAACCAAAACCAAGCAGTTTAATGACTGATGTAATAAAGCATATTGAAAGTAAGGAAAAATTTTATCATACAACATTCGATAAAACTTTTATTTTTCAGCATGAAAAAAACCTGTCAAAAAAGGAATTTTTAAAAATCTTAGATGATAAAGGAATAAATTATATTATAAAGGACAATGGTATAGGTGGTGAAGGTGTTCATTATCTTTATGACATAGACTTTGGCAATAAAAAAATTAGAAATTTGAAGTTTGAAGTTACATTTAATGAGGATGAAATTTTACATAATCAAGCCATAATTTGTAATAGTGAGTTAGATGAATCTGATTTAATAAAAATATTTGAGCATCTTGAATGGTATAAGGATAAATGGAAAGTTTTCAATAGTCCTAATATTAGTGTGGGGAATAAGGTATTAGACAATGGTAAATGTAGAGCATGGTTATGGAGGGGCGAATATATGGGTAGAATGTTTGAACGTACCCTTAGTTTTACTTTTTTGGGCAGGAGATAACTTCGCATTATTACCACAAAATAAACAAAATACTAACATGGGATGCTCACTTTATTTTAGAACCTAATAAAAAATTAACCCATGACTTATTTTGAATATTTAGAAACCAACACTTGGTTCAAGGAAGAGAAAGTTTTACATTTTAATTACGATATAATGATTGAAGCGTACCACGAATGGTATTGTAAAAAATACGGAACTGTAAAACATAAAAAAGTAGCCAGTAAATTTGCTAATTCTAGTACAATTGGAAATTTAGTAAAAAATGCACAAGTAAATGAAAAAGCAATTGATTGGAAAGTAATAATATCACAATTACATATTATTCCTTTTTTCATTTTTTCAAGAAAGGAAACCGTTGCTTTAGGTGCTATATTCACTTTAGAAGCATGGGACAAATTTGTTAATATTGACAGGAAATTAATGTCAGAAGGTGAATTAAAAATAGCCTTTGTTTCTATACTTTATAGGGTGTTGAAAAATATGGATTTTGATGTGGTTGACTATCAAAAAAGAAACTTCAAGATAGTGCAATCACCACAACTTGAGATAAATTTAAGTAAATCGGAAGATAAACAAAACGATTTTTTAGAAGCTGCAAAAATTACTTATAACCGTAATGATTATAAATCGAAAATTGATGTTATTGATATACTTCTTGAAGGTTTAACAAACGTGAGGAGTTATAATTGTTTTATTGATATGAATGTTTTACTATTTCAATGTTTTTATGAGTTAGGTTTTTACAAGTCGGCTGAACAAGTTACCGATAGAACTGTCAGTGTAATATCTAGGTTAGAGGGTGACGGCTTGAACTTAGCTGATTGGTTTGCTTGTACTATCATGACTGCCCGCAAGAAAGGAGACACTTTTACTGTTGCAAAATATAGTAAAAAGTGTCTCGAGATGAGGGGAAAATTTTTTAAAAAATAATGAAACATATCGAATATGAAAAAGACAATAGTATACGGTAAAATTTCTACCATCCGACAAGATTCTGAGGTTGGCTGTAAATAGCGTAAAAAAGAGAAGGTTTATAAACAGTACGATTACTTAATCAATAGTTCGGTAACTTTTTAAAAACACTAACCTAAAGAATCGTAAACTATTGATAATCAGTATTTTATGTTTTGAAAATCAAAAAGTTAAATTATTGATAATCAGTTAGTTACAAAAAGTTACCGAACTATTGTTAATACAGAATATATAATTCTGTACTAAAGCTAACTACTTGCAAGTTTGATTATAGTAATTGTTATGGATAAGCAAAAAAAATGATACCAATACCTATATTAAAATATGTCTTAAAATTTTTTGATGGGATAGATTCTGTCTTGGCTAAAAGCTTAGAAAGAAAAAAACCTAAAAATGAAGAAGGAATAACATCTGATTTATGTTCCCTTCTTGATAACCAAAAACCAAAGCATTTTTGGTTATCTTATAAAAAAGAAGATTTAAGAAATGATATTAAAAAAAAATATCCTGACGGATTAGAGATTACATATAATTTGGAAACAAACGAGTATAATAAATCTTATGAAGGTGCCATTACTCAATCAGATTAAGGATTTATAATTAAATATGATAATTACTACAACCATGAAGAGTCATGGACAGAATTTTGGTTATTTCAAGCAAAAGTTTTAAAAACTAAAAATTTAAATCCAATCCAATATGGATTGAGATCCAATTTTTCATCTACAAGTACAACTCAATTAGATAAAATAAATTTATTGATTAATATTTTACCTTTCAATTTCATTAAGTATATGTTATACTGCCCAAAATTAAAATCATCAACAATTTCTTCATCGGCAAGAGATAAATTAACACTTTTTCGGGATTTGTCTATTACAAAGGAAATATTTGACGGTAATTGGAGTGCTAAATTATATAAAAATATAATGGATGAAAATAGCGAGTTACTTAATGGTGGAGTTTTCATAACTCCAACTAATGAATCACCAAAGAATCTATCAGAAATTTATAAAAATTATTTCAAGTTAAATAACTTATTCTCATGGTTTATAGTTAGTAGATTTAACTTAAAAAACACAGCTCCAAATAGAATTTATACTAATGCTGAAGACATTAAAATTGATGAAAGTAGTATGGAGTCAATTGCTTATGGAATAGTTAAAGGAAAGGAAAAGGCTATTAAAATATTGGAAAAAAAACTTGGATTAAAAAATACAAAATACACAATTTATCCAAAATATACATTAGAAATAACTTTAAGAGTTGGAGGATAAAAAGTCGAGTTGGTAAGAGGATGCTCTTCTTCAAATTCTATGAACCAACTACACAAATGATGAACTAAAATACACTATATGGTATTTCGTATTGTCTGCTAGAAGAAAAGAGCCTCAAAACAATACAGTTTTGAGGCTCTTTCATTGCCCACCCAATCCAGTAGTCTAAAAGTAATGCACTATCCCATTACCCACTATATATAATAGTGTTACCTATCGTGAGCATAATCAGAAATTAAGTTAGTCTTCGGTTTCAATAAATCTATGGTTTTAAGTAGATTGCCTTCGTCCTTCATACCTCATTACCTACGGATTTTGATACACATGATATAATGTACTACAAGTCACAGAAAAAGAATCTAAAAACAACCAGTATTAAAGTTCTCCCATCAAGAACTTTAATACACTTCTTTAGAGAACCGTACTATTCTATTAAATCGTATCAAGAGGTGGATGTATTTTTCCCAAAATCATTAACCGCCTAAGATTGACTACACCAACTCGGTTTAATTGCAGTGCATCGACTGTTACCTTACCAATGACAGTACTGCCAATGATTTCTAAAAAATTATCTGACCATTTAAAATGGTTTTTCCATGAATCCTTTCTAGGGTTAAAAAGGGGAACATTTTGTTTGGAGACTTTATCAAAGACCAATATTCTGATCGCCTTTCTACTATTACATCCACGACAAGCAAGTGCAAGGTTTTTAATATCATCATTACCGCCCTTACCCACAGGAAAAATATGCTCTATTTCAAATGTTTCCAGTGTAGTATCTGACCGACATTGACAGTATTCGCAACGATGTTTAGCACGAACAAAAATCAGTTTCTTTTTCTTTTTGGAAATATACTTTCTAGGCATAGGGAGAAGTAGCAGGAAATTCTTTTAATACTAGATTCAAAGGCTGTTGTCTAAGTTCTGCTAATTCCAAGAGGTATTGCAATCTTTGAGTATCCAAAGCCTCAAATTTATTCGTTAAATCAATCAATTCTTTTTGTTCTTTTTCAGAAATTTTGCCACTTTCTATTTTAGCCCGTAATTCCCTATATCGCTTATTTTCCTTGACAGGGTAAGCAGACTTAATTTTCTTGATTAATATTGGCTCTTTTGATGCTTTATTATTTTTTTCTTCTTTTTTTTGTTTAAAATAATTACGAACAGTAACCAATAACTCTACGTCATCTGTTTCCACTAGTAACTTTAATAAATCATTTTTTATTTCTAATGCATTCATTGTATTTGCTGCTTTTATTTGCAATATAAGGTTTTTAGCATAAAAATTAGTGTTGCCAGCGGCATAAATCGGACTTCTGACAATAAAATCATCTAACCGCTAAATCCGCTAAACTTGGACTACTTTTTGCAAAACACTAGATATTCCCTACCTCTATTTCGTCAAGAATCAGTGAAAACGAATTTATTAGCCGCTATTTTCCTCCCTTTCACCAAAATCCGACAAAATTCCCTAAGGTTATTAGTAAAGAATATAAATGACTTTACTATATTTGGGGCATATTAAGTATGTAAGAACTTTAACAAGAAACATATTTATATGACAAGAAGGAAAATCCCAAAGATTTTACTGTTATTTTAATTTGTATAATTATGTAACCCAAACTAGTACAGATAGTATAAAAACAGCATCATCTAAAATTCCTTTTTAATTCTAATAAGCTCATCCTTTTAACTAATGTTAAATTAGTTACTAAATATCCAATTACCGTCTTATTATTTAAGTACATGTCAAAAGAAATGATTTCTTTTGCCAATGCTAATGTTTTGCTTGACCATTTCCTAAGCAAAACAAAAGCAACAAATACCCATGAACGATTCGCCGTTTAATTTAATTTAAATTAAGATACTGTGCAATCGAACGAAACAAATTTTACTGAAGAGAGCTCCTTGAAGCTCATTAAGGCTATTGCTTTTATTGTATTATGCATACTTGGAATAAGTATGTTGACGCTTGTTTCCGATCAAGGAAAACATGCCTCCGCATCTTTAGCTAGCGTGCATATAAAGCAAGAAATTCAAAGTCTACCAATTGTTGTACCTACTACCAAATATGGCTTTGTCCTAGACACCTTCCATGTATTAGTAGATACTATCGAGAACAATCAATATCTAGCGGAGATATTATTGCCACAAAAAATAAGCTATGCAAACATTGACCAATTAGCTAAAAATGTAAAAGATACTTTTGCCGTAACCAAATTACGTGCATATAAAGAATATACGATATTAAGTAGAGATACCGCACAGGGCGCAGATTATTTTATTTATGAGCCAGATGTGTATAGTTATGTTGTCTACGATTTAAAAAACTTAAGCGCATCTATCAAGCGTAGGAAAGTTACCACTGTTCAAAAAGAGGCCGCAGGTATTATTGAGTCTTCTCTTTGGATGGCCATGAAAGATAATGGTCTCCCTATTGCTTTAATTGATAGGATGGAAGGTATTTTCCAATGGTCTTTGGATTTTCACCATATTCAACCAGGGGATCGATTTAAGGTCATTTATGATGAAGAGTATATAGATGGCGAACCTGTAGGCGTTGGCAAAATATATGGTGGTTTTTTCAAAAACTATGACAATGAGTATTACGGTATTTATCACGAAAATGGCAAGTTTAAAGGCTATTATGATGAAAATGCTGCACCTATGAAAAGCCCTTTCTTGAAAGCTCCGATTAAGTTTTCTCAATTCCGAATATCTTCTAGTTATAATTTACGTCGTTTTCATCCTGTTTTAAAGCGAGTGCGACCGCATTTTGGTACAGACTATGCCGCTGCTTATGGTACGCCGATTGTTGCGGTTGCCAATGGGGTTGTTACGCATGCATCTAGGACTAAAGGAAATGGTCGGTATGTAAAAATAAAGCACGATGGAGTGTATCAGACGCAGTATTTACACATGCAAAAATTTGGAAAAGGGATTCGTTCAGGTGTGCATGTAAAGCAAGGGCAAGTGATTGGTTATGTCGGTTCTTCTGGCTTAGCAACAGGGCCTCATGTTTGTTTCCGCTTCTGGAAGAATGGCAAGCAGGTAAATCACCGACGCTTAAAATTGCCTAATCCTGAGCCGATGCCTGAAAATGAAAAACCAACTTTTTATCCTGTTAGAGATAAAGTTGTTCAGCAATTAAATGCGATTCCTTATCCTGATAGACAAGAGATTGAAGAAATAACAGCTGATTCTGTTAGAGAAATTTCTGGCTTAATTCAATAGAAAAAGAAGTCAGAAGTCAGACCGAAAAATAAATTTTTCTGTCAGAAGTCAGATTTATGACGTATTCCTAAACGTAAATTAGAGTTGTACGGTAGTTGCGTCTAGGAACACGTCATAAATCTGACTTCTGACAGAAAAATTTATTTTTCGGTCTGACTTCTGACTTCTTTTTCTTTATAAGCCCTTCTCCATTGTCGGCAATAAAAACTCCTGCCGCACTTCCGCACTTTCTTTCCTTTTCTGCATCGCCTCATATCTTTCCCAAAAAGCAGGGATACTTCTACCAGACAAAGCACTAGGTGCATTTGTTAATACACAAATACCCACTTTATCCTTCCGATTTAAAGAAATTTCTGATTTATAGCCATTCACATAGCCACCATGATAGATTAAAATATCATCTTTAGTAGTTACTACTCGATGACCTAAACCATAATAGGCTTCTTCTACAAAAGGCCAACGACGAAAGTATTTACGCTTATTTCGGGTATTTACGATAGGTTCAAATATTTGGTCTAGGCTAGCCTCCGAAAGTAAATCAGGTCTATTTCCTAATAATAGTTGAAGGTATTTACCCATATCCGAAATACTAGCATTGATACCTCCCGCAGGAATAGCATTAAAATACTTTTTGCTTATTTTTCGTTTTCCCCAATACTGCCCACCCCCTGCATGTGGGTAAGAAAAATTGTTACTAGCAATCAAATCCTCGTAGCTAGCAGAAGCATTCGTCATACCCAATGGCTGAAATAATTCTAAATCTAATAAAGTGGAAATATGATGACCAGTAGTCTCCTCCATTGCTTCTCCAATTAGACTAAATACCGCATTTTGGTAAGCGTATATTTCTCCTTCTTTTGCAATTAAGTCAACCGTTTTAAAATGTTTATTGATGTATTCTAAATCCCAACCTCTCTCTATCATATCTGTATAAGCATGATAGGGCAAACCTGTTGTATGAGACAAAACATGTTTTAAATTGACTCGTTCGGTTTGTGCTTCATCTATTAATTCAAATTCTGGCAATAGGTCCTGTAATTTATGGTTCCAAGACAAAAGCCCTTTATCCACTAAAACACCTGTTAAAGAAGCGGTTAAACCCTTAGATAAAGAACCAATACGAAATACCGTATTCACATCTATCGGGGTATCTGTTTTCGTCCTTTTCACGCCCAAGCCTTCCATAAAGTAAATTTGATCATCTTTGACAATCACTATCGCTGCGCCTGGGGTATTGGTCTCCGCCATAACTGACTTAAAATAGGAGATATATTCTTCTGTAAAAGCAGCAAATTCACTATCTAATGCAGGAAGTGGTGCAAATAAAAAAACCTCTTCTTCTTCTTGGGTGGATTCTTCGGGAACAGTAAGATAAGAAAACCCTGCCCAAAATAAAAACAGCATACTAACTGATAAAAATAATCTCTTCATTATCGCAATATTGTAGCTAAGTGTTTAGGTGTTAAATTGGTGTATTCGTAAGGCGTAACAGATAGAGGACAAAATGAATATTTAATCCATTCAAATAAATTCTCCTAGCGGTTTATCATAAAGCTTCTGTCTTATTTACTCCGTTAATCTTTTACTCATTGAGTGATTAATTCGACTATTAGAACGAAATAATAGTGCAAAAAGTTAGCCGTAAATGGTGATTTGGTAGTCTGGCTGACTCCTTAGGTTTTGGTAAGGGAATTTGGGAATTCATCGTTAAGGATTTGGCAAATATAAGTTATAAGTCCATATATTGACTAAAATTTATGGGTTTATTTGTTTAGCATGTTTATTTGTTCACTTATGTATAAACTTCACAAATAGTAAACTAGGTCGATTTAGATTGTCGAATCTTTCAACCACCACCCAATATTCTGTTCGTTATTAAGACGAATTTAAATCGGGTAAATGTACCCAAATACCTTAGATTATTTACTTGGTGAATCGGATTTTGAGCAATTTTGTTTCAACAAATAAATATCAGGCTCCATATTTCCACTTTCTAAACACCTCCCAAAGGACGATACCCATACACACAGAAATATTAAAAGAATGCTTCGTGCCAAATTGAGGGACTTCTATACATTCATTGATTAAATTCATCACTTCCACATCAACACCCTTCACTTCGTTGCCAAATATTAAGGCTACTTTAGCATCCATTGGTAATGCAAAATCTTGTAAAGAAGTACTATCTTCTGCCTGTTCCACCGCAGCAATATAATAGCCCTCTCCCTTCAATTGTTCAACAATGTTCTTGGTTTCCTTTATATATTCCCATTCCATCGATTCATTAGCTCCAATTGCCGTTTTTAAAATTTCTCGATGTGGTGGCTGTGCAGTAATACCACATAGATAAATTTTTTCTATAGCAAATCCATCTGCCGTTCTAAAAGCGGCACCCACATTTAAACCTGATCGAATATTGTCTAAGACTAACACTATAGGGGTTTTATCTGAAGCTTTAAACGCTTCGGGAGAAAGCCGATTGAGTTCTTGTAATTTTAGTTTTCGCATAGGGCAAAATTATAAAATTGTTTAAAAACATATCTAGACTAAAAAATTACTCTATCTTGTCTAGTAGTTTAATAATTAATTGGTTATTAATGATTCCTATTAGACGTTGACAATCGTCAAATGACAAAAATTGAAAGTAAGTACTCAATGAAAAATGATGAATGATGAATGATGAATGATGAATTTATTAGACGCTATATAACTAGTTTTACTTCTTATTCGGTATTCATCATTTCTCATTTCTCATTCATCATTTTTCATTGAGTACTTATACATGAAAGGAGTACGAACTAAATTTTAGTACTACTAATATATCAACTATAAATGGACGGACAACAAACAATGAACCATAATATTACCTCCTACCGCTGGTATGTACTCCTTTTACTGACAGGTGTAACCACGTTTGCCTACTTAGACCGCCAATTAATTGTCATTTTACAAGAAGCCATTAAGGAAGATTTAGGATTGAATGACACCCAATTGGGCTTAATAACAGGTTTTGCTTTTGCCCTCTCTTTTACGACGATGAGTATTCCGACTGCGTATTTAGCCGATAGATTTAGCAGGAAAAATATTATTAGTCTTTCTCTAGCACTATGGAGTGGTATTACTGCATTTACGGGCTTTGCGAACTCTTTTTGGCAGTTATTCCTTGCTCGCTTTGGCGTAGGTCTCGGAGAAACAGGGAGCGCCCCTCCTGCTCTATCTATCATCCCTGATTATTTCCCTAAAGCAGAAAGAGGAAGAGCTTTCGCTATTCGGAGCATGGGCGTTTATTTTGGCTTATTACTAGGTTTTTTGGTGGGTGGATTCATGGAAGAAGCTTATGGATGGCGGACGGCTTTCTTCGTGGTTGGTACACCCGGGGTCTTATTTGCTATCCTATTTTTTTTCACGATAAAAGAACCAATTAGAGGCAATTTAGATCCACCACAAGCATCCAATCAAGCCCCATCTATTAAAGAAGTTTTTCAATATATAGCCAAGAAAAAAACACTTTGGTATATTGCATTAGGTAGTGGCTTCCATGCCTTAGTCGGAACAGCTTATGCTACATGGATGGCGCCCTTCTTTATGAGAATACATGATATGGGAACGGCAGAAATTGGTTTGTGGTTGGCTTTTGCGATTGGTGTATGTGGTTCTCTTGGGACTTTTTTAGGAGGATATTTAGGCGATAAATTTGGTGCTAAAGATAGTCGCTATTATTTATGGATACCCGCAGCTTCTTTTATCCTAAGCTTTCCATTTGCCGTTGGCTTATTATTTTCTCCAAATAAAACAGTAGCCCTCCTCTTTTATTTAATACCCAATGTTCTTTATGCCTTTTATATTGGTCCTGCCTATACCTTGCTACAAGAATTGGTTACCGTCCAAATGCGGGCAACGGCTAGTGCCATTTTTGTAATGGTTGTTAGCTTATTTGGCACAGGAACAGGTCCAATTTTAGCAGGTGCTATTAGTGATTGGTTACAGCCTATATATGGGGCAGATTCTATTCGTTGGGCATTATTTTATATCGCTTTTTTGGAAATAGTCGCTTGTTTGGCTTTATTAAAAGCGACTAAGACTTTAAAGGCAGATTTAGCGTAAAACGGATTCTTAATCCGTAACATCCCAATTGAGTAGGACAGACCATACTACTAAGAACGAATTAGCAATCCGATTTACGGTAAAATTTCGTATTATTGTTAACAAGTTAAAGAATCTATAAAACGAGTGACACATTGCTTACAACAAAGTCAAAATTAATAAATATAGTAACTATATAGAAGAAGTCAGAGGTCAGACCATTTTATTGTCAGAGGTCAGATTTAAGACGTTGTTAACGTCATTTCATAGATTATTGGGCATCTGACTTCTACTGAATAGTTACAAAATATAGTAACTATATAGCAGGTTCTTTTTTTGCTTGAAAATTAAAGTTTTCAAACAAAAAAAATAATAGTTACGAACTATAAATTAGCAATATAATGGGACGTTTACTACAATTATTACTCATGTTTGGCCCAACTATATTTAGGGCATACCAACGGCATCAACGTCAGCAAAGTAAGATGCAACGACAACAGCCTCGTCAGCGAGGAAGTTATGAACAGCAACAACCTAGAGATGGCCGATATGTCGATCATCGACGGGCACCGCAGAGAAAAGCGCCACCGCCACCACCTGATAATTCCAAATTCAAAAAGAGCGGTGTAGAAAAATATAAGGAATATGACTATAAGGGGGCTATTGAAGATTTCAAGAAAGCCTTAGAGATTAATCCGATGGATACGAGTGCCCATTTTAATCTAGCTTGTGCTTATTCTCTCACAGAAGATGCAACCAAATCTTTTGTACATCTAGACCAAGCAGTCGCTAATGGATTTAAAGATTTTAATTCGATTAAAACCCATGATGGCTTGGCGTATTTAAGAGTACATAAACGTTTCGATAAGTTTGAGCAAAATGGGTTTCGATTGATTAAAGAAAAGACGAAAAAAATTTAGTGTTGATGAAAAAATAAATTCTGCTTTTAGATTTTTGAATTGACCATTTTTTGTATAATTTTTCAAATTGCACAAAAAATACTCATTTCAAAAATGCGGAACTTAATTTTTCATCATTACTTGGGAAGTAAATAGCAAATAGGTGACGCAGGAAGAAGATACTAGTCAAAAGAAATAGATTGTATATTTAATCAATCTAATTTGCTAATCCTAAATTTAATATAAAATGGGCCGTTTATTTAGACTTTTAATTATGTTTGGACCAATGATTTATAAATTTGCCAAAAAATTTATGAATAAGAACCAAGCTAATACTAACCTCCCTCAATCACAAAACCCACAAACAGGTCGGCAGCAGCAGTCTAAGGATGGGAAATGGAACTTTGAGGAAGGGAATAACCCTCTTGGATAAATAGAAAGTTCAACCTCAAGTGTCAAGTCCTGCCTAGCGGCGCGACAAGTTCAAATAAGACCTTGGGAATCATTTTTTTTAGAAAATGATTCCACTTATCTTGACACAATTGAACCTTCTTTGGATAAGCGATAAAAAGCTAATCCACTACTACTAGGTTTTTCTCGATTAAAAAATATTCTAGCATTTCATGGACAGCTACTATATCTGATGTAATAGAATTCGCAGATATAGTAGCTCCTGAAATAGCATCTATTTCCTTTCCATATCTTATTGGTTTTCCTTTATAGCCAATAAATTGTTTTAGCCACCCTTTACTGGTAATTTCATAGCCATAGTCTCCGGGATAATCTACTACCAATACTTTTAGAATGGTCATGCTAGTATCCAATATAAGTGCATAATCAAAAACTTCATAAGCCCCACCATTCGCTGAGCATAATTGCCCTTCTCCTTGTAAACTAGCATCTCCACAACCTCCAATTTTACAACCAAAGCCTCGTCTTAATAATAAATAACCTTGCAATTCCTCTTTCTCTAGCAGGCGATATAAAGAATTGCCATCAAAAAATAAATCTAGTTCTAAGTCGGCTTTTGTATCAATTAGCTGTTGTTGTATAGATGCATCGTTCCATATCTTGGCAAGTTGCTTATTAAGGATCCGATCTATTTTTTTTGTACGTTCTTGTGCCGTAGTAAGCGTTGCAATTGAAAAAACCAGCAAACAACTTAATAGTATTTTTTGTAAAGGATTCTTGATGTATTTCATTGCTAATTATAAGTTGTAGATAAGAAAACAGGTAAGTTCTCAATAGATAGGTGATGCTGAGCGATACTTTAAAAGTGTCGCTCATCATCACCTATCTATTGAGAACTTACCGAAAATCAGATTAAAAAAACCAAATACCAACCCCTATATTCAATTGATTCTTAAAGCTATCATCTGCATCCGATTTTAACCACTGATAATCAATTTTCAACATTGTTCCTGCGTTTATTTTCCAACCAATTCCAGCGGTTAATTCTGTGCGTTCAAAGGCGTTATTGACTTCTATATTTCGAGCAACTGATTGATGCGTATTATATTTTTCAAATCGAAAGAAAGGTAATAATTCATCAGTAATATCCTTTTTTTGCTGTAGGACATTATATGCTGCCTCCAAATAAAAACCGCTTAATTGGCTGCCCACATTATTGCCAGTAAAATTATTGTAAGCCGAAGTATTCGATAAGTTGACAAAATTATACTGTCCTCTTAAACGAAAGCCTTTAATATTATATCGAGCATCAATTCCTAACATGCTAATACCTACAACCGTACTGTCTGCTCTACTGATAGCCGCAACATCTACCTTATCAATGCCATCATATAAGGTAGTTTGGGAATCTCCAAAATAACCTGCAAGCCCTATTTTTAAACCAGATATACCATAATAATCTACTTTAGCAGAAAAATTAGGCGCACTAGTAAAAGACTCTGCCCCTTTCTGACGACCACTACGCAAACCGTTTTGACCTGTAAATTTTGCAGTACCATCATAGCCATTAAAGCCATTGATAAGATAGACCTGATAACGAAGCGAAAGGGCATCTATACGTCCAGTAAATCCTGCCCCCAATTCTCTCCAGGTAGTTGGTACGATGTATTTATCTAAATTTGGTCTTTCCACACCATTATAAGTAGGTGGCTCATGGTATTCGTTCATAATACCCATTGGAATTAATAATAGACCTGCTCGAAAATTTAATGATTTATTAATGCGGTAGTTCAGAAATGCCTGCTCAACAAAAACCTCTTTTACATGTTCAAATTCTATTTCTGTTACAAAAGAGGCACGTTTATCAAAACGATACCCAAATAACAAAACCAAACGATGTATATCTAATTTACCTTTATTAAATTGAGTACTACTTAGCGGTTGATTGTAATCTATTTGTGCATAGCCCCCTATATTTAGTTGTCCCGATTGATTCAATAATTGATCTGCTGTGTTTCGGGAGATATTATCTTCTTTTGATGGAGTCAGCTTGTAGTCTTGTGCAGTTAGGGCAACTGCCAGAAAAGATAATATTAATAAAGAGATGGTTTTAGGTGCACTCATCATTATTTGGATTTTGTCTAAATAAAAATAGTGGCGCAAATATAATCGTTTTTTTAGATTATTTGGATTTTGTCTAAATAAAATTAAAAAAAACAGCCAATACTTCACAAGTGGAAGTACTGGCTGAATGTTTTCCTTAAATTGAACGGCTTGGGATAAAGGAATTAAAAGAAGAATCTATTTTACGATAAATTTTCTCGTAAGATTTGTGCCGCCTTTTAAAGGTGCATTAAGGAAATAAATACCTTTTGCAAGGTGTTGTATATCTATCGCTGTTTGAGGTAGGTTTTCCATTCTAATTGATTGAACTATCTGTCCATATTGACTCCATATTTGAACGTTCGTCACTTGATTTACAGCGTTTTGAATATTAATATATATTTTTTCTTTTGCAATTGTAGGATAAACGTCCATTCTAGTCGTAGTCTGCTTATGAGCATCCGTATAGCCTTGTCTACCAAAAATTGGTGTAGCTCCTAAGTTACTGTTCACCGCTACTATTTGGTCTTGCTGACAAAACTCTTCAAAAGCCGCTGTATAATATTTTACGACTACTCTATACGTACCTGTTCCTATTGGAATCGTAATTGCGTCCACATCACCACAGCCTCCTCCCCAACAATTAAAATATTGCTGATTTCGGTCCATAGAAAGCACTAATATGGAAGATACTGGTGCTCCTTTCAAGCCACTTACTACAATAGCATCAGGTGTATTATTTATTTGAATGGAAGCGCAATCCGTATTATCGGTTACCTCTTCTACAATGAAAATCTCTTCTAAGAAGCATTCTAGTTGCCAATCCCTTGATAATAATTGAATTTTCACATAATAACTACCCGCTTCTAAGTTATCCAACACTCTTGTATTTGCTGCACAATCAGCACCTATACATCGGTACACTACCGACCAAGTATCATCAAATACTTGTACCGTTACATTGGGAGCAGTTAACCCCTTCAATGTTAAACGATTGACTCCTGATTCTACGGAAATTGCATTACAATCAGTGGGTAAATTTGTTTCTATTTCTACCCTATCAAGTGGCTCCTCGTTTACAGGTGTAGGTAAAGTTTCCACTACCTCCGAAACGGGAGCAGGTATTACAGGAAAATTATAAAACTGAAGTAAGCCAATCCCATTTGGGTTAAATATCCAATCCGCTGCACTACCTGTATGTGCTAAATAAGAGACCCCTTGTATATTTGTAACTGCACCAGCTAAAAATAATCTAATTCGATTTCCTTCTATCAAACCATTGCTGATACTTACATTGTTATTTTCTATTCTAAAATCTGACCAGGGAGTACCAACCATCGATAGACTAGAGGTATTGTTACATTCTAATACCAATTCCCTATCAGATACCTGCGTTATTTTGTAAATATCTGGCGCTGCTACATTCCCTCTATCTACCCCATAAATATCCCTTCGCATCAAATAAAATAAATTATCCCCCATTTCCCGATACCCATTTTCATAAGGAAAATGACAGCCGTCATGATCAAGGTTAGTCGTACTCATAATGCCTACTGTGGGTTCTTCCACGGCCAGTTGCCTTTGTGCTTCAAAAGGGTATGGCATTGTGTGGCTACAGGATCTATATCTAATTTGAAGGATATACGTAAATTGGGCTTGATAATCCTGTTGCCAAGCTTGCTGTAATTGCTGAAAAGAGGATTTGTAATCTGCAATAGTCGTTGTCCAACCATCTCCTTCCCCTTGAAACCAGACGATACTTGTCACCTTATCTACACCTGCATCCCTCAATCTTTGTCTTAGTTTTTCGTAGTTACTCTGACTTGGATTATCGGCTTGTTTTAAAAAATAAGCAATATCCTTACCGCCTTCTGCCTGATTAAAAATAGCTACAGGAATACCTTGTTGCGTAATTATATTTTTTGCTACTCTAGTTCCCCATAGCCCTGGAGAAGAGTATTTTATATAATTCCAACCAAAATTAGCGGTGTAAGAACGGGAAAATTCATCATAATCTATTGGTTTTCCCGATGATAGCGCTTCTGCATTGGATTGTCCATTAATAAGAATCACATCTCCTGCTACTATCTTTTCTGCCCTCCGT
>ENA-ORXT01003179-ORXT01003179.1-marine-metagenome-genome-assembly--contig:-NODE-3179-length-18426-cov-3.955038_pt1 | contig 18426 bp, 16 predicted proteins | sample MGYA00237868_ERZ511482 | MGnify/ENA metagenome assembly ERZ511482 | reverse complement strand
ATAGCAGCCGTCGGGTACACAGATCGTATCCTGAATCAGCCGTCCCTTTTGTTTTTTCGGGTAGGGGCCGCCGCTTGCTAATACGGCACCGGTTTCCTCCTGAATTTCCCAGGTAGTTTCCATTCCGAAGTCATCGAGTGTGAGCCTCAGGTAAACCGTTTGTTCGTTACAGGCAGCCACCTCGGCAGGTTCGTCGTCACCTTCGCAGGCGGATCGGACACAGTTTTGTGCATTGGCTACTGTAGTGGAGATTACGGCGGATGGCTGAGGGCCGAATCCGTTCATGAAATTGGTGCCTTCCGGCCTCAGGTGGCAGTAAGACATAATTGTGCCGCCTTGCGACGGGATGCCGGGCGTAAGGCAGTCGCCTTCCGTCCATCCCGGACAACCGTCAATAGCCGTACCGTTGCCGTTCCAGACACAGGCATGGGTATGCTGGCTACCCATCAGGTGACCTAACTCATGTGAGATAACCAGTGTAGACCAGCTATATATGGGAACAACGGCAAAGTCTGACCGAATACTGGAAAAACTCATCCGGGCAGCGTTATTGGGATGGCAGAGGCCGTTAAGCACGGCGATGCCGCCACTTGCCTGGTAGCTAAGCAGCTGGGCCAGGTCTCCGTTAAAGTTCTGCCGGTAATTCTGGAATTGGGTCAGTAATCTGCTACTGGAAGTTCCGGCGTAGGGGCTCACTTCATCCCAGACGAAGATTTCGCTGATGCGAAGGTTGACGCCAATGGCATCGTAAAGAGTAGCAACTTCATTGAAGTTAGCAGCTACGTGTTGGGCGGCGGCGGATACGCTTTTCTTATCAACAAAGACGTCGTAATCAACTTCAAAGTAGATTTCCACGCATCCCCCCGTTGATTTTGCTTCAGCATTGTTGCCTAACTCCTTACTAGTGTAGGGCAGGCCACTGTCGGGGGTTCCGCATTCCAGTTCCTGCCGATCCAGCAACTGACCGTCCGGAAAGAGCACGTAGGTTGAAGAAGTGGCCGTTTTTTCCTGCGTTTGCGCCCGGCCCAGTGCGAGTCTTTCTTCTTGTGGGCGGTTCAGGGTGGCGGTCATTTCATGGTCGAGCAGGCTCAGGCTGACGCGGCTACCCGGCTCTCCGGCAATTTCGCCTACATAATGAAGGCCGAGGAAAGGTTGGGCAACGGCAGCCTGGGTAGAAGCTCGCCGAAGTATCATGTTTTGGCGAAACAAGGGGCGCGGACGCAGGTGCAGGGTTAGGTCGCTGGCATTGGCTGCCGTAGCGGGCAGCGTCAATGTCCAGTCCGAAGGAGCGGAAGCCAGTAATTGAGCGTAAGACTCTTCGTCCAGTTCGAGCAAGCCAAATTCACTAATCTCTTCTCCAATTGCCTGGCTGGCCAGGGATTTACTTTCCGCCGTCCGGAATAGCTCCGACGGCGGTAGTAGTTTCGTTGGTGAATTGATCTGTGCCGATAAAGAGAGTGTGCACACCAGCATTGTGGTGATGTACAAATAGGTTTGTATGAGAGACATAAAAAATAAACTGCGTGTAGAAAGAAACACGGTCTTGGGACATGCAAGGTAGGAAATAATTATTACTAACCCTTCAATTGTGTAACCCACTGGCAGCTATTCTTCCACAATAAAGCTTTTCTTTGAGTAAACGGTAATCAAAAAAGATGGTGCGGAGGATTAAAAAAAGCATGAGTCATCCCGAGCACTACTGAAAAACATCCTCATCTCTTCCAAAAATCAGGGATGACTCATGTTGATCTTTAAAGTGTTGCTCAAAACACAACTCCCCCTATTCAATCATGGAAAACCCGTGTCAGGCAAATCAGGGCTTAGCCCCGGTCAAACCGTAACTCCTGTAGCACTACACCATTGCTTTTTTTGGCAACGTAAACGTATACCCGAAAGGATCCGTTTTTGGTACTCAGGGTGCCGATACAGTATTCTGCATCGTCAGATTTTGAGGCGCCCTGATGGACTTTTCCGAAGCTTGTGGGCGAGAATTGGGTAAAGAAGCTGGCAAGCGCTGCCTTAGCCTCCTCCCGGCTGTAAACATCCTCTCTGTCAAGAATACTGAGTTCTACCTCTACATCCATAGCTGCTACCAGCTGGTCGATATCACCACCGCCGATGGCCCGGCAAACATCATCCAGCGCAATGGGTACCTGGTCGGCTACCGGAAAAAGCGGGCCAAGAACCGTCATATATACTAAGAGCATAAGTTTCATGGGATCGTAATTTTGGTCAATAATCAGATTATCCCGCAGTTGGGAGAAGAGTTTTGGCGGCTATATCCATTAATATTTGTTGCACTTTCGTTCTTCTAAGTTACTGATATTTAGACGCCTCATAGTACAAATGTCACACTATTTATGCTTAGCAAACGCCCCCATCATCATGGGGATTGCTAAGATTTGGTTAAAAAACCTTGTAAAAATCCTAATTCCGAAGCCCACGGTCAAATTATTACCTTCGCCATCGAAAATTAATTAAGATGAAAAGCGGAAAGACATTACTGGTGATATTGGATGGTTGGGGAATTGGCCAACGACCGGAGGCCGATGCGATTGCCCAGGCCAACACGCCGGTCTATGATCAAATTTACCGGGACTGCCCCCACGCTACGTTGGTAACCTACGGCGAGGAAGTTGGCCTGCCCGAAGGGCAGATGGGCAACTCAGAAGTAGGCCACCTTAATATTGGTGCCGGTCGGGTCGTATACCAGAGTTTTGCCCGGATCAACAAAGCCATCCGCGAGGGGAAACTGGCGACCCTGCAAGCACTACAGGATGCGCTGGCCTACGCCAGAAAATCCGGCAAAGCAGTCCACCTGATGGGGCTGCTCAGTGACGGCGGGGTGCATTCTCACATCAAGCACTTACTCCGGCTCACGGACATTGCCACTGCGGCGGGCAATGAGAAAGTGTTCATTCATGCCTTTACTGACGGCAGGGACGTAGCTCCTGACTCCGGTAAAGGGCACTTGCAGACGCTTCTTAACCACATTAGCGACCAGCCAACCCAACTGGCCAGCGTAACCGGTAGGTTTTACGCAATGGACCGTGATACCCGCTGGGAGCGTATTGAAAAAGCTTACGATGCGATGGTAAAGGGGGAAGGACAGGCCAGCCGGGATGTTTTGGCTACCGTACAGGCCTGGTACGACAGTGGAAAGACGGATGAGTTCGTTGAGCCCATCGTGATGCAGGCCGCCGGCGGCGGCCCGGTTGCCCGCATCGCAGACGGGGACGTAGTGATCAACTTCAACTTCCGCACGGACCGCCCACGGCAGATTACCCGTGCCTTGACCCAGGAAGACTTCCCCGACCAGGACATGCAACGCCTTGCTCATCTTCGCTACCTGTGTATGACCCAGTATGATGAAAAGTTTAAAGGAGTGGAGGTGCTCTTCCCCGGAGAAGACCTGACGAAGACCCTTGGGGAAATTGTCAGTGATGCCGGCAAGACACAGGTTAGAATTGCGGAAACAGAAAAGTATGCCCACGTAACCTTCTTTTTCAGCGGCGGGCGGGAAGATGTATTCCCCGGCGAGCGGCGTTTACTTATTGATTCGCCACGGGACGTAGAGACCTATGATGAGAAGCCGGAAATGGGCGCCTACGCCATTACGGATACCATCATTGAAGATATTAAGGCTAACCAACCAGACTTCATCTGCCTCAACTTTGCCAACACGGACATGGTGGGGCATACGGGTATCTGGGACGCTGCCATAAAGGCCGCTGAAGTGGTTGATGAATGCCTGGGCCGCCTGCTTGCAGTTGCCGGGAAGGAAGACTACCACACCATCGTTATTGCCGATCATGGCAACTCAGACGTTATGCACAACGAAGACGGCAGTGTACACACCGCCCACACCACCAACCCGGTGCCGGTGATCTACGTTGGCTCCCACGACGACCTAAAAATGAAAGAAGGTGGCAAGCTGGGCGACGTGGCCCCTACCCTACTCGCCCTGATGGGTGTAGCCCCACCAAAGGAGATGACGGGGAGAAGCCTGCTGGAATAAGTAAGCAGGGAGAGTCCTCCAATAATTGATACCGGCAGTAAAACACTGCGGCTAAAATGTCCCTCATTGCACCTGCGTCCACGCCAAATTTGTTGAAAAATGCGAAATACTGGCCATTGAGTCCACGTCGACACTTCTGAATTTGCCACTCTTGCTTACCTTAAAGCCCATGCGAAGCCTTTTCATACTATTTCTTTCAGTTATCACATTGGCGGCGTGTCAACCCAAACCGGACACCTCCGGGCGTAGCCCCGAAGATCCGACCACCGATAAAAATAGTACCACTGTGCAAAAAATACCCATCCCCTCTGCCTGGGACCTGGTCAGTTGCGAACGTAACGGAAGTACGGTTGCAGCAGTTAACAATCGTTGTTTTATTGCGTTCCGTGACGGACAAATCGGCGGCAACACCGGCTGCAACAGTTTCGGCGGCGAGTGGAGCGGCAGCCCATCGAAGATGAAGATTCCCGGTGTAATGTCTACAAAAATGTATTGTGAGGAAGCCGCCGAGCAGGAATCAATAATCCTCCGGATGCTTAACGGAAACATCGACCTGGAAATGGTAAACAGCAAAACGCTGATTATTTCGTCCGGAAAACAGAAATTGAAGTTGAACCGCAACGACAGCCGACTTAAATTGTGATTCTATTTCTCATCCAGGCCGTATACCCTGATTAACTGAAAGCCCCGCCTCTATGCCTCTTTCTGACCATATTGCTACTTCCTATTCCTCCTCCTCCGGAAACGAAGGTTGGTTAACAACGCTTCGTCTTTCTTCGGGCACTACTGTAGCAGCACTGGATGCAGCCGTCAGGGATTCGGCACGGCAACCAACAAGTAGCGGAACACGGTTTAAGGTAGGTTCCTGGAAAGTTGGTGCATACGTTGACTCCGGAGAAAACGCAGAGATCAATACGTATGCGCGGAATGAAGTTGAACTGGGCGCGGAGGCACTCCTTTTCCGGCTTTATCATCAGCCTGATGCCGATGAGATTGCCAGTATACTAAAGGACATCTCCATCGAGGACCATTCTCTTCACTGTACCCTCCGTTATCCCGGGCAAGACCCTGCGGAGCTGTTCCGTGACCTCGTGCGCTACCTGCGCCGTAAAGGCTATCAACTCGATACCATTACGGGGTCGGTGGACTTTGACCCGCTCCTTGACTGGTCAGAACCTCCCTTTCCTCCCCTGATCCGTTTGCTGTATTTCGTTTCCCGCTGGATGCCTCGCTTTCGGGTCTTACAGGTAAATGCAGCGGGCTTTAACGACGGCATTGAGGGGGCTGATGCTGAGCTGGCACTGGCCATCTCGAAGGGAGCTGCTTACCTGAAGCAGATCGAAAAACTGGACTACCCCGCTGCCCTGGCAAACAACCACCTGCAGTTTGCCTTCACGGTCGGCTCTTCCTTTTACGGTGATGTGGCTAAACTGCGTGCATTACGTGTGCTTTGGAAACGTGTGCTTCAGCACCTTGGAATCAATGGCGAACCGTCTATTGAGGTGGCAGCGCATTCTGATATTGCCGTTATTGGCGGCGAAGCCGAAGATACCGGCCTGCAGCTGCGACTGCAAGCCCTCGCGGCAGCTGCTGGTGGTGCGGACATGGTTTTCCTGGCTCCCGCCGAAGGCCCTTTCCTGCCCGCCACCGATGAAGGCCGCAGGAATGCCCTGCAAACCCAACTGGATGTCCGTTCCGGGGCCCTCTCCCTGTCGGAGCAGGACGTAGACCAATCCGCTCTTCAATCAATGACCGACGCGCTTGTGAAAGCAGCCTGGCAACGCTACCAAACCATTGAAGCCCAGGGAGGCTTCGCCAATGCCATAGAATTTTAGTACACAACGAGATTCGTCTTCCTTTTTCTCCTTTCCTGTTCATTGATCAGTTCTGGTGACCCCACTAATGGTGACTCCACCAGTGCTGATCTGCTTAACGCTACACCAATGCCTACCATTTCCGAAACTGCCTGGGGAGAAAGCCTGGCGGGCAAAGCCAGGCTCTTCCGCCTTACCAATAATCGGGGCAATACCCTTTCGCTGACCAATCATGGCGGCATCATTACTTCCATTATCATTGGCGGTCAGGAAATGGTGGTAGGCTATGACAAACTTGAAGGTTACCTCAGCGATAACCCCTACTACGGTGCACTCATCGGCCGCTACGGAAACCGAATCGGAGGCAGCCAATTCTCGCTGGACGGGACGACCTACAAGCTGCCCGCCAACAACAACGGACACCAACTACACGGAGGCCCGGCAGGCTTCAATGATTACGTGTGGAAGGCAGATACGGCAACGAGCCCGGAATTGGCCGTCGTTACCCTCTCCCACCTGAGCCCCGACGGAGACCAGGGGTTCCCCGGCGAACTCCGGGTAAGTTGTCGCTATGAATGGACCAACGACGATGAATTACGGATTTCCTACAAAGCCACGACGGACAAGCCCACCATCGTAAATCTGACCAACCATACTTACTTTAATATTGGTGACGGAGAAGACATCTTGAATCAAAGCCTCAAATTACTCGCCAATTATTATACTCCCGTAAACGACGAATCCATCCCGCTGGGGGAAATAGTTGCCGTGGCGGGAACGCCCTTTGATTTTACCTCCGCCAAAAAGATCGGGCAGGACATCAAAGCAGACCACCCACAGATTACCATAGCCAATGGCTATGATCATAATTGGGTACTTAATAACTATGACGGTAGCTTACGGGAGTTTGCACTGCTTACCGACCCCGTTTCGGGCAGGAAACTCCGCTGCTTTACCACTGAGCCGGGGGTACAAGTGTTCACGGCCAACTTCCCTCCTGGTCGGTTTGCCGGCAGAGGCGGAAAGGATCTTCCTACTTATGGAGCTATTTGTCTTGAGACTCAGCACTTTCCGGATTCTCCCAACCAGGACAAATTCAAGACGCCGCGGCTCGACCCCGGCCAGGTGTACGCAACGACTACGGTGTATAGATTTGAATAAGACGATCTGCCGAGCGCCCTAATACCTCATTGCATAACATAAACAGGAGCTGAGCGGAAATTACCCGCCTCGTCCCAACTAAGCTGCAAATATGCCGGTGGAAGAAATTCCTGTTGGAAGCTGTCAGCATCAGGGTTGATAAAAAAGCTGGTAGGTGGGCAGAGGTGAATACTGAGGTTCTGATGCGTCATCATTCGGCCAGTGTGGTAGTGCCCACAGAAGATTCGGCGGTGCCGGGCGTCCGCCCGGAGGATGGTAAGTAAGCCTTCAGGATCACTCAGTGGGTACTTTCCGTCCATAAAGGCGATCCCCATTTTCATGGGGGGATGGTGTATGACGATGTCTGACTGAGGGTACTGCCCCAGTGCTTTCGTCAGCCAGGCGAGTTGTTCCTTGTCAACGTAGCCCGTTGAGGAATCCAGAAAAATGAAGTATCGGTCGCCAACCTGTACCAGTCCTTTCACGGGCTCCTGGTTGTGCCCCTCCAGAAAGAATGCGTTGCGCATCATGGCCCGGTCGTCGTGGTTACCGGGGATGAGGTAGTAGGGCTTTCCTAATTCGTCGAGCATTGGCCGCAGGAGGTGATATACTTCCTGCACGGGATCGTTAGCGCAGAAATCTCCCGTAAGGAAATAAGCATCCGGTTCAAAGGAGCGGCTGTGCTCCAGAACGCGTTTGAACCTGCCGACGACATCAAGCCCCATCAGGGATTCTCCCGGGGCTAGAAGGTGAAGGTCCGTTATTTGAGCGATTTTTGTTTGCACAACCGTTAACGTCTTAAACGATGACAAATTAAGCATTAGTCCTGAATTCTATTTGTTCTGGCAGCAGCTAAAACAAGAAGTATCCCGGATGAGCGGAGTAACTTGCCCCTTATTTGGCAAAAAGAAAACATTTGCCGCTCTTTCTACGTCCTCCGACGGTAGACCAAGCTTATCGTATCCTATGTCAAGTCCGCTCACCAACACGCCATCCGTAGGTAATCCCGCAGCACCTTCGCAGGCTGATTCGTCCGCCCCACGCCCTAACCTAGAGGGGCGAACCGCTAATCCTTCGGGAGAAGAATTAGCGGGTAACATTGAGAATTACATCGGCATGGCCCGGGTTCCGGTAGGGTTGGCGGGCCCCTTGCGGCTACGGGGAGAATACGCTAAGGGTGATTACAACATTCCGCTGGCTACTACCGAGGGAGCGCTCGTCGCTTCCTTCACCCGTGGTATGAAAGCAATTACCCTTAGTGGCGGAGCCCTTGCCAAGGTGATCAGTGAAGGCGTGCAGAGAGCCCCCTACTTCAGGTTTACGGACCTTACATCGGCAGCAGGTTTTCTGCAGTGGCTCGAAACGCAGTACGAGGAGTTTGAACGGATCACAGGAGAGAACAGCCGGTTCGCCCGGCTTAGCTCCATCACGCCTACGCTGGAGGGTAATGCAGTCACTCTGATGGTGGAATTCACTACCGGGGACGCTGCGGGGCAGAATATGGTGACGATTTGTACGGATCGTATTTGCCGGTTCATTGCTAAAAATTATCCCGGCGAAATTATTGATTGGTACCTCGAGGTGAATGCCTCAGGTGATAAAAAAGCCAGCCGAGTGAGTTTCCGGACCGTTCGTGGTAAAAGGGTTTGCGCTGAAGTTGTTGTACCGAGAGACATCGTCGTCAGTGTTTTGAAGACAACGCCAGAGACCATTGATCGATTCGGACGGGCGGCCTGCTATGGTGCCCTCCAATCGGGCACGCTGGGCGTACACGCCCACCTGGCGAATGGGCTTACGGCCCTCTTCATCGCCTGCGGACAAGACGTCGCCTGCGTAGCTGAAGCAGCCGTAGGCACCGTGCGCATGGAAGTAACCGAAGCCGGAGACCTCTACGGCTCCGTTACCTTACCAAACCTGATTGTAGGGACCGTTGGCGGAGGCACCGGCCTGCCGACCCAACGGGAATGCCTGGAGATGATTGACTGTTATGGGGCGGGCGGAGCCCGGCGTTTTGCGGAGATCGCTGCGGGAGTTTGCCTTGCCGGTGAGCTGTCCATCCTTGCCGCTTTAGCAGCCGGGCATTTCTCCGCCGCCCATGAGCGGCTGGGGCGTAAGGGGTAAATTCATTGCTTTTATTACATCACCTTGCATCCTGCGGCCCGCGCCCTGCTAACGATACTTGTCCGACAGCCCCTTCCCTTCCCGGATCATAGCTACTGCTTTTTCCAGTCTTCTCTGCCGGGTTTCTGCACGTTTTGCGCCGGTAATGCTTTCACAAAACTCCCGCTGCTTATAAGGTGGCATCGCTCCGTAGGCCATAAACAGAGCGGGCTCTTCGTCAAAAGCAGCTTGCAACTCATCCGGAATGACCGGTGCCGGAGCGGGCAGTATTTCCATCTCAAGCCCCATCTGCTGGTTCTCAACGGCTTCGTTAAGGAAAGCACGAACCATGTGTTCATCTACTGCATCATCCGGTCCGAGTCTTAACTGTCGTTGCGCTACTGTTTTGCCCGGGCTGGCGTTCACCAATACGCCGTTCGGGTCATTCAGCAATACGCCCTGGTTAAACCATACACCAACGTAGGCTTTGGCATAAAAGAGCGTCGCCACGTTCTTCTTCCCCATCGAATAGACCGGCATGGCCCACTTGATGGTTTCGCTCAGTTCACTACGCTCAAGTAAAATTTCCCGCAACTGATGCAGCCGTTCCTGCCAATGCGCGGGTGCCTTTGCGATGTAGGCTTCGGGGGAAGAGGGTTTTTGCATGTCGGGAGAAATTGCTCGCTTAAAAATAATGATTCTGGCGGAAATTTCACTCCTTCTCCAATTCAATTTGTGTACCACCAAATGCACGAATGCCCCTCGGCTACCATCTCCGCTCCCTGCGGTCGGTCGATGTTCGCTCGGGGACCGGCTAGATAGCAGCTTACCGTATGCGCTGAGCGCATACGGTTTATAAAACACGTGTCGGTCCCCGAGTACGCTTCGAGCGAGCCTCGACGGAGGAGAGGTTAGCCGAGAAGGACGTTCGGCTACGCTCAGTGGGGTCCACACCGAGGGCTCTGCATCAATAGACTTAATTCCCTGTATCAAACCTCACAACTCCAGCTTCAAAAACCGCCCCGTATGACTCTCTTCCACCTTGGCGATTTGCTCCGGGGTGCCTTTGGCAACGACCGATCCACCACCTCGTCCCCCTTCGGGGCCCATATCGATGATGTAGTCGGCAACCTTGATCACGTCCATCGTGTGTTCGATCACGATGACCGTGTTTCCTTTTTCCACTAATCCCTGAAGTACGCGCAGCAGGTATTGAATGTCTTCAAAGTGCAGTCCGGTAGTGGGCTCGTCCAGAATGTACACCGTTTGCCCGGTGGCTCGTTTGCTCAACTCTTCCGCCAGTTTCACCCGCTGGGCTTCGCCACCAGAGAGGGTTGTGGCCCGCTGCCCCAGGGTGATGTAACCGAGGCCCACATCGGCCAGCGTCTTCATCCGGCGGTAAATTTTCGGGATGGCCTCAAAGAATTCCGACGCTTCCGCTACTGACATATTGAGCACATCGGTGATCGACTTCCCTTTGTACAGAATTTCCAGGGTTTCCCGGTTGAAGCGCTTACCCAGACAGGTTTCACACTCCACTTCAACGTCGGGCAGGAAGTTCATCTCGATGGTACGGCTGCCGCTGCCCTTACAGACTTCGCAACGCCCTCCCTTAACGTTAAAGCTGAAACGGCCCGGCTTATACCCACGAATCTGCGCCTCCGGCAACTTAGTGAACAAGGCCCGGATATCAGTAAACACGCCCGTATAGGTAGCCGGATTACTCCGCGGCGTTCGTCCGATCGGGCTCTGATCGATGTCAATTACCTTATCGATGTGCTCCAGCCCTTTGATGGATTTATGGTCCATCGGGCGTTTTACACTATTGTAGAAATGTTGTCGGAGGATCGGGTAAAGCGTCTCGTTAATCAGTGTTGACTTCCCCGAGCCACTAACACCAGTCACGCAGGTGAAGGTGCCCAGTGGAATCTTGATGCTGACGTTTTTCAGGTTATTACCGCTTGCGCCCTTGAGTTCGAGGTAGGTTTTATTACCCTTCCTGCGCTTGGCGGGTACTTCTATTTTCTTGCGGCCAGCGAGGTAATCACTGGTAATGCTACCGGCGTTTTTCTTCAGGAGGAACTCTTTGGGTTTACCGGCAGTAACCACTTTGCCGCCTTTGATTCCAGCGCCGGGGCCCAGATCAAGCAGGTAATCGCTGGCCATCATGATGTCCTTATCGTGCTCAACAACCAATACGGTATTCCCGATGTCGGTCAGGTCTCGCAAGGCGGCAATGAGGCGCTGGTTGTCCCGCTGGTGCAGCCCGATGCTCGGCTCATCGAGGATGTAGGTGATGCCCGTCAGCTGGCTACCGATCTGGGTGGCCAGCCGGATACGCTGGGCCTCGCCGCCGGAGAGGCTACGGCCAGGGCGGTCAAGGCTCAGGTACCCCAGCCCAACGTGGAGCAGGAAGCGAAGGCGGAAGCGAATTTCTTTGAGGATATCGGTGGCGATCAGTTTCGTCCGCTTATCCATCCCTTCTTCGGCGGTTTCCATCCAATCGCCCAATTCTCCCAGGTCCATCCGAGCCAGGTCGCTGATGGTTTTGCCCTTAATTTTGTAGTAGCGGGATTCTTTGCGCAGGCGGTCTCCTTCGCACTCCGGGCATTCGTTGATGGTCATGAAATCCTCGGCCCACTGGCGGATGCGTTCGCTGGTTGTTTCTTCATACCAGCGGGTGATCATGTTCACCAGGCCGTTTTTCTCTACGTCCCAGACCATGTCGTGGGCAATCCGGTCATACCGGCTTTTCTTCTGGCGGCCGGGCTTCTTCTTTTCACCGTAAAGGATCACATTCAGGCCTTCAGGGGAGATTTTACTGACCGGGTCGGAAAGCTTGAATTTATACTTTTTGGCGATGGCCTTCACCTGCTTAAAGGTCGTGTTGTCCCGGCTTTCACCCAGGGGCACGATGCCGCCCTTATTAACGCTTTTGCTGCGATCCGGGATGATTTTATCGATGTCCGGACTGTTCACCTGCCCGAGGCCACGGCAGGTTTTACAGTAGCCATAGGGAGAGTTAAAACTGAAAGAATTCGGGCTCGGCTCTTCGTAGCTGATGCCGTTTTCGGCGTCCATCAGGTTTTTGGAGTAGGGCGAAGTTTCCCCGGTGTCGGCGTCCTGAACAAAAACCAGCCCGTCCCCCATTTTAAGGGCCGTTTGCAGACTTTGGCTCAGGCGGTCGGCCCGGTCCGGCTGCATCTTCAGGCGGTCGATCACCAGCTCAATGTCGTGTACTTTGTAGCGGCTTAACTGCATGCCTTCTACGAGGTCAACGATCTCTCCGTCGGTTCTCACTTTGGTGTAGCCCTGCTTACGGACTTGCTCAAACAACTCCCGGTAATGTCCCTTACGGCCACGCACGAGTGGCGCCAGCACGATGATTTTCTTACCGGCGTAGCGTTCGGCAATCTGCTCCTTCATCTGCTCTTCGGTAAAGCGCAGCATCGGTTCACCACTCACGTAGCTGTAGGCGGTGCCGGCACGGGCAAAGAGCAGGCGGAGGAAATCGTAGATTTCCGTTACCGTTCCTACCGTTGAGCGGGGGCTGCGGTTGGTCGTTTTCTGTTCGATAGAAATCACGGGGCTGAGGCCGGTGATCTGCTCCACTTCGGGTCGCTCCATCGTTCCCATAAACTGCCGGGCGTAGCTGCTGAAGGTTTCCATGTAGCGGCGCTGCCCTTCGGCGTAGATCGTATCGAAGGCGAGGCTCGATTTACCACTGCCACTCAGTCCGGTAATCACCACGAGTTCGTTGCGTGGCAGTTCCACACTAATGTTCTGAAGGTTGTTTTCACTCGCACCAATAACGGTGAGAAAGCGCTCCGAATGAGGCAATTCCACAGCCTTCTTTTTACGCTTTTTGGGCGCTTCGGCAAGCTCAGCGGGGGGCGCTGACGCAGGTGCAGAGGACGTTTTTTTAGCAGCAGTGGACTTGGCGGGGGGCATACCTATGATTTCAGGTGTCAGCAACAAGCCGTTGGCACCTTTTTTTGCAACGGATCAAAGGTACTAAGGTTGTGAAACTTTTTGTGTAAAAATTCACTGTTTACACCAATTATTGCTAATGGTTGAGTTTGTAATTGTCCGGACATTAAGTCGCCGGCAGCGTGGTTCGGGGCGAGTGATCATAAGTCGCTCATAGCCATAGCTATGGGCGGCTTATGATCGTGAAGCACCGGGCGGCGCGCTGGTAAGGCTTGGGTGTCCGAGCAATTGCGAACTCACCCACTAGTGGTGTGTAGCTGTTAAAAGCGGATTAAAGTTCGCGTAACCCAAACTCTGCTCTTCACCTTTTTCGTTGCACCTGCAACTGCGCCTGATTATACCTGCCGTAAACCCGTTTTCGCAAGCGATAGCCTTTACAGTATCCGCGTAATCCGTGATCTTGTGTCAGGTCAGAGAGGCCTTTCTAATCTCGTCCGCATAATACCCCTGCTTCCCCTCCCGCAAGCTAAAGTAAACCAAGTCTCCTTTCTTTAATTCACCGGATACAACATTCTTCTCCCAAAAATGAAACTCTTCCCGCGTGCCCTCCAGACGCAAGTACCCCGTCCCTTTGTCTTGCAGGTAGAAAATGATTCTGCCAATTTTTTGTCCGTCCCTCATGTCTGGTAAATGAGGAAAGCCGCTTCTCTCGGCGAGAGAAGCGGCTTTCAATGTTTGTTACTTAAACGACTTAGTTCAATTCAGCCGCTCGTTTACCCGCAGAGTAATTCACCTTAAGCTGGTTACTCTTACGAAGCTTGGTCTTTACGTCCTGCACGATGCCCATCGTCACTTCACCGTCAACACGGAGGGAAGAGGTAATGCGGCTGCGCTTAGCTTCGGGAAGCTTCACCTTATGCTGCTCAAGAAACAGTGGGATATCATCAACGTTAGAGATCTTGTCGCCCAACTGAATACGGGGAGAAGTACCGTAAACTTTCTGAAACTGCTTAGTAGGCTTACCGACGTAAATGTAGTTTACCAACGACTTTTCCTCAAGCTTGGTCAGCTCGGTTGCTTCCGGTGTATTCACCTGCAGCTTCAGATCAGAGTCCCGGAGTACGGTTACCATCATGAAGAAAAAGAGCAACATGAAGATGATGTCCGGCAGCGAGGCGGTGGAGATCGCGGGTTTTGACTTGCCGCGCTTTTTGGTAAACTTAGCCATGATTATTTCTTAGGATTGTTAAGGACTTGTGTGTCCGTAAGATGCCGCAGGAAGCGCGGCTGGTGGGTGACGATGAAAAAACGGGCCGGCTGAGCTATTTGCCTGAGCCGGCCCGAAGATTTTACTGTTCGTCACCGAAACTGGTGGGTTCCGCTTCGGAGATAATGAACGGAATCTCATCACGGATAGACTTCCGCTTAGCAAATTCCATGTCATCAGTGTAAGGTTCACCGTACCGCTTATTGGCCAGATCATCCCAAAGCTCCTGATAAGCACCCTTCAGTTCGTTGTAAACGGCCAGGTACGTTTCGTAGCTCGTACCGCGGTCATTCTTTAACGAGATGATGGCGTTCTTCGGAGACTCAGCCATATTCGGCATATTGTTGGGGTTCATGATGAACTCCTTCGTGTTTTCGCGCAAATTGGCGAGACGCGTGGGTTCTTCACGGACCAACAACTGGTTCTGAGCGTTCACGAGTACAGAGTACACGTTGCGTTCTTTCAGCTTGGTGATATCAGGCTCTTCGTCAGACCATGGTGGCAACTTAACGAGGATACCCTTGTCTTCAGCGATCGTAGTGGTGACCAGGAAGAAAATCAGCAGCAAGAAGGCGATGTCAGCCATCGACCCTGCGTTGATCTCATTATTCATCCGGTCTCTTGAACTGGTCTTAGCCATGGTCTTGGTAGTTTAACGGATTACTTAAAGATACCCCGGATACCGAATACCACGAGGGATAAGACGGACAGAGCGATCATGACAACGGCGGCAATAATGGCACCACTAATAAACTTCAGGTTTCCACCCGTAAAGGTTGCTTCCTGAGAAGTAGTGAACTTATTGATCGCGTTCTGGATTTCTTCAGACTCATTGGCAATTTCTCCGTTAGCGGTGGAATAGCCAATAAAGACGATTGCTGCGAGAACGACGAGGCCAATGATGCCCTTGATGGAACCTTTGGGGTCAGAAGCAAACTGTGCTACACCGAAGATGATGGCCGTGATGAACGCGATGGCGATCAACGCAATGGAAGCTACCATGCCGAAGTTGAAGATATCTGTCTCGTAGCTGCGATTGTCGCCCTGAAGGGTTTCAAAAACAGCCTCGTCGGCAGAAAAGATACTACCCAGGAAGATTACCGTAATCAGCAGTCCAATCCCAAAAGCCAGTGCCTGACCGTATTTATTTAAAAATGCGTACATGCTATGATTGGATTTAGTTGTGAATGCAGGATTACTTGCGGAATACGTTGTTGGAAGCCATGGTGTCTACCAGGGCAATGGAAGCATCTTCCATACGGTTAACGATACCGTCGATCTTGTTCACGATGTAGTTGTACAGGATCTGGAGAATAATGGCTACTACCAGACCGAATACCGTGGTAAGGAGGGCTACCTTAATACCACCGGCAACAACTGCGGGGGAAAGGTCACCTACCGTTTCAATACGGTTGAAGGCCTGGATCATGCCAATTACCGTACCCATAAATCCAAGCATGGGTGCAATGGCGATGAAAAGAGAGATCCATACGAGGCCGCGCTCCAGAAGGCCCATCTGAACGGAACCGTAAGAAACGATGGCTTTTTCGACGGCGTCGGGGCCTTCGTCAGCATGACGGAGTCCTTCGTAAAGAACGCTGGCCGTTGGGCCGGCAGTAGACTTGGCTACTTCGCGGGCACCTTCCATGTCTCCGGCTTCGATGCGCTCACCGATGCGGTTGAGGAGCTTGTCCGTGTTAGTAGATGCGAGATTAAGCGTAATGATACGCTCAATACAGAAAGCCAGTCCGAGAATCAGACAGATGAGTACGATGGCCATGAAGCGCCAGTCACCGTCGATGAACTGTTTCTTCAGAACCTGGAAGCCAGCGGAATCCTGTGCTAACAGGTCCGAAGCGGAAAATGCTACCAGCGAAAGGGCCGCCAGCGTCTTGAATAGATGTCGCATAGCCGAATTTGGGTTTAACGAATAGTTTGTGCGTGATAAGAAATCCCCGGCCGGACCTGCCGGCCCAAGGGAATGTATAGATACAATTGTAGTACCGCCGTTGCGGTACTAAGACGCGATAAGATAAGCAGAACTTTTACTTATCCAAGTTGTCAATGCGGAGAGAGAGGGATGACTCCTTCGTCGTGATCGCTAAGCTCTGAGTTCGAACCTAACAAGACAGAAAAAGAATATCTCCTTCAACAATCCAAAATTTCAATGCGGAGAGAGAGGGATTCGAACCCTCGAGACAGTTGCCCGCCTATACGCTTTCCAAGCGCACCTCTTCAGCCACTCGAGCACCTCTCCTAATATAGTATTCTGAGCTAAGTTTGTTCACTATCCGTTGATAGTGTTGCTCACAATAGACGCAAAAATTGCAAAAACGATCAACAAAACAAAATTTTTATCGGTTGTTGATGCAATAAAGCGTCACTTTATGAGTGCCCGCTTGGCTGCCCAGGGGAAATCTTTCTTTGCAAAGTGGTCAAGTTCAAAGAGTTGCCACGCATTTTCGCTGGTTTTTCTTCCAACGGCTTCAGATGAAGTTTCCCAGATTTCTGCAATTTTTTCTGCGATAAATGGCAAATAAGCCGTCTCGTTGCGTTTTCCCCTCTTTGGAACGGGAGCCAGGTAGGGGGCATCCGTCTCCAGTAAGATCCGATGTCGGGGGGCGGATTTCAGGACGGGCTCCAGGCCACCATTTTTAAAGGTAGCCACTCCGCCAATGCCCAGATAAAAGCCCAGATCAATCGCCTTTTCTGCCTGTACCACATCACCGGTGAAGCAATGAAATACGCCGCGCAGCTTCGGATTAGCGATATCCTCGATAATCGTCAGCAGTTCGTCAATGGCTTCCCTTGCGTGAATACAGATGGGCAGATCGTATTCAATCGCCCACAGGCACTGCCGGCGAAAAGCAATTTCTTGCTGCTCCCGGTAGCTTTTGTCCCAGTAAAGGTCCATACCAATTTCCCCGACAGCGACCCAGCGGCGTTCCGCCAGATAATCTTTGATGATGGAAAGCTCCTCTTCGAAGTTCTCTTTCACGCTCACCGGATGCAGGCCGATCATTGCCAGGGTAAGGTCCGGGTAGTCACTTTCCAGCTGAAGCATCGCAGCGTGGCTGCTACTGTCTACTGCTGGCATAATGGCCAGTTCAACACCTGCGGCGGAGATTCGGGACATCATTTCATCCCGGTCTCCGGAGAACTTAGTGCTGTAAAGGTGAGTATGCGTGTCGATGTACATATGATACGATAGCAGTAATGCGCCCCATCGTCTTTTTGGTGGTCAGGGGGGTGAAAAAAATGCTCGGCTTACCTTCACCACATGGCGAAGAAAACAAAGTTCTACGTAATCTGGCTCGGTCACCGACCCGGTGTTTACACGGATTGGCCAACGGCCAAACAACAGATTGACGGCTACAAAGGTGCGAAGTATAAATCTTTCCCCGATCGCCGGCAGGCCGAAGCAGCATTTGCTAATGGCTTCCAGACGTACATCAAAGCAGCCACCTCCCCTGCCGCACGCAAAACATCGCACCTGCGCAAGCGCCGCCAGAACGCTCCTCATACCGACAAAATCATCACCCGCAGCATCAGTGTTGACGCTGCCTGCTCCGGCAACCCCGGAAAAATGGAATACCAGGGCGTTACCACCTCCGGAAAGAAACAACTCTTTCACCGAGCCTTCCCACTCGGCACCAACAACATCGGTGAATTCCTTGCCCTCGTCCACGCCCTCGCCTTCCTGCAGGCACAGGATATGGGCGACCTGCCCATTTACAGCGATTCACAAATTGCCATCGGCTGGGTCCAGAAAAGAAAGTGCAAAACCACCCTGGCAAAAACACCAAAAACCACGGAACTCTACACCTACATTGAGCGCGCCGAAGCATGGCTGAAAGCCAATAAGGTTACTAATCCGATCTATAAATGGAACACCAGAGCCTGGGGAGAGATTCCCGCTGATTTTGGGAGGAAATAGACGCCTTCGGCTTGTAGACGCTGCGCTTGTAGGCGTCGCGGGGCTCCTTTTAGACGCCTTCGGCTTGTAGATGCTCCCCTGGGCTTAGGTTTACCCTAAAAGCCACGAAGTGGCGTCTAAAAGAAAAACAGCGAAGCGCCTTTTTCGTCTAAAAGCTGGCGAAGCCGCGTCCAAAAGAAGCGAAGCGACGTCTAAAGAAAAAGGAGCGAAGCGCCTTTTT
>ENA-ORXT01003176-ORXT01003176.1-marine-metagenome-genome-assembly--contig:-NODE-3176-length-18433-cov-8.324635_pt1 | contig 18433 bp, 12 predicted proteins | sample MGYA00237868_ERZ511482 | MGnify/ENA metagenome assembly ERZ511482 | reverse complement strand
GCGCCGCCGGGGCCGCCCGCGGGGTGCCCTGGGGGGCTGCTAGCGGGGGGGGTGCGGCGCGCTTTTGGCGCCTGGCGCGCGCCGCCCTGCCGGGGCCGCCCGCAGGGTGCCCTGGGCAACTGCTGGGGGGGGGCGGCTTTTCTATTTTGCGCCCGGCGCGCGCCGCGCCGCCGGGGCCGCCTGCGGGGTCACCTGGGCGGCTGCTCTAGGGGGGGGTGCGGCGCTTCTTTTTGGTGCCCGGGGCGCGCCGTGCTACACCGGCTGCCGGTGCGGGGCCCTGGGGGGCTCATGGGGAGGGGGGGTGCGGCGCGTTTTTGGCGCCCGGCGCGCGCCGCGGCGCCGGGGCCCCCCGCAGGGTGCCCTGGGCGGCTGCTGGGGGGGGAGCGGCGCTTATTTTTGGCGCCCGGGGCGCGCCGCGCTGCCGGGGCCACATGCGGGGTGCCCTGGGCGGCTGCTGGGCGCGGAGGGGGCGGCGCTTCTTTTTGGCGCCCGTTGCGCGCCGCGCGGCTTCGACCTCCCGTGCGGGGCCGTGGTGGGATGCTGGGGGGGGGGGTTGGCGCCTTTTGCTTCGCGCGCCGTCTACCGCGCACCGCGCCGCCTCGGCCGCTGTCCGGGGTCGTTGAGGGGTCCTGGGAAGAGGTGTTGCTGGTGGTTTGCGCTTCCGGGGCACTCGCCACCGCCACCGCTAGTGGTGGAGCGATCCGGGCGCGTGTTTGGCGGAGGGCGTGCGCGCCTCTTTTTGGGACAGGCACGCGCCTCGCGGCGGCGCGAGCCACCAGTGCGGGGTTCTTGGCGGCCGCATGGTGTACGGGCCGTCGTTGAGGTCGCTCGGGATGCCCGCGCTTTTCTTTCTAACGCCATGGTTGCCTCTGTGCCACGCGGCGCACCTGCTTCCTTGGCTTGTTCTGGGGATGCGCTCGCGGTCGTTGGGTTGCCTGTAGGTGTTGTGGCGGGCGCGTATATGAACCAGACCGCCGGCGCTTGTGGCCTGCTGCGGCGTGCTCTTCATGTCTCCCTCGCCCTCGGAGCTGCGGACCTGCTCTCTCCCGCACCCCTTGTCACCCCCCCCGACATCCTGCTGCGACCACTCCGGCCACCATGGCTCCGCCAGTCGCGTCGCCGCCACTGGTGTGCGAGAACGCCGGGGCTCTCTCCTCTCCCGCGGCGGACCCGACTTGTGCTGGGAGTGCACCCATGGAGGGCACCACGACCTCCCATGCGACACTGCTGTCGCGGCACGTCTCGCAGGCGCCGCACACGCTCAACCGTGCGCCGGGAGCCCCGGTCGTCTTGTTTGGCAACGCGGGCGCATCTTCTTCGGCGTCTCCCCTGTCTTCGTCCCTTGTAGGTGCTCCGAATGCCGTGCCTGCGGCCGCTCCGACGGGGGGCGCGCCTGTTGTTGCGCTGGGCACTGCGGCTGTCATGCCGTCGGTGCCCCCCCCGTCGTGGGCGGTCGTCAGTGCGTCGGCATCCACGCTTAAGGGTACACCTTCGGCGCCACCCCCAACGTTGGCGGTCGTCAGCGCGGCAGCCGCCACGCAGACGGCCGCATCTACGCTCGGTGCGCCCGTCGTGTTCGGGCATGCGGCCGCCGCGCCGTCACCCCGGCCCGAAGCGTCGTTGGACGCCGGAGTACGTGCGGCAGTGTTGGCGGTTACCCCGGCGGTCGGGGAGTCTGTCGACGCGTTTGCGGCTACAGCTCCCACGTCGTCGGCACCGCCCCCGTCGTCCAGCGTAGTCGGCGCGCCGGCGGTGTCGTTGGCGGCCACCCCGACCATTGGCACGCCAATTGTCGAATTGGGCGCGACCACTGCCATGCCGCCGCTGCCCCCCTCATCGTCGGCGGTTGTCGGCGAGCCGGCAGCAGCACCTTCGCACACACCGACGACTGGTGTGCCGCCAGCCGCATCAGGTGCGACGGCTGCCACGCCGTCGGCGCCGAGCTCGTCCCCAACCACGCTCCGCCCGGCGGGCATTGTCGCAGCCACACCGGCAGCCACACTTGCGGCTTCGAGCGCCGCTGCTGCGCAAGCAGGTGCTCGCGCCGAAAGTAGCATCAAGGCGCTGTTGCTGCACCGTCTGGGTCGGTACGTGAATGCGGTCAACGGCGGAAGGGTGGCAGACAAGGTGGTGGCTGACTTGGCGGCGGTCGTCGCGTGTGCCGGCCGGATTGAGGACGCCGAGTCGGGGCTCCAGCTCGTCATCCATCTGTCGGGCGTGTCACCGTCTGGTCAGCTGGGGTGGGCCAGCATCTACGGGGATGGCGCGTATGTTGACCCCGACGTGCTACGTGTTTGCGGGCAGGTGCACAAGTTTTGCCGAGGGCGCGACACCTTAATGGCGACGGACCTCCCAGTATCGGGTCCGCCTGCACGGCTGGTGGGCATCCACCATCGCAACGGTGTACAGCCGTCGCCACGCTCTCCGGCTCCTATTGCTCCATCTGTCGATGACCTGGAGTTCATGGATGCCACTCTGGCTCCGCAGCTGGATGGCGTCCGCCCCCCGCCGGTCGACATCCAGCGGCTGGCTCGCCTCGCCGCCCGAGCACGCTCTGCTTCGGCGTCGCGCTCGACGAGCCCCCCTTCTGAGGGCATGCCCAACGAGACGCGCGATGGTGCGAGCGCCTCTGTGGCCCGCAGCGGTCGTAGTGCGGCGGGTGCAAGCGGCGCAGCCAGCCGCAATGGTACGGATGACGGAGGTGACCCCGGTGCCGCGCGCGTGGAGCATCTGCTCGCCGGTTTTGGCGCCGACGGGCTCATGCCCTTCGTGCTCGAAACTTTGCGGCCCCCCAAGCCCCACGTGCCATCTTTGGCTGCCATCGACTTCATGGCGCGCATCTTTCTCAACCGCCGGGCTCCCATCACCTTGCTCCGGGGCGTCCTTCAAGCTGCCGTTCTCTTCTTCGCGATGCGCTTCAAGAAGGGGCTCAAGGTCGTCAACGAGGGTTTCGCGCGCTGGTGGGCCCACCAGCTCATCCTCGAACAAACCGTGACGGGGGAGTTGCCGGAGAAGGACCGGTGGCCATTGGGCGTCATCGTGCCCGTGCGCTTCCTCCAAGCCAAGGTCGTAAGCAAGCTGCCACCCGCCAAGCTGCCGCTCAGTAGAGCCGCAGCTGCGGCCGTTTCCAACGTCAGGGGCGGCGCAGAGGAGGCCAGCGACACGGGGGAGGACAACGGCGACGACGTGAGTACCCACGTCACCAGGGCGGCTGACAAGGCGACCGAGCCTGCGGCGGTCATCGAGCTCCAGGCCATTCCCACCGACGAGGTGCACTGCAAGAGTGAGCACGCGGTGGCTGCCATCATGCTGCTCTGGGACAAGGAGCCGACCGTGAGGTCCATCGTCGAGGCGGAGGTCTTCCGGACGGACCGCCAGGCCGCCAAGCGCAAGACGACGCCGCGGCGCAAGGCGCCCCCCAAGCCCAAAGCCGCCGCGTTGGTCTCTGGAAGCGCACCGGCTCTAGCTCCTCGACCGCTGGCCGGTGCTGGTCACGTGGACGCTGCCACCCATATTGAGGGTGGCAGCAGTGCAACATCTGCCGTGATATTGGCTCGCGCGGCCGCCCGCTCGGCCGCCTGTGGGAGTGCTGCTGCCCCCCCTGCGACGCTTCATGCGGCAGAGGCGACGGCCAAGCGCTCTCTGGACGCGCCTGCTCCGGCCGGCCGCGCCAAGCGCGGGCGCTTCGCTGCGCCTGTCGAAGGCTCAGGCGCTCTCACCAACCCGCCCGCCGTCGTGAATGGGCCCTGCGACCTTCTTGACGCCACCGGCGTTACGATTGCCACCGGCGTGGCGGACGTCGACCGCAAGATGTTGCACACTCGGGCGGTGCCACCCCACCTCGTCGTCGTGCAGGTCACAGGTGTGGCGCAGGCGAGCGCGCCCTACGCCTTTGAGCAGGACTTCCCCGTTGAGCCGCCGGGGGAGCCGCACAGGTCGATGGGCGAGACGGTCGGGTGCTTTATAGCTTGGGCCCGTAGTGCGCTCCTTTCGGTGTAGCTTTTATCTACGTGCTTCTTGGAGTGCCTTATGCTCCACTTCGTATGCGGAAGACATTACATTTCTCTCTTCTTGTTGCCATTCTTGACGGAGTGTGCTTGCTTCATGATTCTTCTTTAGCTGTACTTGTTCTGCTATTTGGGGCCCAATTTGAAGACTTGAACGCCTGTCTCCATCGCTTTAGGCTTTAACATCAATCTTACTAGTTGGAAAACATAGCCAAGCTCATACGCGAGCGCCGAGCCCGCTTCAATCGTACAGGTGGCTGGCAGACAGGCACAGTGGTGTCATCAAGCTGTCCAGCGCGGAGTCGAACAGTTGAGAGCTATCCCTCCCCCTGTACCGTGCCATGGGCTGTCAGAGCGACGGCACAGCTGTAACCTCACCGGGGGTAGGAGGGGGGGGGGAGGCCGAGGACATATCGCTGGCAGAGGGGCCGAGGGTGCGGGCGCACAGTGGAAAAAACTACCCTCACATGGAAGCCAGGGGTGGGAACTGCCCCAAGGCGGCGCCTAAAGCGGGAACCAGATATGATTCTGCGTTCGCCGCCCTGAGGAAGCCGGCACGCGGGCTCCCACTGTCCGTTGGTGGCAGATAGCACGCTCACTTAGCAGGCGTTGCTGGCGCTGAGGGAAGAGGACGGCACGTGGACCGTGCCAAGCGGCGGTGTCCTGGCTCGCGGTCACAATGGGCGAGTTTCAGTGGTACATCGGCCTTGCACGAAAACGCCCGCGCGCGGGCTTCACCATAGCTGTTCGTCATTTGGCCGGGTGCCAAGAAGGAACCTCTCGCAAGCAACATATTCCGCACGGCACGTGCGCAACCGTTAAAATCTGTCTGCTTGTGGACAGTCTGAGAGAGGCTCATATCCGATGGTGGCGCTTTAGAACACAAACCGACGCCTGATTGGATAACACACGCAACCGTCGTGCCGATTCATCACTCATGCGCCATAAGTCGCTTGCATTGTCACACCCAGGGTTCCTTTGACGGCCTCCGTCTGGCTGGCCCTCCGGGCATCAGGGAGACGGCTCCATCTATCGAGCTGCATACAGACTCCGCCTCGTGGACAATTGAGAACACCACCCCTGAGCTGTACCTTTTGCACCGCAGAGCTGACCTCCTTGTATACTACGAGTGCAGTCCTTCTCTGTGCAGTACCTTGAAAGCTAAGCAGCTCAGCCACAGCTTCCTTTTGGCATGAAGACGAAGACAGTTCAGGCGTCCCCGCGCTGCCTCGGGGGGGGCCGGCGGTCCTGCAGACAGAACACTATTCTTCTGGGTCCATCCTCGCTCCAGCTGAGGAAGCGCCTTTGTGCTGCATTCAAGGCAACCTTTAGTAGGCCACGGCGGTGCATTCACTCTCTGTACATGTTTCCGTTAGGAACCTGAGCGCACCACAGCGTCGCATTCTGGCGTTGTTGTTTCGTGGCTGGCTGCGTACATGCTGGATGAGTGCCCGCTGCGGACCTCAGTTAGAATCCAGCTGTTGTAGGCACCATGTGCTCCATGCACCAGCAGCTCTCACAGCCAGGGTGTCATCCCTGGTCGTGTACCCCCGCCTTCTGGCACTGTCTTCGTACGGAAGACGTCGTTCAGACACCACACATGAAAGTTCCGTCGAACAGATATAGCGAAACAGTACTGCGGCATATCAGTGCACGACGCTCTGTAGGCTGCTCGATGTGTAGTCGTAGTCGTACCTGGCACGGTACCATTCAATAACAAGATTTTCCGCTCCGCTGTCGTATATAGTCGACTCCCTTTTTCCTGTGATGCGCATGTATCCAAATCAACCGGTGACCAAGCGTTGGGTGCTCGCGCTTCTGCTGACTGTTCAAGCCCTTCATCGCGCACTGCCGCCTGCTGCGATTGGACTCATACGAACGAAGCACATGAGGCACCGCTCATTCATAATTGTCAAACAGACTGTGTGAAGCAGCGCTGTACCAAACCAGAACACGATGCCCCTGAGACTGTTCGAGCAGTTGGCGAAGCCGTGCCTGGCACGGTACCATTCCATAACAAGACCGCCGCTCCGCTGTCGTCTTTCCCGTTTTCCTGTGCTGCGCATGCATTCAAACCAGCCGGCACTCAAGCCTGGAGTGCTTCCGTCTCTGTGCAACCAAAGACGATGCGGCGGTGTGTTCGTCTCCGAAGTACACGCTTTGCCTGCGACCGACGTTGCATAGGACGCTTCCTGCAGCTCTCTTCACCGAGGTCGATCAGCGCGGCGTTTGCTTGGCAGCGCATCAGGAACAGCAGTTACTGCTGTTGCAGCTACGGCTGCGGTACCCCCCACAGTAGGCTGGATGTGAGGGCTTAGTGTGTCGATAAATGACGCGTAGCCTGGTGTTGGCTATACTCGAATCTACGATCTGGGTGTATTTCTTCCCCTTCTGGACAGGCTTCGAGGGTAAATGAGTACTTATTCTCAGAGAAGGACCCTCCATTTCGCCGAACGGCGTTGCTCAGTGCCATCAATCTCCCGCCCACAAGACCCCCCGTCAAGCGCCGTTGTCCAAAACTGTTGCGCTCCTCTACACCGTGGCATCCCCTGTCGCGCGCGGTCCCCGGTACTGCTCTGCCTGCGTCACCTGCCCCCCCACCTTTATCCTACTTTGTTTGGCCGTTTTGCCCCACCGATGACACCGCGGAGCGTGTAGCAGCCCGGGACCCGTTTCTTTGCTTCCCTTTTCCGCCCATTTACTCCTTATCCTCCTTGGTCTCCATGCCCCCGCCTGTCGCGATCCGCCCCTGCAAGCGATGGACGCGGCCGGGAGCAATGTCGGCAACGGCAACGGCTCGTCGCAACCCGACGACCCACTCGACCGCCACCTGCTCCGCGTGCAGCTAGGAGAGGCCGGTTTGACACCCCCGGTCGTTGTTCCGTCGGACCTACAAACCGCGCTCGCGGCCCTATCAATGGCGTCTGTGGCACCTACACCCTCTTCTTCGCGCTCTCATCAACCTCGTGTGCGTCCACGGCGGTTGCCGACTGATCGCAGCAGCGGGCAGCCGGCCGGTGGAGGTGGCCGGCGAGCGAAGCGGCGCCGAGTTCCTGGCATCCGCGACGCCGCGGAGGACGTGTTTGACCCCTCCCCTCCCCCCGCTGGACCCGAGGACATCCACGAGATGGACTCGGGCGGTGCAACCGCGTCGGAGGACGAGGTGGACGACGGTCCGCGGGCAGCGGAGCTGATTGAGTACTACAAGAAGCGCATCACCCACGTGCTGGCGTCGTCTCTCGACGCCACGCAACACTCGGCCGAGAGCGCGGGGACGCTCTTCCGCGTCGTCTCCGTCGCTGGTGGGGCGGCCGTCGTGCTGTCGGAGGGGGAGAGGGCCTACATAGTGTGGGCGCGCTGCGAGGACGGCGCCGTGTCATACCTCTGCACGTGTGGCGGCAAGAACGGCGCCGAAGCGGTGCAGCTGCGGGCGTGGCTGGGCACCTCATCATCCTGCTGTCACGCGCGCGGGCTCAAGGCGTCGTACGCCGAGCTGGCTGTGGCCGACGACTTGGCTGATGATAAGGCGCTGCTGGAGCGCTACCCGGCGCTGGACAATGCGTCATCGCCGCCCGCCGCCGAGTGCCAGGTCTTCTACGCGACAAAGACCTCCAAGAAGAAGGGCGTCTTCGCCGTCTACTTGCAGTCCACGTGGACGACAGTCGTCATTCGCAACAAGCTCAACAAGCAGCGGACGAAGAAGCGGGTGCAGCGGCGGCCGGCTTGCACGCTAATCAGCTGTGCTAAGGACCACTGGACCTGCCCGCACGCCTCCTCAGTGGCTACCTGGTGCTCGGAGTTGCGGCGCGCCATGGACGCGGCCGTCGCGATGGGCGGCTGCCTCGTCGACCCCTTCAAGGACGTGCTATTGCCGACCGTGACGGTTGTGCCTGACGCCCCGCAGACGGTGGCAGCGCTGGCGGCCGAGTGGGCATCTTTTTCCGACGAGGCGCGTGGTCGCTGCTCCCGCAACTTGCTGCCCTGCACCGGCGAGGTGGATGATTGCCACTTGTTCGACCAGCTGGCGGACACGGGGCGAGAAGCCGAGTACCCCGCCCACCTGCCGGTCGTCCTGTGCGAGGCCACGTGCTTCTCGTGCGGCAGTGCGTACAATGGGGGGAGCGGCAAGAACACCGGCGCTACGCTCCACACGCTCCGCGGCCGCGTGACCGTGACGCTTCGGCAGTGGGTGTGCTCATGTGGCGAGCCCGTGGCGTACGACGGGGCGCACGACGGTCTCTTCGCGTCGAGCAAGGAGACGGTCTTCACTCGCACCTTTTTGGACGTCATGACCCAGATGGTCTTCACGGGGCACGGCACACTGTCGTCGGCCGCCTCCGTCCTCTGCTTCTTGCTTGAGTCGACCAAGTCGTTGTCGGGCGCACCATCAAGCCTGGCACGCCAGACGCTCATCGTCGCCGTGCACCGGTACTCGCGTACACTCATCGTCCCTGCGACGCTGTACCGGTGCACAAAGTGCAAGCGGGCGGGCGACCGCCCGTACATCGCGGTCATTGCTGACGGACAGGTCCTTTCGATTCTTCGCAACCAGTCCCAGCCGCTTGTGCGCCTCACGCAAGATGTGGTGTGCGTCGCGATGGACGCCGGTCTCGGGGCGTGCCTCTCCTCGGCGGCGATGCGGGCCGCGATTCGCAAGCGTCTGACCGCCGACAAGCAAGTCGTGGCGCGCGTCACCAAGGACGACCACGCGGCGCTGAAGCGCCTGTCGGAGGAGCTCTCGTCGGTGCCCGCGCCGCACGCCGCCGACGCCGTCACCTCCCTCCCCGCCAACCTGTCGTGGGCATCGGCGTTCTTGTTCTTTTCTTTTTACACCAACGAGCTGTCCGAAGTCGACCCGGGCGAGGACGAGATGGCGGCCGCCGGGTCAGGCGCGGACGACGAAGACGGAGACGCTCCCCCCCCCGCGGCGGCACAAGGTGACGGTGCCGTCCATGGAGCTGCTCCTGCTGCCCATGGAGAAGTCGGAGTGGAGGGTGCAGTGGTCCCACCTGCTCGGGGCCCGTTTTGTGCGAGCAAGCAAGTGGCGGGTGCAGTGGGCGTCGGTCTGAGCGCCACGGCTGAGCGGGAGCGGTGGCGCATCGTCCGGCGGTTCCTGCTCACCTTTCTGGGACACCCCGTCATTGGCGCCTTTACCGGCCTGCCGCGAAAGAAGATCAAGCGCCTGGCGGCCAAGATGGCTCTGGGAGCGCCTGTCCACGAGTGGAAGCTGCAAACCACGGCGGTGGAGTCGGTGGGCATCGTTTGGCCGTTCCTGCGGCTGGTGGGCATGTCCGACGAGATCGACCCGCTCATGACGCGGGCCATCGGCGAGGTGTTGTTGTTTGCTTGCTTGGTGGACGGCTACTGGGAGACGCACTGGCGCAGCCAAGCGTCGCCCGCCTCGCTGGCGTTCGAGGAGAACTGGCGCGACACATCTGCGGCTAAGTACGCCGCGTGGGCGGAGCCCCGGACGGCACCCCTCCCGGCCTCCTCTCCCCTGCTGTGCTCCAAGTTTTCCTCCACGCGCGGCAAGGCGCAGCTGCTTGAGGTCTTGAGTGGCCACGTGTGGCCAGACCTGGACCCCGTCCGCCCCTTTATTACGGATAGTAAGGCGGAGGCGGTCAACGCCGCGCGCGCCGTCAAGGTCAAGGCCGGTCGGGAGGCCCTGGTCGAGATGTTGGACAAGGAGCTCGGGTCCGATGACTGTCGGCACGCATTCATCGCGTCGCAGACCTTTATGCCAGGGGTGGAGAACTTCTTGTGCCCCTGTGGCCTACTCGTTGGATACGACTTCCTGGACCGTGCGGAGAGCCCTGCCCACGTGCTTGCGTCCCTAATGCAGCGGTTCCCCCTCCTGCCATCGGTAGTCTACTTTGACACTGCGTGCCAGATGGCACGCAACGCCTCCCGGCGGGTTCCGTGGCTGGTGCACAAGTCGGCCATGGCCGCAAGCATCGACCGCGCCCACCGCTTACAAAAGCAGCATGGGTGCTCGCCGGTTTATGACGCCGACGCCTACCCGGGCCGCTCTGTGAGGCACCGCACGGCGTGCGCGGAGAGCCGCCACTCCATCAACAAGGCGTTCAAGACGCATCTTGTCCACCTTCGACAAGATCACTTCATTGTCCAACTGCGTCTGCTCGGTGCGCTCGTCAACCTGCGGGTGAAGATGCGCCACGAGCTTGGCAGGGAGACCAACCACCGGCGGGTCTGCCACTTTTTCTACTCACATGTGCAGGATTACTGCGACCGACGGCGCTGCACGTGCGCCCACGGCCGCCGCCAGGAAGCGGAAGCTACTGCGGCTGCTGCGGATGGTGAGGTTTTCGGCGTCGGTGACGCGGCTGCCGCCAATGTTGCGCCCTCAAACGGCGCGCCTGCGAACCCCGCAGCTGTGAACCCGGCGCCCGACGAGGGACTTCCCCACGAAGGTCCTCCCCCCGATGCTGCCGCAGATGCCGCCCCTGCTGACGCAGCAGACCGACTGTACGGGGCTGTTCGAGGTGCAGTCGTCGCCGCTGTCGAGCCAGGCGTCAGAGCAGCCGTTGAATCCGCCGTGCCTGTCGTTGCAGTCCAAGTTGCGACTGCTGTCGGCGTACAGCTCGGCGCCGCGGCCGGCCAAGCCGCCGTCCAAGCAGCGTTTAAGGCCGCCCTTGACGCAGGCGGTCAAGTAGGAGGTGATGCTGTTGAGCTGGCGGCAGCCCATGCCGCGGGGGAGTCGGCCGCCTACGCCCCCATCCAGGTCGCCATCACCAAGGAGGTGGAGGCGGCCGTCCGGGTGGCCGTGACCGACGCCAGCTACGCGAGCAGTGCCGCGCCGACAGTCGTATCTAGCTCCGTGGCTGGGGAAGCTGCTGCGCGCGCTGCAGCCGTCGCGGCGGTGCGCGCAGCCGGGCTCGTGCAGCCGGTCGCCCCCACTGCTGTGGTGGATCAAGGCGGCCAACTACTGGACGCCCCGGTGATGGGCCAGGCGGCTGTACAAGTAGCGCTGCGCGGCGCACTCCTGGCAGCTGGTGTTGTTGTTAAACGTGAGCCCTTACCTGTTACTGGCCAAGGTGGAAGTACGGTTCAAGCTCGAGATGGATGTGGGAGTGGGGTTGTGGGTGACAGGGGTGGGAATATGGGTGTGGAGGAGGGTGATGCGGCGCCTCCTGGGGTGGTGGTTGACTACTCGTCGTCTGATGCTGTCTCGTCTTACTCTGACGCCACCGCCAATACCTCTGGCAGTGAGGACGGTTGAGGGCGTCATGTCATGACTTAAGCTTTTTTATTGCCTGTTTCCACGCCATCTCATGGTAGTTGGTTCCTTGTCCGAGCAAGAGCTCCTGCTCTCATAAAGTGCCCTCGGCTCGACTTTGCAACGTCTTGACACATGAAACTCGTGGACACAACACGGCTCCTCGTGACCAAGTAGAAGCGGCTTGGTCTTGAGAGGCATCGAGCTGTATGCAGCGCCAAGTCGTGAAAGTACGCATACATTGCATGTTGAGACAAAAAACGCACATGTGCCAGCAAGAAAACAGGGCAAGCGAAGGCAACAGGCCGCACGCAGGAGCCACGTGGAAACTCGTGCCACAAAAACGGCCATCTACCTGCCCATCAGAAGGGTAACAACGCGGGGGAACACCCATTGCGCACTGCCGCTGCTGCGGTGGCATGCCGGACCGTAGCCGCGGCGGCCACGGCGGTAGCGGTAGCTGCGGCCGAGAGGCCACCCCACTGACAGCATGCCGACGCGGATACCAGCGGGAGGGGATGCCCCGCTGCCCCCCGGTTTCGCGAGAAGCTGGGGGGGCGGAGCCGAAGGCAGCACCTGTGCTGTCGGCCAGCGGGGGAGCCGAAGTAGAGACGGCCGAAGTGAGGGCAGGAGCGGGGGCGGGCGGGTGGGCGCCGTGGCGGCGGTGGCAGCGGCCGAGCAGACGCTCCGCTGCCACCGGGCCGCGAGCATCCAGGAGCGGGGGGGGCAAGGGATGCTGCTGTACCTGCTGGTTCCCCATGCGGAAGCTGGGGCAGTAGACCGGGTAGCGCCACCGGTGGCGGCGCGGGCGCCGACGCCGGCGGCGGTGGATGCGGCGGTGGCGGTGGCGGCGGCGGTAGCGGCGGCAATGGCGGTATGCCAATGGCGGGCAGCGGTGGACCGGTCGGAGGCGGTGGGGGCGTGCCCTCCGGTGCGGCAGCGAGCGGTGGTACTGCCCCCACGGGAGCAGCGCCGACGGGCGACGGGCCCAGCGGTATGCTCCTTTCGCCCATGGTCATGGCCTTGACCGCCCGAGAGGCGCAGGTGCGGGCGGCGGTGGCGATGGTTCAAGAAGAAAACGTGTCGGTGCGGCAAGCGGCGCGGACGTTCAAGCTCCCCAAGAGCACCCTCCACCGGTACGTGCAGGCGGCCGTGCGCGGTGGGGGGTTGTTTGTCGGCAACATTTCGCCGCCGCAGGCGCGTGGCGGCAGTGGTGGTGGTGGCGGTGGCGGTGGTGGTGGCGGGGGGCCAGGGGCAGCGGCGGCGGCGGGCCTCGTCTTTCCTCCGGCGGCGGCGGGTGGCGGCAGCGGCGGCGGCGGCGGCGGCGGCGGCGGCGTCGGCGGCAGTGTCGGGGGCTCGCCGCCCGATGTGCCGCCGTTTACGCCCCGGTCGCCACCCCCGACCGGCTTTAAGCGGCAGCGCTCATCCACTGGCGGCCCACCGCCGGTGACGTCTCCCCGGCGGCTGCCACCGCCAATGGCGACGCTCGGCGGGGTGGATGACCCCCGCGTCAGGCACCCGCCAGACCTCGGGCGCCACGCGAGCCTCCTTACGCCGGGCACTGGCGTCCCATTAGCGGGCATCCACCGTCCTGGCGCGCACCCGTCGCACGTTGGCCGCACGCACTCGGCGCCGTCGCGGTCTGGTAGTGTGCCGGCCCTGCGCCGCCCGTCGGCGCCGCCGTATGCGCGCGGGATTGAGTTGGCCGACGCCATGGCAGCAGCCTCGATGGTGCAAATTGGGCAGCATTCGCCGCCCCTGGGCGGCGGCGGGCGCCCTGCGCCTCCGCCGCCGCCGCTGCCTTATGGGCGGGGCGGCGGCTTTTCGGCGGGCGTCAGCAGCGGCAGTGTCGGGGGGCCGTCGAGCGGCGGCGCCGCCGAGGGGGCGACAGGCGTCAACAAGAGCTCCATCCGCTTCCTGCTGTCCGAGTCCTCCTCTGGCGACCTCGGCGGCATGTTGCAGGGGAGCGCCAAGCGGCGGCCGACGGGGAGCCCGGTGCCGCCGCCGCCGGCGTCACCGCGGGTCGGATCCGTACCGACGGCCGCCGGGGCGGGAGGGCACCTGCTGCCGTCGCTGCAAAGTATGGATACTTCCCCGTGCTACCGGTCGTGCCACTCGGTGACCCACTACGGGCTCGTACGGCGCGACCGCACGCCGCCGATTTCCTGACCCCCGATCGGGGGGAGGCGGGGGGGTGACGTGCCGTTCTCCTTGCTCTGTGTTGTTGTTTTCGTATGTTTGCTTGCGTATCCGCCTTGTTTCTCCCTTACTTGCGGCTTTGCATTCTGTCGGTCGCCTGCGTTTGATGGGGGAGGTGTTTGGCGAAGGCTGTTTTGTGTTCTTTCTGGTCGTGTGGGTGTCGGCGGCTGGCGAGTCACGCCCTTGGGTGTGTGTTTGGCGCCGGTCGCGGGCGCACCTCACAAGCTAGACAGAACATATCCCCCTTCTTTTTTTGGGACGCGGCTGGCGCTGCCTCGTGCGGCAATGGTTGTGCCATGATCGATGCACTACGACTCGACGGACCCGGGCGCTATCATCGCTCCTTTTCTTTTCTCGGCGAGCGTGCCGACCCTCTCCCTCCTCCCCTCGTCTGCACGGTCGTGGGTCCCTGCGCAGTATGGTTGTCCTATTTCTCCTTCGTCGTTGACGGTTCTTCTACATGCTTTTTTTCGCACTGTGAAGCGAGATCCCTCGGCAGGCCGCCGTGGATGCCTGCCATGCCCGTTTCACGCGCCTCCAAACCGTGTGCCCCTCTTTTGTGTTTCCGTGCAGGACACTCAAGCCACTCATGAATACGTGTCTGAGGCCGCCGCGCCCCATGCATGCCCCGCGAGAAACAATCCCCACATGGGCTGGGGGGCCCTCCCACGCCCAGTATTTGAGTGTTTCTCGACGTATCGCCCGGCACTCTCCGCGGAGGGACCGGCATTGGCCTGGTCGGGCCGGCCCCGGCTGGGCCGGGCGGCGGCACCGTGCGCGGGACATGGCGGAAAACGGCAAGAAACGCTGGGCGATCCGGGAAACGGCGGCCGTGCCGGGGTTGTGATCCAACCCCACGGGGCGCCCCCGAGGCGGTCCGGCGGGCGAACAACCGACACGGCCACACGGATGTGGCGGTGGCAGGGGGCGGCGCGTCCCTCACCCACCCCCACCGAGGGGCGGGGGAGGGGCGGGTGCCGCCGCGGCCCCCATTTCGAGAGCCGCTCCCCACCGCCCGGTGAGCAAAGCCGTGCGGGAAAAAGGGGCAGCAGCGAGGGTGCTGGGCCCCCCGCTGGGGCGCGCGCTCGTGACCACCCGAAAAACAATACGGGTCGGCCGCACAGGGCGCCACGACGGCGGCGCGCCCACTTTTTGACCGATCTGTGCATGCATGGCCCCAACGCCGCCAGCCCGACGAAACGGATGGAATGGGCGGTCGCGGCGTCCCTGAGCGCTCTTGACTCTCTTCTGCCCGCCCGCCGGGGCCGACCACAAGCCACACGACGTGCACCACGGAATCCACCCCACCGCACGCCTGTGTCCGGGTGCGGGGGCCCGGCGCGGGGAGCCGGGGGAGGTCACCGCGGCCCGACTGGGCCAACCGGGCCCGACTCGTTTGGCGTTGCGGCAAACAACGAACAACGTATGTACGTACGTGGGCACTCGTGCCGGCTTGGCGTTAAACGGGGCGCGCTCCGCCCAGCGCAACGTGAGTCAGCGTCCGACCACGCCTCGTGTGAGGTCGAAACTGAACGAGTCTCGTTGCGGCGCCCGTTTCGCGCCATCTTGTCCCTCGTGCCGCCGGGCGGCGCCCACGGGGCCGTGTCATCAGCAGGCGACCACACAAGTCATTCTCGGCTCTCCACCACACACAGTTGCCGGGAACCGGCTAGGACCCTCGGGGCCCACTCGTTGCATGCAGCCCTCATACTCGGGTGCGCGGGAGGACAACTGCGTAGCGACGTCCACGAGCCGCCGCCGCCCGCCGCCAAGCTCCGAGCTTGTCCCACTGGCAACCCGCCAACAGCCCCGGCGGCCGCGGGCGCGCACCGCCGCAAACAGCGGCACGTACGAAACCAATCTGGGACATGAGACGGGTCGCGCCAGAAAGTGGGTACGAGTGGCTCCCCGTGGGACAATCCGTGCGAGGGGCAGTGTGCGTGGCACGGCGCGCGGGCCAGTGTTTTCCACCGGCTGTTGGCGTGTGAGGGAAACTGTGTGCTGGGCACGTCAGCAACGTAGGCTGCTAGAGCGCCTTTCCCGCCAGAATCGGTTGCTGGTGGCGCGGACACGTTTGTCGTGGAAGAGGCAGAAACGGTGGGGCCCGGTTTCGTCTGGATTGTACTCGGGCCACAAAGAGAGCGTTACTGTAAGTCACACCTCGACGGTCCGATCAGTAGTTGTTTTTGCGATACAGTATTTGTAGCCTCGACCGCAGCGATGCATCCTCGTTGCGATCCGCCTAGCCAATCAGATTGGGGAGTGCAGGGTGTGACACACCCAGGAATTGCATGAAATTGCAAGCCCCAGGCGTGCACGACCCTGCTGAGAAGTGAGGCAGGGTTTTGGTTCTCCCAAACAGAAAAATGCCCGGACCTCGCATGGGATCGGCTCTGAGAGCTTGGAAAGGGGTCTGATACAAACCCACGTGGATGAGCTGCAGTATAGATTGAGCCCCTTTCGATTCCAGGCACGTGCGTGCAATACCCTGGCCTTCAGGGCGGTGGCGCGCTTGGCGACGCATCGACACCGGGCACGCCGGCCGACTCCATAGCCGCGAGCGCGCACGACGGCACGTACAGCACACGTTGCCGTGGCGTGGGAAACGTGGGGCGGGGAAAAAGGTGCCGCCGCCGGCACCGCAGCGGCGGCGGCTCGCCGGCGTCGCGCGACGCCGACGGAAGGGGCCTTCACTCCGCCGCGCAGCGCACCTCTAACCGCGCCGGTAGATGGAAGGACGACGGGCCGCCGCAAAAGGGAATGTCCGGTTGTACTCTCTGTGGAGGTCCTCTGATTTGACATCGAAAACCATCGGCCAATGGGCGTTGTGGGTCGGTGCGGCTGGAGACACGCGCCCAGGATGCGCGGCGCGCCCGTCTCTTCCCCTCCTCGCTCAGGGCTGGGGAGTGCTCTTGCCATCGGATTGGTCCAGCACACGCGCGACGAGACACGGCGGTGAATCTCACTCTTGTTGTTGGTCGCGCCTTACTGTGGCGGTTGTGTCCACAAGTGGGGTAATACCAGCCTTGGCTGCTGAGATTCAAAAGCCAAGGCGCAAAAGCCAACCCCACCCCCCGTGAATGCGTGCAGGTGCGCGTTCCGCAGCTTTTACAAACAGAGTGCTGACAGAAGCGGCGCAGCGTGATGGACTGCTATCCGTTCACCATGCGGACTTCAACTTCCTGTACTGCCGGTGAGATGAGCGCCCATCTAGACGCTTTGCTGTTTTCTTTTTGCCGCTCGCATAGAGACATCTGCGTTCATGTGCGTGTTCGTGGGCGAGAAGACTTCGCCCTTCTGGCCCCGCTCCCCCACGGCTATCCGCCGCCCAACGGCTGCCTGCCGCCCCACGGTCGCCCGCCGCCCCACGGTTGCCCGCCGCCCGTCGGCTGCCCGTCGGTCACGGCCGCCCGCCACCTTAAGGCTGCCCGCCGCCCCACGGCTGCCCTCGGCCGGCCGCCCTGCCGCTGGCTGCCGCTCCGCGGCTTCCCGCAGCCCCGCCGCTCCCCTTCCCCCCGCCGCTGGCCGCCGCCCCGCCGCTTCCCGCCGCCCCGCAGCTCTCCGCCATTCCACCGCTCCCCGCCCCCTCGCTGCCGTCGCGGGCAGCCGGCGGCGGCCGCAGGCGGCACCTCTTTTGGGGGGTGGTCGGCGACGGTGGCGACCGGCAGCCGCTGCTGGCGGAAGGAGCTGCCGGAGGGGAGGGAGATCGGGTCCAGCGGTTAACGTCAGGGTGGGCGATCGTCCAAAGGGGGCTGAACGGCCTCGGTGACTGGGGCCGGCCATTGCTGGGGTGGTCGGGCGGTCGGTTAGCGAGGCGGCTGGTAGCCGGCGGTAGGGGTCGTCAGTGGAGGGGGTGGCCGGCGGCGGGAGTGGCCGGCGGCGGGGGTCGTCGGCGGTGAAGTCGATTGGATGCGTGTCTTGGGGACACATAGCGACTTCCAGGGATAACACAGAGTTGTCTGGCTGCGTGCTACCTCTATGGGCGTCTCGTAGGCACGAAACTGGGGTTCTGAATTGTAAGGAGGCACACTACGCTCAAAGGGCATTCTACGACCGTGCTGGTGTGTGTTTTTAAGGTCCGTTAAGAATACATGATGTAGCAGAGCCAACGCACGCAAAACGTTGGCCAGCATATAGGCAGGGCACCGTGGGAACGTCTGTGGTCGTCCCCAGGGTGACTCTTTGGTTCCTGATGGGTGACACATTGGAGACACAATACGACAAAGTGTCGCCAGAGAGTCGTGCAGGGAGGCTAAATGTGTTGCAGACGGAAGCACCACGGGAGCACCTCTGCGGCGGATGAGCATCCGGCCGTGCCGGTTTCTGGCATGATCTGCGCAAATTATTTACCACTGATCTTGGTCATATGTTTCAGTACTATTTGGCGGATGCAGATTTGTTGATCCAATTTTGTGCCAATCAATGACTCACACGCGACCGGCCATATCAGGGGGACGTCTTGGGGCGGCGCCCCTCGCCTCCGCCCCCCCGCCGGTGCAGCCCGCCACCTTGCGGCCGGCCACCGCCGCCGTCGCCCCGCCGTCGCCCGACGGCGGCGGGCCGCGCCGAGGCACCGTCGCCGAGTCGTCGCCGCCGAGTCGCTGCCCCCGTTGGCTGCCGCGGCGCCGCCCAGCGTGGGGGGCCTGTCGCCGGCGGGCGCGAAAACCGCGACAGCCGCCGCGGCGCCGCCCCTTGCTGCCGCTGACGCCCGCCCCCCACCCAAGATCGACGTGGCGCCGGCAACACCACCCCCTTCCGCAGCTGCGCCCACCTCCTTGGCCGCCAAGACCACCGCCGATGCCGCGTCGCAGTCGCCGCCCGCCACCGCGGCTTGCCGCCGCTGCCACCGACACTGCGCACCCCGCGAGCACGTCCGCACCCCCCCCCGCACCGACAACGCGGCAGCCGCGGCCGCCGAACGCCGCATCGCCGCCGCCCCTTGCCGCCGCCGCCGCCTTGTGCATTGGCGGCGGCGGCGGCGACGTGTGGC
>ENA-ORXT01003174-ORXT01003174.1-marine-metagenome-genome-assembly--contig:-NODE-3174-length-18436-cov-20.188354_pt1 | contig 18436 bp, 22 predicted proteins | sample MGYA00237868_ERZ511482 | MGnify/ENA metagenome assembly ERZ511482 | reverse complement strand
TCATTGGAAAAGATTCATTCATTCAAAATTCATTCACTCATTCATTGGAAAAGATTCATTCATTCAAAATTCATTCACTCATTCATTGGAAAAGATTCATTCATTCAAAATTCATTCATTCATTCACTGGAAAAAATTCATTCATTCAAAATTCATTCACTCATTCATTGGAAAAGATTCATTCATTCCTTCATTCAAAATTCATTCATTAATAATGAAATATCATATAAATCATTTACGCGAATTAGAAGCAGAGTCAATTTTTATACTACGTGAGGTGGCAGCGCAATTTCAGAAACCTGTTATTATGTTTTCGGGTGGAAAGGACTCTATCGTGATGACGCACTTGGCGCGTAAGGCGTTTTTTCCGGCAAAAATTCCCTTTCCATTATTGCACGTTGATACAGGGCATAACTTCCCGGAGGCATTGGAATATCGCGACAATTTGGTGAAAGAATTGGGCGTAAAACTCATCGTTGGTTCGGTGCAAGAAGGTATTGACAATGGTTTGGTCACAGAAGAAACGGGCTATAACGCCAGTCGAAACTCGCTGCAAACAGCGGTTTTGTTGGAGGCTTTGGAAAAAAATAAATTTGACGCAGCAATGGGTGGCGCAAGACGCGACGAGGAAAAAGCACGCGCCAAAGAACGTTTCTTTTCGCACCGCGACGAATTTGGTCAGTGGGACCCAAAAAACCAACGCCCTGAATTGTGGAACTTGTTTAACGGCAAAAAACGCATGGGCGAGCATTTCCGTGTATTTCCGATTAGTAATTGGACGGAGTTGGATATTTGGCAGTATATTTCTTTAGAAAATATTCCTTTGCCGAGCCTTTACCTTTCACACAAACGCAAGTGCTTTATCCGCGACGGTGTTATCCTCGCTGATTCGGAATATGTCAACTTGAAACCTGACGAAAAAGTAGAAGAAATGATCGTGCGTTACCGTACTTTGGGCGATATGCCGATTACGGGTGCAGTTCTTTCTGAGGCTTCTACGGTGCAAGATATTATCCAAGAAGTCGCTACAACTCGTGTCACTGAACGCGGTGGTCGTGCCGATGATAAGCGTTCGGAAACGGCGATGGAAGACCGTAAAAAAGCGGGGTATTTCTAAAATAAGAAAAAACAATATTATGCCATTAAACAATTTTTTCAGTATCAATATGCCCTATGGAATGGTAAAAAATGAAGAGGGCGAATGGGCTGTATTCAATAGAGAGTATAAACCGTTAGGTATTCGTGATAAAAACGCTGATGTAGATATTTTTTCTCGAAAAAATATAGACGATTATCCTGTTTTCACTAAATATAAACGTTTAGGAGAGAAAACTCTTTTGAAGTTAACGGAAGGGCTTTCCGTCAAAAGAGATGATAATGGAGAAATTCATCAAATTTACTTTTATAATGATGTTACCAATCCAAATCCGTAACCCTAAATGTTGGAATGACTATATTGATAGGATAAAAATCATATCAAAGTTTAATAAGGGATAATTTCAAATCATGATAAATTGGCAAGATTATATCGAATCTAAATCTGGCGAAATATCTGGTAAGTCCATTATTAAAGGTACAGATGTGACCGTAGAGTATGTAGTGGGAAAATTGAGAAGCCTTGAAAAACCAGAAAAATTAATGGAAAAACATGGCATCACAGAAGATGAGATAAGAGCTTGTTTGATATATAAAGATTTATACGAAGAACCTTATCCTTTATCTGAAGCCGAAAAAAAAGCCATTAAAGAAGCCCAAAAAGAAATTGACAGAGGTAATTTTTATACGAATGATGAAGTTAATAAGATGATGCGTGAGTTACTTTACGGTAATCATCATTCAGATAAATAAAGCCCATTTGAATTGAACTTGAACTTGTCCCGATAGCTATCGGGATGAACTTGAACTTGATAGATATGAGCATGGACAGCTTCACCTCTTTAGAGGAATACCAGAAAATGAGTCTCCTACGTTTTACGACGGCAGGCAGCGTAGATGATGGAAAAAGTACTTTAATTGGTCGTATGTTGTACGACACCAAATCGGTGTTTCAAGACCAATACGATGCGATCAAAGAAACCAGCGAACGACGCGGCGAAGAAGGTGTAAACCTTGCTCTTTTGACCGATGGGCTTCGTGCCGAACGCGAGCAGGGCATCACGATTGATGTCGCTTACCGCTACTTCGCGACGCCTAAGCGCAAATTCATCATCGCAGATACGCCCGGACACATACAGTACACACGCAACATGGTCACAGGCGCATCTACGGCAAACCTTGCCTTGATACTCATTGATGCCAGACATGGTATCGTAGAGCAGACTCGCCGCCATGCTTTCATTGCGTCTTTATTGCAGATTCCTCACTTGGTCATTTGTATCAATAAGATGGATTTGGTGGACTATAAAGAGGAAGTTTATGAGAAAATCAAATCTGATTTTCAAGACTTTGCTGCCAAATTGGATGTCAACGACGTAGAGTTTATTCCCGTCAGTGCATTGATTGGTGATAATATCGTGAATGCTTCCGAAAATATGTCTTGGTATAAAGGTACAACGCTACTTTATCACTTGGAAAATGTACACATCAGTAGCGACCAGAATTTCATAGATTGTCGTATGCCTGTACAGCATGTTATTCGTCCGTATAGCGATGAATATCACGATTATCGCGGCTATGCAGGGCGCATTGCCGGTGGTATTTTCAAAAAAGGAGACAAAGTAATGGTCTTGCCTTCAGGCTTTACATCGACCATCAAAAAAATAGATACTTTCGATGGCGAAATTGCGGAAGCCTTTCCACCCATGTCCGTCACGCTCTTACTGGAAGATAATATTGATGTGAGTCGTGGCGATATGATTGTCCGTGAAAACAATGTTCCTGATGTTGCCCAAGATATTGAAGTAATGGTCTGTTGGTTCAATGAACGTCCACTACAACCACGTGGCAAATATGGACTAATACACACGACACAAGATGTACGCTGCATCATCAAAGACATTCGTTATAAAGTAAATATCAACACATTGCACCGCGATGAAGAAGATAAATTTATTAAAATGAATGACATCGCACGCGTAGTGATTCGTACTACGAAACCACTTTTTGTAGATTCTTATCGCAAAAATCGCAACACAGGCAGCATCCTTTTCGTAGATGAAGCAACGAACGAAACTGTTGGGGCAGGGATGATTATTGGGTAAACGTAACACAGACATTCCTGTCTGTTTCCCACGAAGTGTAGACGGGAATGTCTGTGATAGATTTCAAAATTGCCAATTGCTTATCTCAGATAATATGCGTATTTTTGGAAAAAATAAATACGTACAACATGAACGCAGAATTAAAATTAAGCATCAATAAAGACCTTTTGGAGAAGGCAGAGCAACATGCAAAAGAGGAAGGGCACAGCCTTTCTGGTATTGTGACGCGATACCTTAAAGCACTTTGCGAATGGCAACCTCCTGTACAGGAAGATATATATCCGGAAATTGAGGCTCTAATCGGAATCGGAGGTCAATTAGAGGATGAAGAAAACGTAGATTACAAAGAGTTGATGGCAGAAGCAATGAGTGAAAAGCACTTGAAATGACCAATAAAATATTTCTTGATACCAACGTAATTCTCGATTCGGTTTTCAATAGGAAACGATTTGTTGATGATGCCAAAAGCCTTCTTAGACTCGCTAAACAAAGAAAATTAAAAATCTATATTTCACCTGTTGCTGTTAGTTCGATATATTACATTGTTAAAAAAAACACTTCCAGAACGCAGGCTATCAAGACATTGAGACAAATACTTCCAATTGTCAAGGTACTTTATATTGACCCTTCAATAGTCAATAAAGCCATGCTTTCCAATTTCAAGGACTTTGAGGATGCACTACAAAACTATTGTGCCGAAGAAGCGAATCTCACCTTTATCATTACAAGAAATATAGACGATTTTTCAAAAAGCAGATTATACATTCATACGCCGAAAGAGTATTTGGCGATGATTGGGGAGTAACTAATTTAACAAAAAAAACACCATGCAATTTTTATTCGATACAAACATATACCTTGATTTAATTGAAGATAGAGAATATGGTGACTTCAAATCGCAATTAAAGAAATTAAAGTCTATTGAAAACGAAAGAGGATTTGATATACCATTTCCTGTAATTCCTGCAATAGAACTTCTAAGCCACTTGAGCGACGATGTTCCATATAATGCAAAAAAAATAGAGAAACATAAAGCCTTGAGTTTTTTAATTAGGCATTCTTATCCTTTCGATAATCAACCGTATTGCATTCCTACCTATCATGATATGATTACATTTACTATATTCGGAAAGGTATTAGGAAGTGGACTTAATCACTTTGTAATTGATACAGCTAATGAAGCTGGTATTATAGACAATATGGTTGGAGTCGATAGGTGCATAGATAAAATTAGAAAAATCGCAAAATTTAGACAGGAAGAACGTGAAGGAATGATCAATAATTTAAAGTACTATTTATCAACTTTAAATGATGGAGAGGTAGATTTAGATATTTTTGATAAAAAACCTGAACTCAAGAAAGTTTTTGATAAAGCTTTGTCCGACGGCGTTTTACATGAACTATTCGGAGTTGCTATGATAAAAATGGTAGCGGATATACTAAACAAACCTTTACCCAAAAAAGCTAAAATCAAAGAATTTCTATCCATATATGAAGTTTCAATAGATTTTTTTATTGATAAAATTTTACAGAACATCGCAAAACCCGGTGCAAATAAAGAGTATATTTACGAGCCGTTAAAAAATCTAAAAAAACACAAGTGGAATAGTTTCTATGATATGCAGTTAATTTTTGCCACTGAATATGAAAATCACTTTGGAAGAAAAACTATTCTTGTTACCAAGGACAAGAAAATAATTGAACAGTTTAAAAAATTCAACAAATCTGAGCTAGTGACAACCTTCGATGGTTATAAAGAAAATTTCTTAAATAGAAATGACATATTTTAACCTGCCCATGAAAATCCAATACGCCTCCGACCTCCACCTCGAATTTCCTCAAAACACTGCATGGCTCGAAAAAAAGCCACTCCAGCCTGTCGGCGATATTTTACTCCTCGCGGGTGATACGCATAATTTGGGGCGCAAATTCACCCAACATCCTTACCTTGACGTTCTTTCCGAGCAATACAAAATGGTCTATATCATCCCCGGCAACCACGAATTTTACGGCGGTTTTGATGCTCAAATTTGCTTGCAGGAAAATTACGAACTCGACCTGCGACCCAATGTTTTTCTCGTCAATAATTTTGTAAAAATCATCAAAAATGTACGCCTCATTTTCACCACCCTCTGGTCGAAAATAGAACGCGAAAAGCACGCGATAGTCACAGGCATGAGTGACTTCCACCTCATTCGCTGCAAAGGAACGCCCCTCACCATAGAAAATTATAACGAACTATTCGAAGCATCGTGGGCATTTTTGAGCCGCGAAATCAATACGCCATTCGATGGCACTACGATAGTCGTCACCCACCACTTGCCGAGCGATTTGTGCAACTTAGAAAAATTCAAAGGAAGCGTACTAAACGAGGCTTTTTGCGTAAATTTGACCCACGAAATTGAAGCGAGTCACGTCGATTATTGGATTTACGGGCATAGCCATGGCAATAAACTGCCATTCAGCATAGGCAATACCATGATGCTCACCAACCAACTCGGCTACGTACACATCGGCGAAAATCGCAGCTTTGAATATGATGCGCTTATTGCATTAGATTGAAATTGTGAGTAATTTGCGACTTCATTTCGATAAAAAATTAAATCTCTGCTTGCTTGAGACTCGCCTTGCATTTTCAAAATGCAAGGCGAGTCTCAAGCAAATGTTAATGCTGATTTTCAATAATTTATTATGAAAAAACTCATAGCGAATTTCACGAAAAACATCAAACAAAAAGATGATTTTTGGGACAAAATAAGTAATTTTGAAAAAAGTGAATTGCTTACTGCAACCGAAGAAAGCGAGAAAGAAGAAAACCTAATTTCTCACGAAGAATTCAAGAAAACATATAGCAAATGGCTCGAAAAGTAAGCGTATTTTCAAATTTTTTCCTGAAAAATTCAATTCAATGCACACTATTTTCCGAATAACGAGTCAACGAATAACGAATAACGATATTAAATGAAAAAAGCCTTAATCACCGGCATCACCGGACAAGACGGTGCATATCTCTCCGAATTATTATTGGAAAAAGGTTACGAAGTGCATGGCATTAAGCGTAGAGCATCTTCTTTTAATACGCAGCGCATCGACCATATTTACCAAGACCCGCATGTGGAAAATTACCGCTTCCAGCTCCACTACGGCGACCTGACCGACTCCACCAACCTCATCCGAATCATACAACAAGTACAGCCCGACGAGATATACAACCTCGGCGCAATGTCGCACGTCAAAGTCAGTTTTGATACGCCCGAATACACCGCCAATGTCGATGGTCTCGGTACTTTGCGACTACTCGAAGCCGTGCGTATACTCGGCTTGGGCGACAAGACGCGTATTTATCAAGCCTCTACATCGGAGCTTTACGGACTCGTACAAGAAACGCCCCAAACTGAAACAACACCTTTTTATCCGCGTTCGCCCTACGCTGTAGCCAAGATGTACGCTTACTGGATTACGGTCAATTATCGCGAAGCCTACGGCATTTTTGCCGTCAATGGCATCCTTTTTAACCACGAAAGTCCGCGACGTGGAGAGACATTTGTCACGCGAAAAATCACTCGCGCGACCGCCAAAATCGCGCTTGGTTTGCAAGACACCGTGTACCTCGGAAACATGGACGCCAAACGCGATTGGGGACATGCAAAAGACTACGTAGAAGTGATGTGGCTCATGCTTCAGCAAGATACGCCGGAGGATTTTGTCATCGCTACGGGTGTCACCACTTCTGTACGCGATTTTGTGCGGATGTCATTCGCTGAAGTTGGTGTTGAGTTGGAATTTAAAGGCAAAGGCGTGGACGAAATCGGCGTGATTACCGCTTGCTCGAACCCTGATTATCAACTCGAAGTCGGGAAGACAGTTGTGGCGGTTGACCCGCGATATTTTCGCCCTACGGAGGTCGATTTGTTACTCGGCGACCCTTCCAAAGCCAAATCAAAACTCGGTTGGAAACCCAAACACGACCTGCCCGCACTCATCAAAGATATGATGCAATCCGATATTCAAATTTTTAAAGATGAAAAATATTTGAGCGAAAGGAGATAGCGTAACACAGACATTCTTATCTGTAAATTCAGAAAACAGGTACGAATGTAGGGACAGGACATGCCCTGTTTTGCAACCATTCCTGCATTTTTTTCGCCTGCGAACTTTCGTTAGGGAAGAGGAAGAAAATAATCTACCCCAAATGAAGCAGTTATTTTTTGGTGTTTTGTTACTTCATAAAAATAATATCGTCTTAAAAATCGCAACACCCACAATAATTAACTTTTCATCCATTCAAAATAATATTCAGTATGAAAAAAACGATATTAATATTCTTAATAACGTTTGTGGGAATAAATGTTTTTGCTCAAAAGGAAACCAAAATAATCGCACCTCAATTTGAGTATACACCCAACGAAGAATTTCTGACTATTCCAACAGAAAATGAAAAAGTGCCCAAAACCGGAGCCATAGAAACGCCCCAATTTGACCGTGCGACAAACATCGAAAGCGAAGTAAATCCTGCGGATATCAAACCCAAAAAACTGACGAAAACATCTCAATTTGAATATACTGCCCCTCAAAAAATAACTACACAAACAGCAGACCCCGAAACACTACAGTCGACAATTAAATGGGAAAAATTGAGCCACGATTTTGGCGTCATTGACTACCAGAAACCAGTCACAGGTTCATTTGATTTTGTAAATACAACGACTATCCCTGTCATTGTCAAAGATGCGAAAGGCTCGTGCGGATGCACCGCAACAGACTTCCCAAAACACGAGATTTTACCCGGAGAAACAGCTCGTATTTCTGCCACTTATGATGCAGAAAACATCGGACCATTCAAAAAAACAGTCACCGTGTACACCAGCGCAGATAAGGATAAAGAGGGAACAGTGCTACACTTCACAGGAGAGGTAATTTGGAAACTGTAAAGTTCCTCATTTCACACGTTAGAAAGATTTTTTTGGTTAAGCTACTCGGTTTCGAGTAGCTTTTTTTTTGGTTTGGGAACTACTTCTTATTGAAATTGGGAGATTTCTGCTATCGCCATTCACGGCAGACGTTTTCAACGGCTGACGAGAATGACTCGGATTTGTTAATTGAAGTTGAGATTGAGGTTGCATTTGAAGTTGAGATTGAGGTTGCATTTGAAGTTGAAGTTGAGGTTGCATTTGAAGTTGAGATTGAAGTTGAGATTGAGGTTGAAGTTGAGGTTGAAGTTGAAGTTGAAGTTGCATTTGGGGTTTACCCCACTCGTTGTCGCAACACTTCATATAGCATCATTCCTGCTGCTACCGAGACATTATACGAGTCCGTTTTTCCTTTTTGTGGTATGACGAATCGCTCCGATTTATTCAAAATACCGTGGCTCACGCCCTCATCTTCCGAACCCAATACGATAGCCGTTGGCACGGTAAAATCCAATTCGTGCAGTATTTTCTCACCCTTCAAATCGCTCGCAAACACCTGAATACCAGACATTTTTAATAAGTCAATCGCATTATTCAAACTATCTTCCCGACACACTGGCAAGTGCGCCAAAGCTCCGACAGAAGTCTTCATGGCATCGGCATTGATACGCGCTGCACCCTTGCGCGGTATCACGAGTGCATGTGCGCCCGCACACTCGGCAGTACGCGCGATAGCTCCAAAATTTCGTACATCCGTGACGCCATCCAATATCACAATCAAAGGCACATCTTCGCGCTCATACAACATTGGTATCAAGTCCTCCAACCTGTAATACGGAATCATCGCCAAGAGCGCAATAATCCCTTGATGATTACCTTTCGTCCATTTTTGCAGGCGTTCTTTGGGGGCATATTGTAGCGGAATATCGTGTTCCTTGCACAGCGCACGTACTTCTTTTTCAAACTCGCCGCGCGTACCTCGCTGCAACATCACTTTATCCAATTCGCGCCCCGCACGTATCGCATCCAACACCGGATGACGACCATATATTAATTCTTCTTTCATTTTTTAAATAATTGTGGGATTGTATTTTTTTAAGTTTCTATTTCAAAAATGGTTAATTCTATATTCTCAATGAATTTATCCAGTTTTGAAAGATAGTCATTAACTTCTGCAATTAACTCATCTGTGTTTTTTATCACTTCTCTTTTGCCTTTTGCAAGTAAGGTTGTCATATTTGGTAATTTTTCTGTTGTTGTTCTGTAATAAAGCATTGAAACTTTTAGTCTTCCTCCATCTTCTTTAAGAAGGTGCATTGTATTTCTAAGTTCTCTTAATTCTTTAACATCATTTATCAAATTATCTCTAAATAAGTACTCAACCAATTTAGTTGATTTTTCAATACTTGAATTTACAAGTTGTTTAAAAAGAGTTACTTCTGGCTTTGCTTTCTCTGCATAATTTATCATTTCTTTTCCAACCTCATCAACAATTTTCTTAAGAATTACTTTATTGGGGTTATTACTAGATTTTTTAAGCCTGTTAACTTTATCTGCTCCTGTAGTAGTTTTATTCGTTAGATGATTTAAATAATCAGTGAGCCTTAAAAACAGTGAAGATATTTCTTTAATGTCTTTTACAGCATCATCACTAATTTCTAATATTCCAATATCTTCCCATTCTTCTATCTGACTTTCCTCATCTATTTCAATTATTTCACTTTCTTTTATACTTCCAATATCTTGCTCTTCTAACTCATTGATTAACTTGATTAATGTACCTCTTATCTTGGCAAGTTCAAGATTTCTCTCCACTAAAGAGACAGTACTTCTTACATATTCATTTTTTATATCATTGTGCCTTGCTAACAATAGAATAAATTGATCAAACAAATTAGATTCGGGGTTTATTATTTCCTTGAATCTTGATAGTGCTTTTTCGACATTTTCTGCTAAAAGTAGTTTTATTTCTGTTTTTATTGATGTTCTCATTAGATTGTTTTTTCTTTTTTGTAAAACATGTGTGAATCACACCGCCACTTTCAACCCATCATAAGCAAGTTCCACACCTTGCGGCAATTCTCGATTAATCTCCTCATGCGTACCAAATCGGTGGCTGATATGTGTAAAATAAGTATATTGTGATTGTAGCTCCTTTACCAGTGCCAGTGCTTCTTCCAAGTTGAGGTGCGAATGATGTTCTCGTCGCTGCAAAGTACCCAAAACCAGCGTTTTTGTCCCACGTATTTTTTCTTTTTCTTTCGGAGAAATTGTTTTTATATCAGTAATATAAGTAAAATCACCGATACGAAATCCTAAAACAGGAAAATTGCCGTGCATCACTCCAATCGGCTGAATTTCAATGCCTTCTACCGTAAATTTTTCTTCTTTTGAAATTGTATTCAATTGAATCAATGGCGCACCCGGATAAAATGGCGGTGTAAAAACGTACTCATATTCGCGCTTCAATGCCGCCTGTACACGCTCGGTAGCATAGACTTGCATATCTCGTTTGAATCGAAAATTGAACGGACGAACATCATCCAATCCTGCGATATGGTCTTTATGTTCGTGAGTAAAAAGGACGGCATCCACACAAAAAGTACTCAAATCATGGTGGATTTGTTCGCGCAACATCTGCTGCCGGAAATCCGGTCCGGTATCAATGACCAATATTTTGCCATTCACCTCTATCATCACGGATGTGCGAAGTCGCTTATCGCGCACGTCCGTCGATTCGCAAACCGCACACGTACAACCAATAACAGGCACACCCTGCGAAGTCCCCGTTCCTAAAAATGTTATCTTCATTCGACAGCCGCTTCGCTTGATGATTCTTCCAAATTTTCGTCTTTTTCGCCACTCTCGTCCCCCGCCTCTTGTCCCTCTTCTTTTTCGTCTCTCTTGTCTCCCGTCTCTTGTCTCTCGTCTTTTTCATCTCTCTCGTCTCCCCTTTCTCGTCTCTCCTCTAAAACCTTCTTTTTCAGTTTTTTATAAAACTCTAATGGCTTTTCTGTCAACTTTGATTCGTCCACTTTTACATTCGCCAATACATCTAAAAGGCTGTTTATTCGCGCTTCGGTATCGAAAAATTTATTAATTACAATCACATTTTTTGCCTCTACAATACAATATCCTGCCTTAAAATTCCCTTTAGCATAACGGATAGTGTATTCTAATTCTTCTAAAATATTTTCGACTTTTTTTAGTGTGTATGTTGTATATTTGAACATTTTTTAAAAATCGTTGATTCGTAATTCATGATTCGTTTCAAAGGTCGCACTGAAATATAGCCATTTTTTAATTAATTAAAATTATTTTGTAATTTATTTATTATTAAAAATGAATTATTTATAAATATTTTTTATTATAAAATAATTTAAAAATATCCTTATTTCAGCAGAACCTTTCAAAGGTAAGTTTAATTTTAGAATTATTAGAGACGCAGCACGGTGCTTTCAGCCCGTGTATATCGAAATATTAGCTTCTCCAACGTGAAACACGGGTTAGAAGCGCCGTGCTACGTTTCGTACAATTATATTTTTTATGCAAAAAACAATAATAATATTACTCGTGCTACTCCCAATGTGGTTGCAGGCACAAGGCGATTTAACAGATGGCAAAACGATTGGGGGCAGTGAAAATGCTCGTTTTCGGCTGACTTTGCTCGCCGGATTTAATGCTTCTCAAATTGATGGCGATGATTTGGCAGGCTTCAATAAAGTCGGTGTGAATGTCGGCGGACAAGTCAATATTTTGTTGGACAGGACGGATTGGGTTGGACGTTTTCAGCCGAGTGTGGGTATTGGGTTCACACAATTGGGCAGTTCGCCCGGCAATCAGGACGACGGTATTTATCGCGCCCAACGTTTCCGAATGGCTTATGCACAAATCCCTGTGATGATTAATTATATCGACCAACGCTGGATGTTTAGCACAGGTTTTGCCTATGGTCGGCTCGTTAATTCAAGTTTTATTGATAGCAATGATTTGGATGTAACAGATACCATAGCAGGCAATTATAGAGATGGCGATGTCAATTTCATCGGCGGATTTACCTATTATGTCACACAAAATATCGGGGTCAATATTCAATGGGAACACTCGACCTACAGCATCAATAAAATCGGACGACAAGTCCATCGACTCATTACATTTCGCGTAGCCTACACCTTTTAATGCTATAATTCGATAATGCTACAATGCGATAATGGAATGAGTGGATGTTTCTAACATAAACTCTATTGAGTGTGTCACAAATCGGTGGTCGTTGCGATACCGATAAGATGCGTTAGCATCGACCCCGTTTGTAGAAAAAGCAAACCCAGAGCTAATCAAGGTGCGTAGCATCGACACCGTTTGTACGCGCTAACGGTGTCGGTACTACGTACCTTAATAGGTTGTTCTTTAGACCTTGCTACGAACGGGGACAGTACTACCGTACCTTTAATGCCACCGATTTGTGACACACTCAACTCTATTCAAGATTTACTTAGTTCTACATTAAGACTCTTGATTTACTGACCTTCAGAGAGTTATATCAGTACGATTTAAATGTTAATTTTAATAATAAGACGACTACAAAAACTAACCAATTCGTACAGTGTGTATTTTAAATTTTAATTATTTAAATGTATTTATTTTCATTTAAATGAAATCAATTAAAGCACACATAAATAACTGATAATCAATTTCTTTTAGAGTCTTAATGTAGAATTAGGGAAGACGAAAAAAATAATCTACCCGTCTGAATTGTTCTTTTTCTTACATGTTTGGCTAAATTTTCCTTACGTAGCCCAGCTATGCGCGTCAAATTTAGCCAAACATATAAAAAAAATAACGGCTTCATTTTGGGTAGATTATTTTCTTCCTCTTCCCTTATTCCTATCATTGTAGCATTATCGCATTATCGCATTACCTCAATGTAGCAAAGAATCTCGTAGCGATTCTTCATACTCCGGGCGTGTCCATTCGGTAACTGTCCAGCCTGATTCTTCGGCGATGAAGATGATGAGTTCGCGGATATCATTGGCTTGGTCTTCCGCTTGCAGCATGAGGTCGCTGCCGTTGGCTTTTTTGCGGATGAGGTCTTTGGCGGCGGCATTGAGTTTGGTGAGGTCTTCCGGTTCGAAAGTATTAAATAGACCTTCCTGAATGTCATAATAACTCACATCACTATCAATCGACAACACTTCGGGATCAGGAAAATATCGTATCACCAACTCCCTGGTCGTCGGGCTGACGTCAAATTCCATTTTCTGCAAATCGTAGCCAATCGACACCTTTCCTGTTACTTTCAGTATTGCTTTTTTCCGAAAAATACTTATGTCATAACTGTAATAATCCTGATGGTCATATAATTCCGAAAAGTAGCCTTCAACGGTAATCATCTTCGCTACACGCTGTACTTTTTCCAACAAAACCGTACCCGACACATCGACTACGGTAGCTGTTTTTTCATTCAAATAATAGCGCATCCCAAAATAACCACCCGCCACAGCTACGGCAAGAACGAGTAGAAGATAGAAGAATTTTTTCATAATGTTATGATTCGTGACTATCGTAGCGTAATGCCTCCGGCTTGCGTTCGCGTATTACGGACTAAACTAACACGGCGCAAGTCAGAGGCATTATACTACGGTGTATCAAGATTCATTTTTTTTATGAAAATTAAAAATTATTTGGATTAAAACAATATTTGAACGGATAAAATTCGTGAAATCACAATAAGGGATTCTTTATGAAATGACGTGGTTGTAGTTGGCAGACGAAGGTTTTTACAAAGCCTTTTCGGATAATTTCGATCATTTTAGTCACCAACAAAAGTCATTCGTCTGGCGACACGCCTGTTGCACGACCATCTAAAATCATAAAGAACAAATTCCTCAATCCTCCAAAATTTTCTGCACGCGCCCCACTTCACCCGTAGTCAGTTTGACTTTAATTCCATGCGGATGATTTGCCGCATTCGTCAAAATGCGCCTGACTTGCCCTTCAGTGGTTTCGCCTGAGCCTTGGTTATGTTTTTCGACGATTTCCACCCATTGACCGATTTCGATGTGGCTGCGTTTTGTGCCGTCTAATTTCTTGTTATCCATTTACTCTATAATTTTCCGTAAAGATAAAAACAAATTTGGCTCATCTATGGATTTAGTACAACGTAAAACGATTTTGTAAATCGTCACGTAAAAACGAACATCACCCAAACAAAAGTTTATTTAAATTTTACTCGCGCACTCATCTTTTGTAGGTAAGTAGTGGGACAAAAATAGGCTTACAATTTTGACGTGGTTATTTTTTCGATATTTTTTCTTACAAAAACCGCACATAGCCTACGCTACGTAAGGATTTTTGTAGGGAAAAATAGCGGAAAAAGAAACCGTCAAAAAGTAAGGATATTTTTGTCTCACTACTTAAATCGAGAATATACATTTATTTTGTTCTGATACTTATGCGTTCTAATGCGGCACGGGCTGGATACTGTCATTCGTCGGTACAAGAGCACGTGCTACGTTTACATCATTCCTTCGTCTGCAAAACTGTAATATCCCGCATTGGAGATGATGAGGTGGTCAACAACTTGAATATCAAGGTTTTGCCCCGCCGATTTCATTTTTTTTGTCAAATTAATATCTGCCTGACTCGGCGTAAGATTGCCCGAAGGGTGATTATGGCATAAGACAATCGAACACGCGAGGGTGTCTAAAGCTCGTTTGAAAACAATGCGTGCATCGACTACCGTACCCGTAACGCCACCAACGCTCACACGCTCGCGACTAATGATACGGTTGGCACGATTGAGTGTCAATATCCAAAATTCTTCATGTGGCAAATCCGAAATAATCGTTGAAATAGCGTGGTAGGCGTCTTTGCTGGAGCGCACCAATGGGCGGTCTTTTATGTCGGTCAGTTGGCGGCGTCTGCCGAGTTCGAGGGCGGCGATAATGGTAAGGGCTTTGATTTCTCCCAACCCTTTGAATTTGGTGAGTGCGGAAAGTGGTTGTCTGCCGAGTTCGTCGAGATTGTTGTCAGCAGCATGGAGGACACGCTGCGCCAAACCTACCGCCGTCTCTTCTCGCGAACCGGAACGCAATAAAATTGCCAGTAGTTCGGTGTCGCTGAGATTTTTCGCACCTTTTTTGAGCATTTTTTCACGGGGGCGGTCTTCTTCTGCCCAGGATTTGATGTTGAGTTTCGTCAGTTCGTACATTTTCCTGATTTGAATTGGTTTTATTTTCATCAAATGTAAGAAAAAGTAATAGTTTTTATCCCTTTAGTGAAAGAAATTAAATAAGGTGTGCCATTATACTCGTCTTTTTTCCGTCTAAGAATCCTTTGAAATCCTTATCCCGAATCGGGGTTCGGGACAGGCTGTAGCTAAGGCTATGTGCGGCTTTCAAAAAATCCTTAGACAAAAAAAATACTTCGCATTATGGGACATCTTATTTAATTTCTTTCACTAAACACATTTTTGTCTCACTACTTAATAGCTAAAAAATTCCTCTATCGTCCACAAATTGAGGGATAGAGCGCGCCCTATCCCTGCAAATATCAAAGCAGCATATGGCATTAAGCCTGCTCAATCGTTCTCATAAAACCTATCTCCAAACACATGCGCCCATTATGGTAAGGGGCTTTCCACGGTCCGGCTTTATTGTGCGAAAAGTCGGGCTTGCCGTTTTCATCGACGCACCAGTACCATTCGCCGTTTTGTGGGTCTTTCAAATATTTTTTGACAATCTTCCAACAGTTAAATGTTGCATTTTTAAATCGCGTATCTTGCGTAAGTTGATAGGCATTCCAAAAACCGACCATTGCCTCTGCCTGTACCCACCAAATTTTTGTTTTATCTAAATGATTGTCCTTCAATTCATTGAAAACTGAACCATCTTCTCCGATACCTTCATTTAACGTGACTTTTGCCATTTCGATACAGCAATTGACCACGCGCTTCAAGAGTTTTTCATCGCCTAGTACTTCTGCCGCTTCATGTAACAACCAACTGCATTCTATATCGTGTCCATAGGAAATTTCGTTGGATTTTAGCGTCCAATTTTCATCAAAAAATAAGCGTAAATGATATGTTTTCGGATCAATAAATTTTTCTAAAAAACACTCAATCAGACCTTTTAGAGCCTTCCGTACTGCCTCACTTTTTTCTATCCGATACAGATTTGTGTATGCTTCGAGAATGTGTAAATGCGTATTCATCGTTTTGGCTTCATTGGCATCTTTAGTACTCAGTCGCAGATCGTCCAACAATTGCCAATCTTCGCTGAACGCCTCTAAATATCCGTCGTTTTTTTTATCAAGACTGTAGTTTTCTATCAATTCAAAAATGCTGATTGCCAACGATTTAGCACGTTCATTGCCCGTCAAACGGTGATATTCGGAAAACGCATATATTGCAAAGCCCTGTGCGTAGATTTGTTTTTTTGTATTTACCCGATTTCCTTTATGATCTAGCATCCAATATACGCCACCATTTTTTTCATCTATAAAATTTTCAATTATATAATCGAATGCACGTTTTGCTATTTTTGTGTAAACTGAATTGTCGGAATGTAGTCCTGCCGAAGCAAATGTCCACAAGATGCGTGTATTGAGGATAACACCTTTTTCGGTTTTCGGTTGTAGCTTGCCCTGCCCACCAATGCTGCCATAAAATCCGCCGTTTTCTTCATCCGTCAAATGATTGTCCCACCAACTCAAAAGGTCGCTTAGCTCTTGTTTAATTTCTGATTGAAATGTTTGGATTTCTATATCGTATGTCATTTACTTGAATGAATTTAAAATGTTTAAATTATTTTTAATCAATTTGTTACGTGTTTGTACACTCGTAGCCGAGCGCAAGCCATCTGGTGGAGTGTGTTGTACATAATCCACTAATTTCTCTACGCTCGTAGTAGCTACGTGCATTCGTGTGTCCGACGAGCCGTAGTAAATAAACACTTCATTTTGTTCGTTTACGATCCAGCCGTTACTGAAAGCCACATTAGAAACATCTCCAATGCGTTCTGCTCCTTCGGGTGCGATAAAATGCCCTCCCGGCATATGTGTCAACTTCCATGGCTGTACCAAATCTGTCATAAAAACATACAATACGTAGCGCAAACCTGCCGCCGTATTCCGAACGCCATGCGCGAGATGTAGCCAGCCTTTTTCGGTTTTAATCGGCGCAGGACCTTGTCCGTTTTTGACTTCTTTTATGGTGTGATAAACCTTGTTATCAATGATAATTTCCTGCTTTATTTCGGCGTGTTCCATGCTTTTCGTCAAGCCCCATCCGATGCCGCCGCCACCGCCTACACTGATGAAACCATCTTGCGGACGGGTGTATAAGCCATACTTTCCATCAATAAATTCGGGATGTAAGACTACATTGCGCTGCTGACCGGAGTAAGTGACAAGGTCGGGCAGTCGTTCCCAATCCGTGAGGTCTTTCGTGCGAGCGATACCGCATTGAGCTTGGGCGGCAGAGGTGCTGTTGGGCTGAGTGAGGTCTTTGCGTTCAGTGCAAAACAAGCCATAAATCCAACCATCTTCATGCTGTACGAGGCGCATATCATACACATTGGTATCCGGGTCTTCGGTTTCGGGCATCGTGATAGGATAGTCCCAAAAGCGAAAATTATCGACCCCATTAGGGCTTTCGGCAATCGCAAAAAAGGACTTTCTATCGTTCCCTTCTACACGCACCGCGAGAACATATTTGCCTTGCCACAGTATTGCTCCCGAATTGAATGCCGCATTAATTCCCTGACGTTCCATCAAGTACGGGTTCGTTGCTTCGTTCAAATCGTATCGCCAAAATACAGGTGTATGTGCAGCCGTAATTATCGGATATTTCCAACGGTCGTAAATGCCGTTGCCCTCTGTTTGCGGCTCGTTTTTTCGTTGAATGAGTGCCTGATGTTTTTGGAGTAAGGATTTGACTTTATTTTTAAAATTCATGTGAAATAAGAAGACCACGACTACCATAAATTGTTGCTCACTAATTCGTTCTTCGTTTTCCAACTATATAAATCACTGATTTTCAAATAATTAAAAACAAATAATACATGTACGAAAATGGCTAACAATATTGGTCGTCAAGTGGTTTGTAAAGTATTTATTAATAATTGATTTTGAGTTAGTTAGGGTGTTTCTTTCGTATTTAAACTTTAGAGTATGTTTAAAAATTTCTTTAAGTATCAGTAACAAAATAAATGTACATTTATTTAATTTCTGATACTTATTCGTTTTTCGCCTGTTCGTTTGTCTTTTTTGCGTGAGGGATAGGAGGTGTTGTTTGAACGTAATGTAGCGATAGCGGAATGGAGAGAG
>ENA-ORXT01003173-ORXT01003173.1-marine-metagenome-genome-assembly--contig:-NODE-3173-length-18439-cov-7.884435_pt1 | contig 18439 bp, 19 predicted proteins | sample MGYA00237868_ERZ511482 | MGnify/ENA metagenome assembly ERZ511482 | reverse complement strand
GCCGCAGAACAGGCGATCCGCGATTCCGGCTGGATGCCGCAGGACGAGGCGAGCCGTGAGCGCACGGGTGTGATGATTGGCTCCGGCATCGGCGGCCTCGCCTCCATCGAGAAGACGGCCATCGAGCTGAAGGAACGCGGCCCGCGCAAGGTCTCGCCGTTCTTCATCCCCGGCAGCCTCATCAACCTGTGCTCCGGTCAGGTCGCCATCCGCCACGGGTTCAAGGGACCGAACCACGCGGTCGTCACCGCCTGCTCGACCGGCGCCCACGCCATCGGCGACGCCGCGCGCATCATCAAGTACGGCGATGCCGACGTGATGATCGCGGGCGGGGCGGAGGCCGCGATCTGCCGCCTCGGGATCGTCGGCTTCATCGCGTGCAAGGCGCTCTCCACCGGCTACAACGACACGCCGGAACGGGGTTCGCGCCCCTATGACGAGGGCCGCGACGGCTTCGTCATGGGCGAGGGCGCGGGCGTCGTGACGCTGGAGGAATACGAACACGCGAAAGCGCGCGGCGCGACGATCTATGCCGAGGTCGCGGGCTACGGCATGTCGGGCGACGCCTATCACATCACCGCCCCCGCTTCCGACGGCGACGGCGGCTATCGCGCCATGCGCGCGGCCATGAACGATGCGGGGGTGACGCCGGAGGATATCGGCTACATCAACGCGCACGGCACTTCGACCCCCTTGGGCGACGAGATCGAGCTGCGCGCCGTCACGCGCCTGCTCGGCGATGCGGCGGCGGGCAAGGTGATGTCGTCGACGAAATCGTCCATCGGCCACCTGCTCGGCGCGGCGGGGGCGGTGGAAGCAATCTTCACGGCGCTGGCTATCCGCGACCAGATCGCGCCGCCGACGATCAACCTCGACAACCCCAGCGTCGAGACGGTCCTGGATCTCGCCCCCAATGCGGCGAAGGAGACGCCGATCAGGGCAGCATTGTCGAACTCCTTCGGCTTCGGCGGCACCAATGCGTCGCTCGTGCTGAAACAGGTCGACTGACCGTCCATGCGGCGCTTCATCTCCCTCATGTTCTCGCTCGCCCTGCTCGCCGCCATCACCGGCGGGGCGATCCTGTTCTACGGACAGCAGCAGTTCGAGGCCCCCGGCCCGGCCACCGCCGCCGTCGAGGTGGAAATCCCCGCCGGGTCGGGCCTGAACGCCATCGCGGACAGGCTGGAACGCGCCGGGGTTGTCTCGGATGCCAACGTCTTCCGCTTCGCGACCCGTTTCAAGCAGGCCGAGCGCGGGCTGAAGGCAGGCGAATACGAAATCCCGCCCCGCGCCTCGATGGCCGATATCCTAGCCCTGTTGCAGGGCGGCAAGACCATCGAGCGCCGCGTCACCATCCCCGAGGGCCTGACCGGCCAGCAGATCGTCGCGATCCTGAACGACACCCCCAAGCTGACCGGCGAGATCGACGCGATTCCGCCCGAGGGGACGATTGCGCCGGAGACCTACTTCTTCACCACCGGCGAGGACCGCGCCGCCATCCTCGCCCGCATGCGCGCGGCGCAGGCCGAGACGGTCGATACCCTGTGGGAGAACCGCGCCGCCGACCTGCCCTTCGACACGAAGGAGGAGGCGCTGACGCTCGCTTCCATCGTCGAGAAGGAGACCGGGGTCGGGGCCGAACGGGCCAAGGTGGCGGGCGTCTTCGTCAACCGGCTGCGCAAGGGCATGCGGCTGCAAAGCGACCCGACGGTCATCTACGGCGTGGCGGGGGGCGCGGGTCTCGACCGTCCGATCCGCCAGTCGGACCTCAAGGATCGCAACGCGTACAACACCTACGTGATAAACGGCCTGCCGCCGACCCCAATCGCCAACCCGGGCCGCGCGGCCATCGAGGCGGTGCTCAACCCCGCCGAGACCGATGCGTTCTACTTCGTCGCGGACGGGACGGGCGGCCACGCCTTCGCACGCACTCTCGCGGAACATAACCGCAATGTCCGCGCGTGGCGCAAGATCGAGGCGGAGCGGGGGGAGTAGGGCGGCTCAAGCCGAATCTTCGAGGATCATGTCGGCCCCTTTTTCCCCGATCATCATAATCGGCGCGTTCGTGTTGCCCGAGACCAGCATCGGCATCACCGACCCGTCGACCACCCGCAGCCCCTCGACCCCCCGGACAGCCAGCCGGGGCGTGACCACCGCGTCCTCCCCCGGTCCCATCGCGCAGGTGCAACTCGGATGATAGATCGTCGATCCGGTCGCCCGCGCGTAGGCGAGCAGGGCGGCATCGTCCGCCGCCTCCGCCCCCGGTATCGTCTCCTCGTCCCACAGCGCGCGCAGCGGTTCGGCGGCGAGATAGCGGCGCAATCGGTGCAGGCCAGCGACGACCGCCCACCGGTCCTCCTCCGCCGACAGGTAGTTCGCGCGGATCTCGGGCGCCGCGAACGGGTCGGGCGAAGCGATATGCACGCTCCCGCGGCTCTCGGGCCGTAGCTGGCAGACGGAGGCCGTGAACCCCGAATACGGGTGCAGGCTCTCGCCCATCCGGTCGGTGCTGAACGGCACGAAATGCACCTGGATATCGGGCGAGGCCAGTTCGTCCCGGGTGCGAAAGAAGGCCGAGGCCAGCCCCGCGCTGACGCTCAGCAAACCCCGACGACGCAGTAGGTAGTCGAGGCCCATTCCCGCCTTGCGCCACGGACTGCGCATCACGTCGTTGAGCGTTACGGGGTCTCGCGCGCGCAGGACGATGCGGACCTGAAAATGATCCTGCAGGTTCTCGCCCACCCGCGGCGCGTGGACGAGCGGCGCGATGCCGAGCGCCCGCAACCGCTCGCCATCCCCGATGCCCGACAGTTCCAGCAACTGCGGCGAGTTGATCGCGCCCCCGCACAGGATCACCTCGCCCCGCACCGTCGCCACCCGGTCCTCGCCGCCCTGTCGATAGGCCACACCGGTCGCGCGCCGCCCGTCGAAGAGCACCCGCGTCACCTGCGCCCCCGTTTCCACCACGAGATTCGCGCGCTTGCGAGCGGGGCGCAGATAGGCCCGCGCCGCGCTGCGCCGCACACCGTTCCGCGAGGTGGTCTGGAAATACCCCGCCCCCTCCTGCCGCGCCCCGTTGAAATCCTCGTTCCGGGGCAACCCTTCGGCCTCGCAGGCGGCGATGAAGGCGTCGGCCAGCGGATGCACATCGCGCGCGTCCGACACGGCGAGCGGCCCGCCCACCCCGTGCCAGCCGTCCGCCCCGCGCTCCTGATCCTCCATCCGGCGGAACAGGGGCAGCACGTCTTCGTAGGACCAGCCCGTGTTCCCCATCTGCCGCCACCGGTCGTAGTCCTGCGCCTGACCGCGCACGTAGACCAGCCCGTTGATCGAGCTGGACCCGCCCAGCACCTTGCCGCGCGGCTGCGCGATGCGGCGTCCGTTCAGTTCCGGTTCCGGCTCGGTCGTATACATCCAGTTGAGCGCGGCATTGCCGAACAGCTTGCCGTAGCCGAGGGGGACGTGAATCCACGGGTTGCGATCCTTCGGTCCTGCCTCCAGCAACAGGACGCGATGACGACCGCTCTCGCTCAGCCGGGCGGCGAGAACGCAGCCCGCCGACCCCGCCCCGACGATAATGAAATCCGCTTCCACGATGGCCCCCTCCCGGCATTCAGGCGGGGTTATGGTTTATCGCCTATGACTTTCGCGCAAGGGGCCGCTCACCGGCATCCGGTCGGGAGGGGCGGTATCGATGGAAGACCCGAATCGCATCACGTTCTTCACCGGCCGCCGCATGACGGCGCGGCACACCTATCGCGAACCGTTCGAGTTGCGCCACGACCACCGCGCCCTGATCGTCGACGCGCTCAACATCTCGCGCAACGGTATCGCCGGGGTCGTGCGCGGTATCGTCCCGCTGGCCGAGCGGACGCGGGTACGGGTCCATCTGCGCCATTATCGGCCCATCGAGGGCACCGTGCGGTGGACGCGCGGGCGCGAGGTGGGCATCTCCTTCATCGAAGACCTTGCAAACCACCCCCGTCTTCATGCTCTAGTGGTCCGCGTCGAGAACGGCCAGCCGGCCCACCCTACGGGGCCGACGTAACGGGAGACTGATGATGGCGACGGATGGCGAAAAACTCGATTTCGACGACCCCATGCAGCGCCCGCGCTACACCGGCCTCGCCAGCTTCTTCCGCCTTCCCTATGACGAGAGTTTCGAGGCAAACCCGCCCGATATCGGCGTCATCGGCGTTCCCTACGACATGGGCGTCACCAACCGCCCCGGTCCCCGCCACGCCCCGCGCGAGGTACGCAATCAGTCGAGCCTGATGCGCAAGGTCAATCAGGCGACGGGGGCGGCGCCGTTCGATGCCTGCACGGTCAGGGATATCGGCGATGCCTGGGTGCGCGCGCCCTACGAACTCGAAGGCGCGCATCGGGAAATCGAAGGCTTCTTCGCGCGGGTTAAGGGTGCGGGGATCGTGCCGCTGACCTGCGGCGGGGACCATTCGATCAGCCTGCCGATCCTGCGCGCGCTGGCCAGGGACGGGCCGGTCGGGATGATCCATATCGATGCCCATTGCGATACGGGCGACGGCTACATGGGGTCGCGCTTCCACCACGGCGCGCCCTTCAAGATCGCGGTCGACGAAGGCTTGCTCGACCCGACGCGCGTGGCGCAGGTCGGGATTCGCGGCTCCCTCTACGACCCCGCGATGTGGCAGTTCAGCCATGACAGCGGCATGCGCGTGATGATGATCGAGGAGGTCGAGGAGAAGGGCTGGAAAGCCTGCATTGAGGAGGCGAAGGCCTTCGTCGGCAGCGGTCTCGTCTATGTCAGCTTCGATATCGACAGCCTCGACCCCTCCATCGCCCCCGGTACCGGCACGCCCGAAGCGGGCGGCCTGACGATGCGCGAGGCGCAGGGAATGGTGCGCGCGCTGGCGGGGATGGAAATCATGGGCGCCGACATGGTCGAGGTATCGCCCCCCTACGATTCGGGCGGGGTCACGGCGCTGAACGGGGCGACGATCCTGTTCGAGCTGCTCTGCGTGATGGCGGCGGGCAGGGCGCGGGCATGACGCCGCAGGAACAGCTGGACTGCGTCCTCGACGAGATCCGCGCCTATCCGCAGCCCGTCCCCGAGGGCGATACGCAATACGCCAAGCTGCTCGAACGCCGCGCCGAACTCGAAGACGCGATCATGTCCGAGGAGGGCGACGGCGACAACAGGGGCCGGAACGAATAGTCCCGAGAAGACCGTTCCGCATCCGGAACACCCGTTACAGGTGACACGGTACGATCGAGAGGTGGATTACGCCTCGAATACAGTCGGGCGGTCGCTCTTCTTCTCCAGAAAGCCGGGGGTCGGCAGGCCCTTGGACCGCAGGAACTCCGGGTTCCACAGCTTCGACTGGTACCGCGTGCCGTAATCGCACAGGATCGTCACGATGGTATGGCCCGGTCCCATCTCCTTCGCCATCCGCACCGCGCCCGCCACGTTGATGCCGGTCGACAGGCCCATGCACAGCCCTTCGTCTTCCAGCAGGTCGAACATGATTTCCAGCCCTTCGGCATCGGGAATGCGACAGGCGAAATCGGGGCGGAAGCCTTCGAGATTGGCCGTCACACGCCCCTGTCCGATGCCCTCGGAGATCGACGACCCTTCGGAGGCCAGTTCGCCCGTCTTGTAGTAGCTGTAGAGCGCCGCCCCTTCCGGGTCCGCGATCCCGACCTTCACGCCCTTGGGCTGCAGCCCCATCGCGACCCCCGCGACCGTGCCACCGGACCCGGCGGCGCAGATGAACCCGTCGACCTTGCCCCCCGTCTGCTCCCAGATTTCGGGGGCGGTCGACTCGACATGCGCCTGACGGTTCGCCACGTTGTCGAATTGCTGCGCCCAGATCGCGCCGTTCGGCTCCGTCTCAGCCAGCCTGGCCGCCAGCCGCCCGGAGTAATGGACGTAGTTGTCGGGGTTGCGATAGGGCAGGGCGGGCACCTCGATCAGCTCGGCCCCGATCAGGCGCAGGGTGTCCTTCTTCTCGTCGCTCTGCGTCTCCGGAATGACGATCACGCTACGGTAGCCCATGGCCCGCCCCATCAGCGTCAGCCCGATACCGGTATTGCCCGCCGTCCCCTCGACGATCACGCCCCCGGGCTTCAGCGCCCCGCGCGCCACCGCATCGCGGATGATCCACAGCGCCGCGCGATCCTTGACCGACTGGCCGGGATTCATGAATTCGGCCTTGCCGTAGATCTCGCACCCCGTCATCTCGGACGCCTTGCGCAGGCGGATCAGCGGGGTATTCCCCACGGCGTCGGGCATATCGGCACAAAGGCGCATGGGCGGGTCCTTTCTCGATTGTCGGTTCCGAACCTAGGTAGAGCGACGAAATAGGCGCGTAAACACTTCGTTGGACGGTTTCCGCCACAAAGGCGCTTTACACTTAGCTGACTGCGCAAGATACCGACCCTGCGAAATGCTGAACAGGACAGAGAGTTACGCTATGACCCCAATAACACGACGCACCTTTGCTGCCGGGACAGCAGCCCTTGCACTTTCTCCCGCGACCCCTGTGCTGGCCTCGAACGCATCGCGCAGTTTCCGTGTCATGACTGATGACACTCAGATTGGAACCTATAATGTAAGCGTACAGCATGGTCCAAGCGGAACAACTGCCCGCAGTGTGATCGACCTTGCACCTAAGATCGCGTTTATAACGGTATATCGGTATGCGTTATCTGTAACGGAAGTGTATGATGCCGAAGGGCTTCTTGTATCGTTGAATGGCACTTGCGACGATGATGGCGACCCCCATTTTGTCAATGTGGAAAGGCAAGGCGAGATGTTATTGGCCAACGGCTCCTCATATAGGGGACCGGTGCCTCTTCGGGCTGGTGTGACAAGCCATTGGAACAGAGATTCACTTGGGCGAACGCCATGGATTAGCACGCAGTCCGGTGAAATTCTTGCCGTGTCGGTTTCCGAAATATCCAGTCCGGAGGCTCCTGCAGGCGCATCTGCATATCGAGCCACGAACGGTGCGGATGTTACAATCGATCTGTTCTACGATGCTCGTGGTGAATGGGTCGGCTCCATGTTTGACGCGGAGGGAAGGCGGCTTAGAATAGAATACCTTTCCGAAACCGGAGCGCTTCATATCTGACGCGCCACCCGGGATACGCGACAGGAGTCCGAAGAATGAAAAGCGGTGCCGACTACATCCCCCGCCCCGGCCACGGTGCCGCGTGGCTGACCGGCGCGAGCGCGGGCATCGGCAAGGCGGTCGTCGCGCGGCTGGTGGAGGACGGCTGGACCGTCTACGTCACCGCCCGCAGCGAGGGCAAGCTGGCCGCGATGGCCGAGGGATCCAACGGCAGGGTCATTCCCGCCCCCGGCGACGTGACCGACCCCGAGGCGATGAAGGCCATCGTCGCGCGGATCGAAGGAGAGCACGGGCTGGCCCTCGCCATCCTCAACGCGGGCGTCTACATCCCCATGACGGCGCAGGAATTCAACGTCGAGGACGCGAAGAAGCATTTCGACGTGAACCTGCAAGGCGTCGTCAACGGCCTCGTCCCCGCGATGCAGGCGATGCTGGCCAAGAAAAAAGGCTGCCTCGCCCTCGTCGCCTCCGTCGCCGGATATCGCGGCCTGCCCAAGGCCGGGGCCTACGGCGCGACGAAGGCGGCGCTCATCAACATGGCCGAAGCGCTCGCCTACAACCTCTATCCCGAGGGCGTGCGCATCTCGCTCATCTGCCCCGGCTTCGTCGAGACGGATGCGACATCGGTGAACGATTTCGACATGCCCTTCCTGATGCAGACCGACGAGGCGGCCAAGCGCATCGTCGACGGCCTCCAGACCACGAAGTTCGAGATCACGTTTCCGCGCCGCTTCTCCTACATGCTGAAAGCGTTCCGGTTCCTGCCGACCAAGTGGTACATCGCCCTCGGCCGCAAGGCACTGGGGATGGACAAGGACTGAAGCCGGAAAGGCAGGCGTTCCGCATTGCGGCAAAGCGCTTGCGGCGCGTGTCCCGAGTTTCTATATACGGCCCTGTGAAGTCGGCGGGCGGAAAGCGTCCGCCGTTTTGCATGATATGCCTAATGGATCGGAGAAAAGGCGATGAGCCGTCGGCGGTTGGTCTATGAGGGCAAGGCGAAGACGATCTATGCGGGTCCGGAGCCGGGTACGCTCGTCCAGCATTTCAAGGATGACGCGACCGCCTTCAACGCGGAGAAGCACGCGATCATCGAGGGCAAGGGCGTCCTCAACAACTTCATTTCCGAATTCGTTATGACGCATCTCAACAGCGTCGGCGTCCCCACGCATTTCATCCGCCGGATGAACATGCGCGAGCAACTGATCCGCGAGGTCGAGATCATCCCGCTGGAGGTCGTGGTGCGCAACGTCGCGGCGGGCAGCCTGTCCAAGCGTCTCGGGATCGAGGAGGGCACGCCCCTGCCGCGCCCGATCGTCGAATACTACTACAAGGACGACAAGCTCGGCGACCCGATGGTGGCGGAAGAGCATATCGCCGCCTTCAACTGGGCCAGCCCGCAGGATCTGGACGACATGGTCGCGCTGGCGCTGCGCATCAACGATTTCCTCAGCGGTCTGTTTCTGGGCGTCGGCATCAAGCTGGTCGATTTCAAGATCGAGTGCGGCCACATCTACGACAACGAGATCCCCCGCGTGATCGTCGCCGACGAGATCAGCCCCGATTCGTGCCGCTTGTGGGACGTGAAATCGGGCCAGAAGTTCGACAAGGACGTCTTCCGTCAGGATCTCGGCAACCTGATGGACGGCTACACCGAAGTCGCCACCCGCCTCGGCGTCATGCCCGAAAAGAGCGTGGTGCGCGGCACCGGTCCCAAGCTGGTCCACTGAGGAGAGAGCGGATGAAAGCGCGCGTATTCGTGACCCTCAAGAACGGCGTCCTCGACCCGCAGGGCGCCGCCATCGGCACCGCATTGGCGGGCATGGGCTTCGACGGCGTCGGCACCGTGCGGCAGGGCAAGGTCTTCGAGATCGAGATGACCGGCTCCGACCGCGAGGCCGCCGCCGAACAGCTCGACGCCATGTGCAGGCGTCTGCTCGCCAATACCGTGATCGAGGATTACTCGGTCGAACTGGACTGATCGGAAGCGTGCCATGAAGACCGCCGTCATCGTCTTTCCCGGTTCCAACTGCGACCGCGACATGGCCGTGGCCCTGCGCGATGCGACCGGGGCCGCACCCGCGATGGTATGGCACAAGGACAGCCGCCTTCCCGAGGGCCTCGACCTGATCGCCGTGCCGGGCGGGTTCTCCTTCGGCGACTACCTGCGCTGCGGTGCCATCGCCGCGCAATCGCCGATCATGCGAGAGGTGGTCGCCTTCGCGGATCGGGGCGGGCATGTGCTGGGCGTCTGCAACGGGTTTCAGGTGCTGATCGAGACGGGCCTGCTGCCCGGCGTGCTGATGCGCAACGCGACGCTCAAATTCGTCTGCCGAGATGTCCCCTTGCGGGTCGAGGAGGCGCAGAGCGTCTTTACCCGCGGCTATGCGACGGGTCAGGAGATCGTCCTTCCCGTCGCCCATCACGACGGTTGCTACATCGCCGATAACGACACGCTCGCGCGGCTCGAAGGCGACCACCGCGTCGCGTTCCGCTATCGCGACGCGGTGAACGGCTCGACGAACGATATCGCGGGCGTCCTGTCGGAGAACCGCCGGGTCCTGGGCATGATGCCCCATCCCGAACGGGCGGTCGACGCGCGTACCTTGGGGACCGATGGCGCCCCCCTGTTCCGAAGCATTGCCGACAACATGGTGGAAGCATGAAACCGATGATGAGCATGATCGTCTGCGTGACGCTTTCCGCCTGTGCCACCGCACCGACCCCCACGATAACGGCCACCCCGGCGCAACCCGGTCCGCCGGTCATCACGCCCGTCGGCCTCGACGGATTGCGCGGGTCGCAGGCGCTGATCTTCCCCGATATCGGCGTGCCGACGACCGTTGCCGCCGTTGAGGACTACGCCGCGCGCTGCTTTGCGGGCGGCGGGCTGCGCCGTGTCAGCGAGCCGAGCGGTTTCGCGCTGTATTCCGGGCCGGGCGAGCCGTATCTGCGCATCGTCGTCGCTTCGGTCAGCGAGTCGAGCGCCCTCGGCCTCGGCGGCACCGGCCTGACCGATGCCATGAAGGAAGCCATCGCCGACACGGTGCGGGGTCGGCCGCGCTGCGCGGCATGACGCCGGCGACCCGGGCCGCGCGCTTTTCCGTCGCGCCGATGATGGACTGGACGGACCGGCATTGCCGCTATTTCCACCGTCAACTGACGCGCCGTTCGCTGCTTTATACCGAGATGGTGACGGCCCCGGCGGTGATCCACGGGGACCGCGAACGCCTGCTGGGGTTCTCGCCGGAGGAACACCCGCTGGCCCTGCAACTGGGCGGGTCGGACCCGGCGCAACTGGCCGAAGCGGTGCGCATCGCTTGCGGTTTCGGATATGACGAGATCAATCTGAATGTCGGATGCCCGTCGGACCGGGTGCAGAGCGGGGCCTTCGGCGCCTGCCTCATGCGCGACCCGGCGCTGGTGGCGACCTGCGTGAGCGCGATGGCCGATGCGTCGCATCAGGCGGGCGGACCGGAAATCACCGTAAAATGCCGCATCGGCGTCGACGATCAGGTGCCCGCGGTGGCCCTGCGCGATTTCCTGCGCATCGTGTCCGATGCCGGAGTGGCGCGCTTCACGATCCACGCGCGCATGGCGTGGTTGCAGGGGCTGTCGCCCAAGGAAAACCGCACCGTCCCACCCCTCGACTACGCCCTCGTGCACGAGGTCCGGCGCGAGAACCCGGCGCTCCATATCTCGCTCAATGGCGGGATCGATACGCCGGAGGCGGCGGCGGGGCATCTGGGCGACGGGTTCGCGGGGGTCATGATCGGGCGCGCGGCGTATCACGACCCTTGGACGATGCTCTCGGGCGTCGACGAGCGCGTCTTCGGCGCGGTCCCGCGTGGCACGACCCCGCGCGACGTCATCGCCGCGATGGTCGAGTATGTCGAGCGGACGGGCGCGCCGGTCAAGACGGTCGGGCGGCACATGCTCGGCCTCTTCGCCGGTCAGCCGGGGGCGAAGATCTGGCGGCGGTATCTCGCCGAGCACATGCATCTGGCGGACGCGGGGCCGCATACGCTGCTCGACGCGGCCGATGCGATGACCCGGCGTCCGGTCCCCGCCTGATCACTGCCCCCGGATGCGCGGATCGAGCGCGTCGCGCAAACCGTCGCCGATATAGTTGACGCTCAGCACCGTCAGCGAGATCGCGAGGCCGGGGAAGATGACCCGCTCGGGAAAGCGCGTCATCCGGTCGACATTGTCGAACAGGATTTTCCCCCAGGTCGGGAAGTCGGACGGGAAGCCGAGGCCGAGAAACGACAACGCCGATTCTGTGATGATCGCGGTCGCCAGCCCCAGCGTCGCCGACACCATGATCGGCGACATGACATTGGGCAGCAGGTGGCGCGTGATCATCCGCCGCGCGGGCGTGCCGATGGAGCGGGCTGCCAGCACGAACTCGCGTTCCTTCAGCGCCATCACGTCCCCGCGCACGATCCGCGCCGTCTGCATCCAGCTCGTGATGCCGATGCCGCAGACGATGAGGATGAAGATGCCCTGTTCCGGCCCGAAGGCCGCGCGCAGCGGATCGCGGAACAGCAGCATCATCACGAGCAAGAGCGGCAGGAGCGGCAGCGCGAGGACGAGGTCGGTGAAGCGCATCAGCAATCCGTCGAGCCGCCGGAAGTAACCCGCGAGAACCCCGATCAGCGTGCCGATGAGGATGGCGAGGATCATCGCCGTCCACCCCACCGCCAGCGAGATTCGCCCGCCCTGCATCAGGTTGGCCATGATGTCGCGGCCCAGATTGTCCGACCCCATGGGTTTCGCCCATGACGTCTTGGCGCCATCGTCCCAGAGCGCGGTATAGATCGGGCGCATATCCTTGTTGCGGATGTCGAGCTTGCCGGGGTCCACGTCCCATACCAGCGGACCGAACAGGCAGAAGAGCGTTATGAAGACGAGGAAGAACAGGCCCGTCATCGCGCCTTTATGCGACCTGAACTGGTCCCAGACATCCCACCACTGATTGCGGGCTTCGCCGCCGTCGACCACCGCAGGCGCGGGTGCGACGGGGTTACCTGCGGGCACCAGATTGTCGGCGGAGGCTTCGGAGGCGCGCTCAGTCATAGCGGATCCTCGGGTCGAGCACGCCGTAGAGGATGTCGGCGACGAGGTTCATCAGCACGATCAGGACGGCGAGGAGGAAGGTGATCGTCATGACCATCGGGATATCCGCCCCTTGCAAGGCGAGGATGAGAAGCTGGCCCAGACCGTTCACCTTGAACACCTGCTCCGTGATGATCGCGCCGCCGAAGATGGAGGGGATGCCCAGCGCGATGACCGTGACGACCGGGATCATCGAGTTGCGCAGGACGTGCTTCATCACGACGATGCTTTCCTTCAGGCCCTTGGCCCGGGCGGTGCGCACGTAGTCCTGACCCAGATTGTCGAGCATCGCGGCGCGCATGTAGCGGCTGACCTGCGCCGTCGTCTGGAGCGCGAGGACCATGACGGGCATGATCATCTGCTTGAGCTGGAACATGAAGGTTTCCCACGACGTGACCACGTGGGTGGTGTCGTAGATCGAGGGGAGCCAGCCGAGCTGGACCGAGAAGATCACGATGACCAGCACGCCGGAGAAGAAGGGGGGGACCGAGAAGCCGACCATCGAGATGAACGTGCCGACCTGATCGAACACCGAATACTGCCTGTAGGCCGAGATGATGCCGATGGGCAGGGCGATGAGGACGCCGACGACGTAGGACATGCCCACGACCCACAGCGTCTGCGGCAGGCGCTCGGCGATCACGTCGAAGACGGGGGAGCGCGACTGGAAGCTGACGATGCGCTGCGCCCCTTGGGCGAAATCGGTGCCGAAGGTGGCGTCGATCCAGTATTGCGGCTCCACGACGAAGAACTGGTAGAGCCAGAGGCCGAAGCGCACGTACCACGGCTCGCCGAGGCCCAGCGCCTCGCGCATCCGCTGCTTCACTTCGTCGGGGATGGTCAGGGGCATGGTGCCCATGGGGTCGCCGGGGGCAAGCTCCAGCAGCATGAAGATCACGAACGCGATGAAGAGCAGCGTCGGGATCGACATCAGGGTGCGGCGCAGGGCGTAGTTGAGCATGGGCGACGCCTTCGGCTGGGGGCGGAGGAGGGGGCGAGCGAGCCGCCCCCTCGATCTTCATGTGTTCAGATCAGCGGTTGTCGCCGGTGCGGTACCAGTCGGCCACGTTCCACAGTTCCGAATCCCACGTGTTCAGCACCACGCCGCCGAGGCTGTTGGCATGGGCGGACAGGCGGCCCCGGTCGACCAGCGGGATCATCATGCCGTTCTGGACGGCCATGTCGTTCAGTTCCTTGGCGATGCGACCGCGCTCGGCCAGATCGGCGGTCTTGGTCAGTTCGGCGTGGAGTTCGTCGTATTCCTCCATGCAGAAGCGGCTGATGTTCTCGCCCTGCCACTGCGTATCGGGCGAGGGGGCCGCGTCGCAGACGCCGTTGCCGAGATAGGCCTGCGGGTCGGTACCGGGGAAGTTGTTCGCGTACATCTCGACATCCGCGAAGAACTTCTGGAACGTGTCGGGCGAACCGGGATCGCCGCCGAAGAAGACCGAGGCGTCGATGTTGCGCAGTTCGACGCTCAGGCCGATCTGCTCCCACCAGTCCTTGATGAGCGCCTGAAAGTCCTGACGCACGGCGTTGGTGGAGGACTGATAGAGGATGTTCATCGGCACGCCGTCGGGCGTCTCGCGCACGCCGTCACCGTCGGTATCCTTGAAGCCCGCCTCTTCGAGCATCTTCTTGGCGCCCTCGATATCCTGCTCGTCGCAGGTCATCGACGTGGAAGCGTAGGCTTCGGGGGCAGGCACCCAGTTGCAGGTCACGCGACCGGCCTGACCGTAGCCGACCTCGACCAGCAGCGGGCGGTCGATGGCCATGGACAGGGCGGTGTAGACGGCCTTGTCGCCCAGGAAGGGATGCGGGCGGATGACCGAACGTTCCTCGTCGGACAACGACGAATCGGGGTTGGTGTTGTTGAGCATGATGCGCTCGACCAGCGTACCGAAGCCCGCTACCGGCGTGCCCTTGCCGCCTTCTTCCATCTGCGCGATCACGTCGGGGGCGAGCTGGAGGTTCCAGGCGTAGTCGTATTCGCCGGTCTCCATCACCGCGCGGCCCGATGCCGTCGCGTCGCCGCCGCCCTTGAGCGTGATCTTCGAGAAGGCAGGCTTGGCCGGGTCGCGATAGTTCTCGTTCATCGACAGGACCGCGACGTCGTTGGTGCGGAACTCGTCGACCTTGAACGCGCCGGTCCCGATGGGCTTGAAGTTCTGGTCGGTGCACTCGGGCGCCTTGGGGCCGAGGCAGTCGGCGAACTGCGCCGCCTGGATGATCGGGCTTTCCGCGCCGTTGAAGGCCGAATAGGGATAGGGCGTCGGGCCTTCGAAATTGACCGTGACCGTCAGGGCGTCGGGCGTCTCGATGCTCTCGATGCCGACGAACTTGGTCGCCTGCGCGCAGCCGCCGCCTTCGGCGGTACAATATTCATGGGTGAACTTCACGTCGGCGGAGGTGAAGGGCGTGCCGTCGGACCACTTGATCCCGTCGGTGATCTTGTAGGTGATCGAGGTCAGGTCTTCGGAGACGCCGCCATTCTCGACGGTCGGCACCTCATCGACCAGCCACGGCACCAATGCGCCGGTCTCGTCGAAGCGCATCAGGGGTTCGAGGACCAGCGAGGCGGCCTCGACGTCCTTGGTGCCGCCCGAGAGGAACGGGTTCATGATCGAGGCAGCCTGCCAGTAGATGATCTTGACCTCGCCGTCGCGGCCCCGTTCGCCCATATGGGCGTCGGCATGGGCGAGTTGCCCGAAGGCCAGCGCGGCGGTGGCGCTCAGCAATGCGGTTCTGAGTTTCATGTCGTTCTCCTTGTGGGTTGTGTCTCGCCGCGCGCCGCGGTCGCTCGATCCGGCAGGGCCGTGATGTCGACGGTGGCGTCGGAATTCGTGTAGAGGTGGCAGGCCGTGAAGCGACCGGGGCGCACCTCCCGGTATTCGGGTTCGACCGTGCGGCAGATATCCATCACCGCCGGGCATCGGGTGCAGAAGTTGCACCCCTCGGGCGGGTTGGACGGGGAGGGCACATCGCCTTGCAGGATCACCCGCTGGCGGGTGCTGGCCAGCGCCGGGTCCGGCTCTGGCACCGCCGAGAGCAGGGATTGGGTGTAGGGGTGCAGTGCATCGGCATAGATCGCCTCGCGCGGGGCCAGCTCGACGATCTTGCCCAGATACATGACCGCCACCCGCGTCGCGATGTGGCGCACCATGCTCAGGTCGTGGCTGATGAAGAGGTAGGTGAGGCCGAACTGCTCCTGCAAATCCTCCAGCAAGTTGACCACCTGCGCCTGCACCGACACGTCGAGCGCGGCGATGGGTTCGTCGCAGACGATGAATTTGGGGTTCAGCGCCAGCGCGCGGGCGATGCCGATGCGCTGACGCTGACCGCCCGAGAAGGATTGCGGGTAGCGCTTGGCGAAGCGCCGGTTGAGGCCGACCGCATCCATCAACTCGCCGACCTTCTCCCGTTTCTCGGCGGCGGTGAGCGTCGTGTGTTCGTCCAGCGGTTCGCGAATGATCGCCTCGACGTTCATGCGCGGGTTGAGCGAGGCTTGCGGGTCCTGAAACACCATCTGCATGATCGGGCGCATGGTGCGCAGCGCCGATTGCGAAGTCTGCCCGATCTCGCGCTCGTCGATGGTGATCGTGCCGCTGGTGATATCGTAGAGCCGCAGGATCGCGCGCCCGCAGGTCGACTTGCCGCATCCCGATTCGCCGACGAGGCCGAGCGTCTCGCCTTCCATCACGTCGAAACTGACCCCGTCGACCGCCTTCACCTCGCCCACGCGCCGCCGGAGCAGACCCGAATGGATGGGAAAATGCATCTTGAGGTCGCGAATGCTCACAAGCGGGGCGGGGGCATCATCCAGCACGGGCGACCTCCTCCTCGGCATGGAAGCAGGCGACGTCGTGCCCGTGCCCGACCGGATAGCGCGGCGGGTTGCGCCGCGCGCAAACCTCCATCGCCACGTCGCAGCGGTCGAGAAACGGACAGGAGGCGGGCGCGGCGTTCAGGATGGGGGGCTGTCCCTCGATGACCGTCAGGCGCTTGGCCCGCTCCCCGGCGATACTCGGGATCGTCTTGAGCAGGGCGCGGGTATAGGGGTGCTTCGGGTTGCCGAACAACTCGCGCACCGGCGCATGCTCGACCACCTGCCCGCCATACATGACCAGCACGCGGTCGGCGATACCCGCGATCACGCCCAGATCGTGGGTGATCCAGATGACGGCCATGCCCAGCTTGTCGCGCAGGTCCTTCATCAGTTCGAGGATCTGCGCCTGAATCGTCACGTCCAGCGCGGTGGTCGGCTCGTCCGCAATCAGCACTTTGGGGTCGCAGGCCAGCGCGATGGCGATCATCACGCGCTGGCGCATGCCGCCCGAAAACTGGTGCGGGTAATCGTCGAGCCGTCGCCCCGCATCGGGGATGCCGACCAGTTCCAGCAATTCCTTGGCCCGCGCCGCCGCCTGCCGCCTGCTCATCCCCATATGGGTGAGCAACGGCTCGCGCAGCTGGTTGCCGACGGTGAAGACGGGGTTGAGCGAGGTCATCGGGTCCTGGAACACGAAGCCGATCTGCGCGCCGCGCACCTTGCGCAGGGCATCGGGCGCCAGGGTCCGCAGATCGCACCCCTCGAACAGGATCTCTCCGCCCCGGATATCGGCGGGCGGGGAGGGAAGGAGGCCGAGGAGGGACATCATCGTCACCGACTTGCCCGACCCGCTCTCGCCCACCACGCCCAGCAACTCGCCGGGGCGCAGGTCGAAGGACACGTCGTTGACCGCATGGACCTCGCCACCCCGGGTGCCGAAGACGGTCTTGAGGTTGCGGACGTCGAGGATGGGCGCGGCTCCACCGGTCATGCTGGCGATTCTCCGGTTCGTCGGCGTCGATCCAAGCTGAAGCCCCCTCGTCCGTTGCGTCAAATCATGACAAGACGTTAACACGGTATGCGGGCGCCGCAAGCCCATTACGGTTTGCGCTGCACAATCCCTGTGGCAGGGTCGGCCCAACGCCCCTCGCGGGCCTTTCGAAGAGAAGAACGCCATGACACCGACCGCGCGCGACCTGCTCGACCGCCTCGTCGCCTTCCCGACCGTCAGCAGCGAGAGCAACCTCGACCTGATCGATTTCGTCGAAACGTACCTGCGCGATCTCGGCGTCGAATCGGTGCGCGTGCCGAACGGGGACGGGACCAAGGCCGCGCTCTATGCCCATGTCGGGCCGCGCGTCGAGGGCGGGGTCGTCCTGTCGGGCCATACCGATGTCGTCCCCGTCGAGGGGCAGGCGTGGGACACCGATCCCTTCACCGTGACCGAGCGGGACGGGCGGCTCTACGGGCGCGGCACCTGCGACATGAAGGGGTTCGACGCGCTGGCGCTGGCCGCCGTGCCCCTCGCGCTGGAGGCGGGCATCGTCCGTCCTCTCCAGATCGCGCTGTCCTACGACGAGGAGGTCGGCTGCCTCGGTGCGCCGCCCATGATCGACCACATGGTCGCCCACGGCCTCCCCCGGGCCGATACCGCGATCGTGGGCGAGCCGACCTCGATGCAGGTCGTGACGGGCAACAAGGGGATCGTCGCCTACGACATCCATGTGCGCGGGTTCGAGGTCCATTCCTCGATCCTGCACGAAGGCGTTTCGGCCATCCACGAGGGCGCGCGGCTCATCGGCTGGATCAACGACACGAATGCGGAGTTGAGGGCCGGGGCGCCGTCCGAGATCGCCGCCCTCTACGATCCGCCCTTCACGACCGTCCATACGGGCATCATCGCGGGCGGCACGGCGAACAACATCACCGCCAAGGACTGCACCTTCAACATCAGCTTCCGCCTCGTCCCCGACGAGAGCATCCCCCACTGGGAAGCCCGTCTGCGCGAGCGGGTCGAGGAGATCGCGGCGGCGATGAAGGCGATCCACCCCGACGCGGGCATCGACATGACCGAGACGTTCTCGATCCCCGGCCTCATCCCCGAAACCGGCAACCGGGCCGAAGAACTGACCCGCAGATTGACGGGCGACAACGATACGCGCGTCGTCAGCTACGGCACCGAAGCCGGGCAGTTTCAGGAGCGGGGATACGCCGCCGTCATCTGCGGCCCCGGCGATATCGCGCAGGCGCATCAGCCGAACGAGTTCATCACCCTCGACCAGTTCCGCCGGGGCGAGGCGTTCATGCACGATCTGGTGCGCGCACTCGCCGCATGAATGCCGGGCGTCCGGGCCGCGCGTACCCCTTGCGTACCCCTCGTGTCTTC
>ENA-ORXT01003172-ORXT01003172.1-marine-metagenome-genome-assembly--contig:-NODE-3172-length-18451-cov-12.637803_pt1 | contig 18451 bp, 12 predicted proteins | sample MGYA00237868_ERZ511482 | MGnify/ENA metagenome assembly ERZ511482 | reverse complement strand
AATACTTTTAAAAAGCGATATTTCGATGACTTCGGAGTATCGCTTTTTTTTGATAGAGTCAAATAAGTAAGTAAATGGTTAAAATTGCTATATTGCTATATTGCTATATTGTTCTCTTGCTAGACGCTGGCAATCAGCAGTATAACCATAAAAAATGTAAGATCTCAATACAGTGTTATTGTATTTATAACGAGTCGATGGTATTAATAAGAAGGGGATAACTTTAAGTTATCCCCTTCTTATGACCCGACTTCCTTCAAGGCACTAGAAACTAATATAGATTGAGTATTTACTAAAAAATATAGCCATTATTGTAACGATTTGAACTTGACACCTGTATTTGAATTTTTATCTGCGCTCTGCGCTCTATTTTCTATTCTAAATTCTGTACTTCTCGTAGAATTTCCTTCCCGATATTTCTTTTTAATTGGCCTACCTCATCCAATACATTTAAAAATTGCAATTGACAATCGATATTTTCAGCCCCATCTAAGTAAGGCTGTGTGATGGTTTGTGGAGTTGAACCTGCCCAAGGATACAATAAAATGCCTTTGGTCGCTTTAAAATAGCGACAATAGATATACATCTGTTTTAGGTCTGCTATAGCAGGGCTTTTATTAGCTAATAATATCCATTTAGTATCTAGTACAATCTTTTCCCCAGCTATTTCTATCAGTATATCTGGCCGAATGATGCGTCTCTGCCAAAAAGGTATGCTGGTTTGCCGACTAACTTTAATATCCTTCCCTGCGGCTCTTTTTATTTGTTGAAAGATATACTCTTCAAATAGCATATTCATATCAAATAACAAAGCCATTAAGGAATGCTGTCCATAGCGAATATCCGAACTACTATTCATGACTATTAATTGAGTTAATTCTATAAGCTTTTGTTGGGTCTCTGTGTTTCGCTGTCTTAATAATTTAGTAAAGTCTTTGGGGGACCAATTATAGGATGCTATTTTAGGGAAGCGGGAGAAAATAGTTGTTAATTGCCCTTGAAGCGTCGAAGGTAAGTATATTTCTTTTACCACTTTTAAAGCTTCATAAATAAGCTGATTGAGTACATGTTCTTCTTGTAGTCGATGCGCACGTACATAAAAATGAGTTGGCGTAAATTGATTATAACGGAGTTGTTTAGGGACAAGTAGTTGCCCTTTAAGGCAGGTAGTATTTAATTCTTCTGGAAGGTACTTTTTTTGAATACCTGTCTGTATATATTGCTCCGTGGCATTCAAGAATTGAGCTATATAAAGATGGAGTAAAGAATTGGTTTTTAATTGGGTGTTGCCATAGCCCAAAGAGGTGACTTTCAATAAATTGCAATATTGCAACATATCAATGAGTACTTTCTGCCAAGTATTTGCATCTCTGGTATCTAATTGATCTATTTTAGGTAATATTTCTATCGTGAATCGTCCGATTTGGATAATGCCAACATAGTGACCAAATTTTACGCCTTGGTAAACTAATTGATAATATTTGCTTTTATGCTTTTCATTAAAAATCGCTAATGCCTGCCATATTTCCTTAGTAAATAGCATATCTGAAACGATTTCTCCCACCCGAATGGTTTGATGTTCAAAGACTTGTAAATTATTTTTGGTATTTGTATCAAACATAACAATAAAATTACTACTTTTGGGTAAATTCTAAATTCGTTAAATATGCAAAGAGAAAACTTACATGATAAGCTATTCAAGCAGACCTTTTCTGTTCGTTCAGAAGCAAAAGCGTTTGTTAAAGCCTATTTACCCGCTTGGGTAATTGATAAACTAGACTTTCGGACCTTCAAGTTATCAAATACTTCTTTCATTGATGAGAAAATGAAGGAATATTTTTCCGATTTAGTCTATACCTGTAATTGGAAAGGCGGTGCTTCCTTAAAACTCTCCTTTCTGGTAGAACACAAAAGCTACCTGCCAGAAACGATACATTTACAACTACTGCGGTATTTATTAGAAGCGTATGACTATCAGAAAAAGCAGAATTTAGCCTTTTCAGTGGTTATTCCAATAGTTGTTTATCACGGTAAACAAAAATGGGTCACTAAACAACTAGCAGACCATTTTGACTTACCAGACAGTCGTTTATCTAGATATATTCCTCAATTTAACTATGAATTAATCGATCTCAATGTCATTTCTGATGAATTGATCGTTACTATAGAGAATGGCTATTTGTTAAGGAGTACTTTTTTGCTCTTTAAGCACAAAGATGATAAAGATTTTGTGTTGAGTCATTCTAAGGAATTATTTATATTTGTAGAGAAAGAACTTAGTCCAGAACAGAAGCGTTTATTTGTTGAAATCTTTTTACGCTATGTTTTTTCTGCGTTTAAGTTTGAAAAAGAAGAATTTTCAGAATACACTAAAAAAGTAGCTACTATGACTGAATATGTGCCAGGTAGTTTGTATGATCAAGCTGTTAATATTGGTTTAAAAGAAGGAGAAAAGAAAGGGATGGAAAAAGGGATGGAAAAAGGGATGGAAAAAGGAAAAGAACAAGGAAAAGTACTTGAATCGCTTAAACTTTTATTAAGGTTAGCAACAGGAATGCCTTCTGCATCTATAAACGACTTATCCAGATATAGCACTATACCTGTTAAAAGAGTGAAGAGTTTGCTCAAATCTTTCAAAGAAGATTCTTTGCTAGAGATTAAGAAAAAATTGATAAAAATGCTCTTTCCTCAATTAGGATTAACTAAACAAGAAACTAAAGAAATTAATACACTGATAAAGGCCTTTAGAAAATCCAGAAAATCTAAATCATCCAAGTAAACTAGTTCGTTGAAGAAAATTGACAAACTCTTATTAAGTAGTTTTTTACCCCCTTTTGTGGTCACCTTTTTCATTGCCTTGTTTGTATTAATCATGCAAACGCTCTGGATTTATATTGATGATATTATAGGAAAAGGAGCTAGTTTTGGGATGATACTCGAATTTATCTTCTACCGTTCTATGTCCCTTTTTCCGATGGCCTTACCTATAGCGGTATTGCTTTCCTCTGTAATGATAATGGGGGATCTAGCAGAACGCTATGAATTAGCGAGTATGAAGTCTGCGGGTTTGCCTTTGCTACGTATCATGCGTCCGCTTGTATTTGCATGTATGGGCGTTGCCTGCTTCTCTTGGATTTGTTCTAATTATCTAATTCCTCACGCTAACCTCAAATTTAAGTCTCGGCTATATGATATGCGTAGACAAAAGCCTACCTTAAACTTGGAAGAAGGGGTATTTAATGAAGATTTTAAAGGCTATCGCATACGAATAGGAGAAAAGGCCCAAGATAATCGCTTGATAAAGGATATTTTTATTGCCAATCATGCTACGGGTCAGAAAAATGATCTGTATGAAATCATTGCAGCAGATGGGGAAATGTATGTCACTGGAGACGAGCAGTATATGGTTATGGAACTAAATAAAGGGGAGCAATTTCAAGAAGGAAATAGATTCGCAAGCGGTGCGACTGCTAAAGCACCTTTTGTGCGTACCTCTTTTAAGAAGTATACCAAAGTCTTTAACCTCAATGAATTTGATATGAACCGAACAGACGAGGAAGCTTTTCAGAATCACTACTCCATGAAAACGATGAAAGAATTGGGTGTAGCTATAGATTCGATTGATTTGGATTTAATCAATCGAACAGAAAAATTGGGGAAGTATTTTGATAATTATTTCCCTGTCTTGGTAGATACAATCAAGTCAAAAGAAAAAGATACGATTCCTGATGATATGAAAGACTTTATTAAGGAGCAAGGAAGGGATGCTAAATTGACAAAAAAAAATATAAATGTAAGCGTCAAGAGGAAGCTAAAAGTGTCTAAAATTTTGAAAAAATCACCTCCAAATATCCAAAATCTTGATAAGGATCTAAAAGACTATGCTACGCTAATAGAAACATTTTCTGGATATAAGCGAGCTACTATTTTAGATAAGTCTATGCAAATAGGTAGAAATATCAAAAGTAATGCAGATTCTGCCGAAAGAAGAATAGATAGAATAAAAGAAAATAAGGTAAAGCATATTTTTGAATTGTACTCAAAATATGCCTATGCGGTAGTCTGTGTCGTTTTCTTATTCATTGGCGCTCCAATGGGTGCATTGGTGCGTAAAGGAGGATTTGGGTATCCTTTATTAATCGCTATAATATGCTTTATGTTATATATAGTTTTAACTATGATGTTTAAAGATATGGCAGAAGCTTTTGCTATTAATGCTTTTCTTGCTGTCTGGATGCCTAATCTTATTTTATTACCTCTTGGTATATTTTTGACCTATAAAGCGATGAATGATTCTAAAATGTTGGAGATGGACCGTTTATTTGCCTTTTTTCGATGGGTTTCGGCTCTGTTCTCCTCTAAAACTAGTGCAGAAGAATTGAATTAATGGTCATTTTGACAAGTTTAGCCATTTGGTTGACATTTCGTTTTTTAAACTTCAAATTCAACCTCAATTTCAATCTCAAACCGTGACGTTGGCAGCGTTTTGTGGTCAACGTCACGGTTTGAGATTGAAATTGGGGTTGAATTTGAAGTTTAAAAGTGTTAACTACTTTTGCTAAAGTCCAGTCAAGTAACTTCGTACAACTTGCCTAAAACAGTAGCTTCAATTTCACCAATATTCTCAAAACGAATTTGGAAAAGTTTATATAAAGATAACCTAGTTTATTGGTGTTGTCTATTGGTCTTTTTGATCATAGCTGGTATTGGCCTACTTCGATACGAACAGGGTAGTTTATTGCTGTTTTTTAGTAACCACCGAAGTCAGTGGGGCGACTCCTTTTTTCGATATATAACCAAGGTTGGAGAAGAACTAGTCTATCTCTTGTTTTTTATTTACTTTTTATTTGTTCGCTATAGATATGCTTTACTAATCCTAACTACAGGTATAGTTGTAACCTTAGCGTCTGTCATTGCCAAGCAAATTTTCCTACATCCTAGACCCTCCGTTTATTATCGAGCAATAGGGAAACTAGAAGAAATAAATTTGATAGAAAATGTTTATTTACTAGGTGGACCAACCAGTTTTCCTTCTGGACATACGATGTCTAGCTTTGCTATTTTTACCTTGATAGCTTTATTAATTCCACAAAAAAAGACGCTGGCAGTAGTATTATTTTGTATGGCCCTATTAGGTGGCATATCCAGAATTTATTTGGTACAACATTTCTTGAAGGACGTATATTTAGGAGCAATAATGGGTGTGGTGATTGCTTGCCTAATATATGTGATTCAGGCAAGGTATCCATTGCAAGAAAAGAAGTCAGAAGTCAGACCGAAAAATAAATTTTTCTGTCAGAAGTGAGATTTATGACGTGTTCCTAGATGTTAACGACTTCGTCATATTTGCGTCTAGGAACACGTCATAAATCTCACTTCTGACAGAAAAATTTATTTTTCGGTCTGACTTCTGACTTCTTTTCAACCTATTCATCCATCTCAGAGATATAAGCTACTTTAGCATTTTTATACTTTGGCTTATCGAGTACTTTTTTAAATCGCTTAATGGTTTGTATTGGACCTTGATCAATTGCTAAATTGACTATCCACGCAGGCAAATAGCCACCAGGGTCAGATTTTAGATAATAGTCAATAGCTATGGTTCCATCTGCTTGAGGGGTAAATTCCCACCAGAGGTGCATAGAAGTAAGTCGAACGACCCCATCTTTTTCAGGTAACATATCGTCTACCACCCAAGATTCAGAACGCATTACTTTTGTAATCGGATCTTGTGATAACTTACTACGGACTACAAAATCTCTATCACTTAAAGGCCAAGGAAAATCTATTAGATTGTAATAATATTCTTCTTCAGTATTGATTTCTTTTACTACATAGGACTCCTCACATTTGTATACCCAATCTGGTATTGCCTCTATGTCTTGTAATAGCGCCACAATTGACGACATGGAAGCATCTACGTTAAACTTCATACTCAACTCCTTAAAAGGGCTATCAGGTGCTTCTCGGACATAGATTTTTATATCGTTTTTGTCTTTCTTTAGTTCCCACTTTGCCTCTTGAGCAGTAGCAACTACTGCTAATAAGCAGAAAATATATATTAGCCAGTTTTTCATATTTATCTTTGATGAATTTTATTTTGCATCTAATTTCTAATTAGGAACGAAGGAAAATAAAACGATCATTTTATTTTTAAAAATGGAGTTCCTGTGAGGATGGGAGAAAAGAAATTACAAATTTATTTTATTCCTGTTCCTTAGGACTACAAGCAATAGACGAAAAGGAAAACGAAATAATTGACTTATCTGATACCTTTTAAATTAAATTTAACTTCTTTATGTCTTGATAGCAAGTATTTCTTATGTTTCTGCTATTTTTTCTTTTAAAGAAGCATAGAGAAGAACAGTTCCTCCCTTACTTTGTTCAAGGTAAGCTCGATTTAACAAACCACATTCTTGTTGTTTAGTAGAAGTGGAAAGTAATTCCATGGAAGAACTAAAATCTTGACTATTTTGAATAATAAAGGTGCCTCCTTGTTGGGTTAATGCCCTTGCTTCTTCAAAATTTTTAAATTTAGGACCAATGAGTATAGGTAATTTAAAAATGGCAGGTTCTAGGATATTATGAATACCCGTATCAAAACCGCCTCCTACATAAGCTACTTCTGCATATTGATATAAACTACTGAGCATACCAATCGTGTCAACTATTAAAATAGGGGCATTTGCTACTTCAGTAAGCGTGGTGTCAGAAGTATACAATAAACTAGGTTTTGGTAACATGGTTTGAATTTGTTGAATATGCTGTGGATCTATCTCATGGGACACTAATAGTATTTTCCAAGTCTTGTTTTGTTTTATAAAAGGTAATAACACTTTAATATCCTTTAAATGGGTACTTCCTGCAATAAATAAAGGCTGTTGGGCCTTAAAGTGAGCAATTTTTGGAAAATCCTTAACTCGTTCAATTATATCAAAAACCCTATCAATTCTAGGGTCTCCTACGATAGAAACAAAGTTGATTCCTTGTTGAAGTAACAACTGTTTAGACGCTTCATTTTGTACAAATAAATGATCGAAAAAAGATAGTATTTGTTGATACCATTTACCATACCATTTAAAAAATACTTGATTTTCTCGAAAATGACCTGCGATTAAATAAGTAGGGATTTTTTGCTCATGAAGGGTTTTTAGGTGGTGGTACCAAAATTCGTATTTTATAAAAATTACTAACTTGGGTTGTAGGTATTGAATAAACCGCTGGGCATTTTTAGCAGTATCTAGCGGTAAATAATAAATATAATCTGCTCCTGTATAGTTTTTTCTTATTTCATAGCCAGAAGGGGAAAAAAAGGTTAATACAATTTTTTGGCTAGGGTTTTTCTTTTTAATTAACTCTAGGAGCGGTCTTCCCTGCTCAAATTCTCCAAGGGAAGCGCAATGAACCCAAATAACGCTATTAGGTGCTTCTTTGAATTCAAGTGCTACCGTTTCCAACAAGTTTTTCCTACCTAGAACCCATGCTTTCGCTTTGGGCTGCCAAAGTGCAGCAATTTGGATACCAATGTGGTAACATTGAATAGCTAGATTATATAGAAATTGATGAAGTATAATGTTTGTTTTTTAGCGCTTTAAACATCTAGATCGTAGGCTAAAAAATTGATAAATATGTGTCGGACACCTCAAAGGTGTTCGACACATATTTATCAATTTTTTTAGTTGGGTAAGGACAAGTTGACTACTTCCTAACTTCTCCTTTATTTATTTTTTCTTTTACTCATTCAGAACTTACTTCTAAACTTTTAATAAGCAAGCCATTTTTTATTCGGGGTTCAAAATAAGTAGATTTAGGAGGTAGTAAGATATGTTGATTAGCCATAGCCATCAAGTCTTCAATGTGTACTGGATATAAATAAAAGCCAACACTTTGAGGCTGTAGGAGCGTAGCCGATGCTAAACCTTGCCAACCTTTTGTCCCTTCCACATATTTAATACGTTGGTCATTTCGAATATCTTGTACATCTAGTATTCCCTTTAATACTTGCTCATTGAGTAATTGTACATCCAATAAATTAGATAATTGTTCTTTGTTTAAAAGCAATGATTTTTTCCAAGTAAAGGCATACCAATTATTTGCTGCGAATAGCACTAACTCATGTTTTTTCGTAGGTTTTCTAGGGCCATTTAGTTTTTCAAGGGTACCTAAATCCGTTATTTTTTTTAAAAAAGTGGAAAAGGTATATTGTGGAGCTATTTGAACAATTCTATTAAAAGCATGAATTTTTAACTGGTCAGCCCCAAACAAACTTACCATTAACTGACTAAAATCTCCTTGCGCTCGTTGTTGGGTAAATTGCTGTTTAAGCAAACTCATAGTCGTTGTTCGATGATGTCCATCTGCAATATAACTAGTCTTTACCTTATTTTTAAATAAGGTTTGCAGTTGTTTTTTGAGCTGCTTATCTGAGATATTCCAAATTTGGTGAGTTTGTTGATCTGTTTCAAAAAAAGTACTATATAAAGGTGGGTTGTTTTGGCTATAACTTAAAAGCAATTCGTTAATTTGCTCAACTGTGGGATAAGTCAGTAAGACTGGTTTTACAATGGCTTGTCGATGTAAAATTAATTCTTTCGTCTTTTCTTCTTTTCGAGCAATTGTTTTTTCATGCTTTAAAATATGACCGCCTTCATATTCCGCAGTGGGCGTACACACTAATAGACCTAGAAAAGAACTATCTTTTGTAAGGATGCGATATATAAATAAAGCGGCCTCCGGTAATTGCTTAAAAAAACCAGCTTCTCTATAAGTGACATATTTTTCTTTAACGGAACCAAAAAATATATCGGGAGATGGAATTTTTTCCAATTTTGGATACCAAGCTCTGAAAGGGTGTATATTCATTTATTCTGTCTACTATTAGAGCCGTAATTTTCGCATCTAATTGTAAGATGCGATAAGGGGGTGAAGAGAAATTTTCAGCCCATTTTTTTATCTAAACTAGCAGGTAAAAAGTATATTTTACAGATAGGTTCTTTAGAGGGAGTAAATTTGATAGGTGTTTTTGTAAAAAACACCTATCAAATTTACTCCCTCTAAAAAAATCTATTAAATTTCAAATACAAAAACACTTTTTACACAGCCTCCTCTACAAAAGTAATATAAAATTTATTTGTAAAGTAAGGAAACTTGATGTCCTAGCTTTAATTTTTTAAAGAGAGTTGTATCTTTAGGGATAGCATTAGTAATGATGAAAAAATAAACTGGTCTTTAGCCATTAGTCTTTAGTCTTTGGTACGCTAATGCTTGACAGTAGGAATTAGCTAAATACTTTTTTTACACTCGAATAAAAAGACAAGTGTAAACTAAGTCTTAATAGAATATCCTAGTGCTAGTCAGGCTGTAACTAAAGACTAAAGACCAATGGCTAAAGACCAATTAAAGGATAAGCGCATGAAAATTATAGATGAAAGGGTAAATGCCCTAAGAAAAATAATGTTGGCAAATAAATTAGATGCCTATCTAATTCCTAGTGGTGACCCACACCAGAGTGAATATGTGACTGCCCATTGGCAATCGAGGGCTTGGATTTCAGGTTTTACAGGCTCGGCAGGTTTAATTGTAATTACTAAAGACCATGCTGGTTTATGGACCGATTCGCGCTATTTTATACAAGCTGGAGACGAATTAGCAGGTACACAAATAGAATTACAGAAACAAGTGGTCGCTCATGCCCCAGAACATTATGAATGGTTGAGGGATAAATTGAAAGCAGGAGCGACTGTAGGAGTAGATGGTAAATTATTTACGCCGGGACAGTTGGATAGCTTGAAAAGGGTGGTGGCAGCAAAAGATATATCCGTAAATACGAGTCACGATTTATTGGCAAAAATCTGGAAAGATAGACCTACTTTACCCAGCACGCCTATTTTCGAGCATAAGGTGAAATTTGCAGGGAAAAGTAGAAAAGAAAAAATTCGTAAGATTCAATCTGAGATGGAAGCACAAGGTGCAACTTTCCATCTATTATCTGGATTGGATGACATCGCTTGGACTTTTAATATTCGGGGAAAAGATATTGAGTATAATCCCCTAGCAATTGCCTTTGCTGTGATAGGCAAAGAGCTAAGTTATCTATTTATAGATCCCCAAAAAGTGCCAACTGCTTTACGGCAATCATTTGATAAGGAAGCTATTGTTGTTAAACCTTATACGGCACTTGAGCAATTTTTAATTGAATTGCCTATCGGAAATATTTTAATAGATACTAACACACTTAATGCTTATTTATTTGGCCTGATAGCTAAAGACCAAATGATTCAAGGTACTAGTATTCCTAGAGGTTTAAAAGCTATCAAAAATGACGTGGAGATTGGACATATCAAGAAGGTGATGTTGAGAGATGGGGTGGCATTAGTTCGTTTATATCGTTGGTTAGAAGGGGAATTAAAACACCGAACGGTATCTGAATGCGAACTGGCAGAACAATTAGCTGCATTCAGAAAAGCCCAAGGCTATTATCATGGGGAAAGTTTTGCTGCCATAGTTGGCTATAATGCGAATGGGGCGATTGTACATTATCGACCTATGCCAGATACTTGTGCTCAAATAGAAAAGTCAGGCATTTTATTACTAGATTCTGGCGGGCAATATGAAGACGGTACAACGGATATTACCCGAACTATCGCCCTAGGGAGAGCTACAAAAGAACAGAAAAGAAATTTTACTTTAGTTTTAAAAGGACATATAGCAATTGCGACCCTAGTTTTTCCTAAAGGAACAAAAGGCGTTCAAATAGACGCTTTTGCTCGTCAGCCTCTGTGGCAACATCGTTTGAATTACGGACATGGAACGGGTCATGGTGTAGGCTTTTTTCTGAATGTACATGAACCGCCACAAAGTATTACGATTACGCCTTCAAAAAATGGCAAAACCCCATTTGAAGAAGGGATGCTTACTTCAAATGAACCTGGTTTTTATAAGCCAGGGGCTTATGGCATTAGAACAGAAAATTTAGTGCTGACGGTAGCAGATGAGGCGAATGAGTATGGTGATTTTATGAAGTTTGAGACGCTTTCTTTATTTCCTATCGATAAGAAACTGATAGAGCTAAAACTGTTAACAAATATTGAGATTGATTGGCTTAACCAATATCATCAAGATGTAGAAGACAAATTAAGTCCTTTATTAACAAAAGAGGAACAGAAATGGTTGGCGGAGAAGTGTCGAGAAATTGGATAATATTACTTGTAGTTAGGTACTTATTCCTTTCAAAAATGCGGAACTTATTTGTCATCGTTATTTAATTAGTAAGTTCTTAAAACGCAAGGATTACGTGTCGACACTCTACAAAATTATCTGACACTTATAACTATGTGTTTTGAAAACTTATATTTAAAATATTCGGATAGGGAAGATTTAAGGCATTTTTTTAGTTAAAATGTAAAGATTTAGCCAAAAAAAGGAAAAAAAACCAAAACTAAATTTTTATAAAAAAGTAATTATTAGTAACTTTACCCTTAGAAAAAGGTTTATTACTTTGAGAAACTGGTAATGCTTGCAAAAAGATTGCCACAAAAAATTACTGCTATGGGAAATAAAAACACCAGCTTGGACGATGTTAAAAAAAATATCCAAGGTTGGGCTGATAGCGAAATTCTTGACGATAAGAAAAAAGAAAACATTTCAGGCGGAAAGAATTCAACAAAACCTGGTTGGGGTAGTTTTTGTGGAGGGTCGACTCCTCAATAGTTTCTACTTACATATCAGGCTTAAAGCGGGCTGCATTGATTTTCAATGTAGCCCGTTTTCATTTACATCAAATACAACTGCTAAGTAGAATTGTTTATTTGTTTAGAATGTTTATTTGTTTATACAGTGTATAAACAAATAAACATTCTAAACAAATAAACAATTCTACTTAAATGGTTGGACTAAAATAATACAAGCTTAGTGAACACTATGACGAAATTTGCTTCGACACACTCTAGAGCTGAAAAATTAGAAACAGACCTTAAATTTCAACATGAGCCAACTGAACGGGCTACAACAATTAATGAATTAATAGGTATCTTTTCCTATACGAATATTCATAAAGCTAAAGAATATCTACCAGAACAATATGCGCTCCTCAAGCGGGTGAAAGATCCAGAACTAGAATTAGATTATCATTTACATGCCGCTTTTATTGAAAATCAATATTATCAATTTCCTATAGCCGAACATCACTTTAAAAAAGCAATAGGCTTTCTAGAGGAAATAGGTGATTTAAAAAAACAGGCAGAATTATACATTGACTACGCCGGTATCTGTATCAACTTAGAGAAATTAAAAGATGCTAATATTTATCTAGAAAAATCCGCACAATATCTAAAACGCTATCCCGATAAAATTCTCCAAGGAAGACATATATGCAGAGAAGGGTATATTAATATCGGCTATGCAAATTATAGTCGAGCCACAGAACAATTTTTAGAAGCCGATAAGGAAATTAATACTGCTCAAGACCGGTGCTTAAAAGATTTTTATTTTTTATCGCTCATTCAAAGTGGTATTGGAAATTGCCATGAACATTCTTCTAATGATTTAGAAAATGCGGTAAAGAATTATTTAAAAGCCTTGGAGGTTTGTCATGAAAATGGTTTAGATACGCGTTTATCTTGGCATTATTTGAATGTAGGAAAAGCATTCATCGGCATGACGGATATCGATAAAGCGGAGCATTATTTTAGACGAGCCATACAGATTAACGATATGGTAAGCGATGATGCTAGAGCTGGTGCTTACGCTAATTTAGGTTATTGCTTTTTTCTTCGAGATCGTTTTGACGAAGCACTGGATTGCTTTGAACAAGGAGAGCGTTTGTATCGGCAAAATCCAGAAACAAATTACTCCAATTTTGTAACTATTGAAAATTGGAGGGCAGAACTGCACGCGGCATTGGGTAATAGAGAAAAAGCAGAGCAACATTTTATTCAAGCTTTTGAGTACGCTAATAAAAAGGCAGACGGAAAACAATTTTCGGAAATTTGTAAACGAATTTCTAAGTTTTATGCGGATAGAGGGGATTATAAAAACGCTTATGAGTATCAATTGCTACATGAAAATGTAAATGAAAAAAATGCAGAGCATTTTAATAGCCGTAAAATACTAGAATTAGAAGTCAAGTACGAGTCAGAGAAACGACGACAAGAGTCAGAAATGCTTCGATTACAAGCCAAGAGTTTGCAATTAAAAGCATTACGAGCGCAAATGAACCCGCACTTTATGTACAATGCGCTCAACTCTATTCAAAACTATATTACCTCCAATGAGATTAAAGATGCTTCTAGATATTTAGCTAAATTTGCTCGGCTAATGCGGCAAAGTTTGGATTATTCAGATTTAGAAGTCATTTCTCTTGAAAAAGAAATTCAATTCTTAGATGATTATTTAAGTATTAATGAAAAGCTGCGTTTTAAGGACAAACTACGTTATCAAATTACAGTAGATCCAGAAATAGAACAAGATATTCTAGGGGTGCCAACTATGTTGATTCAGCCTTATGTGGAAAATTCTATTGAGCATGGTCTGAGAAATAGAAAAATGGGAGTCGTTCGGATTGATTTTAAACTAATTGACGATTATACAGTTCTTTGCATTGTGGAAGATAATGGAATCGGTCGGAATAGAGCTAGAGAGCTACAAGAAGTAGATGAAGACTTTCGGAAGCATGAGTCAAAAGGAACTAAAATAACGGAAGAACGTCTATTGGTTTTGCACAATTCTAAAGTGAAACAGCATTTTATAGAAACGGTGGATCTAACAGATACTTTTAGCGGAGAAGCCATGGGGACAATGGTTAAAATAAAAATTCCTATCGTAGAAATTCATTCAAAATAAAGACGATTTCAAATTAATCTCAACTTCAATTTCAATCTCAAATCAAATCGAGACGTTTACCCAAACGTTTGTTATCGTCTCGATTTAAAATTGAAGTTGAAATTGAAGTTGAGATTGATTTTAAATTCCTTATTATAAATTCAAGTATAATATTTATAACAATTTCTAATATTTTCAGTACTTTCACGCATAAACTAGCAAAATACATTTATAAGAAAGGAATCTCCTTGACGTATGAAAAAAAATATACTTGTTCTATTGACAAGCCTAGTGGTAGGTTTATTACCATTAAGTCTATTTGCTCAAATTACCTCTGATATTACAGTAACCGCTACCTATCAGGGGCAGTCTATCCCAAGTGTACTGCAATCAATAGAGTCCAACCATCCCATTCAATTTTACTATAAAGAATCAGACCTGCCTCAAAAGTCTATTACGGCTACTTTTGAAAATACAAAACTTTCAGATGTACTCTATGAAGTACTTAGAGATACACCCTTATCAGCTATGTCTTATCGAGACTATGCCATTATCATTGCGCCACAAAGTATTGTTCAGGAAAGTTACTCGGCAGACTACTACCAAGCTTTACAAAACAACTTAAATGAAGGGGCGGATACTAGAGAAAGTAAACGAACCATAGTGGTCGGAGACTTTAGAAATCTAAGCCCGACTGGTAAAGCGACCATTACAGGAACTATCGTAGATGAACAAACCAATGAACCTATTATTGGAGCAACTTTACTTTGGTCAGAATTAAATATTGGTACTGCTACGGACTATGATGGTAATTTTGAGACTACCATTCCTACAGGAGAATATGAATTATTGGTTCAATATATCGGTTACTCCGACCTATTGAAAAAAGTAAAAGTGTTTAGTGATGGAACGGTTGATTTGGCATTACCAAAAGCAGCGATTAACCTAGAAGAAGTAGTTGTGTCTGCGAGGGCAGTGGATGCCAATGTTGAAAATGTACAAATAGGAGTAGCAACCTTGGATGTTGCAGACATTAAAAAGACACCTACCTTTTTAGGAGAAGCGGATGTCGTTAAAACGCTGTTGTTAAATCCTGGTGTGAGTACTATCGGAGAAGGGGCAACAGGATTTAATGTAAGAGGTGGAAATGTGGATCAGAATTTAATGCTACAAGACGAAGGATTTATATTTAATGCTTCTCATGCTTTAGGTTTCTTTAGTACTTTTAATACGGATTTAATTAGGAGCGTAAATTTATACAAAGGAAGTATTCCTGCACAATATGGGGGGCGGTTAGCTTCCGTATTAGATGTAAAACTGCGAGATGGAAACTTTGAGCAAGTTAAAGTCAAAGGTGGGGTAGGACTCGTATCTAGTAGAATAAGTGTAGAAGGACCTGTAATCAAAGAAAAAAGTTCTTTTCTGGCAGGCTTTCGTTCGACTTATTCCGACTGGGTTTTAAAAGCTATTAATGTAGAAGAGGTTAAAAATAGTTCTGCTTCTTTCTATGATGCAAATCTGAAATATACGCATCGATTTAATAAGAAGAATACCTTGACTTTGTCAGGATATGCCTCCCAAGATGATTTTGTTTTTAATAATGAATTTGGTTTTGATTACGCCACAAAGATGGGGCAAATCGCTTTAAATTCTATCTTTAGTGATCAAGCTTATAATAAATTCTCTGTAGCTGCTAGTACTTATGAAAGTACGCAAACAGATTTGGGAGATTTGACGGGTGCAGATTTGAATAGTGATATAACTTACTATAAATTTAAAGATATATTGACCTATACTTTAGACAACGATATGAAACTGGATATGGGAATTTCTTCTATTTTATATAAAAGTCTACCGGGAGAACAGTTACCCGTAGGGGAATTCTCTCAGGTCATTCCAAAAAGATTAGAAGAGGAGCAAGCCTTAGAATCCGCAGTTTTTATAAATACAGAATACGAAGTTTCTCCAAGATTGTTTATTAATGCGGGGCTTCGATACTCTTACTATCAATTTAGGGGAGATAAAACCGTCTTTCAATATATAGATGATAACCCAACTGTAGGGGCAGGAGGGATTATTGGTTCTGAAATTCAAGGTGGAACAATTGCATCTTATAGCACGCTAGAACCTAGAGCTTCTTTGCGTTATCGTTTAAACGAAAGTGCGTCTATCAAAGCAGGTTACAGTCGAACTGCACAATACATCAACCAGATTTATAACTCAGATGTGCCCACACCGACCAATCAATTTCAGCTATCTACTACTTATATAGCTCCACAGCGTTCGCATAATTTATCTGCGGGCTTCTTTAAAAATTTAGATAATAATAATGTAGAAACTTCTGTTGAAGTATTTGCGAGAAAAGTTGATGATGCTTTCGACTTCAGAGATTTTGCAGACCTTATTGTCAATGACCATATAGAAACGGAGCTTTTAGCAGGAGAGGGTAGAGCAGCAGGCTTGGAATTGAGTTTAAAAAAGAAAGAAGGAACAATTAATGGTTGGTTAAGTTATACGTATTCCAGATCGGAGCGGAGAATAGAAGGTATTAATGATAATGAATGGTATAAAAGTAATTTTGATAAGCCACATGATGTATCTTTAGTTTTAAATTATAATCCAAATCAACGACATACTATTACGGTTAATTTTAATTATTCTACAGGTAGACCCGCAACACCACCTTTGGGTAGTTATGTAACGGATAGGGGCTTGCCGATTCCTATATTTGCTAAACGGAATGAAGTACGTATTCCTGATTACCATAGAATGGATATAGCCTATACCATAGGGCAAAGTTATCGTAAAACAGCTAAGTTTAAAACAAGTTGGACTTTGTCTATATACAATGTATATGGTCGTAGAAATGCGTTCTCTGTCTTTTACACTAGAGGGGCATTTAATGTGCCAGAAGCTAATAAACTAGCTATTTTAGGATCTGCTTTTCCAGCACTAACTTTTAATTTTGAGTTTTTGTAAGAGAGTACTCCAAAAACGCTTTTTACACAACCTCAATTCTCCTAGTTATTAGACTTGTTCATCAATAGACTTGTTACCCTTTAAGAAACACGTATCTGAAATGCTCTTTTTCTGTTATTTTCCTCTAAAAAATAACTCAATAAAATAATTATTCAGTGATTTTTTAAAGAAAACTAACAAAAAAATAGCTATTTCATATAGGCATTTCTTAAAGGGTAACAAGTCTAATAAGAAAGATGTTTTCACATACGTGTTTCTTATTTATAAACAAGTCTATTCATTAATAAAGAAAAAAATGATGGCTATTAAGTATAAAAAAAATCCGCTGCTCTTTTTAATAGGAGGTCTATTTGGTCTAAGTATTTTGATAGCAGGTTGCTTGGATGGAATAGAATTTGACCGACCGAATACTATAGAAGATGGTGTTGCCATACAAGGGAAATTAGTAAAAGGTTCTCCCAGTTTTATTAATGTTTCCCTTAAGCAAGTATTAGATTTTGAATCCGCTCCTCGGTTAATCAATGCTCGTGCTGTCACCTTGTTTGATGAATCTGGTAATAGCATCGCATTGGATACGAGAGCAGAAGGACTCTTTTTCAAAACTTTTCCCGATAACGATCCTAGCTTCACTATAGACTTTGGAAAATCCTATAAAATTAAAGTAGAAACTTTTGATAATCGAACTTTTGAATCGGCATTGGAAAGCATTCTTCCTGTTCCTACACCTTCAAGTATTCAAGCAAAAAGAATTGAAAAACAAACGCTCAATGTGATTGGAGATATAGTCACCAGTGACGAATTTGTTGGTTTTTCCATATCGACTCCTTTAGAACTAAGTCCTGGTTCTGGAAATGTTAAATTAATATGGGAATTAGAAGGGGTTTATCAAATTACAGATACACCAGAAACTCACGGCTTTAGAGCTTGTCGAGGAACTAATATAGACGACCTAAATAAATCCTGTTACATCACGGTATCTCCTTCGACCAATTTTATTCCTTTGGATGGGACGCAACTAACGGTCAATTCAATTACAGATTTTAATTTATACGATCTACCTATTTCTCCCCTTTTTGCGGAAGGATATTATTTAAGGGTTTTTCAACAATCTGTAACAGATGACGCTTTTGAATATTGGTCACAAGTGAATCAAGTGGCTTCCAGAACAGGTAGCTTATTTGAAGCACCTGCTGGCAAAGTAAAATCAAATATTATAAATGTAAATAATCCAGAAGAAGAGACTTTTGGCTATTTTTATGCAACAGAGGAAAAAGAGATTCGAGCGTATGTAGACCCAATATTAGCAGATAATCCCGGTCTTTCTTGTCCAGGGATGTTGAATCAAGGAGGTGGTGCCCCAAGTAATTGTTGTAACTGTCTAACTATACCTAATTCTACTATAGAAAGACCTACTTGGTGGTAGAAAGAATTGTTTATTTGTTTATTCGCATACTAATCAGTACGACCATAAACTATTAAACAATTTCCTTATCACTAGACTTATTCATAAATAAAAAACACGTATATGAAAACATATTTTTCCTTCTAAGAAACTATTTTTTTAAGTCCATAGCGTTGGCTATGCACTGAAAAAAATAATTCCTTACAAGAAAAAATATGAATTTCATATACATCTTTCTTATTGATGAACAAG
>ENA-ORXT01003169-ORXT01003169.1-marine-metagenome-genome-assembly--contig:-NODE-3169-length-18472-cov-3.429573_pt1 | contig 18472 bp, 17 predicted proteins | sample MGYA00237868_ERZ511482 | MGnify/ENA metagenome assembly ERZ511482 | reverse complement strand
AGATGTTGTGTGCTAAAACGTTTTTTTTATTTTTATCTGCTATATATTTAGCGTCCGGTTGCACATCGAAAGATCGACGAGGTGATGTGCCATCAGGAACAGTAATAGACAACTACGCAGAAATTGCCGGAGCTTTTGGGGCCAATGGTGAGAACCTGCTGGACATCGACTCCACACCAGATTCAACCCCTGGCGATATTGATGGAGAAGACGACTATGATGTGGCATCGCTTACTGTAGGTGAATCTGAAGCTCCCCTAGCTTTTACTGGAACATACACTCTGAATCTCATATTTGCTGCCACCATGATGACTCTATTGGGATTCTTGTTAATTAGAAGACAACCAAAAACTAAAAATATATAAAAATATTGTGTGGGTAAACATCATAGTTTTGCCCACACAATATTTTAAAAAAACTCAAATGAACCTACTGAATAAGTACGTTCTATGTTATCTGACTTTAAGAATCAGATAACAGCGCAGTAACATCTCTAGGCTTCTGAATGAGTAACCGGTTCTTCGCCCATCCATTCACGTAAAGTGTTCTTCAATTTAACCTGCTGAATAAACAGATCGTGTTCGGGCTGTAAGCCTTTGTCAGATTGTGGAGCTTTAAAGTAGAAACTCAACCTCTCTTGAATTCCCGATTGACCTGCTCGAGCCGCCAAATCCATAAACAAAGCAAGGTCTAGCACGATTGGTGCTGCAAGGATTGAATCTCGGCATAAGAAATCTATCTTGATTTGCATGTCATAGCCCATCCAACCAAAGATATCGATTGCGTCCCAACCCTCTTTATTATCGCCTCGAGGCGGGTAGTAGTTGATACGAACAACGTGATCAACATCGCCGTAAAGGTCTGGATATGTCTCAGGCTGAAAAATCGTATCAAGAACACTAAGTTTAGATTGTTCTTTCGTCTTAAAGTTTTCTGGAGAATCTAGGACTTCACCATCACGGTTACCTAAAATGTTTGTTGAGAACCAACCATTCAAACCTAACATTCTTGCTTTCAAACCAGGAGCAATCATAGTTTTCATCAAAGTTTGACCAGTTTTAAAATCTTTACCAGCTATTGGCACATTTCTAGTTTTTGAAAGTTCTTGCATACACGCTAAGTCAACGCTTAAGTTTGGAGCACCATTTGCAAATGGAACATCAGACTGCAAAGCAGCGTAAGCATAAATTTGGCTCGGTGAAATATTATCATCGTTGTCTTTTAGACCTTGTTCAAATGCTTCTACTGATTCATGCACAGCGCTTGGCTCTTGGAAAGCTTCAGTTGAACCACACCAAACCATAACAACACGGTCACAGCCATTGGTTTCTTTAAATTTTGAGATGTCATCAATCAGAGCCATTGCTTGATCCCATTTAGAATCTAAATCTTTGACTCTTTTCCCATCAAGGCGTTCAACCCATTTCTGGTCAAACACAGCGTCCATGGCTACAACACTTTCCATTTCTGACGAAATTGGATCTATGTCTTTATCTTGAATCACCCCGGCAGTTTTTGCTGCTTCTAAAGCATTTGAAGAAATTGGATCCCAAGCACCAAACACTAAATCGTCTAGCCCTGCAAGAGGTACAAAATCTTTTATCCGAGGATTACGGCCATCTTCTCTAGCCCCAAGCCTAATATTGGCCATTTGCGAGATTGAACCAACAGGATCTTTACCCGCAGTTCTAGCAGAAATAACACCTGCGATAAATGTGCTGGCTACAGCGCCTAGCCCGGGAGTTAGAACCCCCAGTTTTCCTGTGGCTGGTGCAATTTCGAATTTCTTAGAATCTGTCATTCTTACATCATAAGGTATACTTAAGCATGCGTCGATACAATTAAGAGTTACTTAACACAAGTTAAGAGATCCTGCAACCAAGGAATTGCAGGATGACAGCTACGGATAGAACGACAACTCAATACAGGACAAGAACTACAAACAGAACGATTTCGGACAAGAAAGGCTGTGCAAGGAGGCCCCATGGAACTTCAACTAACAACACAACAGCTACGATACCTAGTTGCGATTAGTGAGTCTGAAACATGGACCCTAGCTGCGAATAAACTTGGCGTGAGCCTTTCTGCACTAAGTCAAGGCATGAGTGAGTTAGAGAAACGACTAGGCATAAAACTTTTTACCCAAGATGGAAAAAGTAAATCGTTTAATTCAGATTCAATTGAAGTACTCGAATATGCAAAGTCTATTTGTGCTCAAACTGAAGATCTTAGCTCTTGGATTTTGAGTAAGAAAAATGCTGAAATTGGAGAGCTTCGTATAGGCATGATTGATGCGTCAGCCATCCACCACTTCCCTACTCACTTGAGAAAATTTAGAGAAGCAAAACCTAGCGTTGAAGTCTCACTGACTGTAGGGCCATCGGGAGAATTGCTAAAGAAGCTAAGATCAGCCAAAGTTGATGTCGCAGTGATAGTCAAACCGAACGAACCCGTTGAAGATTTGTTAGTTTTCGATGTGTTTGAAGAAGCAGTCTCTGTATATGGCCCAGCAGGCAAGAAATCAAAACCTAAAGATTGGGGGCCGTGGGTTAGCTTTCCAGTTGGATCACATACTCGCAGAGTAATATCGAAATCACTAACAGAACTAGGAGCTAGTTTTGAAGTTGTTGCTGAATCTCACCAACCAGAGGTTCTACGTGAAATGGTGAACCTAGGAATGGGTTGGACAGCTTTGCCAGTTTCGCAAGCCGAATCAGGTTTTAACCCGTTAAAAAGTGTGCGAACAAAACCACTGTGCACAAGAACCATAGTTGCAGTAATGAGAAAAACTTCTCAAGAAAATCCACTTTATATATCGTTTATTGATTCTTTGAAGTGAGTAGATATCTTCTACCTTGAATTGGTTACGATAAAGTAACTTATTAATAAATATTTTCTAGATTTGAAAGCAAGCATGTCAGAAATTGTAGAAGAACTAATTGGAGCAAACGAACAGAGTGACTTTGAGTTAGTCAAGCCCTCTTCACCAGACAAAGGTATTGTTGTTGTCACTTGTATGGATGCCAGAATCAACCCGTATGAAGTCTTGGGGCTGAGTGCAGGGAACGCTCACATTTTAAGAAATGCTGGAGGCGTATTAACCGACGACATCGTGCGATCTGTCGCTCTATCCCAACAAGCGTTTAAGACAACACACGTTATTGTTATGCAACACACAGATTGTGGATTATGCAAAATGGATGAAGCAGCAAGCATTCAGAACTTTACCAAAATGACTGGCCAGAAACCAGAATGGCAAATTGGATCATTCAATGACCCTTATGAGTCAGTTAGATCTTCGGTAGAGAAACTAGAGTCAAGCCCTTTTATTGAATGTAAGATAATATTTATGGGTTTGTTTACAATGTAGAAACCGGCAAGATCGAAACGGTTAAGAATCAATCAATGATCACCCCTGAGGCAACACCTTAGAGAACCGTGAACATTCATGATTCAGCTCATAATTATCAACTATATTTCTTGGGTTGCAAAGCAATTCACAGATTAAGACAATGACTTTACATTCAATGGCGGTATGGCAACAATAGTTGATTAGAATGAAAGCCTATGGCGAACCCGCTCCTTCATATAAAAAACCTATCGGCACGCGCAGTCTCAGAAGACGACCAGCCGACGCAAGAGATATTGAAAAACTTTAACATCTCTGTATCTCCTGGCGAAATTCACGCAATCATGGGCCCAAATGGATCAGGAAAATCTACTTTGGCAAACGTACTTTTAGGGTCACCTGAATATGAAGTAACTTCTGGCGATATTTTATTCAAAGAAGAACTAATCAACGATTGGGCTACAGACATTCGGGCAAAAGCTGGTATGTTCCTTGCTTTCCAATATCCGCAAGAAATCTCTGGAGTGTCAGTACTGAACTTCTTACGACAGGCTTTGTCTGCACGTAAAGGAATCGAGATGAGTGTTCTTGAACTACGTCTAGCTCTTATGGAATGGATGGAAAAACTTGGAATCGACGAATCTTTCCTAGATAGATACCTGAACGAAGGATTTTCTGGAGGAGAAAAAAAACGAAACGAAGTGCTCCAAATGGCCGTACTAGAACCAGAAATCGCGATTCTAGACGAAACAGACTCTGGGCTTGATATTGACGCCTTACAAACAGTAGCCAATGGAGTTACACAAATAAAAAAAGATCGCCCGGACTTAGGTGTAATAGTAATCACTCACTACAAACGCCTCCTAAATTATCTTGAACCCACCCACGTTCATATTCTAATAGACGGCCAAATTGTTGAATCCGGAGGCATGGAATTAGCAGAAAAGTTAGACACAGATGGATATGAAAGTTTTACATGACTACAACAATCGATGTAGACAAAATCCGTAAAGACTTCCCGATCCTAGATCAGTCCACTAACGGCAACAAACTAGTTTTCCTAGACTCAGCTGCATCCTCACAACGCCCCAAACAAGTCATTGATGCAATGTCTCACTTCTATGAAAACGATTACGCAAACGTTCACAGAGGCGTATACGACCTAGCTATGAGATCCTCAAATGCATACGAAAATGCTCGCAAAAGCACAGCAAACTTTATAAACGCAAACTCCCCCAACGAAATAGTCTTTACAAAGAATGCAACCGAATCAATTAATCTTGTTGCAAGCTCTTGGGGTAAACAAAACCTAAAAGAAAAAGACGTAGTTGTTCTGACCATGCTAGAGCATCATGCAAATATTGTGCCATGGCAGATGTTGGCAACTGAAATTGGAATCGAAATTAGATGGATACCAGTAAACGAAAATGGAATTCTGGAGCTCTCGAACCTAGACAATATTCTTAAAGGTGCAAAGCTGCTTGCATTCACTTCCATGTCTAATGTCACTGGCACAATCACACAAAGCGAACAGCTAATCGCCTCTGCAAAAGCCCAAGGGTGTTTGACTCTGGTAGATGGCTGCCAATGGGTTCCACACTTTAAAACAGATGTTAAAGCGCTCGATTGCGATTTTTTTGCTTTCAGTTCTCACAAGATGCTTGGGCCCTCAGGTATTGGCGCTTTGTATGTTAAAGAATCCATCTTAGATTCCATGCAACCATTTTTAGGAGGTGGAGGCATGATAGAAAATGTTTCTTTAGAAGGGTTCACCTCAGCAAAAGGACCCGCAAAATTTGAAGCTGGCACTCCCCCAATAGCCGAAGCTGTGGGCATGCACGCAGCAATTGATTATCTTAAAGAGATAGGATTTGCCGCAATAGAAAACCATGAAGCCGAACTTACTAAATATGCGTTAGATGAATTTAAAAAAATCGATAAAGACCTAAAAATATTTGGCCCACAAGAACCATCTGATCGAGGCGCTGTATTCTCATTTGAATTAAACAATATCCACGCTCACGATGTTAGTCAGGTTCTGAATGAACACGGCATTTGTGTTCGACCCGGCCATCACTGTGCAAAGCCCTTGATGAAGTACTTTGGCACTACAGCAACTGTTAGAGCAAGTTTCTACCTATATAACGATTTTAATGAAATTGATGCACTAATTGATGGTCTAGAAGCAACAAAAGACTTTTTTAAGAATTAGGAAACGATATGCCTGGATTAGAAGACCTTTACAAAGAGATCATTCTCGACCACTACAAGAGCCCTAGAAATAAGGGAGAGCTAGAAACACCACCAGCTTCAAAGACTGAAGGTTTCAACCCTTTGTGCGGAGACGAGATCGTTCTATATCTGCAGGTTGATGACGATACAATTACTGATGTAAAAATAAGTGGGCAAGGATGTTCGATATCTCAATCTTCTGCTTCGATGATGACTGCTGCAATCAAAGGAAAAACGATCCAGCAGGTACAAGAGAAGATTGATTTATTTAAAACAATGATCTCAATACATGAATCTTCAATACAAGAAGACAGCAATAGTGAATCTGAAGAAGAACTAAAACAGTTCAAACTCGGAGATCTTGAAGCCCTACGAGGAGTCGTAAAGTTTCCTGTAAGAATAAAATGTGCAGTCCTAGCTTGGACAACTCTAGAAGAAGCATTGAAAGCAACATAGAAAACCTGTCATTGGGGTCAGACCCCAATGACAGGTTCATGAACCTCCAATGATGAAGGCAGTTGGTTGCTCCAAATAAAGATGCTACGCTGTTTAAGCGGGCCAGGCGTATATATGATTAAAACAAAAACTGTTTGCTTATCAATGATATTTTTATTTGCCACAGCGTGTTCCGACAACCAATCAGATGCGTTGGAATTGAGATCTGAAGAAACCACAGTTGATACATATAACACTACAACTCAAGAAGTAGCCTCAGCTTTAAAGGAAACTACTTCAACAACCCAAGAAGATACAACAACTTCAAGTTCATCAACATCTCAAAAAGAGACGACAACATCGAGCTTAGAAAGCACAACAACTAAAAAAAGTACTACTTCTTTGCAGAAGAATGTAATCAAAGAATCAGATCAACCGGCTGAAGACTCCCCAACACCAAACAATGAGAACCGAAAGCCATTTAATCAAGGAAATGTAAATTGGAGTTTAGTCAAATCTGATGATTTTAATGGCAATAGTTTAGATAATAGCCTGTGGGAGAACGGCTGGTACCCTAACTCAAACGGATGGTCTAGGCCCGTGAATGACTTAGAGACAGCTTGTTATAACCGTTCACAAACAACGGTAAGTGGAGGCAAGGTTATTTTTACGATGAGAGAGACAACTCAATCAGAAAAATCTAGCAAATCATGCCGCAAGAAGAACGGGTCACAAACAAATTACGTTTCAGGCTACATCAACTCTAGGAATAGATTCGAATTTGGTCCTGGCACTTACGTTGAAGCGTTAGTAAATTTTCCTGGAGAAGGGAAAACCTTGTACAACTGGTCACAGGTGTGGACAGCAGACGTTGGTCAAGCTTGGCCTCAAACCGGCGAATTCGACATTGCCGAAGTCCTAAGTGGAAAATCTTGTGTAAACTTTCATTTCGCTAACCCATCAACTGGTAAACATAACCAAGCCTATTCTAGATGTACAGAAATGACAGCAGGACCTCATCGTGTGGCAATGAAATGGAACTACAACGGAACACTAGAGTTCTATTACGATGGAAAACGTGTAAAGGATAGAGACGGCTCTGAATATCTATTAAATAGCACACAATTAGCCGGCCCAAGAACTAAAGATTTTAAACACAATTTGATAATAGGATTCAGCATGCCAGCGTCAAATAAACCAGGATACAAAGTTCCAACGAACCCTCTGAAAATGACTGTAGATTACGTCGACGTGTACAAGCTATAGATCAGAAAAGTGAGATACTCTGACCATCTGCGGAACAAATCTATTTTCTTCATATGACTTGGCTAAAGAGATCCCAAGAAGTATTAAACCAGCAGAAATTGTAAATAATGCAATGATCTCATTTGGCCCTGTAAAAGCCAGTTCGTTAGGTGCTGTTCCAATATCAGTTTGAGCTAAAATATTTTCTGAAACACTTTCTTGGTTGTCTACAGAAGAAATACCTGCCACATCAGATTGAGGTAACTGTTGTTCTGAAATGATTTCCGGCTCAACTATTGGCTCTATTTCTTCTTCAGCAACACTAGCTTCAACATTAACCATCGAATTTGAAGACACTTTAACGCCTTCAAGTTGACTAATGGCTCTACCTTGCTCATCAGCGATGGAAGCGTTTAGTACTGACTCAGTTAACTGAGATTCAATTGGTGAAATAGTTTCATAATAATATTCTGCAGTCTCGCCTACTTCTAGAACTAGATCATTACCGGCAGTTTCAAGATTACCATCCACTATATATATAGGGTCTTCTAAAGTGAGATTGACTAACTTAGTAGAACCAGAATTTATTGCTTTGTAGCAGTACGTAATTCTTTGACCTTTCTTTGAGAATACTTCGTCGACTGCATCAAGACACCCTTTTCCTGAATCATGCCCCACGTAAACTGTTTTTTCAAACTTGATCTCAGCCGAACCGTATCTGGAGGAAATAGGTATTTCATCTGAAACAAACATCGGTATTATTTTAAAATCAGCTCCCGTATTATTTTCAACTTTTATGCCTGAGATGCTTTCTGAACCATCAATAATTAAATCTGAAACACGAATTACTTTTAGATTCATTGATTCATTTATGACATCTGAAGCAAATCCTGTATTCCAAGAACTATTTAGAGAAACATTTTTTGTTGAGTCTCCAGCAACCACATTTCCGTTCTCATCTAACGCTGTGATCCATATAGGTGAATCTTCACCAAATTCAAGAACTGCCAAGTAGTTGTAAACTGTTAGTGAATTTTCATAAATAACATCAAAGTCTGAACCCCAAACATTTGCATCAACAGATAAATTTTCGTACCAGAGAAAATCTCTTAGATCTGTCGAACTTACAACTTTTGCTGATTCAGAAATAAAATTCTCATCGCTCCTCGGGTATGAGAAGACATTCTGAATAGCTGAAACTCCTTCTATAGTTTCAGGTATTCCAATATTTATCAAAGCAGGGAAATTATCTTGAGGTTTTAGAGTACGGATGAAATCTTCATCTCTGATTTCGATTGAATCTAAATTAATTTCGGTTGACCCAGAATCTATTATCTCTTCTGCAGGATTTGTCTGAGTCAACATTTCATTGTTAACTGCGTACTCAACTTCAAGAATGTCAGGCTCTCCAAAAGACGCTGAAACAACTGCAGGATGGATTAAAGAAAAAACTCCTAAAAGCAACAGGATTAAACCTGTAAGAGCTACCTTTTTATTATTAGATTTCATGATTCGAAAGTCCTATTCGTCCATTACTGAATGAGTCGGAACTTTAGATAATTAGTTAAGGGTTTTGTAGAAAATCCTTATAAATGAGATTTCAGTTTCATCTCAGTAATAGTTGGTCTATACACAATAAAATTCCTAGCCAACACGCAGAAAGACTTTATTAACAAACACGGAATTAACCTATTTATATGCTGAGTAGCCGGTATCTTCTAATGACTCTGCAAGCTCTGGGCCACCAGTTTCAACAATCTTTCCATCTGAGAGTACATGCACAAAGTCGGGTTCTAACACAGAAAGCAATCTGTTGTAATGAGTGATAACTAGCACACCAAGATTATTTTCTTTTGTAAATTTTTCAACACGGCTAGAAACGGCTTTCAAAGCATCGACATCTAAACCAGAATCTAATTCATCAAGAATTGCGTACTTTGGATTAAGCACACCAAGCTGCACGGTCTCATTACGTTTCTTTTCTCCACCACTTAAATCAACATTCAATGAACGGCTCAAAAATTTTTCATCGAAACCTATCTCTTTGGCCTCTGCCAGAACGGCTTCTGTTATGTCATTTAAATTGCGGTCTTGGATCGCAGAGTTCAAAACATCTTGAGTTGAAACACCAGGAACTTCTGTTGGGTATTGCATTGCTAGGAACAACCCATGTCTTGCCCTTTCCCAAGTTTGAAGACCAAACATATCAACACCTTCAATTGAGAATTCACCTGCTGTAACTTCATAACCTGGTTTGCCCATCAAAGCATTAGATAGGGTTGATTTCCCAGCCCCATTTGGGCCCATGATTGCATGGACTTCGCCAGGGGCAATTGTTAAATCAATTCCTTTAAGAATTTCTTTACCTGATACTGAAACTTCAAGGTTAGTAATTTTCATAATTTCTCATTTTCAGGTATTTCGATAAACACATTATCGTCTTGGATCTGGACTGTGTATACAGGAATGGGTTTTGTTGCTGGAAGGCTCTCTGGCTTTCCTGATTCTAATGAGAACACTGCACCGTGTTTTGGGCATTCAATAGTCATTTCATCAGTATCAATTTCTCCTGCAGCTAAAGAATAATCTGCATGAGAACATTCGTCACCAACAACTTTGATATCATCTTCACCAAACCAGATAACGGCAACTCGGTGATCTTCTATGTCTACCCTCTTTGGGACACCTAACTCAAGTTCTTCGACTGTACATATTTTTAGTAACTCAGGCATCTGAACCCTCAAAATTGTAGTTATCAAGTCGATGCTTAATCATTTCTGACAAATTCACATGAATTTCAGCTACCGGCATTCGTTTCACAGCTTCATCATAGAAACCATTTACTATTATTTTGTCTGCTTTTGCTGGTTCAACCCCTCTTGATTGAAGGTAGAACTGCTGATCAAGATCAATCGGGCTTACCGTAGACGCATGACTACATTTAACATCATTATTTTCAATTTCAAGATTCGGCACCGACCATGCCCAAGCTTGATCACTTAATTTAATATTGCGGTTGGTTTGATATGCATTTGATCCTGGGCCTTCAGGATGAATATGGATTAAACCTGTATAAATCGATTTTGCTTTGTCACCTAAAACACCTTTAAAAAGCAAATCACTGAGTGTATCTTTGGCTTTATGATGTTGATATATCCTGAAATCGTGGACTTGCTCGTCATCACCAAAATATGAGGAAGTTATCTTCCCTGTAGCACCCTGGCCTACTAGTTCAACATCAGCAAATGTTCGAGAATATTTTGATCCAAGACATTGTAATCCAAAATCAAATGTTGCTTGACTCTCAACTTTTGCAAAAACTCTACCAAATTGCCATGTTTGTTTGTTGTTGTCTTGAATTACTAGGTAAGAAAAATTTGAACTCTTCCCTACTTCAATTTCAACGAGCGGTACCGATAAGCATGGCCCGTCTGATGTTTGAAGCTCTACAATCTGTAACCCACAATTATCTTCTACTTCAATTTCAACTCCAGGAAATGAAGAGAGACCCTCGCCTTGGGTTATGTTCAAAATAACGACTGGGTCCTCTACATACAAACCTTGTTTTACTTTTATTCCAAGAACAGTTGGATTACAGGCTTGGTGGAGTAAACCAAAATAATTCTCAGGCTTATCTAAATTCATTGACGGTTGATTACTTATTGATATTTCTAAACCTTTTGAAGCCCAAGAAGAATCAATATCAATATCAGTTACCCAACCGTTTATAACTGTAATAGTTGCGCAACGTTTTTTGATGTATTCAAGGCTTTCAGATTCGCTATGGACTGGTGGATGAGTTACTGGCTGAAATTCAGACAAATCAAACTCGTCTACTGAGCTATACCGCCAGTCTTCTAGTTCGGTAGAAGGAACACCTAATTGCTCAGCTTTTTTGAATGCGTCGATGCGTGAAGCTGAATCATCAATTTCTGATACTGATTTGGAAGAAAATATATTATTCACAACTGTCCAATATAGACGCAATAGAATCATTTTCGTTACTTAATGAGTCAAATAGATCGCCCCTGGTACGTTTAGTATTAGCTAGCATGTTGTTATCATTATCCATGAAGAGGTTGGATGCATATCTGACCAATATATCGAAGCTATAAGCTTACTCTAGAGCCATATGATTAAACGGACACAAGTTATTCAGCAAACAGAGCGCTCAGTTTGGAATGCTTCGATTACTAATGAGAAACCCAAGCCAGTCGCAACTTCGCCAATATCTATCACCGAGGTAATAGATGGAGGTTTTGCCGCTATTCGACAACGCCCAATATCTATTTTAGGTTCGTCTGCAATATTCCTAGTTCCAGCTAATTTGCTTCTTACCTGGTCTTTAGGTACAGATTTTGGTTATGGGGCTATGTCTAAGCTGTTTGAAGGAACAATCTCTAAAGACGCTTTATCTTTAATATTTTATACTTTTCCAATTATTTTATCATTTCTACTGCTCACTTTAGGTGGTGTTGCCTCATGGGTGGCTATTAATAAGATCGTAGCAAATTGGTTAGTTGCAAAAGATCTGCCGTTAAAAGACGCCCTTAAATATGCAGGTTCAAGGATTATTCCTACAACCATCATCGCTTTGATAGTAGTAGGAATAATTGGAATATTAGGAATAATTAGTATTGGAATTGGTGGCTTCCTAATCGCTCCTTTATTTTTATTCGCAGTCCCGGTCTGCGCTATTGAAGGGTTAGGGCCAATAGCTTCTTTAAAAAGGTCTTTTCAGCTTTCAAAAAGTCATTACGGTAGAGGTCTTGTGTTTATTCTTCTGATGCTTTTAGTTTCATTACCATTTATTATTTTGAACAATTCATTAGATGTTGAAGATAATAACTTATGGATCGTTTATGAATTTTTTAAAGTAATTTTATCTTTAACAGTTTGGCCTATATTTTCGGCAATAACTTGCATCTACTATCTTGATCTCAGATACAGATCTGAAGGTCTGGATCTTCAGGTTCGTAAGAAATGGGTCTTTAATGATTAACTTTTTTTTACAAGAAAATCCTAATGATGTTGTAGAAGAGATCATGCGAGATCCTAGATACCGAAATGACAGTATCTGGCAAAGAATATCGAACTGGATAAATAATTCAGACAATGATTCTGAACCAGAACCATCGGAACTCATTCAAGAATTTGATTCACCCGAATTCGATACACCAGATTTTTCTCCAGCAGCTACAGGAAGCTCCAGTTTATTAATAATCATTTTAGTAGTTGCCGCAGTTATTCTAATAATAGCTTTAATAGCCTTTTTGGTATACAGATCGTCAAATAGTTCAGAAGATGACAGCAAGAATCTAGACGATGATCTAGAGGTATATACCACACGCAAAGAATGGCTTCGAAAAGCTGAAGAAGCTGAAAATCAACAAGAACACTCTAGAGCAGTTTATTGCCGCTTTAAAGCTTTAACATCTGGGCTTTCAGAACGTTCCGAAGTACCAGAGTCAGAGGCTCTGACTTCTGGGGAATACAGGCAACAAATAACGGGCTCTCCAAATAGAGTTAAAAGCTTTACAGGTGTTACCTCAAAATTTGAGCACGTAAGATATGGTGGGAGAACAGCAACATTTGAAGACTCTCACAGCATCAAAGAGCAAGACATTGCGATTCTTTCCGAAAAACCAGAAATCGACTCGAGTGATGAGCTATGAAAAAAGTTATTTATCTAATAATTGGGGCTTGTATAATCTTACTTATTTTTGCATTTTTAACTGCTACCCCAGAATCTGATTTTGCTAATCCAAAATCATATAATTCAGAAGGTTCCAGAGCACTGTTTGAATTATCTGAAAAACTTGGGGCAGAGCCATTTTTTGGAGACCCAGATGAAACAACTAATGTTGCTGTTCTTGTACAGGCGTCAGAGAGAGACGACGGATTTTATTCAAGTGGATATACACCGATAAACACACCTGATCAGGAATATCTTGAATTTCTAAAAGAATGGAATTCTGATAATAGAACGCTTATAACTATCAGACCACTAAAAGTAGACAATTTAGAAGAAAATGTATTCACAGCAGGGAACTGCGAATTCCCAGAAATAAACAGTCTTAAATTAGCTGACCCTTTGTTCACTCGCAATAATTCTTGCTCGTTTGCGCTGTCAACTAATTTTGAAACTGGATATACAATAGATATTACTGGTAACTTTTTTTTAAATCGCTATATCGGGTTAGAAGATAATGCAGAATTTGCTTCAATAATATTAAACCTGGAATCAAACCCTAAGATTGCGTTCATTACCAACCCAACAATGCAAGGAGTTAAAGATCAAAATCTTTTGGACTATTTACCTGGCTGGTCTCGACTAGCTATATTTCAATTTCTCATATTCTTAGTGATCGTATTCATTCATTTATTTAGAAGATTTGGAAAACCAACTAAAGAAAATATTCCAATTGAGATTCCTGGATCTCGATTAGTTACCGGAACAGGCAAATTATTTGAAAGAGCAGAGATTGGATCTCAATCGTTTCAAATAATTTCTATGGACCTTCAGAAACGTATCAAGCAAAGGTACGGACTCCCTCAAGAAACAAGGCTAGAAGTTGCATGTGAGAGACTGGCAACTGAGATAAATGTAAACCCTGAACAAATAAACCAAGTTCTCACATCTGAAAATTTCAATGAAACAAATGAGCAAATGTTATTTCGTCTACAGCATTTAAATAAAATCGATGAACTAATTTCTTAAGAGCAATTTAAGAAATTAGTTACCTTCAATATCGATTACCCCAATTGATGGCCGTACCCCAAATCTGAATTGTGGCGCTTGCCCTCTTTCACGCCCTACTCCAGTTGAAACATAAATTTTTTGTTGATTCAAAGTATTGAGTCCTCCCGCAGCTATATTCTTCGGAACTTTAGTTAAAGTAAGTGGAGGCCCAACTATTGGTAAAGATAGCTGACCACCATGTGTATGGCCGGCTACTACAAGGTCGATCCTTTCATCTTCAGGGAGTAAAAATATTGCGTCAGGTTTATGAGAGAGCAATATAGTTATTGAATCTTGAGATTCTAGATTTAGTAACTCACCAGCAACTTCACTCTGAGATTTTTCATCACTGAATAAAGTTACCCCACCAACGTGTACAGTAGATCCATCTATTTCTATGGTAGAAATCTGATTATCAAGCAAAACAACACCGGTACCTTTTACAAGTTCATTTAATCTAGAAACAGTGTCTGTATTTCCGTTAACAACAAATACATGCTCGATGCCTTCGCTCAGCTCTTTCATTGCTGCAACAAATTCGGGTTTCTTTTTTTGAAATTCCGAACCTGGCATGTGATAGAAGTCGCCTGGGATTAGCAAAATATCTGGTTTATTATCGATCATTTCTTTGATTGCGTTTTTCTCATAATCACCTATCTCAGTTGTTTGCAAATCCGAAAATACACCTACTCTAATTTTTGAATTTTCAATATCGCTATATAAAATATGGGCGTCAGTTCTTAGCCAGAATGGTTCAATATGTGTTGCATATATTCCTACAGGAGCAAGAACTAATAAACAAACAAGAATAGCTTTGTACCTATTTTGAAGACCTTTTGAAATTGAAAGAGCTATAGCTGCAGTGGCGGGAACTGATATTGTAAGAATTATGTACAAGACATGAATAATTCCAAATGGATCCGAACCAAATATGAAAGATGCAATTATTACAAATGCTGTGGAGAGTAAACCTACAAGAGCAACCGAGAGCAAAGCACTCAAGCTCAGCGGTCTCTGTTTTCGCAATAGAACTACTGTTGAAATACCAAGAACTATCAATGACAAAAACAAGAACAGATAATTCATAATGCAATCCTATCTTTGCATATTCATTAAATAAAGTTCATAAGTACTTTTTATAATTATCTCGTTTAAGGTATATATGTGGAAAATTATCCAGAAAATATGCCAAATCAACAACCCCAGATGCCATCTGCTCCTATTGAACAGACTCATATGGATGCATCTGCCAATACAAACGCAGGCAGGCCTTTAACAGCTCCCCCAAATTCTAACATTGTTAATACAAGCACAGCATTATCCAAATTCGCTTTGCTAAAAAATGAGATTGCCAAAGCAATAGTCGGGCAAGATCATGTAGTAACAGGACTACTATGCGCAATACTGGCCGGAGGTCACGTGCTGTTAGAAGGAGTCCCAGGGGTAGCAAAAACCTTAATGGTCAAATCCTTAGCCGCAGGTTTAGATCTAGAAACCAAACGCGTCCAATTCACACCAGATCTTATGCCCTCTGATGTGACAGGACAGATGATTTATAACAAAGGTGAATTTAAATATCGACGAGGACCAGTTTTTACAAACCTATTACTTGCTGATGAGATAAATAGGACACCTCCAAAAACTCAAGCATCACTACTTCAAGCTATGGAAGAAGGCGCTGTTTCGATTGATGGAACAACAAAGGACTTACCGAATCCGTTTATGGTGATCGCAACCGAGAACCCGATCGAATATGAAGGTACATACCCGCTGCCTGAAGCCCAAAGAGATAGGTTTCTACTAAAAATTGATGTCGGCTACCCTACTCAGGAGCAAGAAGTTGAAGTAGTCAAACGACATCATAATGGAATGAATCCACACAAGACAGAGTCACTTGGCATTCAGCCAGTAACTTCAGCACAAGATGTTATTCAAGCTAAATCAGAAGTTGAACAGATTACTGTAGATGATGTTGTCATCCAATATATAGTTTCTCTAATAAGGGCCACAAGAGAATCTCCATCTATAAGTCTAGGAGCTTCACCACGCGCAGCTGCAGCCTTAATGAAAACCTCTAAAGCGTGGGCGTACCTTTCAGGCAAAAGCTTTGTAACTCCAGATGAAGTAAAATCAATGACCAAGGCAACTCTACGACATAGAGTGTTAGTTCGACCTGAACTTGAGATTGAAGGAATAACTTCTGATCAGGTTCTTGATGGGATAATGTCCCAAGTACCAGTCCCCTAAATGAACGGGCCACATCCAACAAAAAGATTACTTTACGTCCTATGTGGGCTTGTGATTCTATTTATAATTATAGGTTTGCTTGCCCCCGACTTACTTGGAGGATCTCAAACCACAGTGCTTTTAGCAGTAAACGTTTGTATTTTTTTAGTATGTTTATTCGACTTTTTATTAGCTGCTAATCCTAAAAAAATCTCCCTTAAAAGGACTCACCCAGAATCTTTACAACTCAACAAAGAATCAAAAATTAGTTGGACACTTAGTAATAGGAATAACAAACACAAGGTTCATGTACAGTTAGCTGACCACTTTCCGCCATCTTTCAACGCTGCAGATAGAAGAGCAACCATAAAGGCTAAAGAAAGGTCAGAAACTACCACTTCTGTAAGTATTAAACCTGAAAGAAGAGGCCGATTTAATCTTGATGAAATAATTGTTCGTTCATCTGGCCCAATAGGTCTTCTGCAAAGACAAGCAACAATAAGCTACCCTTCAAATATTAAAGTGATACCGCCATTTAAAAAAGCTAAAGAGGCAAGACTTTTAATAAAAAGATCTCAGATAAAAAATATTGGAACCCGAACAACTCGAAGGTTAGGCGGAGGAGCAGAATTTGACAGTCTTCGAGAGATGACTCCAGATGATGAAACAAGAATTATTGACTGGGCTGCAACAGCTCGGAGCCAAGAACCAATTGTTAGAACATACCGAGCAGAGCAAAACCAATCTCTACTATGTGTTCTAAATACTGGCAGAACAATGGCAAGTATCGTTGACGAATCGACCAGGTTTGAACATATGGTCGATGCTTCCATGTTATTAGCAGAGGTATCTACAAGTATCGGCGACAAAGCAGGTCTTGTAGCGTTTGATAGTTCAATAAATACTGTCATTGCCCCATCAACATCAAGATCACAACGTATTAGATTTTCAGAAAGCTTATTTGCGCTCCAACCAGACCTTTCTGAAGCCGACTACTCAAAAGCAGTTACCTATATCTTGGCTAATTATGGAAGAAGAAGTTTTTTAGTCTTACTCACAGAGCTTAATGCTGAGTCAATAAACGAATTTTTGTTACCAGTACTACCTTTACTGCTTAGAACCCACTTAGTAGTAGTTGCCGCTATTTCTGATCCTGTGGTAAACAAGTGGGCTGAGATCTCCCCTAAGAATGAATCAGAAGCATTCAGAAGAGCAGCCGCAATTCAATCTTTGAATGAAAGGCGCAATATTTCTGCAATTCTTACAGGAATTGGAGCAAAAGTGCTCGATGAGCCATCAGATAAGTTTGCTATGAAACTTGGAGACATGTACCTTCAGTCAAAAGCAATGGGACAGATCTAATCCACAAGATTATATGATCTATTATCGGTTACATCAGAAAAAACGCCCGTATACCCTTTTGCAGCAGCCCGAACTCCTCCGAATGCCCAATAAAATATAAAAGAAAATACCGCAATAACTCCGACCCCAATTCTTATAGGATCCGGCAAACCTGAAGGGGTAACAAAAGCCTCTATAAACGCTGCAACAATAAAGCAAACAATAAGACCCATAACTATTGTTGCTGACCTTAATGCCTGACGACTAAAGGCTTCGCTTCTAGAATATTCACCAGGTGACACTATAGCCCAACCAAGAGCTAGCCCAGCACCGCCTGCAACCACGATAGCTGTTAGCTCAAGTAGACCGTGAGGCAGTATAAGCTTCCAAAATTTGTACTGTTCATCAGCTTCAACAAAAACTGCTAGTGCAGTTGCCACACTAATTCCGTTATAGACAAGAATAAAAACTGTACCAATACCAAATAGTATCCCTCCAGCTAAAGCTAGAAACGAAACCCAAATATTGTTAACTGCCACTAAAGAAAAGAAGCCTCCTGCTGTTCCTTCGCTGTAATACAGTTCAAACCGCTCATCGATTAATGTTTGTTTCTCGGATTCAGAAATACCAATTATTGAATCAAGTAATTCTGGGTTTGCTCCAAGCCAATATCCTCCAGCCAAGAATGGGACAAAAAATAATACAGAAGCAAATAATATGTAGTAACGAAGGTTCCATACAGCTGCAGGAAAATGTATAGAAAAGAAGTTGCTGATAAGTTCATTGAGACTAATTTTTGTACGATAAATTACAGAGTTAGCTCTTACGACTCTGTCTGTTAAATCTGAAATCAGAATCGGGTCTTTAAAATGTGATTTAACAAAACTTAAATGTGTTGTTGT
>ENA-ORXT01003168-ORXT01003168.1-marine-metagenome-genome-assembly--contig:-NODE-3168-length-18495-cov-13.234825_pt1 | contig 18495 bp, 7 predicted proteins | sample MGYA00237868_ERZ511482 | MGnify/ENA metagenome assembly ERZ511482 | reverse complement strand
ACCAATAGTGCAGAAGCTGCGGCTGGCACCAATCCGAACGACCCCTGTAGCAACACCTACTCTGCTGCTGAATTATGTGCATTCATCTTCAGCAATCCGAGTAGCCCATTAGCTACTGCTGATTGTGATAATGGTGGTATGATTAACGCAGTAGAATGTGCCAATGGTGGAAATCCTATCAATCCTACGGATGATGTAGAAGAGGATTTTGATGGAGATGGGATTTCTGATAATATTGAAATTAGCTTAGGTACAGATCCTAGCGACCCTTGTAGCAATAATTATTCTGCTGCTGAATTGTGTGCATTCATTTCCAACAATCCTAGTAGCCCATTAGCTACGGCTGATTGTGATAATGGTGGTATGATTAATTCTGTAGAATGTGCGAATGGTGGAAATCCAATCAATCCAGCGGATGATAATCCTGTGGATAATACAGATAGCGATGGCGATGGTCTTACCAATAGTGCAGAAGCTGCGGCTGGCACCAATCCGAACGACCCTTGTAGCAACACCTACTCTGCTGCTGAATTATGTGCGTTCATCTTCAACAATCCTAGTAGCCCATTAGCTACCGCAGATTGTGATAATGGCGGGATGATTAATGCAGTTGAATGTGCCAACGGTGGAAATCCAATGAATCCTGCAGATGATGTAGAAGAGGATTTTGATGGTGATGGTATTTCTGATAATATTGAAATTAGCTTAGGTACGGACCCTAGCGACCCTTGTAGTAATAATTACACACCAGCAGAATTGTGTGCATTCATTTCAAACAATCCAAATGGACCTTTAGCCAATGCGGATTGTGACGGTGGCGGTATGATTAATTCTGTAGAATGTGCTAATGGTGGAAATCCTATAAGTCCTGCGGATGATGTGGAAGAGGATTTTGACGGTGATGGTATTTCTGATAATATTGAAATTAGCTTAGGTACTGATCCAAACGACCCTTGTAGTAATAATTACTCTGCATCTGAATTATGTGCGTTTATCTTTAACAATCCTGGTAGCCCATTAGCTACCGCTGATTGTGATAATGGCGGGATGATCAATGCAGTAGAATGTGCGAATGGTGGAAATCCTATAGATGGTGCGGATGATACGCCAGGAACGGGTATTGGTTGTGGTAGTTTCGTTATCTATGAGTGCCCAGATAAAATAATTTGTGGTGGAGGAACAGCACAGTTAGTTGTAAATGGTGGAGTAAGTTGGACATGGAGTCCTGCTACTGGCTTAGATAATCCGAATTCGGATGTGCCTAAAGCTTCTCCTACTGTTACAACTACTTATACAGTTACTGCAAGAGATGCAAATGGTTGTACGCAAACCGCAGAAGTGTTAGTAACTGTAGTTAATGAATTAAAAGTCTATGGTGGAGAAGACCAAACGATTTGTACGGGCCAAACAGCTCAATTAGATGGACAAGGTGGTGTTCAATACCAATGGAGTCCTACTACTGGATTGAGTGACCCAAATAGTCCAAATCCTACAGCGAATCCTGCTAGTACGACAACTTATACAGTAACAGTTACTAATCCTTTGGGTTGTACAGGTACGGACCAAGTAACGATTACAGTAGGTGGCAACTTAGATGTAGATGCAACACCAGGCACCATGACTGCTTGTCCAGGGGAAACAATACAATTAGGCGTAACGGATGGAACTTTCTATCAATGGGAGCAAAATGTTGGACTCAGCAATACAAATATTGCGGACCCAACAGCAACACCTGCTGCTACGACTACCTATACAGTAACAGTAACAGATGATAGTGGCTGTACAGGAACAACAGATATGACCATTTTTGTCAACACGCCTTCACCCGTTAATGCAAGTGCAGATGTAACGACTTGTAATGGACAAGGTGTACAATTAAATGCTTTTGGTAGTGCTACCTACCAATGGAGTCCTGCTACTGGATTGAGTAATACAAATAGCTCAAACCCAATGGCAAGCCCAACGACTACAACTACTTATACCGTAACTGGAACGGATGCTAGTGGCTGTACAAGTACAGACCAAGTAACCGTAACTGTAAGTAATTTCATAGCAGAAGCTTGTGAAGATAAGCAGATTTGTGCAGGCGAAACAATGAGACTGTTAGTGTCAAGTGGCGCAAGTTACAACTGGAGTCCAGCGGGTACTTTAGATGACCCAACTTCTCCAGTGCCAGTGGCAAGTCCTGCACATACGACCACTTACTTTGTGACCGTAACCAATGCAGTTGGTTGTACAAGTGTTGATGAAGTCACACTTTATGTACATACCAATGCAAGTGCCAATGCAGGTGAAGACGTTTCAGCATGTCCGCGTGAAGGTGCACAACTACAAGCTACTGGCGGTATGAGTTATGAATGGAGTCCTGCTACTGGATTAAGCGATGCCTTTATTGCCAATCCAGTTGCGAATCCTAGTGTAACAACGGTTTATACCGTTTCTATTATGGACTTTAACGGATGTACAGCGACTGACCAAATGACTTATGAAGTTAGTACGGATTGTACACCTGTTGCTTGTTCTTCGATAGTAGAACAAGATGAGGTCTGTACAGATGATGATAATATGGGTCGAGTATGCTTACCATTTACGGTAGCAGAATTGGCAGCGAATTATAGAATTAATACTTCTGAAGGCGTAATCACTCCTAATCATGGTTGTGACTTCACTCCTCTATACTCTTATCATTATGCGATTTTACCGAACCTTGGTGGCAATGGTACTTATACGATTGAATCTTGGACAGTAAATGGTGTGACCTTCTCAGGTGTCGTCAATAATATGGATGAATTAGCAGCTTGGATGCAAAGCAATGACCCTGCTGGTAATTGGGCACATATCTCCACTAATTATTTTATTCAAGGTGGTAGCCCATTATCTATTTATGGAGATTTAGACATCATGCACGAGGAAACTTGGATTGAAGCTTCTTTAAATCCAAGTTATACAGGTGTTGCACAAGGCACACTTGTAGAAGTGGATATGACTGGAAAATCTACAGAGATATTAACGATACTCAATCTAACAAACGGTTGTACAGATGAAGTATTGATTAAGAGATGTACGACTCCTAGATGTGCTCAGAATTTAGTAGAAGATATATATACAGTAGCCGTTCAAGATTGTGAAGCGAAAGGTTCGATTTGTATTCCTATGAAATTAGCAAAAATATTGGAGTATGATGTGACGATTGACGGTACACCTTATACAGGTGGCTTACAAGGATGTTATGCAAATTCTTCTTTTGCTTATACTTACTTCACCATACCGGGACAAGGAAAGAGTGGTCCTTACCAAATCAGTGATTGGACAGTGAATGGAAGAGTATTTGATGGTGGTTTCTCTGAGTTAGCAGAATTAGTCAGCTGGATGAATGACAATGACCCTGCTGGTGACTGGATATTGGATGAAACGACCTTGTCTATCAAAGGCGGTGCAAGCGGTAGCAATTATGGAAAGATGAACATTGTTCAGATTAATACGCAGTCTATAGCTACTTTGGATGTCAACAAGAACTTAACGCCTAATGGAACAGAATTACAGTTTGAAGTAGGCACACATCAAGTTCTGTTATTTAATGCAACGACTGGTTGTTCGGATCATTTCACAGTAATCGTTGCTTGTTTACCAACAGCAACTATCAATGATACGATTGTAGAAGGTCAAACAGGCGTTTCTTGCTTAGCAATTGATGCAGATAGAAACATCGTAAGTATTGAAAATGCTTGTGCAGACAATACGACTGATATGTTTGCCATAGATACGGAGTTCCAATGTGTAAATTATGACGGAAGGGTGGCTGGAGACCATCAAGCTTGTATTGTTGTTTGCGACGATAACAATTTATGTGATACCACTTATGTAAATATTGCGGTAACACCTAGGTCTTCTGCTATACCAAGAGCAGAACAAGATGTATTAACGATAGATATGGAAACGATAGCAGTTATAGATATTACATCAAATGACCGTTCTACATCAGCTGTATCTATTGAAATTGTTAAAGAGCCAGCGAATGGTAGCACAGTTATTAATCCTGATAACACGATTTCTTATGAAGCGAATGAAGGATACTGTAGTTCTACCATTGCTGATAACTTTAGCTACCGAATATGTAACGAACATGGTTGTGATGAAGCGGCTGTAGAAATCTTAGTGAAATGCCCAGACATTAATGTTCACCAAGGATTCTCTCCTAACTACGATGGAATAAATGATTACTTAACGATAGAAGGCTTACAGGAATATCCGAATAATGAACTAACGGTTTTCAATCGTTGGGGCACGGAAATATTTAATCAAAAAGGTTATGATGGCACTTGGGATGGCTCTTTAAATGGCCTACCATTACCAGACGGTACTTACTTCTATATCTTAACAGATGGCGAAGGCAATAAGTATTCTGGTTTCGTCCAGATTAACAGATAAACAAAAAGGCAACAACTATAAGCCTAAAACCCAAACGGTCGGATCGCTTTTTAGCGGTTCGATCGTTTTTTCTTTCCCTCTATAATTATTAAAAACTAATTATTAAGTATTCTCAAATTGTCTAAAGTGATAATATAAAACATACAATACACTTATAATGTACCTACAAATACATAAATTGATATAAAATCAGTAATTGGAATTATATTTGAAATACATAAAAACAATTCTTTACCTCACCTCCTTTTAAAATTGGTATAGAGTTGTACCAAACACTTTTGAGGTTTAAAGATTCCCCCCAACTCTACATATAGATATTAATAAATAGTTTACCTAATAGATTGCTCCTCCCATTCTAGATGCTATTTGTAGAAGTAAAACGCACCTCCTAAACACAAAGCTACCCCACAGTATTAACAATCTACACAGACCTATGAAAAAGACAATTATTAGCAGTGCATTTTTAGTTTTTACCTTTTTAATAATACTCTCGCAAAACATAGTAGCACAAGAAAATGGCTTCGAATTTAAGGTCCAATATATGGAGACCGACGACCTTACTTGGGGTGTATATCTAAAGCCCGTTTTTAATTTCGAGGAAACAGTAGAAGGGGTATTTGGTACTGGACAAATTACTATCCTTGTCAAACAGGGAGATGCTGATAAAATTATAAACAAAGTTGATCATACGGGTACCTGGAGAGATTTTGAACTTCAACGAAGTCCTATTGAAGCACCTAATATTGATTACCTTTCATTTACTCTTAGTAATGGTAAAAGACCTCAGTTTAAAAACGAGCAAGAACTCTTACTATTTACCTTTCAATCAGAGACTTGTTTAGACACAATTGGGATTATTGATAATGAAACCGATCCATTTGCAAATTTGCCTAACTCTAGAAGTATTAATCCGGGTAACGATTTGGGTATAATCTTTCTAACGAACCTAACACTTAATTCTAATATATTAGGCAATTATAGTACTTCCGCCTACAGTTGTCACGATTGTGATCAAGACGGAATCGTAGATGCTTTAGAAGATACCAACGGAGATGGGATATTTACCCCCGGAGTAGATGTCTCTAATCTTTGTGATAATGATAATAATGAATTAGATTCACCACCTGCTTTTACTGCTCAACAAGCCTGTATTACCATAAGGGAGGTTACTTTTACGAGCCCTTCTGGTTGTGGAGCAGTAGATGGAAGTATTACGGTAGATGCCTTTCATGAATCTGGCAATGGCGTACAATATAGTATAGATGGCGGAAGGGTTTGGCTTAATTCGCCAACTATTGAAAATTTAGAGGCTGGGGTTACTTATAATCTAGAATTAAGAGATAATATCGGTTTATGTTTTGTCTCTTATGGAGAAATACTTTTAGAAAATTCTAATTGTATTCAAGATCCCTGTGTTGCGACCCCTTTTACCATTAGCAATTATCCAGATCAGATGATTTGTACAGGAGGGGAAACTTCTTTAGAATTATCGGGTGGAAGTAGCTATGAATGGGCGCCTGCAGCAGGTTTAAGCGCAACGAACATTGCCAACCCAATTGCGAGTCCTACCAATACAACGACTTATACAGTTACTATTACCAATGCGACTGGTTGTACAGCAACCGATGAAATAATTGTAAATGTGGTCAGCAACCCAGCAGCCAATGCTGGTGAAGATAAAAGTATTTGTGCAAATACCAGCGTTGTATTAGAAGCGACAGAAGGTGGAGGAAACGCTTACAGCTGGAGTCCTTCAACAGGTCTTAACAATTCTATTATTGCAAATCCTGAAGCTACTCCAAGGGCAACGACTACTTATACTTTGTTGGTAACAGATGCAAATGGCTGTACGGCTACGGATGAATTAACGATTAATGTTGAAGCAGCCTTAGCTATTACGGCGGAAGCAATTACACAGGATTGTTCAGATGAACCAACAAGACTGCAAGCAACTGGTGGACAAACTTATAGTTGGAGTCCAGCAACAGGTTTGGACAATACTGCCATTGCTAACCCGATTGCGAATCCTACTAATACAACGACTTATACGGTTGTGGTAACGGATGCAAACGGATGTACCGCTTCTCAGGAAGTAACAGTTGCGCCAAAAGCGGCTAATCTGAGTATTGATATAGGAATTGATACGCTTATTTGTTTAGACGAATCTGTGCAATTAAATAGTAATAATAATGGGGATTACGAATATACTTGGAGTCCAGCAGAAAGTTTAGACGATGCAACTAGTGCAAGTCCACTTGCTAGCCCAAGAGAAACCACCACTTATTGTGTAACAATTACTAGTACAAATGGATGTACGGCTACGGATTGCTTAGTAGTCGAAGTAGACGAATTCTGTGAAGGAGAAGATTTAGGAGAAGGTTCTGGCGCTGGCGCTGGTAATGGCAACACTATTAATCCTTGTAGCATCGGTCCTGCCATAGTAGGTTGCCCAGATAAATATATGTGTCCTGATGGACAAGCGCAGTTAGTAGTAAACGGAGGAATCCGTTGGGAGTGGAGTCCAGCAACAGGCTTAGACGATCCAACTTCTTCTATTCCTATTGCTACACCGACAGAAACAACTACTTATACAGTAACAGGTTGGGATGCCGATGGCTGTTCTGCTACCGATGAGGTTATTGTCACTGTCGTAACTTCTGGAAATTGTGGCCTTACACCTCCAATTTGCCAAGATGATAATTTATTAGCAGAAGAAAAAATATGTATTGATACAAGTGCTACTAGTGCAGAAATATGTATTCCTTATCCACTAGAAGATTTTAATGTAACCTACACCATAGAAGTCGTAAGTGGCACAACCCCACAAGTAATACATGGCTGTGATTTTGGGGAGATATTAGCGTACCAATACAATTTTCTTCCAGCAGCAGGACAAGGCGGAGCTTATAGAGTAAAAGGCTGGCATGTAAATAATACCATACAAACAGGAAGTATTACTTCTATGCAAGAACTTTTAACTTTTATGCAAAATGCAGACCCCGCTGGTAATTGGACAATCGACCCAAATCTATTTTCGATATTAGGTGGTGCTACCACAGGAATTTATGGAGATTTAATCATTACCCAACCAAGTACTGCTATCGAAACGGTTTTAAGTATTAATCAAACACAAACCCCAAATGGTACTTTGGTAGAAGTAGATATGACAGGTAGAGATAGAGAAGTGCTTACCTTTACGGATTTAGTTACAGGTTGTATCGACCAAATAATTATAGAGCGACCTACTGTTTGTGAAGATTGTTCTATAGATTGTAATTAGAACGTAGAAAAAGTCTATCTATAAATTTATTTTTTTTTGAAACACAAGAGTTATTTTTTGAAACACAAAAGTTATTTTTTGAAACACAAGAGTTATTTTTTGAAACACAAAAGTTATTTTTTTTGAAACACAAAAGGAACAAAAGAGCACAAAAGAGTTTTCACAAAAGTTTTCTTTTGTTCCTTTTGTGTTTCAAAAAAAATAACTTTTGTGAAAACCTTTTGTGTTCTTTTATGCCTTTTGTATTTTAAAAAAAATAACTTTTGTGAAAACCTTTTGTGTTCTTTTATGCCTTTTGTGTTTCAAGAACACATCCTAAATATTTAAAAAAATACAATACAAATTATTTAGTTGGAATTATATTTGAAATAAGATAAACAACCCTACTCATCACCTTCCTAAAAACACCTTAGTATTGATTAAAAAATATTTGGTCTTTTTGTTTTTGAATTGACCTTTTTTCTCATAGATTTTCAACCCATTAGAAAAAAGCCCATTTCAAAAACGACCAAATATTTTTTCATCGTTACTTAAATAGATACATTCATTTTGCCCCTCTACTAGACTTTTTCAAACATAAACACAGCAAAACTACTACAAAAATCAGTTAAAAAAGGTCTAAATTGTTAGCACAAATTGTTCCCTCTCTCAAGTAGATCAAAAAGTAAATTTATTCATTATGAAGAAAAAGTTACTGCTTTGTTGCCTACCCCTTATATTATTTTTCACCAATTCTCTCTGCGCTCAAAATAGTATTCCTAATCTAGAATTTACGGTTCAGCACATGGGTACGGATAAACTCAATTGGGGCGTATATGTACGACCCATGGAAGGATTCGACACCATAACAACCCCCATTATTGCTACAGGGCAAGTTACCTTATTGTTAAAAAATAATAAAGTAGATGATATTGAACATATACAAAGTATCAATGGCAATTGGAATGGTTCTATAGAAAAGATAGTAGGTCCGATGGAAGCACCACACATGAATTACTATTTTATAGGATTGATTGATGCGGGAGATGGTATTCCTTTAGAAAATGGTAAAGAAACTTTACTCTTGACCCTGCGCTTAAACAATTGTCCAGACACCATCGCCTTAATTGATAACCAACAAGACCCATTCAATAGTTTACCAAATTCAGCGAATAATAATCCAGGGATGGATCTGGAAGTGTACGATATTGAAAACAGTACTATCTATAATTGGGTGAGCAATTATGAAGCAGTCGTTTATCAATGTGGTAGTAATCAAACAACGGCTACACAGGAAGCTACTACGCTTGGCTTATTAACCATGTACCCAAATCCAGCTGACCAATTACTACATTTAGATTGGAAAGGAACGAAAGATGCTTCTTTTTCTATTGTCAATTTAAGAAACCAAGTTATACAAACTCCCCAAGCATTGCCCACTACCACTAGTATAAATATAGCCTCTTTACAGGCAGGTATGTACTTTGTTAAAATACAAAGTGACAATCAGCAATATTATACGAAGTTTATCAAAAAATAAATAGGGATTGATTTTTAGAGGGAGCAAATTGGTTTTGTTTTCTCGCCTAATTAGAGAGATTTCTTTAGAGGTAAAGGATTTGATTTGTTTTTTATAAAAAAACAAATCAAATCCTTTACCTCTAAAGAACCTATATGCTAAATATACTTTTAAATTATCTAGTCCTATAGAAGCTAATCAGTGTTACCAATTTTCTGTCTATCTAATGCGCTCTGAGCTTTATCGTAGTCGTAGTCGATTAACGGGTCAAATTGCTAATTATGTCACTCCTGCTAAACTTATAATATGGGGCGGCAATGAGTTTTGTGCAAAAGCAGAACGTTTGATAGAATCAGCAGTAATAAAGAATGTTTTCTGGGAAAAGCATACTTTTATATTTAAGACAGAAGCTAGTCACCAATATATTTTATTCGAAGCATTCTATCAGACGCCTATTTTATTGCCTTATAATGGAAATATTTTAGTAGATAACGCCTCTGATTTCATCCCCATTTCTTGTGATTCTACAAAATACCCGCTTCAAACTATTACGCAAGATCCCCGTTCTGTTATTGACGCAGAAAAAAGAAAGATGCTCCACGCAACTAAGAAAAAAGAATTTATCTATTATACTTCCGTAACCCCCGAAGAAGAAGCCGTCATCTTACAAGAAATTAACGATTATCTAAAAAAAGAGCTACCTTATGGGGCTATAATTTATATTAAAGAAAAAAGTCAAAGAAAAGGGAAGAAGAGCAAAAGGCACCTAGAAGAAAAACTAGCTGCCATGGGTTGGACTCAGGAAGAATTTAAGATAGAAATTGTGAAAAAATAGATTGTTGATTGTTTATTTATTTATGCTGAATAAATAGTATAAACAATCTAAAACTTAAGTAATCGGACAAAATTGTTCGGATAATAAGGACTAGCGGTTTTTTGTGGATAGATTATCTGTGAACGTCTTATATACAACCATCAAGCAATCTAACCATCAAACAATTTTGTCCGACTACTTAGATATATTTTTATAAAAGGCACTAACATAGTCCACCCATTTATCAGGACTACCTAGCTGACAAAAATGCCCCAATCCCTTCATAATCGTCAAAGTAGCATTTGTACATACTTTCTCTTTTAAATAATACGCCATCTCCACTCTAGCCACCGCATCCGCATCCCCCCAACAAATATGAACAGGTAATTTTGTTTGCGCTAAAGCAGGTAGCCACCGAGTCTTTTCAAAGCGTTTTCTATCGTTTAAATACTTAATCGTTAAATAGGTTTTCTGATGCCCTTCTTGTAAAGTATTTAATTCCCAGAGGGTTTGAATTTCTTGTGCTGATAAGTTGTTATTGCCATGTGCACTGCGCACTTGCTGATCAAATATTTTAAAGGTCGTCACCTTTCTAAGCAAATGTCCATAGCTAGAGAGCAGTATTTTTTGCGTAATTCTTAAATCCGCTAATTCCAAAACCATACTACCATTGGTAAAAGTAAGACTCTGCAAACCTTCTGAAAACCAGGCAGGCATCAATTCATTTTCATGTCGCGCTACAATTTCTGTTGCCACACTATCGCCCATATCATGGGATAATAAATGCCCGCCTTTCACACCAAAATGTTTCCAAACTTCAAAAACGGTATCTGCTTGTTCAAATAAAGAATAGGTATAATTTTCGGTAGGTTTATCGCTTAATCCATAACCCAACATATCAAACAAGATAATTCGGTCAAATATTTTTGACATCCCATCCACTATCGCATGGTAAGAATAAGAGGACTCGGGAAAGCCGTGTATGAGCAATAAAGTTTTATCAGCGACCGCATTTGGATCTCCCAATTGCTTGACGAAGAGTTGGTGTTGAAAGGGACCATAAGGAATAAAATGGCCAGACGCTTTCCAGCTTGTGAGTTGTGGTGACATCGTTTTGTTTGTTTTTCGTTTAGATGCCTTACAAAAATAAGTACTTTCTCCTAAACGTTTTTTTTTGAAACACAAAAGGAACAAAAGAGCACAAAAGGGTTTTCACAAAAGTTTTTTTTTGCAAGACCTAAAGGAACGTGATAAAATTAAACTCTCATTTTTCAGCCTATATTTAAAGGCAAATACCATAAAGAATTAGCGTTTATTAATATCGCCTTCCAAAACGGGAAATAATATAAAAACTTTTGTGAAAACCCTTTTGTGAACTTTTGTTCCTTTTGTGTTTCAAAAAAAAACTAAACAAAAGGTAATTTTCGCACTACTGCTTTCACCCGCTTCTTTCTAATCTGAATAAAAAATTCCGTACCTGACTTTGTAAATTCAGTAGCCACATAACCCAAGCCAATCCCCTTTTCCAATATAGGCGATTGGCTACCAGAAGTTACCGCTCCTATTGCCTCCCCATCCTCCTTACAAATCGTATAACCTTGTCTAGGAATCCCTCGCTCGACCATTTCAAAGCCTACTAATTTTATTAAAACCCCCGCTTCTTTCTGCGCCAATAAAGCGGCTGAATTAACAAACGGCTTCGTAAATTTAGTTATCCAAGATAAGCCCGCTTCTATTGGGGAAGTCGTATCATCTATGTCGTTACCATACAAACAAAAGCCTTTTTCTAGCCGCAAGGTATCTCTTGCCCCTAAACCAATAGGCTGAATATTTTCTGCTTTGCCTGCCTCCATAATGGCATCCCATAATTGCTTCGCCTGTTCATTAGGAACATATAATTCAAAACCACCAGATCCTGTGTAGCCTGTTGCAGAAATAATTACCCTATCTATACCCGAAATGGCATCAATCGTAAAATGATAGTAGGCAATAGTAGATAAATCCACTTTGGTTAATTTCTGTAGCACCTGCGTTGCCAATGGTCCTTGCACCGCAAAAAGGGAGCAATCATCCGATACATTTCGCATTTCCACACCATACTCATTATGGCTCTGTATCCAATTCCAGTCCTTTTCTATATTAGAGGCATTGACTACCAACATATATTCCTCAGGTCCTGTTCGATAAATTAATAAATCATCTATAATACCTCCTGTAGCATTCGGCATACAAGCATATTGTGCAGCTCCTATTTTTAATTTGGCAGCGTCATTACTACTTATTTTCTGCACTAAATCTATTGCTTTTGGACCGATAAGAAAAAATTCGCCCATGTGAGAGACATCAAATATCCCTACGCCGTTTCGTACCGTTTTATGTTCTGTTATTACAGAGCTATATTGCAAGGGCATTAAATAGCCTGCAAAAGGAACCATTTTCGCACCCAAAGCTTTGTGCGTGGAATCTAAGCTAATACTTTTTAATTCAGTGGTGGTTTCCATAGAAGAAGGTATTAATTCAAGATCAAATAAGTGTATAACGAAACGGTGGTAGGTCGCTTTGGTAATTTCGCAGGAAATCTACTAACGCCCTACTAGCCACGCCCCACTTGCCCAAGTCCCACTTGTCATTTCGCAGGAAATCTACTGACGCCCTACTAGCAATTGGGACGTAGCAAATATAGCGTTAGTAGATTTCTGCGAAATGACAAGTGGGACGTGACTGGTAGGGCGTTAGTAGATTTCTATGAAATTACCAAAGCGACTTACCAGCGTTTCGTTATACTCAATTGACGTTGAAGTTTAAGAATGGGCGTAAGGTCTTAAAAGAAAAGTTAATAAAATTGTACAAAATTGCAATTAAATCAGATCTGGGGTAATCTTCGCAGAAAATTGTTTGGGCGTAATACCGATGATTTTTTTAAAATGCCGAATAAAGTGGCTTTGGTCAAAAAAACCAGAGCGATAAGCGACTTCTGTAGAAGAATATTTTTCAGCAAGTAAACTCTTTGCTTTCTCTATGCGTAAATTGAGCAAATATTGATGTGGAGGCAGTTGAAAATAATACTTAAAAGTCTTCACTAAACTATATTCTGGCAACCCAGCTAATTGGGCTAACTGACCAATAGAAACATCTTCTACATAATGATCATGAATATATTCTCTAATCCCTTTTGCCGTTGCAAATCCTTTGGACACTGGTTCTGGAAGCACCCCGATATGTGCATAACCATCAACTAAGTCTATTAAAAAGTCAAGCAGAAGAGCTTCAGAGGCTTGGTGGTTTTGCTCGAAAATTAATTTAGGAAATGCTTTCTGCCCTTTTTGGAAGACCACTTTATCTTGAACAATATTATTTTGAAATACAGGTAAAGTTTGTGCTAAATTCAGTCTAGCCATCACTTTTTTCATCACTGGTAGCGGAATGTACATAGACCTAAAATGCCAAGGTTGCCCTTCCACCGAACGGCCCGTATGTACATCATAAGGATTGAAAATTAAAAGGGTACCTGTTTCAATTATATGCTTGGTATCGTTGTAAGAATAGTCTCCTACTCCATCATCTAGGAAGATGATCGTATAGGTTTCGTGAAAGTGTGGCTTAAACTGATAGGTCGTAAAAGAACCCTTGAATAACTCTAGGTTATTTAAAGTATTATTGACGAAAAATTGGGCGGTATTGTCGGACTTAAGCCCCATTCAATTGGATTGGTTTATTTTTTTAATCCTCGGATTGCATTGCAGGCTATTCGTTTTCAATCACTCCGTGGTGAGGACGATATGTCCTCAATGGTAAACATATTGGGTTTTTAGCGATTGGTCTTTAGTCTTTGGTACGCTTATGCTTGGCAGTAGGACTTAGCTAAATTCTTTGTTTACACTCGAATAAAAAAGACGCAGATAAACAAAGAATTTAGCTAAGTCCTACTGCCAAGCATAAGCGTACCAAAGACTAAAGACCAATCGCTAAAGTCCAGATATTTGATTGCTTACTTGCAAGTTACTATTTTTTGCTCCAAAAAAGATAAAATTATCGTAACTATTTCTACATTAAGCCTCTAAAAAAGGCTAGTTTTTTTTACTACCTAAGAGCGCAGGTTAAAAGACAGATAGTTTTTTAGAGGGAGTGAATTTGATTGATTTTTTTATAAAAAAAATCAATCAAATTCACTCCCTCTAAAAAAATCTACCCAATCTGCTTGCTTGATGCCAAAAGCTATCAAAAATCTAGAATCTAAGGGCCTTCTCTATTTGGAATGACTATTAATGTAGTTAATTTGGCGTTTTTTTCTAAGTAGATTGACTATCGGTATGGTAGATCTGCCAGATTTTTAAAATCTGGCAGATCTTGCCAACAATACAAAATAAAACCAGTGCACCCAAATAAACAAATAAACCGTCTAAACAAATAAACAATTTCACTTAAACTTTCAAACAAGAAATGGATAATTTATTAGAAATAATTATGCACACGGATGATGCCCTAATAGATCTCGTTAAAAACTATGGGACCGTTACCTACATTATCCTCTTCGTGATTATTTTCAGTGAAACAGGTTTGGTATTCTTTCCTTTCTTGCCTGGCGATGCCTTGCTCTTTTCGGCAGGTATGGTTTCTGCTACAGATGCACTACACGTTGGTGTATTAGTATTGGTGCTAACTGTCGCCGCTATTTTAGGAAATACCTCTAACTACTTTATAGGAAAGTATGCTTCGAATTATTTTTTAAAAATAAAAAATCAAACCTTTCAACGATATATGCGAGAGTCCCGTCTCTTTTATGAAGAACGAGGGGGCATGGCCATCGTTTTCAGTCGCTTCTTTCCTATTTTACGAACGTACGTCCCTTTTGTGGCTGGTATTACCCACATGAATGCAAGTACTTACACTACTTATAATATTCTCGGGGGTATAGCTTGGGTATTCATTTTTGTGTTTGGTGGTTACTTGTTAGGCGGCATACCTGGTGCAAAAGAAAATTTTGAAATTGTCTTTATTGGTATTTTAATACTGACCCTCATTCCTTTTATTTATAAAACAATACAGTCTTTTAGAAATTGATGAAACAGGTAAGGACCGCTGTAAGAATTTGTCTTTATCTTTAAATAAAAAATACATTCCAATACAATTAGCACTACAAAAGACAAATTTTAATCAGTAAATTTGCGGAATTTCTTAAAAATACTCAAAAGATGGAATGAGCACAATAGGACTAAAAGAATTCACCCAAACGTTTAATCAACTCTCTAAATTAGAGCAAGATTTCTTAAAAATATTAGCAACCGCACACGAATCAATGTCGGCTAAGCATTTTCACAAGATTCTAAAAAGTGCTAATATTTATAACAAACATGGCAGAACCCTAAGTGAAAAAGAGATAGAACAACTCATCTCTGTTTTAAAAGAAAAAGAGTGGATAGAAGCACCTAGTTTAGGAGATTTCTATTGTATAAATGTTTATGAAAAGCATCTAGTAAAAGAGGCCGCCAAAGACAACAGATTTCCATTGTTTGTAATGGCAATTAGAGAGATACTTCCTGCTAAAGAACGAAGTTGGATGGTTAAACCTAGAAATTTCGATGTATGTATACGAGAATTACAAATAGCCATCCTGCAAAAAAACAAAGAGGCCTACACCCACTGGATTCAGACGATTAATAAGTACTTTTCTGAACAATCAACTACGGCTCAAAGTCTTGGCGTTTTATTTGATGAAACTTTTGACCCAGAATGGATTCATGACTTCCCTGATGTATTTCAATATGAAGTACTTGAAAAAATCATTTTCAACAATCTGCATAAATTAGAATCTATTGAAGTTTTCGTTACCTACTTAGTACAACATCCTGAAATTGACAAGAACTCCACTATTGGAAAGCAGTATCGGTCGCTATTGGGAAATGCGTATATTTTTCAAGGAAAGATTAAAGATAAAGATGCTTATTTCAAGAATTATGCCCGTATGGCCTGGGTTAATTTCCTAAAAGGAAATAACAAAAAAGCGATTGAGCTATTTGAAAAGGCATTAAAGAATGTTCAAAAAATTAGCCAATCAAAGCGCATTTATTTTCATCATGCAGCAGGGCCTTTTTATATTCTTGCCTTATTTAAGAGAGGTTTAGTTAGTGATCATTCGACCATTCTTAATTACTGTATTTGGGCGAAAGGTGGTGTTTTTACTAGTTCTTATGCGTATCTGAGTACCATTGTTTATCATCTAAAAAACAACCTCAAAAAAGTAGATGAGTTAATGGCAATCCCTCCTCAATCCAGCTTCGATTACTTGATAAAAGCGCTTGTAACTTATTGGATGGGAGAAGATTTATCTAAAGCAGAAGTACTCACACTAGAGCAAAATGTACAAAAAGCTAAGAACGCTGGCTTTGAGTGGATGGAAATGGAATATGCAAGTATACTCTCAGAAGTAGCACCGGGGGAAGAGAAAGCTAGTAAGTATAAACAAACCGCAAAACTCTTAGCCAAAAACATTGGGGTCACTAGCATTATCAATGCCGTTCAAGTAGTAGAAAAATGGGAGCGCGCCTTAGATGCTTTAACTACTATTAATTCCAAGCCAACATACGCCTCCAAAGATAAATCAACCCGACTAGTCTGGTTATTGGATATAGAAAATGAAATTATTCAACCAAAAGAACAATCGCTAAATAAAGGAGGAACTTGGAGCAAAGGTAGAAATGCAGCACTAAAGCGACTAGTAGAAGGAGAATTAGATTCTATGCTGCAACAAGACCACCGCATTGCTGCCACTATTAAAGCTTCTAATTATGGCTATTATGGTTCAACAGAATATAGCTTTAATTTTAAAGAAGCCATCTCCAAAATGGTGGAACACCCGCACCTATTTAGATTAGATAATCCTAATATACCCATAGATTTAAATAAGGGAAAACCTGAATTATTGGTAGATGAAAAAGACCAGCATATAGAATTTTACTTTGCCTACCCGATACATGAAGAAGGTATCCTCATTCTTAGAGAAACACCTACCCGTTATCTAGTTATAGAAATATTGCCAGAACATGAACGAGTTGCCGCTATTATCGGAAGGCGTTTAAAAGTACCTAAAGAAGCCAAAGAACAAGTATTAGAAGCCGTTCAGAGTGTAACGGGCTTGATTGAGGTGCAATCTTCTGTTTTTAGTGATAATGCGGCAATTATCAGGCAAGAAGGAGACCCTATAATTCATGTACATTTGCTTCCTTTTGGAGAGGGTTTTAAATTAGAATTTTTCACGAAACCCCTTGTCTCTAAACCTCCTTATTTTAAACCGGGGATTGGTAGAACTACCTTCGTTACTACACTTGGCGAAGAAACAACAGTCGTCGAGCGTAACTTAGTACAAGAACAGCAAAATCTAATAGCCCTGTTAGTCGCTTGCCCCACCTTACAGAATATGGTGGCAACAGAAGGCGAATATACTTTTCCAGACACCCAAAGTTGTTTAAGTATCTTACTAGAATTAGAACCTTTAAAAGTAAATAACCAAATCATTATTGAATGGCCAAGAGGCGAAAGAATCAGGCTCACGCACCAAGTTGGTTTGGAGCAATTATCGATGCGAATTCAGCGAGATAATGATTGGTTTGGCGTAACTGGCAAATTACAAGTAGACCAGCATTTAGTAATGGATATGCGTCATTTATTAGAGCTTCTTGATCTAAATAAAGGACAGGAATTTATAGAGGTATCAGATGGACAATTCATTGCACTAACGAAGCAATTTAGAGATAGATTAGGCGAATTGAATAGTTTATTAAATAAAAATAAAAATAGTGCAGAGATGCAATTCCATCCCCTAGCAGCGCTAGCTATGGAGGAATGGAGCGACCAAATAGGAGAGTTACAAGCGGATGTTAGTTGGAAATCACATATCAAAAAACTCCACCGTTCTAAAAATATCCAATTGGAAGTTCCTACAGATTTTAAGGCGATTTTACGCCCTTATCAATTGGAAGGCTATCAATGGTTATCTCAATTGGCTGCGTGGGGTGTGGGGGCTTGTCTAGCAGATGATATGGGATTAGGAAAAACCATTCAAGCCTTAGCCGTCTTAGTAAATCGGGCTAGTATAGGCCCTGCATTAGTAATTGCCCCAGCTTCTGTTGCGAGTAATTGGCGAAAAGAAATAGCTAAATTCGCACCTAGTCTAAACCCGATTCCTTTTGGTCCCGGTAATCGAAAAGTTACGATTCATCAATTAAAACCGAATGACGTTTTAATTTCTAGCTATGGCTTATTACAACAAGCAGAGCAACTATTAAAAGAAAAGCAATTTTCGACCATTATATTAGATGAAGCCCAAGCTATAAAAAATAGAACGGCCAAACGTTCAAGGGCTGCTATGCAACTTAAAGGGGACTTCAAAATCATCACTACGGGTACCCCTATAGAAAATCATTTAGGAGAATTTTGGAATTTATTTAATTTTCTCAACCCTGGTTTATTAGGTTCTTT
>ENA-ORXT01003165-ORXT01003165.1-marine-metagenome-genome-assembly--contig:-NODE-3165-length-18504-cov-5.169805_pt1 | contig 18504 bp, 10 predicted proteins | sample MGYA00237868_ERZ511482 | MGnify/ENA metagenome assembly ERZ511482 | reverse complement strand
GCTCCCTGCGGAGGCGCAGGGACGCACCTCCTTACCTTTCGCCAACCCCATACCCGAACCGCCCGGGGGTTCTTAACTGTATCACCTCAGCGACGATCTCGCGGAGACCGACAACCTCGTTGCGAATCCTGAGGCCAAACTGACGCTCGACTTTCTTCTGGAGGTGGCCCGCAAGGGAGCCGGTGACAATACCCGCACGCGTTTGCCTTGAACCGAGACGCCTTGAGGTGAGAGGGTGGACGCCATGAAGCTCTTTCTTGTACTTCTGTTCGGCGCGACCTCCGTGCTGCGCGGCGACGACCGTCCCAACGTCGTCTTCTTCATTGCGGACGACGTCTCGGTGGAGGACTTCGGCTGCTATGGTCACCCCTCGATCAAGACGCCAAACGTCGATGCGCTCGCGGCTTCGGGGATGCGCTTTACCAACGCCTACCTGACGACCTCCAGCTGCAGCCCGAGCCGGTGCAGCATCATCACGGGGCGCTACCCGCACAACACCGGCGCTCCCGAGCTTCACTCGAAGCTTCCCGACGACCAGGTCCGCTTCCCTGAGAAGCTGAGAGAGGCCGGCTACTACACCGTGTTGTCCGGCAAGAATCACATGTTCGGGAACAAGGACCGCGCTTTCGACAAGATCACCGGGGGAGGTGGTCCCGGCAAGGAAGAGGACTGGGTCGGTCACGTGAAGGGTCGGCCCAAGGACAAGCCCTTCTTCTTCTGGTTCGCTGCGGCCGACGCGCACCGCGCCTGGCAGATCAGTGACGATGCCCCCGAGTACGATCCGAAGGACGTCGTCGTGCCGCCTTTCCTCGTCGACGCCGAAGGCACCCGCCGGGACCTCGCGCAGTACTACCATGAGGTGAGCCGCTTCGACGCGTTCATCGGAAAAGTAGTCGCCGCCCTCCGTGAGCAGGGCGTGCTCGACAACACGCTCATCGTCGTTGCGGCCGACAACGGGAGGCCGTTCCCCCGCTGCAAGAGTCGACTCTACGACAGCGGCATCAAGACGCCTTGGGTGGTGCACTTCCCCGCGATGGTGAAGGAGGCCTCGGTCAGTGACAGCCTGATCAGTGTCATCGATCTTTCGGCCACCTGCCTCGAACTGGCCGGTGTCGAGATTCCAGAGACGATTCAGGGACAGAGCTTTGTTCCCATTCTCAGGGATCCCTCGGCAACGGTGCGTGAGATGGTCTTCGCCGAGCACAACTGGCACGTCTTCCGCAATCATGGGCGGATGGTTCGATTCGGTGATTTCCTCTACGTCCGAAACAGCTACGTCGATCAGATGAACCTCTGCTACGAGGCGTATCAGGACCCTGCCGGGGAAGACCTGTGGACCGCCCACGCCGAGGGCAGGACGACACCGGCTCAGGCGGGCCTGTTCCGCAACCCGCCACCGGGCGAGGAACTCTTCCATGTCGGAAAGGATCCACATCAGTTGCAGAGCCTGGCGGACAACCCCGAGTACGCCGCGCAACTTGCGACGGCCCGCGCCTTGGTGGCGGAGTGGACAGACAGCACGGGAGACACGATCCCCAGCAACCCGACGCCCAACCGCCACGCCCATCCGACGATTGTGGATGGCAAGGTGATCCTGCCGAACAATAGCAAGGGCGCGCCGAAGGCACCCCACGCCGAGTTTCCGGGTGCGAGTCGCAATGCTGCTTCGATCAATGACCCGGGACCGCTGACCCTGCGTCGCTGAGCAGTCACCGCTCAAACTAGGCGCACCCGTCCTAGCCGGATGGCGCTTGTCGGCCATTCACCGTATGGGAGTCCCGCTCCGTCGGGACGATGAGAGCCGGAGCTGCCAAGCTCCGGCGGACCTGCTAAACCTTCGGTGTCGGCGCGTGGCGCCGGTGTCGGCCCGACGGTGCGGGCCTCGCACAAGTGCGGGGCCAACTTGAAGCAAGCGTAAGGTCAGCGCCGTCCCGTTCATGAGTGGCAGAGGAGGCAACTGGCGCTGGGCTCACCGCGCGAGGCGATGATTCCCTGACCAACGCTCCCTTTTGCCGTCCAGAACTTCAGCAACCCCTACGGTTCAAAACGCTTCGAGTGCACCACCCGAAAGCGGTAGAAGCGGTCGAGCGACTCGGTGCCGATCTCGCTGAGCTCCTCCGCGTAGTCGGGCAGTCCCGGCTCGTTGGGATCGAGGTAGCGCTCGACTAGGGTAGAGCCGCGGAATTCCGAGACGACGCCGTCTTTGGCGGGGTCGAAAGTTTCCGGGTCAGAGCTGATTCCCTTGCGGATGATCTGGGAGCGGACATGCACCCGGAACGAGTTCGATTTCGTGGTGAGGCGCGGATAGATGTGATTGTAGGGAGCCTCGCGGGAGTTGTCGCCGGTGAGAACGTGATCCTCCCAGAACGACTTCATGTCACTGCGAACTCGGGCGGCATTTCCGCTGGGCTGAGTGACCCCGGTGGCCGAGGCAACGTCGGGCACGAGGTGGATGTCGCAGATCTCGCTGGCGGTCTTGAAGACGCCTCCATTGTCGAAGCGGTCTTCGAACTGCTTCAACGTCTCGTCCATTTCGATGGGTAGTCGAAAGTCGTTCTCCAAAGGCAACTGCACTGCGGAGCTTTTCCATTCGATGTTTTTGTATTCATCACCCTTGCCTGAAGGGACGGCGGTCAACATTACGTCCTTCATCACCGCGCGCACGCCCGTTGAACGCTGGATATGCGAAAATGGCAGGATCTGATAATTCAGGTTGATCTTGCCCGCCGTGGCGAAGGGTTCGCTAATCGCGTAAGGCTCGACGACGGGCATCCAGAACAGGTCAAGCAACAGATGGTCAGGCGCTGAAGAGCCGGCTGTGTTGAGATCGACATGATTGGGGTGATCTTCCTGTGGTCGAAACAGGAGGGTGCGCCAAGGCACGTCGCGCTTCACATGAGTCGACAGCGAGCCGAATTGAACGGGGGACGCGATGATCCGGTTCGGCGTGAAGTAGGTGGAGCCGGGGTTTGTCTGCGTCCAGTTCTGGTTGAAGTAGGGGACCCTATTCTGGTCGAGTTTTTGACCGTTGCCCTCGTCGGGCTTGTTGATATACGCGCCGTCCATCGTCACGGAGATGCCGTTGTCAAAGTCGCCGGTGTTTTGGGATGCCTGCTCTGGGAAATCGGGCCATTTCTGCTCGTTGTATTGGACGCCTGCAAGCTGGGAGCCGGAAGATCGATTGCTGAACCCTCGGATGAAGTGGGCTCCTCCCGTGGTGACGATATTGTGGGCGAGGGGCTTGGAGCCCCAGTCCTGGTGAGGGAGGAATACACTATCGGGCACGACTCTATTTGCGGCGACGAGGCGGAAGTCCCCGTGAAGTGGCAGAATCGACTGAACGACGTCCTCGTCGCGGATGAGTGAGCCAGCTTTGAAGAGGAAGTCGTCGTTTGACGTCCAATACCTTAGGCTGCCGGGATTCCGGTCGATCGCGCGAAGACGGCCAGCCTGTTCCGTGCCGTAACCGACTCGTGTACCAGCATAGGTGCAGCCATCTTTGTTGAAGGTCCACCAGTACGGAGGCGTGGTCTCTTCCGCACTGACCGTACTACCGTCGATTTTCGTCGATGTTCCTTCCTTAACCAAACTGGGGATGGGGACGGGGCCTGCGGGGAAGCTCAACTCGATCGTCTGGACGTAGGTATCTGCGGAGCGCTGGCGCGGATCCCAGTCATTGTTGTTGGGCGTGTCGTTGTCCGTTCCATTTTTGCTGAAGATTTTTACGGTGAGGTCGACAGCGCCGAGGTCCATCGAGCCATCGTCGGCTACCGTCACCGGCACGCTGATCAGTTCGTAACCTCGGCGTTTTTCGAACCAGGTGGGAACGCTATCGGCACGAAGAGGTGGCCGTGCGGGGACGACCCGATCTTTGAGAAAGCCGCGCACTCCAGTGGCCCCACCCCAGTTTCTTTCGTGCCAACTCCCTGCCATCGCATGTTGAGAACGGGTCAGGCTGGTCTGCGGCATCCCGAGTGGCTGGCCGTCGATGGTGAATTGATCAGCACCTTCGACCTCGACCGCGAAGTCGCCGTGAATTCCCGTCCAGCCCTGCGAGGGGCTGTAGAACTCAAACATCAGCATCATCTGCACCCGCTTCTGTCCGGCCGCAAGGGCCGTGGGCATTGCAGTCGGATTTGAAGGATTGTAGTCGTACGGTTCCAGCGTCATGTTCCAATTGTCTGGATTGGTCTGGGGAGTACTAGGTGGCGGCGCCGTCGCCGGGGGGATGGGAGGATTGATTGGCGGGTAGTTAGAGTAGTAGGTCGTACCGCTGTCGGTTGCGCTGACTCCACCAGCCTGTCCCGTTCCACCGTCCGCACAGCAGATGAAGTGCAGGCTGGCCTCGGTGATCGTGTAGAACCGGCCGAAACCCTTGGTGTCGCCGATCTGGATCGGAGTGACCTGCCCGTGGCCGCGGTTCAGGCCTTCAGCGCTCTTGGAACCGTTTCCCTGCAAATAGCGCCCATTGGTGAACTGGCTCTGCACTTCGGCATCTGCTTCCTGCCAGGTGTAGTGGGTCTTTCCGCCGGGGGAGGATAAGTCGACGTGGTTGTCGTCGAAAAGGTTGGTGCTCCGGACGTAGTCGAAGACCTCCGTGAGAATCTGGTTGGTGTCAGCGCCCCAGTGGTCGCTGAGGGATCGGCCGAAGCCGGGGACGTCAGTGCCTGCAAGGGTCTGGAGGTACTCGTAGATCTGGCGGTTGCGATCCACTTCCTCCCAGCAGCCGCGAACACTGTCGGCGTCGTAGCGCTGAAAAAGGTACGGCTCGCCGCCGACCGTCGAGCAAAACTTGATCAGTCTGTCGAAGGGAGTCCACACGCCGTAGTTCCGGCCCGGGTAGCTCTCGCGCTCCTCCGCATCGATCGGCCAGATCGCGATGCGCGGCAGGTTAAACTGGTTGAGCTCGGGTGCGCGGCTGTTGGCGGTAAGAAAAAAACGGGAAGCTTCGAGTCGCTCTCTGTCGGCAAGCTGCTTTGATCTTGGAGGGGCTGCGCTGGCAGCCGGAGGTGGGCCTCCGGGCGTCGGAGGCGCGGAGAGAAAGAGCTCGTCGACGGAAGCGTAGAGCCGGTCTTCGTCGGGCATGATGGGAGAGGTGGCGTAAGATGTCGTGGCGGATTCGGAGCCACCTTGTTGGACGCGAGGAACGATGTCATAGATATCCGTCTTCCGAGCCACTTGGGCGGCGTTCGACTGCTGGGTCAGCCCCGGATCAACGACCGTGCTCAGGGAAGTGGCGGCGGGATGCCCGGGATAGCGTTGCCACTCCTTGGCGACCGGCTGGTACCTGGCGTAGTCCCATTCGCTGAGGCCGGCGGAGCGTGGGACGTCCCAGAAGGTGGGCTCAGAGGCGGTGTTGATGTTGATCTTGCTCGTCTCGTCGTCGGCCCAGAAGGCGACGCGGCCGACAATCGGGTTGCTGTTGTCGGGGACGATGCTTCCGCCGGAAGGATCGCGGGCGGTGAATTTGTCGGAATTGGTGGGGTCAAGAAAGCCGGTGGTGCCGTCCTCCAGTACGTAGAGCCACTCGACCGGCATCGGGAGCGGGCTGTCGCCGCCATTCGTTCCAAGGGTTGTCACATCGTAGGAGAAGCCTTCCACAGGATCGCTGCCGGTCGCTGCGGCGGGGTTGAGGATGGGGAAATGCTCGACAGTTCCGGAGGCTTCGGTGCGGACCACCGGCTCGTTGAGATCCACGTAGCGATGTGGAAGGGAAGCCCAGTTTGGGTCGGGGACGTCGGCCACCAGTGCGACCTCGCTCGTGGCCACCATGTCACTGTCGGAGTAGAGCTTGTAGCCGGCGGAGAAGTCGCCGTCCTGCCGGTACCTGCGGATGGCGCCGGGCTGGCTCATCCACGCATCATTCACTCGTCCTGTTGCGTCGCGGATCTGGCCGATGACGAGGCTGGTCGCGGTCTCCGAAAGATTGCGGGCCTCCAATTGGTTGCTGTAGACCGTCGCAGACCTCATTTCGGTTTGGCTCAGCGAAAAGAGAGCGAGGAAAAGAACGGAGAGTAGCGCCAGCAGCATCACGGAGATGACGATGGCAACACCGTTAGGGCGGCGAGTTTTGGGAGAAAGCATCACGAATTTACATAGTAAACACGAAAAACGAAGATATCACCCGGAAAAAAGATCTATTTTGAGTGGGCTTCGCGCGCGAGAACGAGGGCGGCGTAGTCCCCGATCTCTTCTCCGAGTTCTGCCGGGACAATTCGGCAGGCGCCTCGTGTCGCATCCATCGCGAATCTTTCGAAGGCTTCCTCCATGGGCGGACGGAGCAGGTCTTCGGCGCGGACGAAGATGGATCCAATGACGACGGCCTCGAGGTTGAGGAGGTCGACGAGCACGGCCATCCCTCGACCGAGCGCGTGGCTGCTTCGCCCAAGGACCGCGAGGGCGAAGGGGTCTCCTGCGCGAGCCTGCTTCACCACCGTCTCAGCGTCGGCATCGACGGGCACGGAGGTCTCGCCGTCGTACTCGGGCAGCATCCACTCGACCAGTCCCGCGATTCCTGCGCCAGAGGCGTAGCCTTCCAGACAGCCGGGCTTTCCGCGCACCGGGGGTCCGTCTTCGGCGATCAGCGTGGCCCCGATCTCACCGGCAAGATTCGAGGCGCCCCGATAGAGTTGTCCGTTCAGGATGAGCCCCGCTCCGAAGCCGGTGCCGAAGGTGCAGAAAGCCATGTGGTCGGTGCCTCTACCTGCTCCGTATTTCCATTCGGCGAGAGCACAGGCGTTGGCGTCGTTGTCTGCGCCGACGGGGAGGGCAAGCGCGGCTTCGATCACGGCGACCAGGGGGTAGCCTTCCCAGTCGGGGAGATGGGGAGCCGCTCCGATGCAACCGTCGGCGGGGTCGAACATCGCTCCCACGGAGAGGCCGATGGCGGAGACGTCGTGATCCACCGCGAGAGATTTCGCCGCCTCGATGATCCGCTCGACACCCGCTTCAGGACCGCCGCCGCCGGTGGTTTCGAACTTCCGCTTCTCGAGCACGCCATCCGCCTCGCTGAGAAGCGACACGGCGGTCTTCGTGCCGCCAAGATCGATGCCTAGAAAAAGAGGGTCAGCCATGGCAAAGGACTTCGGAGGAGGGGGGGGACCGGGGAGACGCCGGTCCCCCCCTCGTGGAAATCGTGGTTCAAGGCAGCCAAGCGATACCCCCCATTCAGCTGAAACAGACCACTAGTTCTTGAAGACAGGATCCTCGGCGTCACCGCCACTCAGCAGGTAGGCGAGCAGGTCGAGAATGTCGGTGTCTTCCATCATGTTGACGAGTCCCGCGGGCATCATGGAATGCTCGGAGGGCGCGATCTTCGCCACGAGGTTGGCATTGACGTTGGTGGTCTTGTCGGGATCGACCATGTCGGTGTTCACCCGGTAGCCGTCACCACTCAGATTCATGATCCGTCCGATGACTTCGGTGCCGTCCTTGAGAGTGAAGACGGAGGCGCCGTACTGGTCGCTGATCTCCTTGCTCGGCTCGATGATCGACTCCAGCAGATCGCGCGGACTGAACTTGCCGGAGACGCTCGTCAGGTCAGGGCCGATCGAGCCGCCTTCCTTGTTGTAGCGGTGGCAGGCGAAGCAGGTCCCCGCGGCGAACATCGCCCGGCCGTTCTCGTAGTCGCGGTTGCCTTCGAGTCCGACGGCGAGGAGTCCTTCGAGGTCCTTCACGGTCCAGGCCTTTTGAAACTGCATCGGCTTCAGCGCAAACTGCGGCAGGTCCTTGCTGGGGGCCGTGGCGATGATCTCGGCGTGCGTCTTTTTCTCGGCCTCGGTGAGCGTGGCGATCGAGTCGTCCTTGATGTTCTTCACGAAAGCCTCGAAGGACGCACCGCCCTGGAAAGCGCCGGCCCGCACGAACCAGGAGTAGTACCGGTTGCGCAGGTCGTCGTTCCATCCTGCCTTGAGCAGGCGGAGGTTCTTGGCGATGGCAATCTGGGTTTCCTGGCTGCTGCCTTTCTCGAGCAGCGGCACGGCGGCGGCAGCGAGCTGGTCGGACTGCAGGTAGCTGAGCAGCAGCGAAAGCTCGATCTGCTCGGAGGCGTCTTTGCCGGGCAGGGAGGGCTCGATCTGAGCGCGGACTGCGGAGCGTTCGGCATCGGTGGCTTCTCCCAGACGGATGAAGGCGAGGCCGTAGGCGCGGAGAAGATCAAGGCGCTGCGACGGGGGCAGCTTGGCGTAGTCGAGAGCACCGAGCGCGGCGAGAACGGCAGGGCGGTCCGCTGCGGTGCCGGTCCGGGCCAGAGCCACGGACGCGAGAGTCGCGGTCCGTGCGTCGCCTGCTTCGGCGAGGAAGTGCTTCCACTTGGCTGGATCCTGATGCTCGAGAGCAATCCGGGCGGCGTGGGAGATCGAGCGGTCGAAGTGCCCGAGAGCGCTCCACAGTCTTTCCGGATCGGCATGGTCAGGGCGTAGATGGGTCGCCTCGATCGACCGGCGAAGCCTTCGTGCTTCGGCATCGCGGGGGTCGGCTGCGTAGGTCGTCTCGGTGGATTCCCGGCCGACGTAGGTGATCCGGTAGAAGCCCGACTGCACCTTGCGCCCGCCCACTGCGAAGTAGAGAGCGCCGTCGTCCTCGTGGACCACGGGGTCGGTGAACGGCAGCGGCTGGGCGCTGCAGAACTCCTCGAGCCTGGCGACGTAGGTGCCTCCTTTGGGCTCCAGGTGCACCGCGTACATTTTCCCGTAGGACCAGTCGCAGACAAACAGGGCGCGCTGGTATTTCTCGGGGAACTTGGCGCCGTAGCCGAAGCAGACGCCGGTGGGTGATCCGGGGCCGACGTCGACGACGGTCCCGAAGCTGTCGGGGTAGTACTCAGGCCATTTGCCGGAGCCGTTGCGCCAGCCGAACTCGGCACCGCTGATGACGTGGTTCACGCGCGTCGGACGGTACCACGGCGTATTCATGTCCCACTCCATGTCGGCGTCGTAGGTGAACAGTTCTCCGTCGCGGTTGAAGGCTGCGTCATACTGGTTGCGGAAGCCGGTGGAGATGATCTCCCAGTTCGACCCGTCGGGGTCCATCTTCGCGATGAAGCCTCGAGGCGCCTCGGTGCCTTTCATGAAGCCGCGTCCGTAGATGCGCGGGAGAAGCTGGTCTTCCTGCCAGACGGGAGGCACGCGCGTGCTCTGGTACTCGGGCAGCTCGGTCTGGTTTCCGCAGACGATGTAGACCGACTCGCCGTCCGGTCCCAGCACCGCAGCGTGCGGGCCGTGCTCGCCGCCGGTGGAGCCGAGCGACTTGATGGTCTCGATCTTGTCGAACTGATCGTCGTCGTCGGTGTCGTGCAGACGATAGACGCCGCTGGGGTGCTCGGTGCCCTTGCCGTTGACCACGACGTAGAGGGTGTCGAAGGCGTAGAGCAGGCCCTGCGCCATGCCGATCTCGACGTCGAGTGCCTCGATGGTGGCAGGATCGAGCGGTTGGCCGAGCTCGGGGGCGGGGAAGCGGAACAGTCCGCCGTACTGGTCGGAGACGATGAAGCGCCCCTTGCTGTCCGTGCAGACGGCGACCCATGATCCCTGCGTCTCCTTGGGTACCGAATAGAGAAGCTCGACCTTGAATCCATCGGCGACCTTGATGCGGTCAACGGGGGTGGCTTGCGGGACCGGTGGAATCGCAAGCTCCTCGAAGGTGGCCTGCGTCACGCTCTTCCAGGGACCGCCTCCGATGGGCGCGATCACCTTGACCGGCTGCCATTTCGCGGGTGCCTGAAACGCGACTTCTTTCCATCCGACGACAGGCTTGTCCGCTGCTTTCCATTCGGCGCTGCTGCTTTGAAGCAGTTTGCCGCCCTCGCCGTAGAGAGCCACGAGGAGGCCCGCCTCGCCCTCGCCGTTCTTCGCCTGGACGGTGATGACGTTCTCCTTGCCGAGCAGGGTCGCGCTGGTGACGTCGACCCCACTGAGCTCGGACCACGAGCGGCCCCGGGTGACCTGTTTGCCGTTGAAGAAGACGGTGCAGGAGTCGTCGGCTGTCGTAACCAGGCGGGTGCGCCCGGCATCGCCGGGCACCGTGAAGCGATGCGTGAAGAAGGCCTGCTGATTGGCCTTGGTCTCCGCAAGCCAGATCCACTGCGGTGGCGCGACCTCCTGGGCGACGAGCGCGGGCGCGAAGAGAAGGACGAGAGCGGAGAGCAAAATTCTCATGGAGATGCTGACTACGCCATCGACGCCCGGTTCTCGCGGGAAATCTTGAAAAAGCGCTGCTACCCATTCGCAGAAGCGAACTCGCGCATGAACGAAACCAGCGCCTCGGCTCCTGCCATCGGCATCGCGTTGTACAGGCTCGCCCGGCAGCCACCGACCGAGCGGTGGCCCTTGAGACCGCTGAGCCCGGCTGCTTCGGCTTCAGCGACGAACTTCGCCTCGAGTTCCTCGCTGGGTAGACGCCACACGAGGTTCATCCGGCTGCGGTTTGCAGTGGGAACGGGGCTGCTGTAGAACTCCGACATCTCTTCAATCGCCGAGTACACCATCGACGAGCGCTTCTCCGCCTGCGAGTCCGCCCAGGCAAGACCGCCCTGTTCCTTGAGCCAGGCGAGGCCGAGCTGCACCATCCAGATCTGGAACACGGGCGGGGTGTTGAGCATGCTCTCCGCTCCGGCGTGCTTCTTGTAGTTGAGATAAAGCGGCGCGTCGTCCGGGCAGCTCTCCAATATGTCCTTGCGAATCATCACCACCGCCAGACCGGCCGGCGCGATGTTCTTCTGGGCGCCCGCATAGATGATCCCGAACCGGTCGAAGGGGAGGGGACGGCTGAGAATGTCCGAGGACATGTCTGCGACCAGAGGGACGTCGAGTTCGGGGAAGTCCTGCCACTGGATGCCCCCGATGGTCTCGTTGCTGGTCAGGTGATAGTAGGCTGCGCCTTCGGTCGCGGTGACCGCCTTCGGTTCGGGCAGGTTGACGAAGTTGTTCGCCTCGTCGTCGAAGGTGACGTTGACCGTGCCGAAGCTCTTCGCGTCGCCGATCGCCTTCTTCGCCCAGGTGCCCGTCCGGCTGTAGTCCGCCGAGCGCCCGCCCTGAAGCAGGTTGAAGGGGACGGTCGAAAATTGAAGCGTCGCACCGCCACCGAGAAAGAGAATCTCGTGAGTGTCCGGGACCGCGAGAATCTCACGGAACAACGAGAGAGCCTGTTCGTGAATGGCCATCACCGTCTTTGAGCGGTGACTCATCTCGAGCAGGGACATGCCCTGGCCGTCGTAGTCGACGAAGGACTCCTTGGCGGCCTCGAGCGCGGGCAGGGGGAGGGTGCAGGGACCGGCGGAGAAGTTGTGGATGCGGCTCATGATCGTGTCGGTCGCGTTGCCTAGTCGGGGATTCTGGGCTGGGCAACTCGGATCCTTATGCGGCATCCAGTCTTTCTACCTCTGGGATCGGGGGCTGAGAACAACCGTCCTGATCCTTGTCGACCCATCCATGCAGAGACAAAAACTGGATGACCGTGCCTGCCTTAAGGTGGAGCGTGACGTCCCGGCGCGCTGGCGTTGCCAGAGGGCGAAGGGCCGGGCTTCGCCCGCAACTCGCCGGAGAAACCAATCGCCGTTGCCACTAGGCCGACACCCGGCGCCCGTAGACGATTCTTGCTCGATCCGAGCCAAAATCCTAGCCTTCCTCCATGCCTCGTTTTCCCCTTCGCCTGGTTTCCCTTTCTCTCCTGCTCTCTCTCCGCGCGGAGGCGCAGACGACTCCGAACGTCCTCTGGATCACCGCCGAAGACATGAGTCCCGTGCTCGGCTGCTATGGCGACACCGCCGCCCATACGCCGAACGTCGACCGGTTCGCCAGCGAAGGAGTCCGCTACACGCACGCCTTTGCCACGGCCCCCGTCTGTTCGCCCGTTCGGTCCTGCCTGATCAATGGTGCCTACGCCCAGTCTCAGGGCACTCACCAGATGCGTTCGAACTTCGACATCCCCGCCGTGATGACCGGGTTCCCCACGCTCCTTCGCGAGGCCGGCTACTACACCTCCAACAACGTGAAGACCGACTACAACTCCTCAAGCCTCGAGGCGATCACGGCCTCTTCATGGAACGAGAACAGCGATCAGGCGTCTTGGTCGGGGAAGGCTGGCGAGCAGCCCTTCTTCAGCGTCTTCAACCTGATGACCTCCCACCAGAGCCGCTCGATGGTCTGGCCCTACGAGAAGTTCCAGGCCGAGGTTCAGAGCCGCATCCCGCCCGAGCACGTCCATCGTCCCGACGCCGTGCCGCTGCCTCTCTACTACGTCGACACGGACGTCGTGCGCCGTACCCAGGCACGCTTCCATGACTGCGTCACGGCGATGGATGCCGAGGTCGGAGAAATCCTCGCCCGCCTCGAGGCGGACGGTCTTGACGACGACACCATCGTCTTCTTCTACTCCGACCACGGCAGCGGGATGCCGCGTCACAAGCGCGCTCTCCTCGATTCCGGAATGCACGTGCCGCTCATCGTGCGCTGCCCCGAAAAGTATCGGCAGCTCATGCCGGACGCCCCGGGTTCGACGACGGACCGGCTCGTCAGCTTCGTGGATTTCGCGCCCACCGTCCTGGCGCTCTGCGAAGTGCCCGTTCCCACGTACGTGCAGGGACAAGCCTTCCTCGGCCCTGATCTCCCCGAGCCACGCTCCTACGTCTTCGGTCATCGTGACCGTGTCGATGAAGTCAGCGACCTCGCCCGCTCGGTCCGAGACGGACGTTTCCTCTACCTGCGAAACTACATGCCCCACCTCGGCTACAACCAGCGCAGCGCCTGGCCGGACATCGGCGAGATCCGCCACGAGTTTTATGCCGCGACCGACGAGTCGGCGATGACGCCCGCGCAGTGGCACTTCGCCGGCCCGACCCGACCGCTCGAAGAACTGTACGACTGCGTCGCGGATCCTCACAACATCCGCAACCTCGTCGGCGACCCGGATTTCGAAGCCGATCATCGGCGGCTTCTGCGCGCCTTGCTGGCGCACATGGAAGACATCCGGGATCTGGGCTTCTGGCCCGAGAGCCTCGCCTGGGATTTACAGAAGGACGGCCCGCTGATGGAGCAGGCGCAGGCCGGCAAACTCGAGTTCCATCGCCTTGAAAAAGCCGCCGCCGCCGTCGGCCTCGCTGCCGAGGACGAACTGGCGCTCAACCTCGGTGACGAGCATCCCGCCGTGCGCTACTGGGGCGCGGTCGGATTCTCCGCCCGCCCTGAGATCTCCGACCTCGCTCGCGAAGCCCTCGAGCGTGCCCTCGAAGATGGCGCAGCTGCGGTCCGGATCGAGGCCGCCAACGCGCTCGTCCTGCACGGCCGTCCGGAACAGGCGCTACCCGTTCTGGCGAAAGCCCTCGCCGACGAACATCTCACCGCCGTGCTTCACGCCGCCCGCTCCGTTGAACTGCTCGGCGAACGAGCCGCGGCCCTCCTACCCGAGATGCAGGCGGTCGTCACTCGATGCGACGAGATTCGTCCCCCCGATCTCAGTCCCGTCGTCGTGCTCTCCGGCGACCGCGACATGGCGATGTTCGTCGCCTTCTCCGCCCGTGCTTTCTTAAAGCGACAGGACGAGGCGGGCGACCCGCCAAGGTAGCGGGTCAGGGTGCATCAATGCAGTCAGGCGGGGCTGGGGCCGGGGCCGAACAGCGATTCTCTTGGCGAATGATGTAAATGGTGCAAGTATCACCGCATGAAGTTGCAAATGGTTACCCTCCTTGGCGGAATTCTCCTGCTCGCGTCCTGTCAGACCTTTCATCCGGCCGACTCGGACCGCGACTCGCGCATCTCCAAGGCGGAAATGCGCACGGCCGTCCAGGAAAGCGCCTTCAGCAACTTGGATGCCGACCAGAGCGGAGCTGTCTCAAAAACCGAGTGGATGACTCAGGAGGACGTCCGCTCGCCCCTGCAGCGGTTTCTTCGTCTGGACAAGGACGGCAACAGCGAGTTGACCCTGGCGGAGTTCGCCGACGCCGCGCGCAAGCACGCCACGCTCGACAATCTCTTTGGCACTTGGGATCAGGACGGGGACGGCTTCCTCTCCCCCCGGGAATTCTAGACCAGCCCGCGAAATCATTCCCTGACCAAACTACCTGATCACCATGTACTCCAAACTCGCAATTCTTCTCGCTGGAACTCTCTTCTGCACCTCCTGCACCACGATGGACACCCAGCAGCGCTCGACCCTCGGCGGAGCTGCCGGAGGCGCCGCTCTCGGAGCGATTCTCGGCAACAACGCCAAGGGCCTTTCCAAGGGCGAAGGCGCTGTAGCCGGGGCTCTTTTAGGCGGACTGCTCGGCAATGCCTACGGCGGACAGCAGCAGCAGATCCAGGGCCTGCAGGGTCAGATCGACGCGGCGCAGTCACGCGTCATCAACCTCACCAACAGCAACGGCAGCACGACCCCCGTCGTCGTGCGGCAGACCCCGCAGGGCTTCGTTGGCCCACGCGGCGAGCTCTACTCCCAGATGCCCACGTCCGCGCAGCTCCGTCCGGTTTATGGCTTCTAGCCAGACAGAGGCACGCAAACCCCGCCACCAGGCAGGGACGCCGAAGGAACTCAATGGCGTGCTCGGCCCAGCATGGGTCGGCATCCGCACGAGTGGTTTTTCAGGCAGTCTGCTTGGGATCGACAAAGGAGGATCCGTTCGCACAGGCAAGTGGACGACGTTCCTCGTGGCACCCCTGTTCCTGCTCCTTCTTCTCAGCCTCTCGGCCTGCCAGCGGGACGAGGCGCCGAGCACGGAAGACGCGGTCACCAGGCTGATCGGGCGTCACACCGAGCAACCCGCGGAAAGCGTGAATCTGGACGACGCCCTCATCGCCGATCTTGGCATGACGGAGCTTGAGGTCGTCGATCTAATCATGCGGTTGGAAGCCGCACTGGAGGTCGACGTCTCGGACGAGGAAGTTGGTCTGGCCGAGTCGCGCACCGACCGCCACGGTTTTGGCGACCTCACTGGTCGGGACCTTCTGGAGATTCTCGACCGGGCAGCCGCGAGTGGCTCGAAAGATCCTACCGCTGACGGAAATCAGCGTTAGACTCCGAGGGGGTCGCCAGAGGGCTGAGCCGAAGCTTGCCTTTGCTGGCGGGAGAGTCCGCGCGGGAAATAGACAATCCATGAGAAGATCTTCGAGTCCGAACCCGCTTGCTTTGGCCGTTCTGGCTGGGTTCATCATGGTGTTCTCGCAGCTGAGCGCCCAGCAATCAGAGTCTGCCGGGACCGACGCAGCGGCTCTGTCGTCAGCCGATCTGACTGCCGCTGAGATCGCCCTGGCGGAAACGGCGGATTTTCTGAAGCGAACCAAGGAAGTTCCGGACCAGCTCGAGTCCGTGCAGGCCGAGATTGCGACGCTTCAGGAAGGTGAACTGAAAGAGGTTCCATCGGGACTCGGCACCAAGGAACTGCAGAAGATCCGCGACTCCAACCGTGTCGAAATCGAGTCGTTCGATCTTCAACTGCAGACGCTTGATCAGGAGGAGCGGCGGCGTACCAGTCGCCTGATCGAGATTCCGGAGCAGGTCGAACGGCTCCGCGCACGCACCCGCCCTCTGGTTCCTGCAGCAGGTGGGGCGCCCGACCCGCAGGGAGAAGAGCCCCCGGTCCAGCCCTCCGCGACCGAGGCCGATCAGTCTCGGGCCGCGCAGATCCAGAGCCTTTTGGCCGAACAGTCCTTTTACGAGATAGCCTCCCCACTGTTCGAAGCCCGACGCCTGCTCCTGCGCCTCCGCAAGGATCGCGCCGACAGCTATCACAAGGACGTCATGGCGGTCCTCTCCCGGTCGATCGGGGATGCCGCGGTGGAGGCCAGGAAGACCGGCCGCGAGATCCTCCTTTCGGTCGATGCCTCCGTAACACTCCGAAAGATGGAGGAGCGCACCCTGGAACTCATCGACGGCCGGAGCACTGGCGAGCTGGCGCAGAACCGCTCCCGCCTCGATCACCAGCTTGGCAAGGAGAGACGACTCCTGTCTCAGGCCCAGGAAATGGCCGCTGCCGGCGAGCGGAAGATCGCGCTGCTCGAAGAGGCCGGGGTGCCGATCGACCCGACGACCGGAGAGCTGCTTCGACGCCACAAGGCCAGCCTCCCTTCGGCTGCCGTCCTCAAGCATCTCCTCCGGGAAGGCAGTCGTCACTCCGCTCAGCTGCAACTCCTCGCACTGGATCTCGCCTCCGAAAATACCTCAAGCCTCGACCCCGCGCTGGACACCCAACTCGAGGAGGAAGCCCGCCGACATGATCTGGATCCGGAGATCGCCGACCGAATTCTGGCTCGTCACCGCGAAGCCCTCGCAGAGAGTACCGCGCTGGCCCGGGACCTGGCCGGCCGTCAAGCCAGTCTGAACGTGCTCTACACTCAGACCGCTGCCCAGGTCGAACGGTACACGGCTTTCATTCATGAGCGGATCATCTGGATTCGCAACGTCGAGCCTCTCGGCCTATCCGCGCTGGGCAAGGAAGTCGAAGGGGTGAAACGAGGGCTCAAGTCGCCGGTTCTTCTGGGGGCGCCCGGGAGGATCGCGGCCGATTTCTCGGTCGCACCCCTCGGATGGTTCGGAGCGTTCCTCCTGCTCCTGCTCCTCGTGACCAACTGCCGGAAGCTGCTGGCCACCATCTGTGCGGCGGGAAAAGAGGCGGAGCGATACCGCTGTCTGAGCGTGGCCCCCACCTTCCGCTCTCTCGGCTGCAGCCTGCTGCTGCCGACGCTCGTGTCGGGCCCCCTCGCTTACGTGGGCTGGCGACTGCTCCATTCCAATCCCGGTGGCGCCCTGGGAACCGCGCTTCTGCATATGGCGGCCGTGCTGCTGCCGGGCGGATTCGTCTGGCTGGCGATGCATCCCAAGGGCCTCTTCGTCAAACACTTCGGCGGCGACGTGCCCTGGGTCGCAAGGCTGCGCCGAATCTGGGCCTGGACTTTTCCCCCGCTCCTCGCCGTGGTGGCTGTGACCACCTACTTCGCCCATCTGGCCCCGGTTGCCACGTACGGCAGGGCGCCGTTCCTCGTCGAACTCATCGTGATTGCAGTGTTGGCGATCCTGATGCTACGCGCCGACACCAAAAGCGGCCGCCGGCTGCCGATCCCCCACCTGATCCTGCCACTTCTACTGATCGTACTGCTCGCTCTCGGCATCTTCACTGCCCTCGGTTACTTTGACTCGGCTCTCGGAATTCGTTCCCGAATCTTCTACAGCTTTCTCGCGGTGGTGGGCGTGCACGTGCTCCGCTCGATGCTCACTCGGGGCCTCACCGTGGCCAAGCGCCGCGAAGTCCGCGAGCAGATCGTTCGGCGACGCGAGGCCCTGGTCGCGCTGCGCGACGCGGAGACCGGGAAGGAAAAGGAGGACAGCAAACCGATCCCAACCAAGGAGGAAATGGAGGCCGACGAACTTCGGCTCGTTCATCTCGAGGAACAGACTCACAAGGTGCTTCGCTTCGCCACCGTCAGCGCGATCCTCGCCGCCCTTGGTGTCATTTGGTTTGGTCTGCTGCCGGCGGTCTCTTCTCTGGATGACAAGGTGGTATGGACCGTTCAGAAAGCCGGAGAATCGGTGGTCGAAACCCCATCGGGGCTGGATGCCGTGATACCCGGCATTTCGGAGGAAGTTTCGAGTTCCGGGGTCGGTTCGAGCGTGTCACTGCTCGACGTCCTGCTGGCGGTATTCGGCCTGGCGGTGACCCTCGTCCTCTCCGGTTCGCTGCCTGCCATGATCGAAATCCTCTTTCTACGCCGGCTGGCGATCGGTGCGGGCGCCTCTTTCGCCACGACCTCGATCATTCGCTACGTCATCCTGATCGGCGGGGTCCTTCTTTCGCTCCGGATGATCGCCTTCGACTGGTCGAGCATCCAGTGGATCGCCGCCGCCGCCTCTCTCGGCATCGGCTTCGGTCTGCAGGAGATCTTTGCCAACTTCGTTTCAGGAATCATCCTTCTCCTGGAGAGGCCGGTCCGACTCGGAGATCTGGTGACGATCGGAACCGACTCCGGAAAGGTCAGCAAGATCAGCATGCGGGCGACGACGATCCTGCAGTTCAACAACCGGGAACTGGTCATCCCCAACAAGAGTCTGGTGACCGGGAATCTGGTGAACTGGACGCTGACCGATCCGATGATGCGTCTGGAGGTGCCGGTCGGCGTGGCGTACGGCTCCGACACCGAGCAGGTCCGAGACATCCTCCTCAACGTGGCTCGGGAGCATGCCTCCGTCCTGAAGGAGCCAAAGCCGAGTGTCATCTTCAGCGAATTCGGCGACAGCTCGTTGAATTTCGTCGTTCGATTCTTTGTCTCGACCATCACCGACGTGGTCCCGGTGCCGAGCGAACTGCACTATATCATCGACAAGCGCTTCCGCGAAGCGGGCATCGAGATTCCCTTTCCGCAGCGCGACCTTCACGTCAAAACCGGGGCCTCGCCGGAGGTCGTATCCTCTTCCTCGTGAGCTCTGCCCACAAGCCGCCGGGAACTTCACCCGGAACCCTCGTGCACGTCGGCGAGCGCCGGGCCGATTTCTCGATCGAGACGATGGCGCGCACGACGGGCGTCT
>ENA-ORXT01003164-ORXT01003164.1-marine-metagenome-genome-assembly--contig:-NODE-3164-length-18509-cov-15.284125_pt1 | contig 18509 bp, 16 predicted proteins | sample MGYA00237868_ERZ511482 | MGnify/ENA metagenome assembly ERZ511482 | reverse complement strand
CGACCCGCGTGCAACAATTGGTTGCACGCGGCCCGGCAGCGAGCGCCCGCCGCCGTCCTTTGCGTTTTCACCCCTGCTCGGTTCAGAGGCACCAGCAGAAAAGCCCAAAAAAGACACGGGAAGCGACAGAAAAGAGGGATTGTCAACGCCTTGTTTTAGTGTCCACGTTTTGGAGCCCGTCGTTGGGCACTCCAGTTTAGAGACCAGCGGGATGCAGATGAACGAAGCAACTTACTCTTGCGTTAGATATACAGGCTGTAGTTGCGCACGGCTGCGCGTACGAAGCCGCGGCACATGTCGGGCGTGATGGAGGCTAGCATCAGAGCAATGGTGTAGAACGGCCATGCATTGAACTGCTCAGGCTCCACATGCCGACGAAGCCAACTGCTCCCGACCGAGAAGACGTCCTCAATGGGGTTGAAGTCCGGACTGTAGGGAGGCAAGAAGCGCACAAGCACACCTCGGGCCTCAAGCAAAGCGATGGCGGCCTGGTCATGCACACGAGCATTGTCCAAAACCAAGACGCACCGCTCGTCTTGCGCAGACCACGGCAAGGTTGGATCATAAGCATTCAGATGAGGAAGCAAGTTCTCAAGCGTGAAAAGCAGAAAGTCAACCGAGGATTGGCCTGGTGGTGGTTGAGTGATCTTCCAGTCCAACACCGCGTCGTGGCTCATGGCAACGAAAAAACTCGTGCTCACTCCCCGAGCGTTGGAAAGGTAGCACTCTGCCCGCGCGCCACGGAGGGACCAGGCCCACTTGCGGTCGGCGGACCGACCACAGCGGTGGGCCTCGTCGATGTACACGCGCGCCCGCAAAGGGATGTCCCATTGGTCGTGGACCCATCTCGCGCGTGCCAGCTCGTTCCGTGAAATGAATGCAGACTCAATCACCTTGCGTGTAAAGCCATGTGCGGCAAGAACGCGAGAAACCGAGGAGGGAGAGATGGAGAAGTCATCACCAAGCAATTGATGCAGGTGAGTGACGAAGTCAGAAATCTCATCCAGAAAAGCCTCCGGGCACTGCTCCACAGCAAACAGGACCGCGGAGCGCAGATCTGGACACCTCAAAAAGTTGTCGGCATGAGTGTTCCACTTCTCTGGCGCGTAATGCACATCACCAGTCTCCGCCACGTAGGACAAAAACCTAGTTAGGGACCTACGGGACATGCGCGTGTTCTGTGCCGCTGTCTCCAGGCTCTGCCCGTCGTCCAGATGCAAGGAGACGGCGAGCCGGCGAAGGTCCGCCGCCTTCATTGCGCCGGTAGTGCGCTCACTCCACGCACCTTGCTGCCACGGCGTGCTCCCGCGCCCTGCGGCCTTCGAGGACAACACAAGCAGAGAAAGGTGGTCTGCTCCCTGCGGCCCTCGAACACGAAAGCCAACCGAAAAAGGTGGCCCACGCGTGTGCAGGGCGCCACTTGATCAGGTCTGGGAATGCCGAGAAAAAGAAAAAAAGGGCAATAAACAGTGAGTCTCCGACTTCCCCCATCAATCACAGCTGTCCGGGAGGCACGGATCGAATTTTATAGGGGACAAACAGTGATATCTTCCTGGGATGGGACATGGACGGAAGCTGACATCGCTTAGGTGGTCGTTCACCGCGACGACAGCAGCCGAGCGCGCCCTTATTATCCAAGGAGAGCGACTTAAGCATGCCCTTTACGAAATTTATCCGTATTGCATCGCTTCGCGGCAAAAGTTGGTCGACTTTTCATCCCTAGTTGAAAACAACAGTTGTCTGTGTCTCTGGCCGCCAGGACAGAATTGGGGGATCAGCAATACATGTTCAGGACGCAGTGTTTGTCCATATTACGAGAGTGCAGTTGTGGGCCGAGCTTTCAAACTCGACCATCGTTTCTGTACAATATTGAAACTTTTGCGGTGTTAAGGGGGGTCGAATATGGGCTACTACATGCCGCTTCAATCTTTACTGGAGGCTGTCGATGGCAGTTTGACATTTGTGGGTGCCGGCGCGAGTATAACGAATCAGCATGCGCTCCACTTTGCAGATGATGTGTGGCGGCTAAGTTTAGAATCCGCAATAAAGGTACTATTCATCGAACGGAGATACAGCCAGTCAACTATTGTCCGATCTAGCGTCACACGTGCCAATCCTCAGTCGCAATCCCATCTCATGGTGATTTCGCAACACGTTTCATGGTTCTGGGATACAGTCAGCAGAATGATAAGTACCGCAAAATTTGCAGCCCTGCTCGCAGAGTTGACTACATGTGGTTGGCGAATGCAGCGTTCGACAGTTAGAGATACGACGAGATTTGTGACCTGAATAGGTTAGAAATGTTGACAGCCCTGTACATCACAGATTGTAAAACCAGCCGCAACCTGTGAAACCTTGCAATACATGGAGTCGCGTTCTGAGCCAACGAAGCCATGGTTTTCTTGTGGACGTCGTATCTGATCGTCTTTTTTCATTATAAGCATGAAATTGTCGCGTGAATTCTGCTGGCCGGCGCCCAACAATAGTTGTGGCAGCCAGAGGTGCTGGTGCAAGTGAGGCATTGTACCTCTTCCCAGTGTTGTATCTTCGAAAACCCAGTATGGTATTGGAAGTAAAAGAGTTAGAGGTAGAGTGTCGGTCCACGTAGCACTGAGGCGGATACCGAGTCTGTTCCCCACAGCCACGGCTTGCGGCAGTGTGTGGCGCGGCTAAATTCGGTGGCCGGGGCCATCAGATCTCGAGAGGACCGGAGACCAGGGACCAGCGATTGTCGACCTGTGCCGCGGTGCAAATGTGCCGTGGCGTCACCACCATCCTTCCGCTCCCTGCAAAGCAGCAATGGAAAGAGTCAGTCTGTATATTCTTACATGTGACCCTTGCGCTCTTTCACGGCAGCGTGCTAACTCTCTCGGAAGGCAACTTTCTTTTGACGTCATCTTCCAACCGACGAGCTGCCTGTATGGAGCTTCAGAGCGGCATGCTGCCTCACGGATTATCGACGTTCAACGGGTTCTCTATTCATTCTACCACCCTGATGTATGACTGGAGCTTACTCAACCGCATGAGGACTGCAATCGCGTGAGCGGCGCGGCTCACTGGCTACGCGTGCTTGCGAGTCGCCGTGCGCTGACGCGCCCTAAAATATTCGAAAAGCGCGCTATCCAGGTGCTGCGGCCATTGACAGTTCGGCCAGCATAACCCATGAGAGATGCAAGCATTACGAGTCGCTTCCACTCTACCTCGTCTACCACGTTGTACCGCGGAGAGTCAAGTCACGACACGCAGAAGGCCAGTGCTGCGGTAAGCCTCTGCGCTTACACGCAAGACAGTGCCTGACGCCTTGTCACTGGGAACGGTCCCGAGGTATGCACCACCAGCGCAACGGATCTTCATAGAACTAGAGGTCATTGCTCAGACTTCAAACGAAGGCGCGCCACTGTCTGACAGGATCTGAGGTGCTTTGGGTTGTTTCACTGGTGGGTGGCAATCCGTGACGCGGACCGCTGGAACCTCTGCGCATCAGTTCGAATCAGCCCACTGATCAACTTGGTCCCCCACGGCTGGAGCCGAGTAGCACACCTTCTTTCACAGTCTGAAGGTTCACTGCGTGCACCGAATATAGCTGTATTGAGAATGCTAGCCTCCGGCATAAAGTGTGGCGTTTCGACGGTCAAGCAAGCATCCTACAAAGAGGCGGACTGCCTAACGACCGTGTCTACAGATGGCGGTTCCTGTCGCATTTTCGCCAATGCGAGGGCCGGCCGGTAGACCGCCGCGCGGAACTGCCGCGAGGAAGTGGTGGCGTCGGTTCCCGTCCGGTTTCAAGAACCCGTACTTTTTCCATCCCTGCAGAGGCTAGCTAACCTTTGTAGAGAATTTACCATCATTTCTGGTGGAACTCTGCAGCTGACTTTCCCCTGGCCTTGAGGAAAGGGTCCTACCCGGCACGCGCGTAGGGGCACCTATTTTATTTTTTTCCTGAGCTAGTGCACGTTGCGGGAGTACTGGCGGAAAAGCGGGGTGGCCGCGGAGAGACTTCATACGGCTCGGGTGGACGTCGCCGTACCGTGATTCCGACATGGTTAGAAGCATCACTTTGCGAAATATCTTTGCACGTGTTTCGGCAGCATGGCAAAACGTTAAGCGTTTGTGAGGTCCATCCTCCATGTGAATGGATGTTTTCTTCCTCGTTCAGATGGCTTCAGACGGTGGAACTGTGCTGCAGACGAGCTGGCATCAAGGATGCGTGCTGCATATGACCGCGTCAGGTGCGGAATTGAGGGTGAAATGTGTGGACCCTGCCTCTGAGATGCTGCGCACGGTGCTTCTGTTCTTGAAAACTTTAAACACGTCGGGCAGGGCGAAAATTGGGTACAGCCGAGACGCGTGGACTGTGGTGTGACTGTGGCGCGCAGTGGCTGAAGAGGATAATCGCGTTTCACGTGACGCAGCTGCCCGCGTGTTGCTGTGTGCGTGCCTGGGACGGAGAGAGGGCGGCGCCGAGCGTGTGGCCGGTGCGAGGGGGTTGGTGGTGTGGCGGCGGCGAAATGTTCCGTGCGAGATGTCGCGCAGCCGACCGCGTGAGCCTTCGAAGAGGCAGGAGACAGGTCAGGGGGGTACGTTCACGGGGTTGTGCAGGGGTGGAGGGGCCGTGGGGCTGGAGGGGGGGCGGGGTAATGACGCCGGTGATTTTCCGGTGGCGGCCCGAGCAGCAACGGCAGCGGCCCCTGCGCCCGCGCTCCCTGCTGCGACAGGCTTGCTGCTGGCAACAAGCCTAGCCATCATAGACGACCATACAGTAAAAGTGTCCCTGGATCTTTGGCTGCCACAACTCGAACAGCCAGCCTGTGCGCCGGGTCACCCAGCTCGTTGGACTGGCAATTCAGTCTCACCAACTCGGCATCCAGCAAAAGGTTGAACTCTTTTTTATGACTGGACAGAAAACTTATTGGCTCACAGGATTGCGAACAGGACGCACCCAGATGCTACGTAATTCTCTTTTCATTTTGAACTCTAAATGTTCTGGTCCTAGTATTTCTCTGTGCTACATATTCGCACACATCGAAAAGAGACGCACCTTTCCTTCTTCTCAGCGGCAGCAACGATGTGCAGGCGCGCCCGTGAACGATAAAAAACACCACATTGCCGGTCTCAGCCGTGGGGGTGGGATCTCGGGTCTCTGCGACAATGTTACTGAGACGCTCCGTGCAGGCCTCATCTGCCTCCACCTGGCCAGAGCGCGCCGCCGCTCCCGCCTCTTCTTCGTGGCATGGAGTATGTCGGATGCCTTGGCAAGGAGCCTAATGACCGCCCAGCTGTTCTCCGCCCGGCACGACGACGGCACAGTGCGCTCGAGGTAGACGATCGCTCTGGCGAGGACGACCAGAGCCTGCTGCATACACGTGAGGTGTGGCGTAAAAGAGCTTTTCACAGCTGACGGTACTAAAGCGTTGAGAAGTCGATCGTCCTTTTGGGTCAGCCTTAGCATGGGAAAGTCGCAAGGCTTTTCGCCCGCAAGCTTGAGCGTACGGCGGCTAACTGACCACTCGTTCGTGCAGCCGGCGGCGGGGGTGGCGGCCACCGCCGCCGCTGCGGGGCCGGCAGCTGCAGCGGTCGCGCCCGCCAGGTAGCGGGCGGTGTGGGCGGCCGGGCGGATGTGGCGCCTCCCATCGGCAGGTGACCGTGACGGTGCCCGGACAGCTGTAAACGGCGCACGAGCATCAGACGCGGCCGCGGCGCGAGAAACAGGCGGAAGAAGGCGACGTCTCGGGGGCAGGTTGACAAGGCCCCCCCCAACAAGCAGGCAACGCCCGCAGGAGGAGGATGATGCGGTGGAGGTCCCCCCCGCCATACCAGCGTCCATGAAAGATAAAAACGAAAGAAGAAGATTGTGAAAAGAAAAACAGGAGCACGGAACCTCAACCGCAAGAAACACCGCACGTCAATGATCTTGTCAGATCCGTGCACTGTAAGAATAAGGAGGTGAGGGACCTGGAAATATTGGGGGGTGGGACGTGAGTCTGGCATGATTCCCGGAAAGGTGGGCTTGGGAACGAAAGAAGAGGTGACGTACTTTGTGGTCTGGCAGTGGGAGTTGCGCGGTGGGAGAGGGGGGGGATGAGGGTAGAGTGAGTTGCGCGGGGAAGGGGGGAAGAGGTGAGGGTGGAATGAGACGGGGGACAGAAATCGACAAGAGCCGGCGTCCAAGATGACGACGCGCGTCGGTAAGGGAAGAGGCAGCAGCTCGTGCGGAGTCTCTGTGGGAGGCCCTGTGGATGTGTGCACACACGGAGCACTGTGGACGCACCACCACAAACTCCCAGTCAACACCGCCTCGAGCGGCTCTGTTGGATCTCAGGGCCCATACGTTCACCTCCATGGCTCGGTTAAACAGTGATAGATTTCCATTGGCCATTGCAGATGCGGTCAAAGAGCTCAAACATCATGCACTTACCGCTTACAAACTGACCACGCTCGGGAGTGAAGAGGCCGGGGACCAGTCTGCATGTGACACTATCTTCATTTCATGCACAGCAGAGAACTCGGCTGTCGATCTGCCTTAGGCTCGCAGGACATCGGCCATTCAACAAGCCCACCTGGTAAAAGCCCAGGCCCCGAAATCACACCAAGTGGTCCACCTGTGAGACAGGTCACCAGTAGCAAACTAATTTTTGGCTTAAGCTTCTGTCACGCCATTGCCCTTCTCAAACTGGTCTTTGGCCTACGTGGCCCTGTCATCCATCCTCTTTTTCAGCGTAGCGAGGCCTTCCTGCCGCCATGTCTTGTTCAGCCGTAATCATTAGTCTCCAGGCCGCGAGGCGCCGCGGGTCGCCGCCTTGCGCTTGCAAATTGGGGCCTTCGCCCGCCGCGGGGCTTCGAAAGCAACGCCACTCACCGCCATCGTCTGCATCAGCTTTTGGACGAGCAGCAGAGCAGTCTCAGCGGTAAACCGGGGAGCGTTGTGGTTATAGAAACCGCTAAAATTGTGGCTAAGATTCGATGGCTAGCTCACCGTATAGCACCGTCCTGCCCCATACTCTTATGAATTCACAAGAGTGGGCGAACAGCACATGAAGCTTGGCCGAAATGCTCTTCCAAGGAAATGATCTCTGGAGGAGTTTGAGGAACGCCCGTGCACCAGCCTTCGACCGCGCCTCCGCGGCGGGGGGAGTAAGCGCCGCTCGGTTGAGGTTTGAAAGCACCCCTTTGCAGAGCTCTCACCTGCGCTCATAGGCAGTGAGCCCGGGAGAAGACACAAGAGGACGCAGCGCGTACACAATCTCACCGCACCCAGAAGCGATTGTGTGGCAGTGCCGACCGATAAAGTTGCCCGCGTCGTAGGGCACAGGCTCGACTCCAATGTTGGCGCTTAAAATAGGCGCCAGTGGGTGCGCGAACTGCCGTCCGTCCACGAACTTGCGCTGTTGGGTTACATCTTTAATTGCCAGCTGCAGGAGCCAAGCTGTAACTATACGTGAAATGAAGTGGGATGGGCACGGTCTGGGAAGGTGGCGCAGCAATGCCCGGTGACCGCTCCGCCGACATGTGTGTAGCCAATCTAAGTTCTGCCGCGTTCCGTCCCAAGCTTCCATACGCCGGGTGCATTTCTTTCCAGTGCCCCGCCGTCCGGGGGAGATGAGTGTAGTCCCAGTCCCTCAGAGTCTCAAATGCCCGATCCAGCAGAGGATGGGACTCTGTGGGGCATGTCATGTCAAGGCAGGAGTGGCAAGGCATGGACGCGCTGTGCCCTTTATAGCCTAGCGTGCTGGTTACAGCCGGGAAGTCGCTGTTGACAAACATGCGCACAGCCCGTCCATGGCCGCCCACGACCACCTCGGTGTAGCTCAGTCGCAGTAACTGTGCCACATGTGCAGACAGTGTGGCAACCACTTCAGGGTGCTCTTCTTTGGAATGTGAGCATACTGCCACGAGGAGGAGGTTTCCGAGTCTGTTCGGGTGTTCGTGGTTCGGAAAACCCATCACACCCTTCACAGAAGATGGGTTACCTCCCCTGTCCAAGCCAATGGAGATATGAATATCTTGCATGTCGGCTGGAGGGTAGAAGCCGCGATGAGAGGGTCTTTCATCGCTGGGAATCTCATTATCACGAGTCTGAGAGATCGCCACGCCCTGCGGATCATTTGCGAGGCATTCAATGAGCAGCCTCGCAACCCACTGGTCGGCGAGCCGCCCTTCCACTGCCCGCGAGAGGTAGGCCTGATTTGCGCCAGTGCCCACAAAGGAGACCTCCATCGCGGGAAGTGTCATTAAGGATGCTCGAGCCTTCCGCAGAGCGGGTAGACTAGCTCAGCTTCCCGCCAAAAAACACCCGTATCCGATTGAACTTGGCATCCCTCAGTCCAACGGATGCCGGCAGCCCGACCCACTCCGCGACAGTTGCGCGAGGCGGGAGTTTTCGACCGCCCCGTGGCCGTGTCGCATTCGGAATGGAGCGTGCACCAATCGCCACGATGAGCAACGCCGAAGTCGTCTGTGAAGCTGCCGCCCTTGGCCCGTCTGAATGGCAAGGCAGCCACCGCCCCGACTGCCATCGCCTGGTTCTTGCCATCATCTGTCGCTTGTGCGGCAGCACGCCACGCCATCGCTTCATGTATCTGGCGAAGATAGGGTCGCTAGCACGGGGAGAAGAAAAAGGCCAGCACTCTAACAGGAACAGTTCGTCGCAGCTCAGCAAACGATGGCACACTGTAAGATGGCAACGGAAGTGAAGACGGCTAGCTATTTTGCCGTTTACAGCACAAGCCAATAGCGGTCGAGTGGGTTCTCCTCGCACAATCCGAATCGACTTTCAGCCGTGATCACGATGGCGTGCCCAGCCAATGGATGACAGATGACTTTGAGCAAAAGAACCAGGCCTCACCAAAAGTATTTCTGCAAGGGTATCACCCCAGTATCATCTGCGGGTACATACTCGTACCCGTGAAATATTTTGATGCGTCGCCCATACTCATTCTCGGCGAATTGGACGTCCGCAGATAATCGCGACATCGGATCACCAAGGGTATCCATGAACACTACTCGTACTCTCTGTTGAGACACCAAACGAGGGGGTCCGCCGCAACCCCGACACGCTGCACACACACCTTGGTTGCGACGACGGTGAGAACAAAGGATGCCTGTTTTCTCCCCCTGGCCTCTCCCGCCCGTTCCCCCCACGACTATAACGGGGCCACGCGGTCCTCTCAAACCTCTCCCCACACCAAGCAAAGCAGTCCCCGCTCACCACCCCACCCCCCGCGGGCATACAGTCGGAGGGGATGAGGAGGCGCGGTCGACTCAGCGCCGCGCCCTACCCCTCCTCCTCCCAGCACACAGTCCCCACCTGCCGTCGGCGCGTCGCCGCCCGGCTCCGATTCACCCGTCCCCCCCTCCCCGGGCGCCCGTCCGGTGGGCGCCCGTTCGGTAGTGCGGCGCCGTCCCTCGGCACGACGGGTCACCACCGCGACCACTCCGGGGGGTCACCCCTTCCACCAACCGCCTGCGCCCTCCCCCCGCGCCGAGCGGCCCCCCTCCACCCAGCCGCAGCGCACCGCCACTGACGTTGCCGCTGTCCCCCAGATATCCCTGCCAGTCGCCTGGCTCCAGCGGCTCCCCTCCTCCGTCGCCCGGTTGCCGCTCGCCCGCCCCGTCGGCGTGCGCGGTGGAAGCCAAATTCCACCACGCTAACTCGCCGGCCCCAAATCAACACGATCAATCCCGGGAAGTCGTCAATCGCAGACCCACCGGGCTTGACCCCGGTAGTCCCTCCCCCCCTTCCCCCCCCAATGCTGGGGGGATTCCCCGTCCACCTCCGCCCGTGCCCGAAGTCCCTCCACCTCTGTTCCAACAGGCTCCTTCACCGATTTCCGCAGCGGCGGCGCCCATACAGGCGGTCGGCACGCCGCGGCCGCGGCGGCAGCGTCACGGCGGCGCTGCGGCACCGGAGCGCGGCAGGCAGAGGCCGCCCCCGCCGCGCTGCCGCCGCCACGCCACGCGCCGCCACGGCCGCCGCCGCCGTTGCCGCTCTGGCCGTCGCGACGCGGCGGCGCCCCCATGACGACCTCCGTGGCAGAGGGCGATGCGGCGCGGTATTCCCGCACGTATCGTCTGGGAGAGCCCGCGGCGCCGCTGCCACCCGACAAGCCGGTACGCCCGAGGCCGTCGGTGCGAGCCGATTCGCTTGGAAAGAGGCGGCTCGGCAGGTACCACCGTACCGCCGCAGGGGTGGTCGGCGGACCGCGCAGCCCGTGCGGGTGGCGTCGATACCCGTCGCAACCAACCAGTCGGCCGCCTACTGCGCGGCGGCGGGCGCGCAGGTGGAGCTGCAGCGCACGCCTTGGACGCAAGGCCGGCGGTCGCGGGCGGCGGGCGGCCGGCGACCGCGTCGGCCACCACGTCGGCCTGCTCACCGGCAGCTGTTTGCTGCCGCCGCCTGCGGCTAGCGGTCGGCGGGAGACTACTGCGGCGGGCCTGCGGTGGGCGTGTCGGACGGGCGGGGGTCCCTCGAGGAGTCGACCGCCCCTCCCCGAGGGGGGTATTAAGCGGTGTGGCGACAGGTGCTAATCGACCGCTGTTACCCGATGCGCCCGTCCATCCGCCGCAGGCGTCGCAGGGGAGGGGGTCCGCGGCGTTGGGGGGACGCCAAGACCGCAGTGGAGCTTGTCGCGGATCCGCCACCTCGCGAGGCTGGCGGTGCGGGCGCAGGCGACGGGGGCGGCAGCGCCGAGGGGGGTCGCTTGAAGCTTCTGGGGGGCGGGATTCTCCGCGTTGGGCTGGCCGTGGCGTACCGCCGTGGGATCGTTTGTGTTTTTCTCATCTGGCCTGCTTCCTCTGTTGCGCCTTCCGCGGGCCCCCTCCCCATGTGTTCGGGATTCGGAAACATGTTCGAATAAGACCCAGAAAAGCTTTGAATAGGGCCTCGAATGGCCCACAAAGGGGCCACACGTGGTCGGAATAAACGTCAAAATATTAGTAGCCCCCATTTATTCCTAGCACTGCTTTTTATCAAAGTTCATCTCAATGGGTTTTCAGTATAGATATAATATTTTTGATGAGTTCGAAAATGGTGACGAATAGTTCCGGTGCGGAAAGGTGCATCCAAGACATCGGGGAAGACAGGGGCAGACTTGATTTGACAGCAGGCGAAGTTCTTTTTCAGCATTATGTAGTTACTACTTTTATAAGCTCGTCGGCAGGGTGTGTGTGGCGATTTTCATCCAGCAGGGCAAGCTTCACGTCTTCGACCAGCACGGACGGACAGACGGTGGGCCCGCTGCAGCCGCTGCTGTCACCCGGCCGTGCTGCGCCTGACACAATGCCGCGCACAGAACGATCTGGCGTGGCGTGCTCCCACGCTGTTCGTTGCGGTCCGCGCCGTTTTAATCAATGTTGATCTGATCGGAATCTGCCATTCTATTTACCTCGGCAGGACGCTCACATATTCGGCGAAGTGCCACGTTTGACGGTTCTGTGCGTGGAGAGACCCGCTTGGAAAATCTTGCCGCACCCGTGAAGAGCGTCGCGTACAGCCGTTCTCCCAAAAATCCCGCACTCCACCTGTTGCAAAAGAGTTCCAAATCGGCCTCTGCGGGGTCGTAGAGGCCGATTTAGAACTCTTTTGCAACTGTTGGAGTGCGGGATTCTTGGGGAACGGCTGTACTCACTGGTTTTGACCATCCTGATCAGGACAGCCGAGTTGCTCGGCTGGATTATAATAAGTTCAGCAACCAGACACTACTGTAGCTGGGGCCGCAACTGGTTGAACAAGTTGCGTGACCTGAGCCAGTTACACCCGACCCTACTTGCCATACAGCACAGTGGGGTTTGCGCAGGGTTCCCTGGACGGCGAAAAGTGAGCGACATCGCGCCCCAAACCAGCTTTTCTGCAGCACTTCTTGACTGCATTGTAGCCCAACAATTGGTGCCGCGAGCCCTCCCGAGCTCGATTTATGCGGCACATCTAAGGTGCGTGGTGCACAAAAGCCCGTTTCTGTCGTGCAAGCCGGCTCCAAACGTGTTGCACAGCGATGTGCTGCACCTCGATCGTCTACTGAATCAGTCACGTCCAGGTTACGTCGATTGGGTGCTACATTCCAAGCCCGTCCACGCAGCAGTTTCTTCCTCGTCGCCGCTCGATGTTCACAATATCTGTGTGCTGCACTCCGAAGTTGCGCAGCACAAGAATGGGAATCTCAAGCACAAAAATGCCCTCGCCGGGTCCATTGTTTTGCCACTGAGGGAACCTGGGTTTGACCGCACAGTGCAGTGAAGTCGAGTCTGGACTAACGACACCCATCCCTTGGATTGGGCCGCGAGGCACCAGGTACATCTGGTGTTGCCTTGCGCTGTCCGGTACCGTGCGTCGCTGTTGCTGCTTGATCTTCCGTCCCCCACCCTCCTCTCTTTCATCGCGATAACCCTCTCTTGCGCCACTGTCGCCTGCTCGCCCTCAATGGTGTCAACCGCACAGGCCTCCTCGTCCGTGCCGATGGCCGACGGCGTGTCGGAATGTAGGAAGTACGGCCTGCCCGCCGGTGAGGACACGGCCGCCTGGGCCACCCTCATGCGCCCCTGCGTGGGGCATCTGCAGCAGATCAAGCCGGCTGGGATGATGGCGTGCGTGTCGCGCCTCACCGACAAGAGGACGGTGACCGCCATGTCTATTTGGTTGCACTGTGGGTTACACTACCAGCCACGGCCGCCGGCGAAGCCCGTGTGCACGCCGCCCGTCCCTGGGGACATGCCGCCGGTAAATCAGCCCGAGAAGGGGTGCTGCTTTTTCCCTCTGCGGCGCGACGAGTCGGGTGCTGCCTGCTGGGAGGTGCGCGTTTTTCGCGCTTCACCGGCGGGGGAGCTGCCGGCCGTCGCTGGACGCTGGGTGATTGAGCTCGTGCATCTCCCAAGCCGGGGAGATCCGCTGCGGTTTTGCGCGGCGTCCGAGGTAGACGCGCGCGAGTGGCATCGACAGCTGCGGATGCGCGCCGCTCCGTTGGTGCTGGTTTGGACGCGGCACGTGGGCGTGGCGGGCGGCAGCGGCGGTGGCGGCGGTGGGGTCAGCCCGGCGCTCGACGGGCCGGCGGCGGCGAGGCGCCTCCTTGTGATGGACGCGCTCACCCGCGGCGCGGGCCACCTGGTGGCCACCGGCGCGCTGGAGGGCGTGGCGGGGGTGGCCGAGTTTGTGACCGAGGTGACGCAGAAGGAGGCGTCCAACCTCGCTGCCGCGGCCGGCCCTGTGGTCGGCGTGGCGCTCCAGTCGGTGTGTTTTGCGGCGCGCGTCTTTGCTGCCGCGCAAGGCGTTTTCGACGCGGCCGCGCAGACATCGGCGGATGTGGACGACCTGCACAAAGTATGTCGTCGGTTGCTCGTCGCCCTCAAAGACGTCCGCGATGACGCTGACGTGGGGGCTGCGGAGCTGCTCCATCTCCTGAGCCGCCTCCTCGCCGACGTTGAGGCGGCGGCGGGGGAGCTGCACCACCTGGTTCGGTCCCGCCGGCAGCGCGCGTGGCTCGCCTGCAGCGCGTCGTGCCGGGGGGTGGATGTCGGTTCCGACTTGGGCGATCGGCTGTCCCAGAGCCGGCGGAATGCGAGCGGGCTGCTGGACGAGCTGGTCCTGGCGCTGCAGCGGCAGACGGCGGTCGACACGCGCTGCATCCTGGCGGCAGTCGGCCCAGAGGCGCAGCTCGCTGCGGCGGCGCGGGTGGGGTGGCAGGGCTTGCCTGAGCTGCCCGACGACAACAACATTTTCAACGACTGGCATGACCCGACGTTGCCCGCTGCGAGGCTGTACGCCGCGGTCATGCAGTCCGGCGCAACGGCCGCGGCGGTCGTGGGCGCTCACGGGATGGGCGGCGGTGGCAGAACGACGACATGCCTGCTTGTGGCGCACAAGGTCTCCTTGGAGATCGACGGCCAGCTGCGCTTCCCAGACGGTGTGCACTGGACGCAGTCGTCCCGGCACGTCGGGTTGGGGGACGTGCGCGCGCAGCTGTGCCACCTGGCAACCACCCTGTCGGGTGAGCTGGTGGAGGCCATCGACCTCGAGTTGGCCATTAAGCGCCTCAGAGCTGTCGTCAAGGACAAGGCGTGTCTCGTCGTCCTCGACGACGTATGGCACGAGCCGCGGGCGGTGCCATTTGTACGTGCGTTGGCCCACTCGGAGCGCTCGTCGCTGCTGTTGTCGTCGCGGCGGGTGGACATTATTCACGGATGTGGCCGTGGTCGCACTGTGATTTGTGTTGAGGTCGGCGAGCGGCACGGCACCGACGCGGAGAGTGTGCTCCTTACGCACGCCGAGCGTGGCGGCGTCCCCGCCAGGGACAAGACCGTCAAGCGCGTACGGCGGGCGGTGGAGCTGTGCGGCGGGCTGCCCCTCGCCTTGGCCGTGTTCGGCTCACTCGTACGCGGTTATGCACTAACGAGCCCTCACGAGGGCGGGTGGGTCGCCGCCCTCGACCAGGTCGGCAGCCACCAAGGCAGTCTGCTCACGAAGTCGTCTGGCGTCGACCTCGAATATGGCTGCCTATCGGAGTGCCTGCGCGCCAGCTACACGGCGCTCAGAGAGGACGATGACGACCGGCCTCTGCGCATTCGAAACTTCCGCGCGCTGTGCGTCGTGCGCTCCAAGGAGCAACTCCCGTGGCCCGCGCTGGCGGCGCTGTGGAATGTGGAGAGTAGGGCTGCCGTGGCGGTGATTGCGCGCGACTTTCACGCGCGGTCGTTGGTGTCGCTGCGTGGCCTAGGTCCCGGCGAAGCGCTGTCCCTCAGCCTCCATGACCTGGTGATCGACTTTTTGGCGGGCGTCTTTGAGACTGACTATATGGGACACGCGGCGTGCTGCAGCCTGCTGGTGGAGCGCTACTGCGAACGCAACGGCATCGCGGCGGCCGGTGAGAAAATTTCCCTCGGGCGCACGCGCGTGGCTCTGCGCCCGCTGTGGTTGATACCCCCGGACGGGTACGTGGAGCGCGCGCTACCCCGCCTGCTTGTGGCCTCGGGCGCCGCTGACGAGCTCGACCTGCTGCTGTTGGACATGCGCTTCATCGCCTCGCGGGTGGAGTTGGCGGGCGGCCACTGCGGGTTGTACCGTTCCGACTGCCGCTACGCAGTCGGCGTGGCCGTGCTGGACGATGTTGCCACGGTGGTGGAAGGCGCCGTGGTGTCCACGGGGCGCGCCCTGAGCGCGCAGCTGCAGCAGGCGGCTTGGGAGGTGGCTGTCAGGTTTGGTTCCCTGTTGGCGGACGGCGCCACGGAGGCGGACAGGCCGGCCCTCACGTACCTGTGCCAGTCGGCGCGTGCCTACCTCGTCTCTCCGTTTGTCGAGTTGCTTGGCGCGTCCCGCCTGCTCGTGCCTCTGGAGCGACGCGTGCTGCCGGTCTCCGATTGTGTGCAGCGTATGTGCGCAGGCTTCAAAGAGAGCGGCGGCCTGTTTGTTGTCACCGCAAACGGTCCAAATGCGGAGGCCACCATCCTCAACGTCTGGGACGAAGAGAGTGAAGCGGGTGTGACTGCGATGGAGGGCCACGTTGGGGGGGTAGGGTGTTTGGCGGTGGTTGGCGGCGGCGCGTCCGGCACTCCTCAACTCGTCATCTCTGGTGCAGGCTGTGCTCTGCGTGTGTGGGACACCGAATACTGGTCCTGTGTGGCTGTATTGGAGGGCCACACCAAGGCCGTGTGCTGTGTGACGATGGTGGACGCTTGCGGAAGCGACACGCCAGCCCGTCTTGTGTCGGGTAGTCGGGACGGGACGGTGCGCGTTTGGGACGCTGAGGGCTGGTCGGCGGGGAGCGTGGCCGTGCTGGAGGGTCACACCGAGGAGGTCACGTGCCTGGCGCTGGAAGACAATGGCCAGTGCGGGAGTCGGGCACTCGTTGCTTCGGGGTCCAAGGACAAGACTCTGCGGGTGTGGGACCTGAATGACGGCACGTGTCTGGCCGCGCTGCAGGGCCATGCGCACGCTGTGCTGTCTGTGGTGGTGGTTGGCGGCGACGGGAGCGGTACGCCCGCGCATGTGGTGTCGGGATCCTTGGACGGGACGTTACGGGTGTGGAGTGAGGCTGAGCGCTGGTCGTGTGTGGCAGTGTTGGAGGCTCACACGAAGTCAGTCGACCACGTAGCTGTGGTGCGCAGCGGTGCGTGCAATGAGCCGACTTGGATCGTCTCGGCGTCCGAGGCACCCTTTGTCAAGAGCAACGCGTTGCGAGTCTGGGACATCAAGGACTGGTCGTGCGTGGCACTTTTGGAGGGCCACACCAACTCGATCAGCTGCTTGTCAGTGGTGGACGACGACGTGTTCGCTTCTCCACGGGTGTTGTCGGGGTCGCACGACAAGACCGTGCGGGTCTGGGACGTGGCCGCCAAGTCATGCGTTTCGGTGCTGGAGGGCCACGTTCTCCAGGTCCGCGGACTGGAGGTGGCCAGTGGCCGCAGCTGTGGCAAGCCGGCGCTCGTGGTATCGTTTGCGTACACCGACAATGTGCGGGTGTGGAACCTGGCGGGACGGTCAACGCGAGTGGCGTCATCCCCGCACGCGAAGGCTATCAACTCCATGACGGCGATGGGCGACGGCGGCCAAGATTGTGCTGCGGTGCAGTTGATGTCTGTGTCGGCAGAAAGCATCGTGGAGGTATGGGACACTGACACCTGGTCACATGTGGCGGTCATGCCTTGGCGCCACCAAGTGCACCGTTGCATCGCGCTCGTTGACCGCAATGGATGTGGCGTGCCCACCCACGTGGTGGCGCCGATGTACTCCAGGCTGTTGTTCTTGGATATGGCCGGCACGTGCCTGGCAGAGTGGTGCGGGCACACCTCCATTGTCGTGGACGTGGCTTTGGTGAGCGGCGCTGATGGCCGAGCCGCCGGACGATTGCTCTCGGCGTCGCCTGACAAGACGATAAAGGTGTGGGACATGGATAGCGGCACCTGTCTCGACGTCATCAACTTTCCCGACAGTGTGAAGCAGCTGGCAGTGCTCGACGCTGGCAAGAGCGGCTCACCGGTGCGCTTTGCGGCCGTTGTTGGCCCTGATTTCGCGAGAGGCCCGCACGTCGTACACGTCAAGAGCCTGGGCCACGCGTCCACTCGCATCTTGGGCAGCGCACGAAAGCATGCCTTTGACTCCGTTGCGGCCGTGGGTGGCGGCGCAAGCGGGTGCGCCCCGTATCTGGTGTCAATTTTTTGCGATGGAACGGTGCAAGTGTGGGACTGGCAGCGCGCCAGTTGCTTACGCGTGTTCACGGAGCCTGTGAGCTGGCGGCGGTGCGCGTCGTGGAGGCCCCGCCCACCGATGGGGACGAGGCGGCCGAGTGGGGTGCTCGGCAGCGGCGGAGCGGCGCCGGTCAACGACGCGGCTGCGGACGGCGGGTCGGCCGCTGCGTTTGAGGATGCCGCCGTGCTGGTCGACAAGAAGGGTGCCTGTGCGCTCGTCGATTGTCGACAGCTGACGCTGCGGTGGCTGCCCGGCCCGCCCAATGCAGCGTCGGTGTGTTGTCTCCCTGGCGGGCGGTTGGCATGGGGGTTGAGGGCTGGCGGGGTGTATGGCGGCCAGATCTCTTTGTAAAACAACCTGCGGCCCTCTCAACATCAATACAGGACGAACATGGATGCAGTCAACTGCGGCGCCGCGGGTGCGTCACAGGCAGGGGGTGTCTGTCACCAGGCGCAAGCCGGCCAGCACTTCCGTGGCGACTCCCGACACGTCAATACACAATGCCCGTCGCAGGGGCGGCCGCCGCCGGGCCGGCGGAGCTGCCAACGCCAGCGGCGTGCGCACGGGTGGGGCCTAGCGTGGCACTCGCATAGACGCCGCCCACTGCGTCATGCACGCATCCAACCGCCCAGGGTGGGAACCACAGCACCACGACACGGGACTGCCACCTATCTTGGCAGGGTGGCGCCCGTCAGACAACATGCGCGCAAGCGGGTCGGCCCAGCAGGACAACTCCTCAAAACCAGGCAGTGCGCACGGGTCGAGCGGCAGGAGAAGCACCCGCGCGGATAAGAAAAAAAAAAAAAATCACTCCCATTAGAAAGGCGCAAAGCGCAAGGAACAGCCTCGGAGCTTGCCACCCGAAAACGTCCAGCGGGGCAATCGCCATGGACAAAAAGAAAAGACAAAGAACAAAACGAGCAACAGCGCAGCAGGTGCCGTGCCAGTGTGAGACTGCCGTTTCGCAGTCTGTCACAGCCCGACCGCGTCGTCCCCGCCCGGTCGCGCCAGCGGTCACCCTGCCGAAGCAGGCAGTGACGCCGCTGCCAGCTTGCGCACGGGTAGCACGGTGCCCCCCCCCCCCGCCCTGCCCCCGCCTCCACCGCCCGCCGCGCGACGCCACCCGCCTGCCCGTCCGCAGCACCCCCACCGGCGGGCACCAGCAGCGCAACCGCCCCCGCCGCCGGCCACGGCGCCGCATCGGCGGCGCCGCCGACGTGGCGCCGGTTGCCGGCGGCAGTGAGGAGAAGGGGGGGGGGGCTCCGCGGACGGACCCGGGTCGTTGGCCGGCTGTGGCGGCGGCGGGGGGGGGGGGGGAAAAGGCGCCCGGGGGGGGGGGGGA
>ENA-ORXT01003163-ORXT01003163.1-marine-metagenome-genome-assembly--contig:-NODE-3163-length-18511-cov-3.717099_pt1 | contig 18511 bp, 16 predicted proteins | sample MGYA00237868_ERZ511482 | MGnify/ENA metagenome assembly ERZ511482 | reverse complement strand
CAGCTGCACCAGTTCGTCGGCCCCGGTTTCAAGGAGGGCGTCTTCGACGGTATAAACGAAATCGAGAAAGGTTTCGAATTTCGCCAGCAAGCCACCGGGAAAAACGATCAGGGTGGTTTCCGTTTCCTGCTCCTCCACCAGTTTTTGCACCTGCGCCAGCGCCGCATAAAAAGCCTGCGCTTCGTCCGTTCCGTGCAGCTCAACAACCGCCACCCTCCCCTCCGCAAAAGGACGGGCGGCAAAAGGACACAGGGTGTGTTTGATCACAAAATTCTCGACCCATTCAAGGGTTTCTCGCACGGCACTCATGGGTGCGGATCGCTCTGCTTCCGGCTCTGGATGTAGTTGCGCCAGCGGTCGATCATCGCCCGCATATCGTCCGGCAGTTCGCTGTCGAACGACATTCGCTCCCCGGTGGTCGGGTGGGTGAAGGCAATGCTTTTTGCGTGCAACGCCTGCCGGGGGCACAGTTCAAAACAGCGCTCGGCGAAGATGCGGAACTTGCTGTAGATCGTGCCCTTCAGGATCCGGTCGCCGCCGTAGCGCGCGTCGTTGAAAAGCGGATGGCCGATGTGCTTCATGTGCACGCGGATCTGGTGCGTACGCCCGGTCTCCAGCCGCAGTTCGAGCAGGGAAACGTAGTAGAGCGCCTCCAGTACTTTGTAGTGCGTGATGGCGTGTTTGTGGCCTTCTTCCGGCTCTTCGTACACGCGGTATTTCTGCCGGTTCTTGGCGTCGCGCCCGATGTGCGCCTCGATGGTGGCGACATTCTCTTCCGGCTCCGACCAGCATACGGCCTGGTAAACACGGTCGATGGTGTGATCGAAAAACTGTTTGGCCAAGTGGGTCATCGCCTCGTTCGTTTTGGCGATCAGCAGCAGCCCCGAGGTATCCTTATCGATGCGGTGGACGAGGCCGACGCGGTTGTCGTCGTTACCCGGCAGCACCGGCAGATCCTCCTTTTCGAGGTAAAATTTCAGGGCGTTCACGAGCGTCCCGTCGCGGTGCCCGTTGGCGGGGTGCACCACCATGCCGGGCGGTTTATGCACCACCATCACATCGTCGTCCTCATAGCGGATATCGAGGGGAATGTCCTGGGCGACGACCGTCTCTTCGCCTTCGGGACGGTAGCGGGGGATCTCCACGGTGATCAGTTCGCCGGGACTCAGCTTGTGGTTCACCTTCACCTCCTTGCCGTCCACGCGGATGGTGCCGGCCTTGATGCCGTTCTGCACGCGGTTGCGGCTCACTTTCGGCAGCTTGTCCGTCAGAAATTTATCGATCCGCAACGGCTGCTGGCCGGGGTCGACGAGTATTTCCTGGATTTCAATGTGGTCTACGGGATATTTGGAGGACATTTTGCAAAGGTAGCTATTGGTTCTTTGGCACTCTTTTGGTCGCGGCCGCGGGTGCAAGAAGAGTTGAAGGACAAAGCTCGGCGGGAGCACACCCGATTCCCCGCCACATCACGCTGACCGGGTACCGGCGAGCCTCCCCCGGATTAAAACGAAGCCTTATCTTCCCGACCCAAAATAACGAGCTCCATGAATCTATCCAGCCTGGCCGTCCGCGACCCCCGGTACCCCAGCCACAACCCACCCCACCAGATACCTCTGGTTGCCGCCTCCAGCTTCGTCTTCGACTCCATCGAGGAGGGCATGGCCATCTTTGGCGGCGAGCAGGAAGGCCACGTTTACGGCCGCTTCGGCAACCCGACCATCGATGCGGCGGCCAATAAAATCGCCGCTTTGGAGGGCTTCGGCCTGGAAGAACAGCCCGTGGGATTATTCTGCAGTTCCGGCATGGCCGCCATCGCCACCGTTTTCCTCGGCGTCTGCGAACCCGGCGACGTGGTACTTACCCAAGCCGATCTCTACGGCGGCACCACCGGCTTGCTCCAGCAACTCGGCAAGCGCAACGTCGGTATGGAAACGGTTGACCTGCGCGACGACGATGCCGTCGGCAAGGCGCTCGCGGCCAACTCCCGAATCCGCGTCGTCTACGTCGAGACCCCCTCCAACCCCACTCTGCGCGTCACCGACCTGAAAAAGCTGGCGGCGGCCGCCCACGCCCACGGTGCCCTGCTGGTGGCCGACAACACCTTTGCCACCCCCCTGGTACAAAGACCGCTCTCCTTCGGTGCCGACATCGTCGTTCACTCCACCACCAAGTTCCTCAACGGCCACGGTACGGGCATCGCCGGAGCCATCGTGTGCAAAGACCCGGCCCTGATGACCGAAAAGATCGTCCCCGTTTACCGTCTCTACGGCGGCAACGGTAACCCATGGGACGCCTGGCTGGTGCTCAACGGACTCAAGACGCTGCCCCTGCGCATGGAGCGGCACAGCGAAAACGCCCGGCGCGTCGCCGATTTCCTGGCGGATCATTCCGGCGTCGTCCGCGTCAATTATCCCGGCCTGCCGGGGCATCCGGACGCCGCCACCATCAAAGCTCAGATGAGCCTTCATGGCGGCATGCTGAGCTTCGAACTCGCCGGAGGCACCCCCGCCGGTATGGACGTCATGAACCGCATCAACTTTTGTACCCTCACCCCCACCCTAGGCGACGTCGACACGCTGGTGCTTCACCCCGCCACCATGAGCCACCGGGGCGTTGACCCCGCTGTGCGGGCCGCGCACGGCATCAGTGACGGACTGATCCGTCTATCCGTCGGTGTCGAAGCGGTAGAGGATATTATTGCTGATCTGAAGCAGGCGATCGGATAAAAGGCACCGGTGGGATTTCAAGAAACGGGGCAGCGAACCGTTGTTAAGCACGCGGTACATTTTCTAGTACTTGTTTCACACATGCGCTCGTCGTCAGAAAACCTGTACTTTTTACCTGCTTTTTGTCCTGATGTTTACCCCCGCGCCCGCTCCAGCAGTACCATCATCATGATCCCCAGCACCAGACGGGTTTCTTCCCCTTCTTCAAAAGTGGCATTCTTCTCCAGTTCAAAGGCACGGCTGACCAGATCGGGTTTTTTGTGCAGCGTAGCCACCTGGGTTCCGTTGGGACGGGTAACGTTGTAGCTCGGATTAAGGAAGTAACCGGTGAACATACCGAGGATAGGAATTTCACCGAGGAAATGGTCGACCACTTTTACCCAACCGTTGGCTTCCTTGATCACCAGGTCCGGCTTATCGTTTTCATCGTAGAGTTCGTATTCGGCCTTCCACAGCGACTTGCGCCCCTTGCGGACGAGGCGGCCGCAGTCTTTGCCACCGGCGTCGGTGAAACTGTAGCTCGCGTTGTAGTCGAGCCAGCGATCGGCCTTGATCTTGAACCGGAGATCGGTCTGCGCCTCGCCCCGGAAGACGCTGATGTCTTCCTTCAGTTTAAAGGCTTTCTGCTTCACGAAGGCCACCGGCAACCCACCCGCGTCCACGACGGAGAACTGGGGGTTGATAACACCGAATTTGAACTTGATCGTGAGGGGATAATTCAGATTTTTCATAGCGGTATGGGTCCGTTTATGCAGCCAAATATAAGCATTTCAGCATAACTGAATATGCGATTTGCGCTTCTAACCGCTCACCAAAATACTGCACGGCGATGTGTTCCTGGCCAGTTTTCGGGTGTGTAAACCAAGCCTCGTTTCCTTAAACTTACAAGCAGAATAGCCTGTCTTTCCTGCCGTACGAAAGACTTCGCTTTCCTTCCTGATCATTTTTTTAATGCTCAGTGTTCATGCCTGTGCTGCGGAGGTTTCCGCTCCTTCAGCCGCCCCTGCAACCCGCGTTCGCGCCATAATATACCGTGGCTCATCCGTGAAGACATCAGCCCGCTGTTCGCTTCGTTTGGCGACAGTACCGCCGGTACACCCAACCTGGATCGCCTGACCGCCCGGGGCGTCCGTTTTCCGGATTACCTGCGCAACTATTACCCCGGCCGCCAGTACTACCTCCCCGTCGTCTACCGCGAGCGGATGAACGCTATGCATTCGCTCCTCAAACGCCCCGAAGCCGGCACCCTGACCGACGCCCGGGCGCAGTGGTTGCGCAAAATCAAACCCGCCGAGGAACTCTTCGACAATCAGACCGTTCCCCCGGGCGGGAGAAAGGCCGGGGCCATGGCGCGTTTACACCAGCCCGCTGGAATACACCCGGAGCGATACCCTCCGGGCGGTAGCCCAGCGGATCGGTTACCGGGAGAGCAGGGTGAGCATCGGGTGGTGGCTACCGGACGAAATTTACCCGAAGCGGACCTGTAGCAATTCGTCCAGGTCATCGAAAAAGGGAATCCGGTACCGCTCGGAAACCACCTGCACGTTCCCCCGTCGCCAGTACCCCTCAGGGCAACAGAGCAACACCTTGCCACTCGCCGCGTAGAGGCCGAGCTCCAGCAGCGAGACCGGGGCTTTGCTCGCCGGCGCGAAGTAAAGGATGATATGATCGGCCGCGTCCAGGCCGTTGAGCTCCCAGTTTACCTGTTGGTAGAATCGGGGGTGCTCGAAGATTTGCTCCCAGGTGGCGTCCCATTCTGCTCTTCTCGGATTGAGCAGGAGGTATTCCGGGCGGTCGGCGAAATGGGTTTCTACGCGGGCTTGCCAGTTTTCGGCGGCACCGTTGTCGATGGAGCCGGCCAGGAAGATGGACTGCCGGTGAGTATGTTGCCCCCGGAGAGGAGTGGGTGGGTAAATTACGGCCATGAGCAATCAGATCTTAGTTTATTTGCTAAACTAAGATATTTTGACGACATTTTCCGGCGAAACATGAGTCAATTACTGATTACCTCATTCTTTCTCTTCCGTTAATTTTCGGGGCGCGGCCGCAGGTGCAAAGGATGGTAATTAAGACAGCGTATTCCTCCCGCCGAATTAGTACACAACAGAAAAATTGTCCCGCCACCAGACCTGGCAACGGGACAAAGGATAACCGACGTTCTACAACAGGCACCAGCTTCAACTCCACCCCCAACGGCCCATCTCTTCCCGCGAGCTGCGGATCTCGGCATCGATCTCCGCTTTTTTCAGGGTGATCGTTGCCGCCGTCCGGTGTACCGTCAGCTCGGTATGTTCCCTCAGGCGGTTCTTCACGTCGTTGGCGCGCATGGTGGTGCTTTCCTTGGTTTCCATCGCAAAAACGTGCTCGTGCTCGTGCAGCAGATGATCATACGGGCTGGCCGGTGAGATCAGTTTGGTGAAGATCGGAGCCGTCTCGATGGCCACGAAGAGCAGGGTTACGAACAGGCTTGCGTAGAGGATGGCATCGCTCTCCCCGCCCAGTCTGCTCAGCGCGTTGATGCGGGCGGCCATACCGCCATAGGCACTGCGTTCCAATCCGGCGGTTTCGGCGGCGGCCTGCGCCTTCAGTCCACTCACTTCCGCCCGCTTGGCATCGATCCGGGGCTGGAGGGCGGCAATGGTCGCGTCGAGTTCCGCCTGCGCCTGATCGGCCGCCGCTACCTTGGCCCGGTAGATCGGGCCCATGTTGCGCACGCCGGACCCTCCGCTTCCGTCCGCTTCGGCCAGCGCATCGGCGGAGGCGGCGTCGCGGGCGGCAATTTTAGTGTCGATCTGCGCCTGGAGGTCGGCAATGTCTTCCGTACCGGTTTCCAGCCGACCGGTAAAACGATCCTGCAGCCGGTCCTCCTGCTCCTTAAAGGTTTCCTGTTGCATCACGATCAGTTCGGAGTTGATCTCTTTCTCGAATATCTTCAACTCCAGCGGCTTGGAGATCACCAGGGCCAGCAAAACGGCCATGGCCAGCCGGGGCAGCGCTACGCCGAGTTTACCAAAAAATCCGCCCTGTGCTTTCATGCTCGCCACGATGTAGCGGTCGAGGTTGAAGATCATCAATCCCCAGACGAGACCAAAAAGAATGGCCATTATGTAGCTGTCAAAAACAGTGTACAGTGCATAGCCGGCGGAGAGGGTAGCAAGAATGCCGGTAAAGAAGATGGTGCCACCGATGCCGAGGTATTTATTCTCGTCGGACGGAACACGGTCAAGAATCGTCCGGTCAGCGCCGGAACAAAAGAGGAAGAAGTCTTTCAGAGAACTCATGTCAGGATGATTTGGGGAGAGGTGATGGTTTAATTCTTAAGTGGACCACTAAATTGTACGTTAAGACTTGCGCTGCCTATTTTTTTCGATAAGCATCCGGGATTGCGGGACTAAGGGGTGAATGAGGGAATGGGGGAATGAGAGAATGAGAGAATGAGGGAATGAGAGAATGAGGGAATGAAGGAATGAGGGAATGGGGGAATGAGAGAATGAGAGAATGAGGGAATGAGAGAATGAGGGAATGAGAGAATGAGGGAATGAGGAAATGGGCGCGGACGCAGGGAGCAGTGCAAAGTAAAAAGAGCAGGGAACGGGTGCTGAAGGCAAGGGGCTCACTGCTTGATTGCCCGCCATTGCACCTGCGTCTGCGCCAGATCCTGCTTTTGAAGAGTAGAAAAACCGGTTTCCATAAAACCTTCGCGGCCTCTTTCGGCTTAGTTGTTAGAATACTCACGCCAGTTAACCATTTAGCGCGTTTGATTTAACCTGCCTGGAATGCAACTTGAAGAAGGAAAGGAACGATTTATTGAAGCCTGGGGAGCCCTTGGCAGCAGCTGGGGAGTCACCCGCACCATGGCACAAATACACGCTTTGTTGCTCGTATCCAACGAGCCAAAGAGTTCTGATGATGTGATGAATGAGCTGAAGATCAGCCGGGGAAACGTCAATACCAATATGCGAATGCTCGTAGATTGGGGGCTGGCACACAAAAAACTGATCACCGGTGAACGGAAAGAGTTTTTCGTTGCTGAGAAGGATATGTCCAAGGTGATCAAAAGCATCGTTATTGCCCGTAAAAAGAGGGAACTGGAACCCATGCTCCGACTACTGGACGAGCTGACGGGCGTGGAGGGCCACGACGAAGACGCCGAGGAATTCCGGACTGTGGTAAAAGACCTTAAACTTTACAGCCATAAAGCTGATTCCGCGCTGGATGCGCTGATAAAAGTTGATAGTAACTGGTTCTTTTCTACCTTTCTGTCAATGATCAAATGATCAGGAGAAGCGGTTTAGTTCTTTAATGAATTCCTTTTTTTTACGTCTGGCCAGGCTGACGGAATCTCCATTGGTGAGTAGCACCAGGGTATCCTTGTGTGACACACCACTGACGTGCCGGAGATTCACCAGAAAAGATTGATGAACGCGGGAGAAGCCTGCTTTCAATAGTTTTTTTTCATAATAGGAAAGCCCTCTTGAAATAAAAAGCTCCTCACCGGTCTCTAAATAGAAAGTACTGTAATTGCCGCTTCCTTTAAGGTAGACGATGGATTCGAAGGGCAGCAAACGGGTAATTCCACCGGTGGTCAGGCTGATGCCGTTTCGCTTATCATCACTGTGGAGGTGTTTTAGTTCCGGCCGGAGCTTTATCCGCGCAATTGCTTGCCGGAGGTGAGCCGGCTCGATGGGCTTCAGGAGGTAGTGAACGGCGTTGGTCCGGAATGCTCGTATGGCATGTTCATCATGTGCCGTTACAAAAACGATGTTGGGGCAATGGGGAGCAAGAAATTTCGCCAGCTCGACACCATCTTCCCCGTTCAGTTGAATGTCTACAAAGGCTACGTCAAAGGAAGAAGTACGCACGAGTGAAAGAGCACCTTCACGATCTTCAGCTTCTTTAATGTCACCGATTTCCGGACAAAACATTCTAAGGGTCTTGCAAACCACCCCACGGGCATCGGGCTCATCATCCACTACCAATGCTCTAAGCATCATTTTCTGATTTGGGTTATAGTAGAACTGATCATCGCTTTGGAAAAGTAAAGCTACAGCGTTAATTACCGATGGATTCATTTCGGAATTCTGGAAAAAATGCTGGTTGTAAAAAACGAGGAGGGCCTAAGCAAAGTTTGCCTGGCCCACCCAAATAGAATCTAAACCGGACAAAAGGTGACTGAGCCGGTGTATTTTTCCGCCTTTGTAAAACAGGGTCAAAGGCTGGCGGAAGTTACTGGTAGAAATAGATACTTACTTCTGTAAATTTTGAACGGATAAACACAACCGGGACTCGATTGTGATGTAAATATGGGGAGCTTTAGCCAGACAACAAGAGTCCGTTTAAGATCACCTGTTCTGCGTTTAATATTCGGTAAGAAGTCTTCAACAAACTATAACTTTTCGGGCACAATAGCCAGTTCTACCTTAGTTCCGGCCACCTCCCCCTTCTCGGTATAAATGGAGCTAATGGTCATTCCTGACTTGGTTTCGCCGCCATGGTTCATCATTCCCAGGCGCTGAAGAGTGATGTCCATTCCCATTGAGTCCTTCTTTTTGGGTAGTTCCCGGTGGATTCCTATGCCATTGTCCGTGACGGTTACTTTCAGCAAATGCGAACTTCCCGAATACTCAACACTGATGCGGCCTCCGCGCTTACGCCCTTTCATACCGTGCACAATGGCATTCTCCACAAAAGGTTGTACCAGAAGCGGGGCAAGGCTGATCGCATCGGGATCAAGCGCGGGGTCAACAGTAATCTTATGGGTAAAGGCCGTTTTAAAGCGTAACTTCTCTAAATCAAGGTACTTTTCCAGCATCTCTATTTCCTCTTTAAGTGTATGCTTCCCGTGTACGGAGGAGCGTAAAATTTGCCTGATTAATGAGGAAAAGCGGGAGAGATAGGTCGCCGCTGAGCGTGTATCATTTTCCAGGACGAAGTTCTGGATGGAGTTGAGGCAGTTGAACACGAAGTGAGGGTTCATGCGTGCGTGCAAAGCTTCGTGCTCAAGTTTAGAGATTTGAAAAATGAAATCCTGATCTTTCTTTCTTCGCTGGTCCCGAACATAAAAGAAGCCAAAGATGATGGTTCCTAGTAAAAAAGTCAATCCTCCCCAGGCATAAACCGTGTTGTACCATTTTTTGGGAATGTCAATGGTAAGCCGGGTTTCATCGCTCCAAAGGCCATCTTCATTTTGACTGTGGACGGAGAAGTTAAAAGTACCCGCTCCTAAACGGGCGAATGAAACGGTCCGCTGTTGGGTAAAGGACCAATCTTCACCATCATCAAGGCGATAACGGTAGTTGATGTTGCTCCCCAACCGGTGATTGATGGTACTGTAGTCAATATTTACGCTGTGGTAGCCGGAGCCCAAATCCATACGACCCCGAACAGGAAGGGTATCTCCATCAGCGGTAAGCAACCTGATCACTGGCTGGGGCGAATCGGTATTTATGGGTTGTTCGATGAAACGTTGTATGCCACCACTGGTGGCAAGGAAGACTGCGTCTCCGTAGGTGTCTACCATATGGACTTCGTTATCGATAAGCCCATTTTCGGTTCGGAAGGTTCGCAGCTTGAAAGTATCCTCAGTTAGTTCGACTTTGGAAAGTCCGTTCAGGGTAGAAACCCAGATGGTTCCGTCATCGGACTGGTGGAGGTTCCGAACCATGTCGGAGGCAAGTCCATCTGACTCGCCAATCACAAAAGTATCCTGCGGGCTTATAATCACTACTCCGTTTCCTCTGGTCCCAAAGGCAGTTGAGCCTTTTTGCAGGCTGATGATTTGAGAAACTCTTTGTTGTAATTCAGGAACGTTGATGTGGTAAGGAACAGCGGAATTTTCACTGCTTTTCAGATCAACCTCTTTAATTCCGGTGAGCGTACCCAACAGATATTTACCATTTGCTGCTTCAATTATGCTCTCTACGGTATGATCACCATTAAGATTGTTTCTATTAAATAATGATATTTCCTGGGATTCAGCATCAAAAACACCAAACTTCACCTTATTGGTTAAAAGGTATTTACTGTTTAGTGATTCAACAGTTTTATTGAACACAAAAATAGAAGTTGCTCCACTACCATCTTTATTGTAAAACAGCTTACCCTCTATCGGATTTTCAGAACCTGCTTTTTCAGAATGTTTAAAGTGATAATTAGAGGTCATGACGAGCTGCGTCATGCTATCATAAACGATCGTATGAACCGGTAGAGTGATAGAAAAGTTACGCAAAACTTCCAGCGAAACTTCACTTAAAGAGTCATTGAAAAAAAATATCTTACCCTTTGTAGACCCCGAGTAAAAAACATCCTCCTTTAACAGCTCAATGGAGATCATTTTATCATTCGCGTTTTTGACGTACTTCTTCTGAATAGTCGAAGGGCAATAAAACAAACCTTCATCAGTACTTCCAAGCCACAGGCCGCCCTTTGAGTCAAAAACACCCAGTGAGAAAGAGGCATCAGCAAAAATTTTTTCTGATTTCATCGATGAGTAATCAGCCGTAAACGTGGCACGAATTAACCCAATCCCATTTTCTACTAACAACCAAATTTCCGTATCTGATATCCGAATGGCCTGATTTATCCCAATTATTTTATTTGGAAAAACAAGTGGTTCCTGATTCGGTGATATAAGACTAATACTTTTTTGCGATACAATTGCCAGAAGATCATTTTTCATGGTCGTTACTGCCGGGATTGGCTTATTTGAAGAACTATAAGGTAGAAGAACTAACTCTCCACACTTCTGCCATTCTGCACCGTTACCAACCATAAAGGAACAACTTCTTTTAAATCCCTCCCTCCCATTTGTCATTGATGTAGGATAAAATCGGACAAAAGAAGGTATATCAAATAAACCTTGTTCCTCTTCTAATGGAGCGTACAAATAGAAAGTATCTGAATCCCCGTCTGACAACCAGGCAACTTCTCCCGTTTCAGAGACTTTTATTAGTCCGCTATACCGCAATCTGAATATAAGGTCTCCAGCAGGGTTAATATCCAGCAGGTGAACCATTTCATTTCCAGCCCTTACTTTTTCTAATTGGTCATTGTGGGCAAACTCTACGAATTGTCCATTATTAAAGTAATAGACCTTACCGGAGTAGGTACCCGCCCAGATGGTCCCATGATCATCCATTATCAGGTAAAAGACAACCACATCTCCTAAGCCGTCATCGCTGTCAAACACCTCAAAGGAATAACCATCAAAGCGAGCGACACCATTATCCGTACCGACCCAGATGTAGCCCTCCTGATCCTCGAGCACAGTATATACTTCTGAACTGGGTAGGCCGTCATCGGTGGTAAAATGGCGAAAATCCATCTGAACATCCTGTGCCGTAAGCCCCGCACAGAACCATAACAGCCCCAAATGAAATACGACGAATTGCCTGAGTGAGCGCATAGAGATTGTTCGGGTGACAGCTGAAGACGAAAGTAAGGCAAACAGTTACATCTAAAAAAGAAACCGGCAATCATGTACTCCCAAACACCGGTAAAGTCCAGATTGTCCAGCCTAACTTTCAGTATGGCTTTGATAACAAAAAGAAGCGGGGCTGGATGCAATTGCATTCAGCCCCGCTAAAAGGAGTACTAAAACCAGACAGAAAACTGAGCCGGTATAATTTTCCGCCTTAAAAACAGGGATAAAGGCTGGCGGAAGTTTATAGTGGAAATAGGTACTTATTGCTGAAATTTTACACTGCTAGACAAACGATCACTTCGATACTTCGGCAGGCTCAGCACATCGAAGGGGCCGTATTCATTTGTCTAGTAGTGTAGCTGAATTTTACTAAGACTTGTACTAGCCAGAAATTTCCTGCGCAGCAAATGTGAGGAGTACTGACCGAACCTGCGTTCTCCGTTTAATATCACCGGAGAAACGTTTAATATTCGGTTAGTTTTCAGTTTTCGATAGTAACTACAGAAGTGTTTTCAGGTACGATTGCTAATTCTACCGTGGTGCCTGCAACCTTTCCATCTTCGTTGTAAAGAGGAGTGATGGTCATGCCTGATTTAATTTCATCATTCCTAAGCGCTGGAGGGTGATGTCCATTCCCATCAAGTCCTTCTTTTTGGGAAGTTCCCGATTGATCCCGACACCATTGTCCGTGACGGTTACTTTGAGCAAGTGCGAACTTCCTGCATATTCGACGCTGATGCGGCGCCGCGCTTAACCCACTTCAATCCGTATAGGGCGATGAGCGCCCTGAAACACTGTAATGCCAGCATGACCATAGTAAGTACCAGCCCTTTAAAACCACAAAAACTAATCCCTTGCTTGATTAGACAAAATCTAAACAGCTTTCGTGTCGCTATCCTCCGCAAACCTCTTCGTTTCTCTGACCTTTAACAGTTAGATTTGCCGCATTCAGCAAAAGCTTCTATTATGATGGATACTTGGTTTGTTCGTTTTATTACCTCCAGCGTTGGAAAGAAGGTAGTCATGGCCCTTACCGGTCTGTTTCTGATTGTCTTTCTAGCCGTTCACCTAGCGGGTAATCTTCAGTTGATCTTTGCATTCGATGACGGCCGCTCTTTTAATGAGTATGCCTATTTTATGACTAACAATCCGATCATCAAATTCACCAGTATTGGCCTATATGCTGGCATTGTGCTTCATGCTCTTCAGGGCACCTTATTGTGGCTGAAGAACCGGGCCGCCCGGGGTAGCCTGGGATATGCGGTAAAGGTTAACCGTACGGCTGGAGCCAGTAAGGCTTCCTTCAGGATGGGCGCGCTGGGCATCATCATTCTTGCGTTCATCATTGTGCATATGGTACAATTTTGGGCTCAGGTGAAAATTCTTGGCACGGTAGATCCCATTCAATACGAGGGTCTTGATTATCAGGTAAAAGATCTTTATTCCCTTATTGTTGCAGCCTTTACGGACGTGCGGTTCGTGATCTTTTATGTTATCAGTATGATCTTCATCGGATTTCATTTGTGGCACGGCTTTGAGTCTGCTTTTCAGTCACTGGGCCTTAACCACCCTAAATGGAATCCACTGATCAAAACTGTTGGCCGTTTATATGCCGTCGTCGTTCCGCTGGCTTATGCCGCTATTCCCGTTTTTATGTACCTGAACCAATAAGAAAACTTCACAAAGCACAATCATGGCATTACAATCCAACGTCCCACCCGGAGAACTCGGTGAAAAGTGGACCAAGTATCGCTCTTCGATGCCGCTCGTGGCGCCGAACAACAAGCGTCGTATTGAAGTAATCATCGTCGGTACCGGCCTGGCCGGTGGTGCCGCCGCGGCTACCTTAGGCGAGCTTGGTTATAAAGTAAAGGTTTTCACCTTTCACGATAGCCCCCGCCGCGCGCACTCCATCGCTGCTCAGGGTGGCATCAACGCCGCCAAGAACTACCAGAACGACGGAGACTCGGTCTACCGCCTCTTCTACGATACCATTAAAGGTGGCGATTATCGCAGCCGCGAGTCCAACGTCCACCGTTTGGCTGAGGTGAGTACGAACATCATTGATCAGGCAGTCGCTCAGGGTGTACCCTTTGCCCGCGAATACGGTGGCCTGCTGGCCAATCGATCTTTCGGTGGCGTACAGGTTAGCCGGACGTTCTACGCCCGGGGGCAAACCGGACAGCAGCTGCTACTCGGTGCTTACCAGAGCCTAAGCCGTCAGGTAAGCCTGGGCAACGTAACTATGCATAACCGCCATGAGATGGTGGACGTGGTGAAAGTCGACGGTAAAGCCCGGGGCATCATTGCCCGCAACTTGCTGACTGGTGAGCTGGAGCGTCACGCCGCCCACGCCGTCGTGCTGGGTACCGGTGGCTACGGCAACGTTTTCTACCTTTCCACCAATGCCATGAACTCCAATGCTTCGGCCGCCTGGCGCGCCGTTAAGAAGGGAGCTTACATGGCCAACCCCTGTTTTACGCAGATCCACCCCACCTGTATTCCCGTTTCGGGCGAGTACCAGTCGAAGCTCACGCTGATGTCTGAGTCCCTTCGCAACGACGGCCGGGTTTGGGTGCCCAAGAAACAAGAAGATGCAGAAGCAATCCGGACCGGTAAAAAAACGGGTCTTGACATCCCCGAAGGTGACCGTGATTACTACCTCGAACGCCGCTACCCGGCCTTCGGCAACCTGGTACCCCGTGATGTAGCCAGCCGCGCCGCCAAAACGGCCTGTGATGAAGGTCTGGGCGTTAGCCCGACCGGACTGGCCGTTTACCTCGACTTTGCCGACGCCATTAATCGCTACGGCAACAGTCAGGCGACTACTCTCCACGAACCGAATGCCTCCGCAGCCCGGATCAGGGAATTGGGTACCGCAGTAGTTGCTGAGAAGTACGGTAACCTCTTCGAGATGTACGAGAAGATCACCGGCGAGAACCCCTACGTGATGCCAATGAAGATCTATCCAGCCGTCCACTACACGATGGGTGGCCTTTGGGTGGATTACAACCTGCAGACCAACGTTCCTGGCCTCTTCGCCGCCGGTGAAGCCAACTTCAGCGACCACGGTGCCAACCGCCTCGGTGCTTCGGCGCTGATGCAGGGACTTGCTGATGGTTACTTCGTGCTTCCCTACACAATCGGCACCTTCCTGGCCAACGAAATTCGCACGCCGATGATCGACCCAAACGGGAAAGAATTCATGGACGCTGAGAAGGCCGTTGCTGATCGCGTTACAAAAATCATGAGCATTCAGGGTAACCAATCCGTTGAGAGTTTCCACCGCCGGCTTGGGCTTACTGTTTGGGAATACTGCGGGATGTCCCGCAGCGCCGAAGGCCTGAACAAAGGCCGGAAGATCATCCGTGAACTACGGGAGGAATTCTACCAGGACGTATTCGTTCCGGGCACGGCTGACGAGTACAACCCGGAACTGGAAAAAGCCCTTCGCGTGGCCGACTTCCTGGAGCTGGGCGAACTGATGATGGTAGATGCGCTTGACCGTAACGAAAGTTGTGGCGGTCACTTCCGCGAAGAGTACCAGACGGAAGATGGCGAGGCATTGCGCCGCGACGACGAGTACACCTACGTTTCTGCCTGGGAATGGGATGACAATGAGCCGATCCTGCACAAGGAAGAACTCGAGTTCAAAAACGTGGAACTCAAAACCCGTTCGTACAAATAATTCACCGCCGGTTCGATACCGGTCTTCCACCCTGTAGTACGTGCATTCGGCGCGGACGCAGGTGCAAGGGAAGCCCGGAGGAGAGCAGGGTTCAAAAACCAAGAAATTATGAGCGCTGACAACATGAAGCTCACCCTAAAAATCTGGCGGCAGAAAAATGCGAACGCCAAAGGTCATTTCGACACGCACACGCTCGACGGCGTAACTTCCCACATGTCCTTCCTGGAGATGCTGGACGTGCTCAACGAACAGATCATCCACGAAAAGAAGGAACCCATTGCCTTTGAGCACGATTGCCGCGAAGGCATCTGTGGTACCTGTAGCCTGGTCATCAACGGCTACCCGCACGGACCGCAGCAGGGCACGACCACCTGCCAGCTGCACATGCGTCATTTCAAGGACGGTGACACCATCACCATCGAGCCATGGCGCTCGGCGGCCTTCCCGGTCATTAAGGACCTCGTCGTTAACCGCGACGCCTTCGACCGCATCATCCAGGCCGGCGGTTACATCTCCGTCAATACCGGACAGGCACAGGATGGCAACGCCATCCCCATCGAGAAAGACCTGGCAAACGAAGCTATGGATGCAGCCACCTGCATTGGTTGCGGTGCCTGCGTAGCTGCTTGCCCGAATGCCTCGGCAATGCTCTTTACATCCGCCAAGGTGAGTCACCTGGCCCACATGCCCCAGGGCGAAGTGGAAGCTGCCCAGCGGGCCGTCCGCATGGTCGAGCAGCACGATGCTGAAGGCTTCGGCCGTTGCTCCAACATCACGGCCTGTGAAGCAGAATGCCCGAAAGAAATTTCCGTTGAGCACATCGCGCGTTTGAACCGGGAGTATCTGTCGGCTAGTGTGGGGGCGGGTAAGTAGGGATCGCGGATGGATCCTAGGACGCTCGCAAACACCGGGACGATCGCAGGTCCTTTCAGGACGCTACGAGGTCCCTTCGGTAAAATGCCAGGGGACCCCGCAGCGTCGCGGAGCGACGGGAGAGCGTCTGAGTTGGGTGCCACCCATTCCCGCTACAATTCCACCTTTTCCCAGAAAGCTGGAAAATTTCGTACTGACTTAATATCTTCGCGGTTCATCACGAAGGGAGCAACGTCTTTCCCCAGGATTTCAAAATCAAGCGTATCGATCTTGGCTTGTACCAGGGATCTTAGTGCTTGTGGTGATTGTACCTGAAACCGGTCAAAGAGATAGTCGTAGTTGGGTTTTACCTTTTGAAGAATAAAGTGAAGGTCATAGAAATCCCGGCCCTTCGCCCGCTTGCGGCCCATCACTGCTGCGATTTTTTGGCTGGCGAGGAGCGAGAGAGGAGTCACGAGGACATCGTGGCGAACACCGAATTTGTTAAGGCCAAAGATCTCCCTCTCGTAGTCAAAGTGTTGTTTTTCGGTGTCTAGTTTGATCAATAATCGGGCTTCCTTATGTGGACTCAAGTCGTATTTAAACAGTAGAGAAGGGAACCTTACGTTACAATGGTAAGCCCCTTTATAAGCGTATTTTAGTGCGACTTCATACCCCAGCAGTTGTAATCCTTGCTGAATAAATTGTGCAGTAGCTTCAAACTCTTCCTTCTCTAACCCAATATTATCAAAGTCTAAGCCTTCAGAGAACCGTTGAGTATCGTAGGCTATTCTAAGACAGGTACCTCCGAGAAAAGTGTATTTGTGCCCGAAGGGTGACTTGAATACCAAGCGTAAGATTTCATATTGTAGGTACTCCCGCAGCATGTCTTCTCCCTTTTCATGAAGTTGTTCGGGAAACCACTTTATTATTTCTGTTAAACTCATCATGGCCAAAGGGTTTCGATTAAGACGGTGATTCTTTTTTTCACAGTGTCTGATCCTATAATATCTGCATACAAAAACATGTTTACCCAGTTTAGACGGTCTTCGATCTCCATCATATCGAAGCGCATACCTTCTACCCAGGAATGTTCGGAAAACTGAGGTTCCAGGTAGGCCAGATCCAATAGTGCTTTTTCAGGGGTTGCCATTAAAAATGGTTCTCCCTTCCACTGCACAACCTGGTAACCAAAAAAGAGATTGTCCTTTAAATGACGATAGGTGTATGTTGTGTCTCTAACGGTGAAGGACTTAGACTTCCGAGTAGAGACAGAAGTAACCTCATAGACGCTTTCGGGGATAAAATTATAGTAGCGAAGTGCACTGTAAAGGGATATGTAAGAAGGATGGTATAGGTTCCCAGCGATCAAAAATCGGTCAACATCTCCTCGAATCTGAAAATCTGACCTCAGATATACTCCATTCCGAAGCTTGATTAACTCGCCACTTCTCTGCCATCGTGTGAAGACGTTAGGATCAAACACTCCATTATGCATAAGTCGCATCATGGTTGGCGTGATAAAAACCCTATCCTTAGGAATCCTATAAGTCAAAGCATTTCTTTTTTTCAGCTACAACTGAAAAAAGGAAATAGTTTCAGAAGTATCGTACTTTCTCCTAGCTAACGTAACTTGCACCCCTATGCAGGATTTCCTCCAGGCCATTGTTGACATCATCGCCGTTCTTTTCGGTGATGCGCCGGAGCGACCGCGTACACCAAAGCCGCTGCCTCCTGCCCTGCCACCGGCCTCCCCGCCGACGCCGCAGGCGGACCCCGACGAGCCGCAAGACGCCAGTGAGGTGAGCCAGGGGGAAGACGCCGTGGTGGTCAGCCACGAAGCAGAACCACCCCGGGATGCGGAGGGCGAAGAGTTTGATAGTAATCCCCTGCCCGCCCCCGAAGATCCGGAGACCCCGGAGGTAGACCCCAACGACCGGCACATGGGCCCCGTCCGCCCCGCGCCGGAATACCGCGCCCGTTACCTCTGGTGCATTGACAACGGCCACGGTGCCCTCACCGCCGGTAAGCGCAGCCCGGTACTCTCCGATGGCCGTCAACTGTTTGAGTATGAATTTAACCGGGACATTACCGCCCGCATCTACGCTCAGCTGGATGGTATCGGGGTTGCCTATTATAACGTAATTCCGGAAGTCCAGGTCGGTAACTTTCTCACCGAGCGGGTAAGCCGCGCCAACAATGTAAGCAGTGCACTGCCCAAGCTCTTCGTCAGTATCCACGGCAATGCCGGCCCCGCTGACAGCTTTCAGGACTTTACGGACGACCGGGTGCGCGGTATTGAGACCTGGTACTACCACGGCAGTACGCGTGGGCGAAATATGGCCGCTATTTTCCAGCGGCACCTCATTGATGAAACGGGACTCGTGAACCGCCACCTGCGCTCCAAAGTAACCGGGCAGTTTTACGTACTGCGCGCTACGCGCATGCCAGCAGTGCTGACCGAAAACGGCTTCTACAACAATCGCTTCGAGCTGCCGCTAATGCTGACGGGTGGTTTCCGGCAGCAGATTGCGGATGCACACGTGCGGGCGATTATGGAGATTGAACGGGAGGGGGTTTAGGGTATCTGGTAGTTCGGCAGGGCTGCCGCAGGTTGGAGGCGGAAATAGTATTGTAGCCGGTAGTTTTGTAGCGCTAAATGGCTGGACAAAAATAAATACCTCCTTGATCAAAGCGCCTCGACTCCGCTCGGCGACCGAATCGCATGATTTGTGCCGTCCTGCCCCAGGCAGGACGGGGAAGTACCCAGTGACACGGTCGCCGAGCGGAGCCAAGGGGCAAAAAAAGCGGTCAACGATCAGC
>ENA-ORXT01003162-ORXT01003162.1-marine-metagenome-genome-assembly--contig:-NODE-3162-length-18514-cov-8.692466_pt1 | contig 18514 bp, 31 predicted proteins | sample MGYA00237868_ERZ511482 | MGnify/ENA metagenome assembly ERZ511482 | reverse complement strand
ATGGCTGCCACCTTATGGCCCCATGACGCCGGCAAGGAAGCTTCTGGCACGGGGGCAACGCCGAAGCCTGATGCTGAGTAGCGCTCAGTCTGGGCGGAACTATCTCTAAGGCAACACCGGTTTTCCGCCGAGACTGGCTTCGGGGATGCCTCCCCATTTCGCTGTTGGTTGAACTCTCGTACCGTTGTTTGTGCGAGAACGAATACCTGCATCGAACGCCGTCAGGCGTTCAAGAGGAGAGAAACCATGGGATTCTGCGATTCATGCGGAGCGAGACTGACCGACACCGATCAACCGTGCGGCCGTTGTGGTCATCAACACGAATCGGCCGGGCCCCAAAGTACCGATCCAGCCCAGGCCACTCAGGCCTGGGGTCAGACGCCCCCGCAGTCGGCGGCACCGCCGGCGCCGATTCGGCCGGCGGCAGCGCCAGCCGCTCGCGCCCACCACTCGGCGGGGCTGGCATCGTCAAACGGTAGTCTGCCCGCCGCCGCCGCCGCGGCGAGAGCGTCGGCGGTAGTGCCGCCGCCGGGCGGCGGCGGGCGCGTCCAGCCGGCGGCCACCGCAGCGGCAATGGCACTCACTTGCGCCGTCACCTGCCAGTCGGTGGCGCCGCCAGCGGGGGCGGCGCCACCGGCTGCCGCCTCCCCGCGGGGGGGTGCCGCGTGCATGCCGTCGCCGCCGCCGTCGTGACCGTCGTGCCGCGGTGGTGGTGGTCGACCACGATCGCCGCTGCCGACGGGTGCGCCGTCTGCGCTGCGGCCGCTAGGCTGGCGGCCGCCCCCCATGTCGCCGCCGCCTGGCGGCTGCCCACAGTACCCGCCCATCTTGGTGCCGCTCCCCCGCCGGGGAGGGATTGCGGGCGGCCGATCGCGGCGGCCGGTATGGGCTCGCCGTCGGCCGCCAGGCGGCAAGAAGAGTGGCCGGTCCAGCTTGGGAGATGGCACGCCCGCAGCCGCAAGCCGTCGTGAGCGTACCGCTCCTGACGGTCGGCGGGTGGGGAGATGTCGATCCGGGCAAGGCCCCTCCGTCCTTGGAGGTTGTGGTCGGTCGGTACGCGCTGGCGGCTCGGCGGTTGCCGCTATAGAACACCCGGTCGCTGATGACCCCGGTGGCGGCCGGCCGCCGGTCTGGGTCGCGGTGCTGGCAGCGAGTGCGGGGGCTGGTGTGACCGTAGAGGGAAGCACCGCCGACGCGTGAGCACGCCAGGCTCGTGTGGCGGGGCGGGAACCGTGTGGAGGGCTTTTGGGCAGACGGCGGTTGTCGCAGGTAGATGAGGCCAAGGAGGCTCATCTGGGGGGACGGAGAGGGGGTGAGAGAAGATGGGGAGCGCAGCACCAGCCAGACTGGCGGAGGAGATAGGGAGGGGGGGGGATGGGGGGGGAGGTTGGAGGGGACCTGCAAAGCTGATGAGGGGCGTGGGAAGTCAGTCACAGGCAGGCCCGCCCAGGGGAGGAGGAGCCCCCCCCCGCCCCTCCACGCCCATCTCCTCCACCTGCCCGCCCGCTCGAGGGGACCCCATCGCCGGTGCGGCTAGGGCGCCGCCCGCGCTGACACGTCCCTTCCCCGTGACTCCCCCCGGTCCTGCTCAGCACGAGCGCCTCCGAGGTCCGGTGGCGGCGCCGATTGCGCCACGCACCACCCGTCAACTGTTGGCCGAACGACTGTGGCGGTGCGCGCGTCGTGGCAGTGGCCCGCCGGCGCCGCGGCGGGACGCACCCACGGGCTGCACCCCCCCGGCCCCGCGACGGCGCTTCCCGCCACCGCGAAGTATCAGCGAGACAGCTGTGGACCCCCCCTGTTCAGGGTGCTCCGGCCCGCCAATCAGATCACGGCGACGGTGTGGGCACCATGACGCGCCGAGGTGGCACCGGCGGCGGCGGCGGTGGCGTCCCGGCGGTGTGCGGTGGCGGAGGCGGATCGAGGCGCCAAGGTCGATACGCCCAACAAGATCAGGGACGATCTGCGGCTGGCGCTTCGCACCGGCAGACCCGGAGCGTGACGCAACACGGGGAATGGTCCACCCGGCGGTCGGGGGGTGGAAGGGCAGGTTCTTGGCAGGAAGAAGGCTGATTGGCTCCCCACCGCCGCCCATAGCGGCCGTTATGGGACGGCGTTTCCAGATCGACCCAGAGTGGGGGCTGTGTGTATGGCATATCCCCTAATTCTGATGGCACCTCTTTTTTCGGAGGTTACAGTAGGAAGTTTTTTCTTTTTTTTTTCTCGAGACGCTGGACCAATGGCGGAAGAGGACTGCTGGTCCGCCGTTCCATCAACAGACTGCTCTTGTGCGTGTTCCCTGTGCAAGCCTCTCATTATCTCCCCGTGCACTTCGGGCCACACTTTCTGATGACCCTTCGTCCTCATCCTCGCTTCCACCTCCACCGCGGCGGCGGGCATTCACGCCCCGTAGTGGTGCTCTCGACTCTCTGTCAGCGGTTGTTGTGACAGTGATCTGCGGATACGCGGCGGGCGTGCGTCGCACGGCCTTCCTTCTTCTCTGCTGGCGGATATCGCTCGGCGGTCAAGGCGGTGCAGGTCGTCCGTGTCGGGTCCTTCCGTTGGCTTCGGGGGCGATCAACGCGGTTGTCGTCGGTTTTCTTGGCGGTCAAGGCGGTGGTGGTTGTCCGTGTTGTGGGTTCCCGTTGGTGTCCGGGGCGGCCAACAAGATCGTGGTCGGGGCATTCGACAAAACGGCGGTTGTGGTCGAGGTGGGGGGGGTCAAGGTGGTGGTGGTGGTCGTAGCTGTCGGGGACCAGCCGGTGGTGCTCTTGGTAACTGAGCGATAGCTGAACGGGCTCGTGGTTTTTTAGGAGAAGCCTTACTGCCATGTACACTCCTGCGTTGCGCTACGCTGCAGTTTCGATGGTCAACCACAATGTGCCCCGGGTCATCATCACAGCTGTCATTGGCGTGCGCTCCGCTCAACTCGAACGCTGGTTGCGGTACTTTCGCGCCAACCAGAGCGTTTGGCGGGTGCCAGAGCGCGAGAATCGCCATGAGGACTCCTGCTGGGAAGACAACACTCTCCTCCGCGCCGTCATGGCGTTGGTACGCGACCATCCTCTGGCGTTGCTGCGCGAGCACTCCGCAATGATGACGGCGATGCGGGCTGTCCCTGAGTTTGCACACCTCAGGGTGTCCAAGAGTACGGTCGACCGCATGTTGCAACGTCTGGGGTTCACCCGAAAATTCATCATTTGTTTGTTTCGCGCCGCCAACCCTGAGCGCCAACGTGAACATGCCGTCATACGAGAAATGATTGGCAGCGGGTGCCTCGTGTCTGTGGACGAGACCCACACAGATGGCAACGACGTGCTTCGACGCCACGGGCGGGCGCTTGCGGAGGAGCGTGTCAACCTTATCGACATTAGCCCTCGTCACGTTGATCGTGTCAGTACAACGATGGCGGTGTCATCGGACGGCCGCATCCTCGGTTTTCACTCTGTCACGGCTGAGGTCGCCCTGACCAGCCACGACTGGCGGCTCTTCCTCTGCCGTGTGATCCAAAAGATGGGGCGGTTCACCCCAGGCGTTCCCTGGGCCCTGCAGGCCCCGTCGTGTGTCTTGCTGTTTGACGCGCCCATTCATGACGCCGCCGGTGACGCCTTTCTCGAGAACAACGGCATCCCTTTTTTGCGGCTGCCTCCTTACTGCCCGGACTTCCAGCGTATCGAAGGTGTCTTCAATGACCTCAAGGTCATCATTCGCAACTTGGTCTACTTCAACCCGCACCTGCTGCAGGACGGCGCTCGACTGCAGGCGTTGGCCGCGAGCTGCATAACTGACCAGCAAATAATTGGCCAGTTCACACGGGTTGAACGAGACCTGGCCCGTGTGCTTGCAGGTCAAGCCCCATAGACGGTGTGTTTTACTTCTTCCCACTCCACGATCTTGGCTGAAGATGCACGACCTCCTTTGAAGCCAATTGCGGCGGGTCCCATGGAGGCAGTCCGATGGATCCATATAGAAGGTGCCCTAGGCATGAATGATACAAAGCACCACCCGCCAGCACGTCGTCGGTGAGATGAGATCCAGCCCTCGTGAATAGTCCGCCAGCCGCCGGCCGCTGTGAAGCGCCGACTGTGGCCACCACCTCGTCCCGAGCAGTCGCAACGCCAGGCGCAACGGCAGTGGCGGCGTCAAAGACCGCGACCACGGCCACGACGCTCACAACGCCGCGCGGGGCAGGGTGGACGCAAGCAGGATGGTGGGGGTGAGGGGAATGCGGCGTCCCATCCGCCACGCCGCCCGTAGCCGCGTCAGTGCGCCTGGGCGGCCGCACGTGCCAGACCCGCTGGCGCGAAGCTAACGGCCGACTGCAAAAGTGCCCACAAGACAACCGCGGAGACGGCAGCGTCTGTCCCCCCTGCAGCGCCACTGCGGGACGACAACAGCACCCCCACGTTGCGGAAGATGTCAAAGGGCGGCCAGGTGCAGGGATTTCGTCCCACCTCCCAGGGGTGCAGGGGGGCGCCGCTCCGGCGAGCGCCACGAGTCTTGCATGACCGACGCCAGCAGACGGTCGCGCCGCGGTTTCTTGTAGTGTGTGCACCATGAGGGCATTGAGGCGCCGGCCGTGTCCTTGATTTCTGCAGCGACGGCGGTGGAAACTCGGCAGCGCGGTCGCCCCGCCTCGAGTGCAGTTGCGCGGCTGCGCCACGCGCGCCCAAGCAACCTACCACTGCCACCACTGCTATTCACACCCGCTCTCAACTGGCCTACTACCACCACCGTCACTTTCCGGACCAGTTCACTCTGGCTCGACAATGCGCACGGAACCAGGGAGCAGCGTGACAGACAGAACGCAAAGGGCAGAAATCGCATCAACGCTGTTGGCTTTGTGTTGGATCGGATCCCGGTTTCCGTCACCGTTTCCTTGGCGTCTTGCTGAAGGGCACACCAACAGGCCCCTTTTGGAGTTACTGGACTTGTCATTACGAATTGTGTAGCTTGCCTCGAAAATATTTCAGGGCGTTCACGAAAACGACAGGCATTTGCCCCAGAAACCATTTTCGGACCTTCCTGGGTCGAGCGAGCTGCGGCATTGCGCGTGGGTTTTCTCCCATCCACTCGCTGACGGGCTGTCGGCTGTGAAGGCATCTCCTTTGTTATTTTCTTCGTGTTTCCCTCGCCCCTCGTCGCCCCCTCTTCTCTCGCCGTCTTTTACGCCGCGGCCGTGGCTGAGGTGGAAGCGCCGACAGCCAGGTGAGACATTCGTCTACCGGCACTGGAAACGAGACGCCTGCGGCGGCGGTGGCTAATGGGGAGGGTAGGGGGCACCCCGGTCGCCCCGGCTGTGCAGTCTCCAAGATGCTGCCGGCCGCTGATGGGTCCAGCGCCTCCCCGTCACCCTCGTGGCAAGCGACGCACCGCAGCCGCCTGGCAGCCGGCCGCCTGGCAGCTGGCCGATGAACAAGGCGGGCGGTCTGTTGGTGAGGGTCGCGATGCAACAGTGATGGGCATGGCACTCAGTACGGCACTCCATCAGAGGTCCTGCTGGATAAAGAGAGAAAACAGTACTCATGGATGAGCGTGATCATAGAATCTCATCACTGTCAAGGACACGCTTTGCGTGCGCATCAACCGGGGGCGGGTGGAACGCAAGACTCCTTCTCAGCGGAGCCTAGCGCCACTGGCACCCGCGAAGACTAATCCTCGGTGGAGGTCGTGTGGAGGGAATGATGCCATCAGGGTCTCCGAGTGCCCAGGTGAGGGGCTCGACCGGCTCCGACTGAGATGTCCCTTCCTGCTCCATCTTGCGCACGAACACTTGCGTCAAAGCGGCCTTCTTGACAGTGTCGACGTCCGGTGCCATAGAAAGCGTGATGCCCTTCAGGACAATGAAACAAGCTGCCAGCTTGTCGGTGAAGCGGCGGACGTGCTCATGTATGGCCGACAAAAACGCCACTTGTTCCTCCGAGAGCTCCTCCGACAAGGCTGTACTGTCGGCGGCGTCACTTTCGGCCACCGTCCCGCTCATTGTGCATCGCAAAAATGGAAACAAGAAAGGCGGTTGAGAGAGGGTCGGATGAGAGACAACGGTTGGCGTCCCCTTGGCGTTCTCCTTCACAACGAGAGGGCCTCCCCCATAGGAAGCGGCTCCAGCTCCCGTCTCCCCGTACTCGCTGACACGGCCTCACCCCAATTGGTGGCACTGAGCATATTTGGCGTCGGTGCTTAAAACGCGCGGCCACTAAGAGCACCCCCACACGATGCGACGCCTCCCAAGTCGCAATCCGCGCCTGCGAGCTCGTCCCGTGGACGAGCGAGATGGATGTAGACCTCAGTGGGCGCCGCGGCGTCTACAGAGGCCGCGTCGAGTGCGCGGGAGACAATGATAGCACGCGGGATGATCAGGTTCTTCGCCGAAGGGATCAGGAAGTCTCCGCTGGCCTCTTTCATCATGACGGCGATCATCTTCTCAACCTCTTCGGAGGGCGACAGAGTCAGCGCGGCCGGCAGTGTAGGCGGGGATGGCACAGTTGGTGGTGGAGAACACTCCGTGCGAGAGGCGAGAGGGATAAGGATGACAAGAGACGAGCGTTATCTCTAATACAGGAAACGGGACGTCACCGATCGGTTGCCGAATGACACGGTGTTGAACGAGTTAGAAGATCCGGAAAATGATCTTCGCCTGTCGGAATTTCTTCACAGGCCGCACCTTTGGGAGGCGACAGCTTCATGTAATTCTATGTCCATAGCTACAAGTCTGCTAGGATGGTCCCAAGTGGTGTGCCACTTTGCTTGGATAGACGAGACCATCGGATCGATTCTTAGTGATTCAGCCTAAAATTCAATATTTCTGATCAATCGTCGTTGACTCGATCGGGCTTGTCGTGAGTGCTGAACCTTGCCGTCGCCGCCCGGTGGCTGGGCTGTTATCACCGTGTCGACGAAGAACGATGAGCAGCACCGCGCGGCCAGTGGCGCCACGGACGTTTGTTTCTTGCGACGCTCCGACAGGTGTCATCGATATTTGACCAGTACAGCCGTCGCCGCCTAAATCTACCGAATCACAGAAGTGTGGGTCATGTGCGCTAGAAATGAGTACAACAAGCGCGTGCTCATTCTCCCTGTGAGCAGCCGCGAGCGTGCATCTAGCCATTTACGAACATGCACCCGAAGGTAGCCATTCTATACGTCAATTCTTCGACCGCTCGAGCTTTCGGTAGTGCCGCGCGTGCGAGTCCGCCTGTTTCGCCCTCGCTCGGCACTTTCTCAAGCACTCTCCGTAAAACGCAAGCCCCCTCATGAGATGCGCGTTGCCGTGGCGTATGGCATGACGGGCACCATATTGCCGCACTTGCAATACCTTTTGGCGAGAATGCGAATGCATGCACCCTCGTTCCGCTGCGTTGGTGCAGTTTGGCGAGCTGGCCTTCTAGAAATCAGCGCCGGCCTTTGCGATGCTAAGGGAAACAAGTAGCGCGAGCTCAAGTCCGATTCGTAGAGATTGCGTACTCTTTTGCTGTCTTCTGTGCCGCAGCGGCCCCTGAAGCGTTGCGTCCGTCATGAGGCCGTCACATTCGGGCACGAGTATCATGAAAACCACTCAGGTCGGCCTCTGCGATCGACCTTCTCACCGAAACGGGGTCAAGATCGAAGAAAATTGAAAAAGTGGCCCTCGTTTGTCAGTTGGCCGGTCGTATCTCCCTGGCGTGACCTCGTACGGGAGGCCTAGTGGGCGGGGTGGTGGGCTGGGGGCATTTTGAGTGCGGTACCGGCTTCACACTGCTGTTTTTGCTGCTTCACGAGGTGGGGGTCCATGTATGCTCCCAGCGAGCGGTGGCTGTCGACGTCGCGATCACCGACGTAGTGCACCATCGTCGCCACCGTCGTCGCCGACACTGTCGCCGTCACTGTCTTGATGCTCCTCGCCACTGTCGTAACCCAAATGTCTGCCTCTCGCTCCCCCTGTGCATTTCTTCCGTTCCGGCGCGCCCCCATCCTCTGCACTTCTTCTCTCCTCGGGATCGTCGCTCCGTGAGGCGCTTACCGTTCTTGGGCGCTGATGCTTTTGCCTTTTTATTCGTCGACGCTGCCTGTGTTGGCGTGCCGCCATATGCAGGTGCCTGTGGTGCTATCGTCAACCTTTCTTTGTCCGTCAGAGGATTTGAAGCACATTTGTGCGCTCATCCATAACACCAGTAGTGAGCGTTTGTCGCAGCCATTGCTTGTAATTCTGACTGACTGTGTTCTGTCTTCTTTCTATTCCAAGTTGCATTGGACATTCTTTCCTTCCGTTTTTTACTTCAGAACGACGTGTGGTTGATCTGGCATCTTCTTTGTGTGCAAGAGACGCAACAGTACCGTGGCTTTCTTGTCCGATTCATGATCCTGTTCATTCTCTCGACAGAAAGTAAATGCCTGCCCCCTGTTGTATCATACTACCGTCTCTCATTCTCCATCTTCAGTCTCGGACATTTTGCATGGAGGTAAACAAGCGGCCGTCCAGATCTGCTCTGGGAAACTTGTATGCCGTGGCTCTTTGGCTCCGGAGTCATTTCGCCATGCGCCGGCCGCCGCCGTGGTCCTCTGGACTTCCCCACAAGCGAAGAAATAGCTGTGCTGGTGTCAGCGTCCTTTTGCTTGAACGTGCTTTTGTTGTCGGGCCGGGGCACGAGCGCGCGTTAAGTCTGGTGTCATAGTTTTTCTTATAGCGCACAGCGTTCAAGCGACCAGTGGCCAGTCCAGATGTCGTGCGCCGGTCCGAGCCACGCGTGAGCGCGACAGTCTGACAGTTGTGCAGCCTGGAGCCGTTGGGAATTGGCGTCCGTTAAGACTGGTGGGAGTGAGCGGCTGCGTACACGACGGACATTCTGCGTGTGGTCGCCCGCTGGATGGCGGGACAGGATCATGTATCCGCGAGGCGGAGAAGGAGCTCTATTGCAGGCTAGCGGAAGACTTGAGAACGCGGTATGGCTGAGGGGCGACGACGATATGGGACTTTCTCAGCTGGAAGACGCGCAAGATGGCGTGGATCCTCTCTCTGAAGCAGCCTGGAAAGTTATAGACATATGAAGGCCAGTAGGCTGCGCCACACGCATTGAAACAAGTAGCTTCCAATGCCGTCCTCTTTTTCTGGTCGATTGGAGGGCCCGTGCGGCGAGCACATGCTGCGGGACATTCGGAACTTGATTCGTTGGACAAGGTTTTTCTCGCGCCCGCTGTCTCGGCAGCAGCATGTGATCATTCAAGTGCAATTTGACAGATGAGCTTTGTCGTCGTTGACTGCAACACACACAAGTAGCGGCCAATAGAAAAAGCAGGGTGTCCTGCGACGGATGTAACGTCGCGGCCGCCAACGGCTTCAGTGGACTGCACGCCGGCAGTTGCCAGCGTTCTAGCCACAGCGGCGGATGAATCTCAATGCCTCAAAGGCGCCATCGCCGCCAACCAATGTCGACAACAGCCATCAAAACGGCGTCGGCGACGGCACACGCCACATACAGCAATCAAAGGGGGTCTAAAAGTCGCGGTGTGCGGCGGGGGCGGCCACGTTGGCTGGAAGCGACCTCATTGTGGCCTTCACGGCTAATGAGTCCGGCAAATGCGACGCGAAGGGGGCGTCGTGGCTGACGGCGGTGGCAACGGGAGTTGGAAGCATGTCTGTTGAAGATATGGCATCGACGTGCATGGAGTGGGCAAAGATTGAGTGATAGAACAAGGCGCGGGGGGATATGGCGTCGACATCGACGGCGTCGGAGGGGGTGGCGTGGGCGTGAATAGCGGAGGCGCAGACGGCACGAGCAGAGATGACGAGAAGGATGGCAATAGTGACGGCGCCGGGGCCGGCGGTGCAACCGGTGGTCGGGTCGGCGACGACAGGGACGACGACAGCGGGTACACCGGCGAATCAGCGCCGGAACAGACTGCTCAACGTCCATCTATTGACGTGCTCTCAATAGCCAATCAACGTGAGCTGCTGTTTGACCTGAGGTACCTGTTCCGCCACACGCCATATTTCATTCGGCTGTAAGGTAATCTCGCAGACAGGTGCTTGAGGAGAAAATTGGGCAGGATGCTGGGGTACGGTCCTCTCAGGAATACTCATCGACGATCGCTGGCCGAAACGCACCATCGCGGCCGGCTGGTGGGCCCCGTCACCTCGTAGGAACGGCGAACCCACTGCAAATTGGTCCGCGCAATGATAGACCGTGGAATGGTTCGACTTCTCGAGCTCAAGGGCTCTTAAGGTGAGGGCGTCGCAGAGCACGTTATGTAGCTCTAGTCACACCAATTTGTGACGGTAACACCACAACTGACGATCGATTGGACCTCTATTGGTCGGCGGATCGGCCTCCCCCTCGATCAATGGTCCGACGAACCGGCGGAATGGACTCTTGAAAATTCATGACGTTAAAAATGGGCGCCTAACCCACGAAGCGACACAGAGGCGCCCGTCGCACCGCAGAAGCCCCCCAGGGGGGGTGCGGCTGGCCGCATCGGCGGTGGTGGCTGCCGCCGCAGCGATGGGCGAGCAACAGTCGCGGCGGTGGTGGCGTACTCATCCCACACAGTGGAAGTGGTCTCCTCTGCTGGCAGACGGTGCAGCAGGCAGTGTTGCCCCCGAGCCAAAAGGATCAATTCGCGGCCTTACGGCATCCGCGCAGGTGTGAGGCGGCCAGGTGGGCACAACTGGCGTGTTGTGGCTCTGCGCGCAACACGGGAGCACTGTTGAGGGTTGGGGCGTACACAAACTGGCCGAGCGGGGGGGGCACAGGCCAGCTCGCGGTCAGTGCCTGCGCGGCGACAGCGTTTGCCTGTGCACAGAATCAAGGTGCCCTCGAGAACTCGTGGGAGTACGGGGATGACAGGGACGACCTGTCAGCGCAGACAACAATATAACCAACTTTTCCCTCCATAAAAGCTGGATGGGCCCTCGATGGTTCTCCTAGAACCACAGCGAGCTATGTATGACCCATGCTTCGTGCTGCCCAGACTGTACCGTCGAGCTGTACGCAGCAAGCACAATTTTTTTTTTGTAAACATTGCACGAATTGGACATTCATAGCAGACGCTGGGACGCTGTTCAAAGCCGCCCCTAGGAGCACCAAGTTAGTTCGACTACCTGCATGAGCCTGGCTCTTGTATGACAGTCACCGCGGGCGTGTAGAGGGACCCTAGAAAACGGACACCCTGGGGGGGTCGTTTTGCCACTTGCGAAGAACCCCCCCCATGGTCCCCCTGGCGACCACTATAGACCACCAGACCACCTTGCGCGGCATAGAAATTCAAAGTCTCGCGGATGCGGTTTTTTGCACCGGGTACAGGAAGCACACTCTTGGGGCACCTTGGCATATGATTTCTGGCTCGTGGTCATAGCGAGAAGGGCTCAGTAACACCCTGTTACTGAGAATGGAGAACACCAGTTCTGTTATGTTCGTCAGCTTTGGTAACACAGTGTTACTGGCATGAAGGGGGCTGTATTTTTGGACATGAGGGGCACGAGCGCGACGAGCATGCTATGGCGAGTCCGGAGGTGCCTCTTTTCTCTTGGGCAGGGCATTGCTTCCAACGTCGGTGAACGGTCCCCACAGTCGCCATGCAGCCGATCACTTGTGGATGGCACGCCGAAAATAGGAGTATGGTCGCCCCTCCTATGCCTAAAAACGGGGGCTACTGAGCACATCAATCGAGGCCGCGCACGATCGGAGATCGAATTTCAATCGAATCGCCCGATTGCTGACACATCACAAATTGAAATTATGATAGTAACATGCTGTTGTTACCAAATGGATCTACCAGCGCGTTCGCTGATCTGCTTAGGCTGAGCTCATGCGATGCTAAGTACCGAGCTCCGTACCTCATGCGAAAGTTCATCGAGGCGAGCGGAAATGTCGGAAAGCGCCAGGTGGACTGCTGCCTGAACGGCTGCGTCGCCTTCCCGCACAAACAATCACGCCTGACTTCGTGCGACACCTGCGGCACCGCGCCGTACATGGCATCGGACAAGCCGGCCCGGCAGATGACCTACTGGCCCTTGACTTCCTGGCTCATTTATATGCTGATCGACCCAATTTTGGGTCCTGACATGAAGAATGGAATGAAGGAAGCGCGCAGCGCAGCCGGCAGGAACTCGGATGGGAAGCACAGGGAGGTGTTGCACGACTGGCAATCTGGAGTGCCTTTTATTGAGGCGCTGCCCGCGGAACTCTTCCATAAATCTACCGACATTGTCATCAGCGTGTCTACGGACAGCTTGACGGCATGGCGCTCAAAAGGATTCTTTAACAATCAACAATTGGAATCACACTGTCCCCAACCCACCTCCCGTCGCCCATCCACCTCCTAAACTCAAACTAGACATGCATTCCGGACCTTTCCCACGCCCTCTACCCGTTTCCGTCGAGACCTCCGACGTTCCGCATGGTCCTCGTGCCCATGTGCGTCATACCGCCAAAAGACCTAAAAGTGACCTTTTCGACCCCCTCATCCAGAGCTCTCTTTAACTTCGCCACACCAGCCCCGTGTCCTACGGGTCCTCAAGAGACTTTGATAGCTTCCGCGTTCGCGCCCCTTCCCAGCCAACTTTATCCCCCCTGTATCAACATCTCCTTTCTTATAAACGGTTGCAGGCTACTTTTCGTCCGCAGACGACCACCCCGTACTTCTGATCGTTTTACAGTGTCAGTCTTCACTACTGATTGCAGCAAGTGCGCCACTGTTCGCACGTTTTTACGGCTTTCATGACACGGCATGCACATGAAGTGTGGGTCGGCCGGCATTCCAGCCCCTATGACATGACTTTGGGCGAGCGGCGCAGCGCCAAGCCGGCCGCACGCAAGTGGCATTGGTGATTGATTAATTTTATCCGATCTTCATCCCACATGCGGGCGCCGTGGCAAGCAAATCCATTGCGCGACGTGCCCGGATACCTCTGATTTCCCATGTAAACCGCGTCAGTCCATCGCATCGTCTCAAAGCAATTCCGTGAGACCGGATGAGCTTCCGCACTAGTCCCTGTGTGGCCTACCCCCAGAAAGCTTCCTTCAGGGCACCCCCTCCGCACGGGTGCGTGCACACCAATTGTGCGTGCCGCCATGCATGCGTGCGCCGCCGTCAAAGGGGATATGCATCAAGATACATGAAGACCTGCAAGGGCCTTCCTAAATCATCCCCGAGCGTATAGCAAAACTCACTGGCCCTTGGACGTCGCGTTGGCTGTGCGATCTCGCGTGTTGGATTGATCGATGTATGCAGATAGAGCCGTGCAGTCATGCCCCTAATGTGACGACCGGGAGAGCTTGCCCTAATGCTCTGATATATTGTCGTCCGCTCTGTTCGCATTCAGAGCTTCGACCGAAATATCCGCAACGAGAGCAGCAGAGACCAGGGCAGCATCAGCTGTTCTTGATCAGCACCGGCCTTCCCGCCGATGCTCTGGCACAGCCCACACTTCCAATGCCCTCTTTTCAACGCTTCTTCCTCCTCCCCATTACATTTTCCCTCAAAGCCTTTGCCGCTCCCTTCTCCCCCCCCCTCCCCGAATACGCCCTGCCTGGAATGGAACGTGCGGCCTGCAGCACCCCCGGGGGGCCCGATGAGGGCCTCTTCCTGGAACCCCTGACAGCCGCGGAAGAAGAGCTCTTTATTGAAGCTCTTTACGCGGCGGAGGAGGCCTACGTGGCCTCAACAAGCATGGAAAAGGAGGAAGAACAAAAAAAGAAAGAGCCTGAAGCTTCCCGCTGGCGGTGTTGCAGCGGGCGGCGTGGCGAGTCGCTCGGGAAGGGAAGAGGTGCGGGCCCGCGTGGGGGCCGCGGCAAGGGGCACGGTGGCGCTCGTGGTGGGAAGGGGAAGGGCCCTATGGCCGTGTGAAGGCGTGCGGGTCGCGAAGTGATTGAACATATTGGAATGTCGCCTGTGAATGAATCAAAGCAGGGACCTGTGGGAGTTCGAATTGATTGGTCGACGGGAGGGATCCATCAAGAAACGAGGAATAAACCTGTTGCCGACGTGTGGCCCCCCGACTTTCAAGGCACCCCGCCTGCAGGGGCGCGTGCACCACGGTTGTGACAGGCAATGGATGATCCCGTGGATGGAGCCTTTGACCGTGGAACGTGGCACCAGCTTCAAAGAGATGATTCTATTGGCGCACATGATGGTTCAATCTTTGCAGTGGCCTCCTACTGAGGCGTTTCTACGGACCTGTGCTGGGGCAAGCCTGTGAGCATTTGCTGCATGTCGCGTTTCCCGGCGTGCCGAGAACGGCCTGGAGCTCTGCAACGCTAGCTCATATGAGGGCAGCGTCCGACCCAGCTCCTCGAAGGAGCCGTAGTGCCAGCGCATCCGCGCCACCCCCTCCCCCCGTCAACACAAGTGTTTGCCAGTGCCCCGCCTCTCCAAAATCACACTAAGTTTTCCCCCCCATTTCCCTATCCCGGCTCACACGCCCGTTTGTCCGACCGACGACGCCATGGCCGCCGCCGACCCCGGTGACGACGACCACCGGCGCGAGTGCGCTAACAGCTGCGCCTCTCCCGACCCTTTCGACGAGGGGAAGTGGTGAGGTGACCTGCCCCCGTTGGGTGCCCTACTAGCGCTGGGCACTCCCCCTCCGATGGTCACTCCCCCCACCACCAGCCGGACCCCGTCCCCGCTGGGCACTCCCCCCACCACAAGCCGGCCCTCGTCCCCGCTGCCCGTGCACTTCCCATCGGTGGACATGGTGGCGGGCGGAGATTTGGGGCTGGCCGTGGCTGTGGACCCGCCGCCCCCACTGTCCCAGCCGCCTACCGGCTCGGCGGGCAGGCGGCTCCTGCTGGCGCCGGGCGCTGTCGCTGGGCGGAATGCGGGCTGTCCGGCGCCGCCACTCCAACACCGGGGGGCGGCTGGTCGGGCGGGGGGTGCGTTTTCGGACGGCGGTGGCGCCCCCCCGCCGGCCCCATGCGCCACTTCCGACTCCACGCCAGGAGCTACCGCTGGGCGGGAGGCAGGCACCCCGGCGCCGCCACTTCAACGCGGGGGGGCGGCTGATGGGGCGGGGGGTGCCTTTACGGAGGGCGGCGCCCCCCCCCCGCCGGCCTTGTGCGCCACCTCGGACGGCGCGATGGGAGACTGCGTCGGAGATGATGGACGTGCTGTGGCCCCTCTGCGCTCACAGACGGCGCGAGTGGGGCTGGCGCGCGCGGCAAGACAAGTGAATAAACAAAAACGAAAAAACGGCCCGCCTGTGTGACGGAGTCGGACGTGCCAGATTGCTTGCAACAGCGAAGTTTCTGTGGATTGTCATATTCGTAGCCGTAGACACTGCACTCGTGTAGCAGCATCGGCCGAGAGACCTTTCTGTGCGGAGTGTGATAGTGAGTTCGATTACATAGCGACTCTGACGGAGCACAAACTGGGTCGTAGGCATCTCAACGCCGTAGTGAGGAGACATCAAGCACAATAAGGAGGCGCACAGAAGCGCCGTATCGTGTAATAAATTTGGTTTGCGGCGCCTCTTTGACGAACCATAACGTCGAAACGGCTGCGCTAAAGGCATTTTTGAGCAGCGCAAAAGGTACTTCGTATCTCATGAGCTATCCAGGGAGCCCATCGTCGTTGGCAGATGAGCTCTTCTCGCGAAAGTGCAAATGGACCGTCTGGGGCACACCTGTGCCTCTGCATCCCCACCAATGCGCTTCTCGTAGCTGATCGACAGCCAACCGGGACGCTTCACGTCGATATCGGTTCGAGATTGGGTGGTCACGGGCTGACAGCAGCCGTGATGATACAGTACGCGGCTCCATAGCAGCGATCGGGTCCCGCACAAGGGCCACATTAGCAATCAAATCCATTGCGCGACGTGCCCGGATACGCCTGATTTCCCCAAGTCAACCGAGTACGTCCATCTAATCGTCTGGAAGAAATTCTGTGAGACCGGATGGGCTTCCGCACTAGCCCCCGTATGGCTCACCCCCAGGAAACGTTCTTCAGGGCACCCTCTCCGTACGGGTGCGTGCACACCGATTGTGCGTGCTTCCGTAATGGCCCCTGTGTGGCCCACCCCCAGTAAGTGCCCGACAGTGCACCCCCTCCGCACGTGGGCGTGCACAGCGCTCGTGCGTGCCGCGCTGCCTGCTTGAACCACCGTGCTGCGTGCCGCTGGCCCGCGTGCCTGAAGTGCGCGCGCGTGCGGCACTTCTCCGAGCCCACTCGCGCGATCTCGGGGACGGCCCCAAACAACATGAAAGGCCGTGCCAAAGAAGAAAGCAGGGAACCTATATCCCCATCGAGCACCGCCTACACCTCACCCCCACCATGGCCTTGGTCTGCAGCGAGAGCGCGCCGCCCTGCCCTCCTCCGTCGCCCGCAGCTACCGCCCCACCGCTGCCGGCTAACCCCCCGGGGTCACCTGCTCCCTCCCCGGGTCCCCCTGGCCCTGACGGCGCGGGTCCCATCGCGCGTGCCCGCACGCAGCGGCGCAAGCGAGGGCGTTCTGTGCGGTACAACCGCCCGTCCCCGCGGCCGGTCCCTCCCCTGCGGCTGCCCTCTCCTCTTCCGCTGCCGCCCCTGCCCCCGCCGGCCCCTCCGCTGCGGGTGCCGTCTGCACCGCGGCAGCGTTCCCCCAGTCCCCTCCGCGCCGCCCCAATCCCCGCGTTCACTCACCCCTTCGACACTTCTGGGGCTGGTTTCTGGTAGAATTTTAATGAGGGACCTATATACGACCGCTGTGAGATATTGTTTTCGGGGGGTCTGAGGGGTGGGGGCGCCTCCCTTCCAGCCGCCGAGTGGCGCCGTGGGGGGGGTCCGGGGGGGGGTCCGAAGGGGAGGGCCGCCTGCCCCCCGGCCGCCGGGTGGTGCCGTGGGGGGGGTCCAGGGGGGCGGGCCGACTCCCCCCCGGCCGCCGGGTGGCGCCGTGGGGGGGTCCGGGGGGGAGGGCCGCCTCCCCCCCGGCCGCCGGGTGGCGGGGTTGGGGGGGTCCGGAAAAAGGCAAGGCAGAAAATGCACCTCGATTTACAGTGGGCTCTCAGAGCCCGCGCCGGTCCTACCTAGTCAACTCTCTTATACACAGTTGTAGGCTACTCGTTGTTCGTAGACGACTACCCCAGATTGCTGATCGTTTCGCAGTGTCAGGGTTCGCTCCCGATTCCAGCCTGTGGGCCAGTGTTCACACGTATTGCTGATCCCCGAATTTTGTCTTGGGGGACAGAGACAGAGACTGACTTTGATTAAGAGCACTCTATTGATTTATAACGACAGTAAGAAGGCATCGAAGCCAATAGAAAGACCGCATTCGGTGCCAGGACCTTGCATCCAGCAGAACTCACTGTTTGTTGCCGCTTGATCCGCTTTTCTTGGCACGGAGCAAGCTGCCCACGCGAAATCTTGAGATTATCTACTGTCTCCTTGACAGAAGTGCAGAACAAAAGAGGAGCTGACGTTGATTTTTATGCTGTATGGGCACATGTAAGTAATCAGGAGCACCAAGTCAATCCCAGGGGCGCATCTGATTGGTGGAGAGAGACGGTCCGCAAGTCAGTCTCTGTCCACCAGGACAAAATTCGCAGATCAGCAATATTTTTGGATGTCATGACACGGCATGCACATGAAGTGCTGGTCAGCCGGCATTCCAGCCCCCATGATAGATTTTTGCACCCAGATTTTGACTCTTTTTCGGACGAATTACCGCAGAAAACTAACTATGACAAAACCAACTAGGACAAGCTGCTCACTGGCCGCTCGGACCGCCCGGGTGGTGCGTGACGAAAATCGTGCCCGCCTCTTCACGCTCTCCTCGCTCCATCTCCGACATGCAACGCGCACCGCCCTCATGCACACAAAAACAAGAAAGGCGTGATGGGGTCAGTCGCCCCCATTTCTTCGTCCCGAAGATGGTGGTTCAGCTCCCACTCCCGGTCCGCCATCATGACGATCTTGGCGGGGATGGTGTGCAGCTCTGTAAGCTCGCCCAATGCCCGCTGGTCAGCCCACCGGGCGAACCACTCCCCGTAGGACCCGAGCACGTCGTAGCCGAGGAGGTCATTTGACACGAAATCCCCAATGAAGACGTTCGTCCAAACGAAGTCCCAATGCCTGGAGTCGTCGCCCCCCTCGCTGTAGTCCACCTCCTCCGCGCAGAGCACCTCCGCGCAGAGCACGGCCTCCTCGGCCGCGCTCATCCGGGCGCCAATGCGACCGCCACCCCACATCCGACGCCGCTTGCGGAGCCTTTCCAGCTCCGACAAGACGCGGTGGACCTCTGATATAGACCGGCGCATAGCAATCCGCAGAGGGGGGGGTAATCGTCAGGGGGGAGAAGGGGGGGGGGGCCAAGGCTGCTTGCCAAGGGGGGAGGGTTTGTGGGTGATGCGAAAGGCGGTAGCAGGCACAACGAGCCTGGTACTCGCGCTGTAGGCAAGCGGGTGGCCTTTTTTCAGGCGCCTGCGGCGCAGTAACACCGCCGGAAAAGGCGGCCGGGGCGCAGCCACCCACGAATTTAAGCGGACCCAGCGACACCATGGTGCTCGAACAGCTTTCGACCCGCCAAGCACCCTTCAGTAGCCAGCGCAATGGACTCCCCCCCCCA